>ERZ1740058.1373-NODE-1373-length-11812-cov-5.360466_pt1 | contig 11812 bp, 8 predicted proteins | sample MGYA00581745_ERZ1740058 | MGnify/ENA primary metagenome ERZ1740058 (study PRJEB43018, sample SAMN04849742) | marine metagenome | isolation source: floating plastic debris | place: Pacific Ocean | collected 2008-08-30 | study: EMG produced TPA metagenomics... | reverse complement strand
GTCCGCACCCGGCCGCCTCCTGAATGCTAAACAGATTCAAAGTCTGCCCCAGAATGCGGTGGACGCGGCGTTTGGCTTCTTCTTTCTGCTTCAGGTAGGCTTTTAATTGTTCTGGCGTTTCCCATGCAGTGCCGTAAATGCGCTGGAGTTGCGGTTGCGTTTCATCGCCTCGCCAGTACGCCCCAGCTACACTTTCTAAGGCAAAGGCTTTGGGATGCAGTTCGCCCGTGCGGCTCAGATGAGGACCTGCACACAAATCCCACCAGCAAAGGGTTGCAGGACTAGGAGCATTGGCCGGAGGCGGATTGAAGAGAGACGGCTCTGCAGTGACAGGCAGCGAGTCGGGACAGCCGATGTAGTAGCGGGTAATCAGCTTATCAGCGGGAATGCTATCGAGAATTTCCAGCTTGTAGGGCTCGTTCAGTCGCTCAATTTCAGCGCGAATGTCATCGCGTTCTATGGTTTCGCGAATAATTGGCAGATTGGCCCGAATGATTCGCCGCATCTCAGTGGTGATGCGCTTGAGATCGTCAGGCGTAAATGGCTCAGCCCGGTCAAAGTCGTAGTAAAAGCCCGTATCTGTGCAGGGACCAATGGTGACTTTTGTCTCTGAGAATAGAGTTTGCACTGCCATAGCCAACACGTGGGCACAGGTATGGCGAAGCAGTGCTAGCTGCCCTACATCACTAGCTGTAGAGCTAGCTGCAGACTGCAGACGGGAGACTTGGCTGACCATACAGAAATCAAAATTAGAATGATTATCATTCTCAAATTATCATAGCTCTAAAGAATTGAGTGCCTTCGTAATGGGTTTAGTATCTCTACTTTCATCAGCCAGACAAACTATTTCCCATGCAGAGAATTCTTTGGTTCCAGGAAAGTTCTGTCCGCCACTTTTTCTGACTCACAGGTAAGCAGTTTCAGCTTGAAGACTCCGAATGGTAATAGAAGCATCAGACACTCAATTGGGCTGCATCGGCCGCAAACTGGATAGCAAGGCGATGCGAAGAGAAGCTGATAGCTCATGTCGCCGCAGGATGATAAACAGACCCTGAGCAATTCCAGGCGGGCAACAGCGAGATGATCACACTGAGCCCGTCTACCTAATCAACCGTATAGGAGAATCCACGATACCGGGACAAAAAGCGGCAGTCTACAGCAAGTCTGGATTTGCCACCCTGACAGGTAAGGCAGTGAGCGAGGAATTACGACAAGACCAACCTCTCACTGCCGCACGACCGAAAGAAGCCGAATTCAAGACACATTGAGCCGCTTCTCAATGTGCTTGCTGGCAAACACTGGGTGGGTTTATGTCGTCGCCACACGTCTCGATGGTGGGGAAAAGCTGATTATCACCACCGTTCGCCAACCAAAGACAGCTTTGGCGAACTACCGACTGCACTGGAACATTGAGATACTCTTTGCGACTCTCAAAACCGGGGCTTTACTCTAAAATCAACTTATTTTAATCAGGCTTTCTGCCCGATAAGATCCTGGCGCTCCTAGCGATCGCCCTCTAACGGGCCATGTTCAGCAATCTCTGCAACACCAACTCAGGCCGCTGGCTTTAAAGATTCACGGGCCTAGCACCAAAAGTCGCTTCTGCTACGAATGCGATTTCCTTCAGCCGCCCCTTTTCCGAATTTCTTCTTACGGCAGGCTGATTTCAATCAGACGCTAAAACTTTTGTCTCCATACTGATAGAAAAAACATAAAAATTAGACCATTAGGTATAAATGATTAATCTAAGAACATTTAATATATTCAAATAGTCTATAGCTCTCGATATTTGGCTCAGTTTATGAATCTAAAATATCAGCGATTGCAAGAGTATTGAAAATTTTATCGGAATATTCAAGCAGTTCTTCATTCTGAAAAATTTGTCGATAGTTTTCATCGTCTTTAAAGTGCTTCCAGCGCTCAAGGACAGCCATTTGATCCCCTTGACCATCCATTTTTGCTCCGTCAAACGAACTGCCTCCACCTAAGTTAGCAACTTTTTTTATGCCAGAGTCACAGAAGTTAAGGCCCAGTTGTACTGACAGTTGTTTACGATAATCAATATCAGTCACCCATTGATTATAGTTGACCAAAATTCTATTTTGATTCAAATATTGTGTCTCGCCTAAGATCTCTTTAGCATGCTGTATCCATAAGTCACATGCCGTTAGTTTTTGAGATTTAACATGAATCATATTGCTCTTCAGTCTACTCGCAAATAGATTGAAGGGGTCTCTTAAAATTAAAACATCAAATCTTCTGTTACTTTTACCCACATGGGTATCGTGAAATCGTTCAAATAAAGGATCACAAATATCAGTAAGAGAATGATCTTCGTAGCCACAAATTAAACAGCTAATCTTTGGAAAATATCCTTTTGCAAGCGGTAAGTAGTGCGTATGTGCCCATTTATGATGCTCTGGATAATTGTCAATAAGCATCTCATACTTATAGCGATAGGGATTGCATCTAACCTCTAGGTTATTAAGCTGTTCAATTGGGCCAGATTCCTGCGATTTGATCCATTCGGCTACAGTATGATTGCCTGTGCGACGTAAACCAATGATTCGCAGCTCTGTCTCATTGATAGTGACTTGCTCTTGAAAATTAGCAGTCAACAAGCGCCGCAGATCTTCTGTAGAATGTTGAAGAACTCTACTCGCTTTACGAAAAAGTCTACAAGGCAAACTGGGATGTGTAAGCATCTGCACTGATCTAGGCTGAGTTTGAAATGACCGTAACTCAATTAATCCCGAATGCTCTGAAGAAGCAACATTCAGGTTTTACTGGAATTTCTCAACGCGGCGCTTTGCATATCTTGAACAAACTATCAATTTTCTGAAAGGTGTCGGCGTCGATGCGATGATGCGATGCAGCAGTCAGTAGCCGTTCTGCAAAAGCAAAGACTGATTTCAACAGATGGGGGCATTGGCTCTGTTCATATGCAACTGCAGGCTACTAAGGGCCATCGTCAATCAGAGTCAGATCCTTTGCCCAGAGATGATTTCAGCTTCTAGAAGAGTTTTCGGAACGGGCACGATGTTGCTGATATCGTAAGCATTCTGGTTGTGACTGATGACATGTCCCAGGGCTACATCCACGATTTTGCATCGTTAGCGAAAGTATTGCTCATCCCGAGCCTGAGACCCGTTAGCCTGATTTAACGATGTGAGACGACGTAGTGTATTTGCAGTGGCTTCGAGTATTGGCCTCGCCCCGTGCTTAAAGTCACTGAAGGATTAGCTTGAAAATAAAGTACCCGGACAAGACGATGGCAGGGTAGATGGGTCGCAGGGTTAATGGAGTGCTATCTAAGCGCGCCTCCTTAATCGCTGTAATTGCAATGAAACCGTGATTGCGCCAAGCAGCCTTCAGATAGCTCTCGATGACTGCGAGATTTCCCTGAGAGCTGCCTTGGGAAATTGTGGTGCATATCCTAATGCCATGGCTTTTTGGCTATTAAGTGACACGTCTTTAGGTCGGGGAATAGACAGCTTAACTGAAGATTGTAAACCGGGTTTGAGATTTATCTTTGAGACATCAAAACTCTCGGCAATTAACAACCCCAGATCATAGCGGCTGAGTTGCTCCGGACCTCCCAAATGCCAGATGCCTGAGACACCCTGGTCTAAAACCAGATGCAACCCTTGAACAACATCAGTAACCGAGGCGGGAGTACGAATTTCATCGGTAAATAAGGTTTGTGGCGTATTGGCAGCGATCGCTGCCAACAGGCCCTGCACAAAGCACTGGGCTGTGCCGATCGCAGCCCCCATCAAGAGGGGTAAGCGGCAAATGGTTACTGCTGGATAATGGGTTAATGCGGCTGCTTCTGCCATCGCCTTGTGTTCACCATAAATGTTGATTGGATGAGGGAGATCGCGCTCTCCATAAGGCGGATGATCACCATCAAACACCAAATCGGTCGACGTAAAAATCAAAGGAATCTCAGCCTGAGCACAGCGTTTTGCCAGTTGCACGGTACCAGCAACATTGATTTGATAGCTTCGGTCAGGATTATATTGACATTGCCCCACTTTAGAGAGCGCTGCCGTGTGAATTACCGCATCTGGACGGGCTTGGTCCCAACACGTTTGCAATGACTGCCCATCGGTTAAATCGAGCGGCAAGAGCTTGACACCGGGTAGGTTAATCGCCTGAGTATGATATGTCCCCCATATCTGCCAATCAGTCTGAGAATAGCGACAAAGATGACCGCCTAAAAAACCGCTGGCGCCAGTGATTAGTAGCGATCGCATCTCAAATTCCTCGGAATCTCTGTCTTGCGGGGCAACTTCGTCGTTGTCTGACGCATTGTCTAATTTTGACGGATCAGGCTACATTGAGCGATGAACCCGGCCCATGCAAAGGATTTACCCTATGAATTCTGGTTCTCAGCCGAACAGCGACAACTTTACTCCCAAGAGTGAACAATCTGATGCGGCTATAGAACCTCAGACAACATTAGGCAGCCCTGATCGCAATGACGATATATCCTCATCGGCCCATGCGGTGACCGATGAGGATACGGCAGAGACTGCCGAAGCGTCTTTGGAACTCTCTCAGAATGGACAGTCGTCACTGACTTATGAGTCCCAGCCTGCGGCTAGATTAAATGAGCCTGCAGCTAAGCCATCACCGCAAACCTCTAAAAGTCCACCAGCCACATTTGTGATCTTGGCAGGCGTTTTGCTGGTGGTCTTAGGACTGATTTTTAATCTCAGCTGGCTCACACTGATTGGCTCGCTGCTGACATTAGTCCTATCGTGGGGGCTGATTTGGCCTTCGCTATCATACTTTTTAGCAGAGCTCTCTCCCCAACAGCGATCGCTGATCGTCGCGATCCCTGCACTAGTCCTTGGCCTATTTGGGCTCACTGAAGCCGTCGGCATCAACCAGGCAATTCGCACCTGGTCACTCACCCTACGATGGGACATTCTAGGGGCGTTTGGTGACTTTTTAGGTGCCATTGGGCAGATCTTTGTCGCCATCCTGGCCCTGTTTGTTGCCTGGCGACAGTACATCATTTCCCGTGATCTGACGCAGCAGCAAAACCGGATTACCCAACAGCAGACCATCGATGCTTACTTTCAGGGCATCTCAGAACTAGTACTGGATGACGAAGGCCTACTAGAAGACTGGCCCCAAGAACGCATCATTGCTGAAGCCCGAACAGCAGCTATTCTCAGCAGTATTGACGCCCCTGGCAAAGCCAAAATCATTCGCTTTTTGTCGCGATCGCGGCTCTTAACCCCCCTCAAACGAGATGAACATTTAGGCCGCCCGATTCTCGACGGCAAAGGAGGCTACGCTGAAGACCGCGATCGGGGCGTACGGGTGATCAACTTAGGAGCAATTTTAGCCAATGCCAATCTGTCCAGTAGTGACCTCCGGTGGACAGACCTCAGCGATGTGAACTTAATTCGCGCTGATCTCAGCCACTGCGATTTAGTGAGAGCTAATTTTGCTCGTACCATTCTTTTTCAAGCCCGTTTGATTGAGGTCGATCTTATGGGGGTAACCTTCTTCTATGGTGCAGTTGAGTCAGCGTCTCCTCGCAGCCGCATTGAGCCTCCTGATTTCAAGACTGGTGAACACACTGGAGCCGTCATTGAAGATGTCGACTTCTCTGGAGCCAAACGGATGTCAGAAGAGCAACGCCAATATTGTTGTCGTTGGGGAGGAGAGAGCACACGCCGCACCATACCAGGTGGCTGTAACCGCATACCCAATTGTTTGGGGCGTTAAAAGCTGCGGATTCCTCTATAAGGTAACCGTAAATAATTGATAGAGCACTTCTAAGCTTGCCGTACCCTCGCTAAGCTTAGGAAATAGCTCTGCCCTCAGAGTATCCCTAAGCCAGATACCCATCACCAAGCTCATTTTAGCTAACAGTAACTAACTTGTTTTTGACCTCATTTAGCCGCCATGCGTAAGACTAAAGTCAAAAAAAAGAATAAGAACAAAAAAAGAAAGCAAGCAACCGATGTCGCTCAGCCACAGCTTTCTAAAAAAGAACTGCGAAAAATTGCTAGAGAGAAAGCTAAAGACCGGCAACGAGTTATTTCGACTATTGTACCAATCATGCTGGCCAGCATTGCCTTAGGCGCAATCCTTAGCGTTATTGCAGAACCCAAGCTTGGGGTTGCAGGTGGAGCAGGCGTGGCTTGTTTAGCACTTTCATATTGCTTTCCCCGTTACGCTATCTATGGTTTTATATTTTTCCTCCCCTTAAGTGGCACAGCAACTTACGCCCTAGGCGGGAGTGCCCTTCTCACATTAGCCAAGGATGCCATTTTTTTCCCAGCACTGCTGAGAGTGATTTTGTTTTGCAAAAAATACAAACAGCCCTTAGTCCATCCGCCATCTCTCAGAATTCCTTTAATTATTTTTATGACTTATGTTGGAGCCGTTTTATTGTTTGTCAACGGTGCTCAACAACTATCAGCAAAAGGGGAGATGCCCATTCCATTAGGAATTTTGGGTCTAAAAGCGCTAGTCGGTTATCTCTTACTGATCACATGCATTCACTATCTTATTAGAACTAAAAAGGATCTCTATTTCTTATTACGAACACAAGCCGTTCTAATCATTGTCTGCTGCGGCTTAGGCTTCATACAATACATGATGCTTAAAACCGGCATTTGCCCTCCAACTGAGGGAACTGGAGACGACTTTTTTAAGGCTTCACTAGATACCAGATGCTTCGTTGGTGGAGCTCTCTTATATTCTCCTCAGTTTGGTGTTATCCGTTTGCCTGGAACTTTTGTGGCTCCCTGGCAGTGGGGATGGTTTCTTATTTCTAGTACCTTTTTCGCCTTTGGTACAGCTTTCAACGACAAGTCAATTATCTGGCGCGGTATCGGCATCCTAGCCATGGCAATGGTCGGTGTTATGGCTGTGTTATCTGGTCAGCGGATCGCGCTGGCCTTGGTGCCAGTTTCAGTAGTACTGCTGCTACTACTCACGGGTCAATTATTACAACCCAAGAGATTTATACCGATTGCTGTTGGTTTAGCTCTCATCTTGATATTCCTAGCTCAGCAATATCCTGACATCCTCTCTGGTAGCATCGACAGTTTAGTTGGTCGCTGGAATGCTGCACCGCCAACCCAATTCATTACTCACCAACTAGATTGGGCAATGAAAGAACAACGAGGATTTCTGGGCCGAGGACTCGGAAGAGCAACCAATGCAGCTCGTATTTTTGGTAAGACAGCATTAGTTGAAACCTATCACTCCAAAGTTCTCTATGAAATTGCTCCTTTAGGCCTAATTCTGCTGTTGTCACTATTCACAATTTTATTATTTACAACCTTTAAGGCTTACCGTTCTATCAAAGATCAAAACTTGCGGGGCTACGGTGCATCAATGTTCACCTTTGTCCTTTTCATCAGCTACTTTCCCTATTACTACCCATTAGACGTGGATCCAGTAAACGTTTATTATTGGTTAGCCATTGGAATTGCACTCAAGCTCCCAGACATTGATCGGCAAGAGCGTGCGAAAAATAACTCAGACGGGAACAATACTCAAAAGCTCTCTAAAAAAGAACTGAGACAGCTTATGAAGTCTCAGCAAGAAATAGAGTTCAGGTAATTGAGTTTTACTTTCCTACTTATGCTTGCTTTTATCATTCCACTCAAAAGTGCAAAAGTTTCTGCTGATTGGGAGAAGACTTCAGCTCTGTTTGAGCGCTGTCTTAAGTCAACTTGTAGCCAGAGTAGTGATCAGTTCAAGACTATTGTTGTCTGTAATGAAAAGCCATCCATAAATTTCCATAATAAAAACATCATTTATGTACAAGTAGACTTCTTACCTCCTGAAAAAGAAACTCACAAAATCGCCAGAGGATTAACCGACAAAGGCAGAAAAGTGCTCAAGGGTCTTGTTACCGCCCAAGACTTCTCACCATCGCACGTAATGACAGTAGATGCAGATGATTGTGTGAGTAATCGTTTAGCAGAATTTGTGAGTAGAAATTCAAATGATAATGGATGGTATTTTAATAGCGGCTGGAAATACCGAGAAAATGATTCAAAAATTTACATTAAAAGTTGGAATTTTTATACACTTTCTGGCACATCAAATATTATTCATACAAGACACCTTAATCTCCCAGAAAATCCTGAATATAATCGAGGATATGGTTATTACAAGTTCTATATTGACCATCAGAGAGTTAGACAGGCGATGCAAGATTTTAATGCGCCTATGAGAGCGCTCCCTTTTCCAGGTTCAGTCTATATACTCTCTACAGGAGACAATATGTCTGGTAACGAAGAAAAATTATCTTTTAGTTTATTCAATCGAAGAAAAATCTCACAGAGATTACGAGAAGAATTCTCCTTAAACCCACTTAATTCCCAACAATAGGAATATTTTTCAGATAACAATTATAGCAAATTTATACTGTGGCGTGCTCGTACTAGGCCCTTCAGTCTATCTTGATCTCTGGCCGTTATTCTAAAGTTCTAGACAGACTTAGAAAGGAAATCAGTTTTCAGGCAAATATTGGTTTAAATGTTCCTAAGCATCAAAGCCTAACATCCAAGACGATGTAAACTTTTTTTAGAAAGATTTATTTTAGCAATAGTCAAATCTGATTTGAGGAAGTTTTATTTTAGTAATAGCCATATCTGAGTAGCAAAGGCCAGGAAATCAGACTTGCTTTACTCTGATCAGCGCGGGACATTTTTTCTTTCCAAACTTGATCCGATCTTAATAAAACTGGACCTACCTTACTTCTGTTATCATTTCCAAAAATGCTATGTGTAATGTCCAAGAAAACTTCGTTACTGGATTTAAAAGGTAACTTATCTGATTTGATTTCAGCAAAATCTAAAATTGACCTGACTTCTTGCTCAGGGTTAGCAATTAGATCTTCATATCGCAGCCGCATGTAATGCATTTCACTCTGTCTAGTAATCCATTCTGTCGAAAAATTACGTAGATTCCAGCCCAAAATACTGTTCTTTAAAGAATAGCTTCCTAGTCCACTCTTATAACGCTTTGTCCAAGAATAAGCACACCCTCTAACATCGCGTATTAGATGCACTAAGTACACTTCAATATTTTGAGTATGAGCAAGTGTGTAAGCATATCCAGGATGTAGAGAGTCATCTACAATCGCATCTACTGTACAAACCTTTTGAATGCCGCTGTAGAGTTTCCCTAAAACTTGACGATAATTCTTAGATTTCTCTAGGAAAATATTCCGATATTGTCTAGACAAACCCAATCTTAAAAGTTCTGATGTTCGGGGTTCACTCTGGCGACGGAGATTCACCATTGAGGGTAAATCAATCTGATCAAAATCATCAAAGGCTTCCGTTAGTATAGATGTCCAAACATCACATTCACGAGTTAGCTTGCCACAACCACATTTACTTTTCGGTTTAAAGCAATCAGTCCAAAGAGTGCGAAGTTCACCAAAGTGCGCAACGCCTTCTACTTGCCCTAGAATTCTTGCTAGAAGCGTACTGCCGCTTCTACCCCATCCAGCAAGATAAATGATCTTGATAGGTTTGTCCATAATGAAGCTAGCACAGTTTAGTATTAATTTACTACTCAAATCAAAAAGAATAGAATTTTTCTTTTTTATTGTGCCCAATCGTCTAAAAAAAATAGCAGATATTAGTTCTTCGATTCTGATGAGTTTATAAGCTATTAATGAATATTTGCTATATTTTTAGCTTTACTAGAGGTCATTTTCTAGTTTTTAAGAGCTTTATTAAATATAAGATTTCAGCTTTTAGTTTGATTCATAAGTAGATTCTTTGTGCATTAATAAAAATCCATTTTTCTAAAAAATATGAGTTTAATTTAAGTCAATGGTAAGAAAGCGGTTTTAAAAGAGAACCTCAAATATCCCCTTGATATGCTTTAAGGTCTAGTTTCAAGAAATTTTATGCTGGTCTATCATATTCAATTCATCTAGGCAATTGCACGACTTAGATAAACACTAGTACTGTATTGCGGAAATAATAATACCCTTCCAGTTTCTAGCCCCCTTGCTCCTAATCTCTCTGGCTTGTCACAAATGGTACGCGAACTTATGCCGTGGAGTACTAGTGTTTAGCTAAACATCAGGTAGAGCGTATTCAAAGTACGACACAAGCATAGTCATCCTTATCTTGTGACTTTTTAGTACCAGTCCTCACGAGAAGCTAGACTATGTGAAGAGACGTAACAGAATGTAAACATGGTTGCTGGGCATTCTCGAATAAAGCGGGTAGTGGTGATTGGTGCTGGTATTGGAGGCCTCTCTGCAGCTGCAATGCTGGCTCGTCGCGGCTATGGGGTCATGACGTTTGATCAAGCAATTGTGCCAGGTGGCTGTGCGTCTACCTTTAGACGCCGTGGTTTCACTTTTGATGTGGGTGCGACGCAGGTAGCTGGGTTGGAGCCTGGTGGCATTCACTATGAAATTTTCAAAGAGCTCGACCTGCCTCTGCCTGTCGCGACGACTTGTGACCCGGCTTGTGCCGTGTATTTGCCTGGCGAAGACGAACCGATTTCCATTTGGCGGGAGCCCCAAGCTTGGCGAGCAGAGCGGCAGCGCCAGTTTCCAGGTAGTGAGCGGTTTTGGCAACTGCTAAGCACACTTTTTGAAGCTAGTTGGCGCTTTCAAGGGCGAGAACCGGTGCTACCACCCCACCATCCGTGGGATTTGTGGCAATTGGTTTCGGCAGTCCGCCCGGATACGTTGGTGACCGTTCCGTTCACGTTTTCGACTGTCGGGCAGTTGCTCAAAGCATTCGGTCTGTATAGCGATCGCCGCCTTAAAACCTTTCTTGACATGCAGCTCAAGCTATATTCCCAGGTGGGTGCAGATGAGACAGCCCTGCTGTATGCGGCAACCGCTTTAGGGGTTTCTCAAGCACCTCAAGGCTTATTTCACCTAGAAGGCAGTATGCAGGTGTTGAGCGATCGCTTAGTTGCGGCTCTTGAGCGAGACAATGGCAAATTGCTTATGCGTCATATGGTTGAGCACATTCACACAGAGCAGGGTCAGGTCACAGGGGTGACGGTTCGCAATCAAAAAACAGGCAGCACTTGGACAGAAGCTGCTGATATCGTCGTGGGCAACGTTACTGTGCAAAACTTAGTGACGATGTTAGGAGATGATGCCCCTCAAGGGTATCGGCAGCGCGTGCAAAAACTCAAAGACTCTTCGGGAGCTTTTGTGGTGTATTTGGGTGTTGACCAAGCAGCGATTCCAACCGATTGCCCGCCTCACTTACAGTTTTTATATGACTATAACGGCCCCATTGGGGAGAATAATTCACTTTTTGTCTCCGTGAGTCGTCCAGGTGATGGCCGAGCACCCGAGGGTCGGGCAACTGTGATCGCGTCTTCCTTTACAGACCTCAACCAATGGCAGCAAGCCGAGAATTACGACACTCTCAAGCAACAGTATACGGAAACCGCGATCGCCCGTTTGGGGCAATTCTTTGACTTGAGACCTGAGCATATCGTCCATTTGGAAGCTGGCACGCCAAAAACGTTTGAGCGTTTCACTGCTCGCGATCGCGGTGCTGTTGGCGGCTTAGGCATGCGTGTCAGTACTTTTGGGCCGTTTGGCTTTGCTAACCGGACTCCCCTGCCTAACCTTTTCCTCGTGGGCGATTGTACCCACCCTGGTGAAGGCACTGCAGGGGTCAGCTATTCGGCTCAGACCGCGGTTCGCCAAATTGAAGCACAGTTTGGCTAGATGCTTAGGGAGCGGCTTGAAAATAAAGAACCCGGACAATCCTGTGGCAGGCTGGATGTGTAGCAGGGTCGGTCTGGAGCTCTTTCCGCGCAACTC
>ERZ1740058.1372-NODE-1372-length-11817-cov-4.684407_pt1 | contig 11817 bp, 15 predicted proteins | sample MGYA00581745_ERZ1740058 | MGnify/ENA primary metagenome ERZ1740058 (study PRJEB43018, sample SAMN04849742) | marine metagenome | isolation source: floating plastic debris | place: Pacific Ocean | collected 2008-08-30 | study: EMG produced TPA metagenomics... | reverse complement strand
GATGGGTGGCAGGGTAAGTGGGATGTTATTTAAGCGCGACTCCCTAAGGTCTAGTACTCGTTGGCAGCAGTTGTCTTAGCATTGCAGTTTCTCGTCCCCTAGTGTCGCTGTTCCCCCCGCTGTAGAGAACGGTAGGCAAATCTGCACCGCATGGTACTAAGGGCTGTCATCATTGAGTGGTCAAGTCCTGATGCGGAGAGTGTTTGAGCTCCTAACTGGATTTTTGGAGCGCGCGTGGTAGTGGCGACGCCGCCAGCGTTCTAGTCTTAATTGATGACATGCTCTAGGCGATCTAAGGGCAGCGGTTGAACTGGCTTTAACCTCGGGCAATGTCACGAATCAGTGGAATGCGACTACGGATGTAGCAGTCGAGATTTGCCGTCTCAATCGAATCGAGCGAGCGATCGCCAGATATTTGCTCCGTTAGCCAAGAGACTAGACTGTTGTCATCAAGGCTCAATATCCGATTGCTTTGGGACTGTTCAACCAAAGCCCAAAACTGATGTAGCAGATGAGGGTTCATAGGCTTGAGTCTCTTAACATTTGCTTTAGATTTTGACCTGAGACCAGAGTACTGCATTGGTCGCGTCTCTTGCAGAAATTTGCAGCGTTTGTTCATCTTTAGCGCTAAAGCGTAATGTTTTCGAAGTCAGCATGTCGCATTGCGTCGGGTTGCAACAGACTATGACAATGTGTTTCCTCTCTATGTCTGCGCCGCTACCGCTTCGTTAACAACTAAGTTATGCAAAAGCGGGGGCTGCAAATGTTTGCAGCCCCCGCCATTAAATAGGTTGAACCGGTGTGCAGTTCCTTAAGACTCTGGAACAAGTTGAACGATCAGGGAATGGGTATCAAGGCTTTGTACTTTGGAAACGCCTTGCAGATCTTGCACGATACGCTCTAGAAGCTCTCTGGCACGATCGCGGTGCTGGTGTTCCCGCCCCCTTAAACGAATCTGAAACTTCACATGGTTGCCTTTATCCAGCCATTGAGTAGCGCGCTGAATCCGAATGTCATAGTCTGAATCGTCAACATTAGGACGCAGCTTGACCTCTTTCATGGCCGGTTTGGCACTCTGCTTTTGCCGCTTCTTTTGTTGATATTGGTGTTTACCATAGTCGAGAATCTTGGCAACAGGAGTTTCTTTGCCTTCAGAAACAACGACTAAATCAAGACCAACTTCCTCTGCCAAACTAACCGCGTCACGAGTATCGATGACACCGCGATTTTCATTTTCATGATCAATCAGCAGCACTTGTACAGCCTTGATGTTGTGGTTGATATTGGGCTGCTCAGGGCGTACACGACGGTCGTTAAATCTTCTTCTAACGATAGTAATGTCCTCCGAAACTCAGTGAGAAGTGTATAGGGTGCTCTAACGATAGCCTAACTTTTGTGCTTATTGCCATCTTCCTGACGGTGGAAGTCCACGATGTTGATTGACGTTCACATACAACCACACGTGAACCACTGACCCTCAAATTCTACGGAGAGGGCTATAGGGTTTCTATAAAGCCCCCACGCAGTGGAACTTTTGCTGTATCGCTGGTTACGATATGTAGGCAATGGAACGAGCCACTGTAATGAATGTTGATGATGAGATCGCGCTCATGGCGTATTTAGAAAGTTTTGTAACGCCTCAGCGCCTCAGTAAAATTGATGCTGTGCTCGCTCAAAGAACTCGCCATTTGACCGTCGTGGCAGAGGATTTTCACGATCCTCACAATGCGAGTGCCCTATTGCGCACTAGCGATAGCTTAGGGATTCAAGATGTTCATATCGTAGAAAATTACAACACCTTTAAAGCCCGCGTTGGCGCGGCATCGGGGTCGATGAAGTGGGTGACGCTGCATCAGTATGGTGAAACTGAGCAGAACAATACATTGGCCTGTGCGCAAAAGTTGCGATCGCAAGGCTATCTCATGGTTGCCACCAGTCCCCATCTCAACGCCTTGCCACCAGAGGCGCTGCCCCTAGATCAAAAGTTAGCCGTCATTTTCGGCAGCGAACGTGACGGTGTCTCTCAGCCAGCATTGGAGACAGCTGATTACCAGCTCAAAATTCCGATGGTCGGGTTTGTTGAAAGCCTCAATGTCTCAGTCAGCGCTGCTATCTGTTTATATACGCTGACTCAACGGCTCAAAGTCTTAGACATCGATTGGCAACTGAGCGATCGCGAAAAGCTGGCTTTACGTCTCAATTGGTTGCGTCAATCAGTGCAAAATAGGGCAGCTTTGGAACGCTACTTTTGGTCTCAAGCCAATGCCTAGTGGCGCTTGTCAATCGCTGTTGATGTGCGCCATGATCATATATTGAGAAAGCGTCACCTTGATATCAGCCCCGCGTAAGCACCTACGGGCATCCCATGGCACAATAGGGTCGCCTCATAATTCATTTACCTGCAGCTATGCGCGGCAACTCCAATAATCTAGCCATCATGATTGTGCTCAATATTGTCGGCGTCATGTTGGTGCTGGGTGCCATTCTACTGGTGTTACGCGGTCTCGGCTGGATTTCCCAGCTTCCTGATTATGTGGTTGGGGCACTATTGCTGCTGTCTCTCGGGATTGGTATTTTAGGCGGTATTCGTTCTGCTCGCTAGGCACACTATATGTATGCGACGTCTTTCGCTTCCTAGTCAGATTTTTTTGTCCTTGTTGGGGATAACGATTCTTGTGTGGGTGTTACGAGGCCTGACCGTTTTGTCCTTCCTACCTGGAATTATGCTTTGGATCTTGCTACTGCTAACCATAGGTGCGGGCGTTGTGACTAGTCTGCAGCGGATGCGATAGCGGGTGGGACTTTAAGTCGTAATGGCCTCGTGACGACCAAGCAGTTTTTAATGGGCCGGTTTAGCCGCGATCGCCGATGGCGATTCAAACATGACGGCAAATTTGGAATTGGGTCTTTGGCGTCGCAGCAGTTGTAGCAGGGCATCAGCATCTTGATACCGACGAAAGCGATCGACAACTGTACATTGCTTTTCGGAAAGCTGGCGCACGATGCACCAAGGCCTTAGCTGGGTTTGATAAGTCATTATATTTACCGGGGTATGAGTTAACGAGATAGCATTTCGGGCACCACGACTCCCAGAAGGTTCCGCATCAGTGCCGGGTCATCAATGACTTGCACGCTTGGCTAACCAGGCGTACACCACCAAGACAAACGACTGCTCCCTTCACCTGTTTCACCCTCCTCCCAACGAACCTTGGGCACGATGAAGCTGGTAGAGAGCAGAAGCCGTACGGCTGCGCTCAGAGATATTGGTTGATACCCGTAAGAGAAAATCGGTCAATTACTACTGACGCAACTGACTTGTTTTGAGCGGGAGTAGTAATTGCCTAGAGACTAACACCAAGACACTAAATGAGTGCATTTATTTGCATTTGTACACAAAATATAGCGTCTTACTCTCTAAATTGATGTGGAGCGAGTCGTTGCAAAGGGGCCAAGATTTTTTATGATTGCCACAGGCGATCGCAACCGTTTATCAACAACATCGTGGAAGACGAACCAGGCAAAGGGCTGCCAGACAGTTCTGAAAAACCGAAACGCAGATCTCGGGCTAGACGCAGCAAAAAACCTGCATCAGCGCTGCCAGCGCTGCCGCCTGCCGCTAACTCTGTAGCGGGGGGCATTTATAAGGTGCAGATTTTTTATCTGGCAGCCCGCAATCAAAATCCTAAAGCCCCGGTCAAAGATGCGCTTTGGTTTGCTACGTACCCAATTATTCCGCGGGTGGGAGATTGTCTCTTCCACGATGGGGTTTATTACCAGGTCGAGCGGGTGTTTCTGTATGAAAATATGGGCCCAGGTTGGTATGCCGATATTGAGGTGACGTTTTATGGCAGACGGTGAACGGCAGACGGTGAGCCGTTCCAGGGGTTCTCTCTACTGATTGTCTGGGGTGATTGGCGGCGATCACAAGCCGTGGTCGACCTAGCGCATGGCAAATCGCGGTAGCGTTGAAGTCGACGGATGCCCTTTCTGCCCTAGGCGCTGGCAGAGATGTGTCACGATGACGGCAGCAGTTTTCAAGAGATGCCAGCAGCATGTTGAAGGGCGAAGTCGCAGCGTTAACGGCGGCGTTTTTGTGGGCGTTGTCGACGGTGATTTTTGGGCGACTCGGCAAGTCATTAAACCCATTGGTTTTGAATTTAGCCAAAGGGTGTGTGGCGATCGCGCTGATTGCCCTAACGCTACTCCTGCAGCAAAATCTGCAGCCGCAACTGCCCGGCAGCGCCATTTTTTGGTTGACGCTTAGCGGGGTGGTCGGGATTGGTCTGGGCGATACGGCCTATTTCAAATCGATCAATCATTTGGGAGCCCGGCGAGCGCTCTTGATGGAGTCGCTGGCGCCGCCGTTGACCGCCTTGATTGCGTGGGTCTTTTTACAAGAGTCATTGAGTGCGATTGCCTGGGGTGGCATCTTGCTAACTGTTGGTGGGGTGGCCTGGGTGATTTCGGAGCGGGTGCCAGCCAGCAACCAAGGCCATCTCAACTTACAAACTGGCCTAATGTGGAGCTTATTGGCACAACTCGGGCAAGCCAGTGGCGCTGTCATGTCGCGAGGGGCGCTAGTCGACACAGATGTTGACCCTCTGTGGAGCGGTCTATTGCGCATTGCCGCCGGGGCAGTTGTTTTAGTCGTTTTGATCAGCAGTCGCGGTCAGATTGCTCAGCAATTACAGCCGCTCAGGTCACGACAACTCTTGCCCATGCTGGTGTTAGCCGCCTTTTTGGGAACGTATTTGGCGATTTGGCTCCAACAGGTGGCGTTCAAGTTCACCCCAGCGGGGATTGCGCAGGCACTGTTAGCCACCAGTCCCCTATTTGTCTTGCCAATTGCCGCCGGTTTGGGCGATCGCGTGACTCAGCGAGCGGTGCTCGGGGTGCTAGTGGCGATCGGGGGTATTTGGCTACTCATCAGCACCCTGTAATTCAAAGTACTGACCATGGCTTACTCAAAAGTTTCCTGAATCCTCTCAGTTTGAGCGATGTGGAATCTACGATCACCGTGGCGATCCTTTCCCATGGGGGGAGCGAGTCAGAAGCTGGTGGGCCAGCGCCTGCAAGAAATGGAAGGGGCAGGTTTGATAAAACGGGAAGTAATCAGCGATCGCCCCATCGTCGTTGTCTACGCAATCACCGACTTTGGGCGATCGGCCCTAGACTTTCTAGAAATTCTCAAAGTCTGGGTCGAAAGCCAGCAGATTTAGTCGGCTTTCACCTGTAAGCTGAAACTTTGAATCGCATCTCAATGGAGTAAGACTTTGGAAGAACAAATCATTTCAAATATCAGCTCTACAATGGATGCGCTGTCAGAAATAACTGGCTTTTCCTTGGTATTTCTAATCGCCACCGTATTTTCTGGGTTTCAAAAATCTGACAAAATTGAAATACTGGGATTTGAGATTAGAACACAGATCGCTACAGTCGTTCTTTTCGGCATCCTATGCGGATTGACATTTAACCTGACAAGATTACTGTCAATCGTTTCTTATCTTCTATCACAGTTGGATGCCAGTCCAAGAATAGAGGAAGCGATAATCATCCTTCAAACCCATCCGTGGGTTTTTAATCCATTTTCTCAAACTTCAGGATCTCTATCTCTTTTACTAGATAATCTTGGCCTTTCTTTATTGATCGTGGCCTGGTGGCTGGGTTTTCATACAGGCTTTTTTATTTCGAGAGATGCCAGACTCAATTTGTCAATCTCCGTAACAAGTTGGATATTATCTTTGTTTTACTTTGGGCTTGGCTTGGCTGCTATGGTGCTCACCATCGGCTTGATTAATGAGATCAATCCTGAAACAAAATGGATCAAAATTTCCGGCCTATTTTTATTTACACCGATAGGAGCGCTGGGGCTGAGAAGGATTTTTCAAGAATTGCATAGACTTTCCACTCAAGTTGCCGATGCCCCAATAGAGTCTTAGCTTTTATGGATACCCTTTTAAGGTGCTCGTGCTTCACCCATTGCCGTCGCCTGGGAGGTTATCGATGTTGGGCGATCGACCGTGGGCTTTTAATTCACTCCACCATTGGCCAGCTGTTTGGTCACACTCATCGGTCATACCCATACGTTGAGTAAGCTGCTGCCACGGTGCTCCAGTAATGGCACATATAGCGGCGATGAGCGACGTTGAGGAGGTTGATCAAGCATGGCGATCGCCATCAGTCAGGGTTGAGCATTGTCAAATCTTGACTAAACCCTTATGGCAGCGTCGCGATCGCTGAAAATGATTCGGTAGAACTAAGGTTATCTGCAGCGGGAGAGTGGATGTTAATATCAGCTCTCCAAAGGTTGGGGCCAAGGATTAAACCATCCACCGCCGCTCAAACCGCCCCGACATCCAAGATTTCGTCACAGGTCGAACACAGGCCGAAAAACTCTAGGGTGTGATAGAAAATCGTGAAGCGATCGCGCTCTGCCAATGTCTCCTCTAAGGCATGGGCCGGGCACTCCTCCACCGGTACCGATCGCCCACAGTTCAAACAAGTCAAGTAGTGGCAATCCTCGGAGGCCAGCCGATAGACCCATTCGCCATGGGTGAGCGATCGCGCCTGCACCAACCCTCGCAGTTGCAGCGCTTTAATAGCGCGATACACCGTCGCCAAGCCCAGCGATCGCCCCTGCGCCTGCAACTGGACAAAGATATCCTGTGCCGTGGTTTCGATTGAGGTGCTGCTCAGCAGTTCATATACCCACTGCTGACCTCGGGTAAGTTTGGCCTTCATTGCAGTAAATTAGAGAATGATTATCATTTTAATTTTATCGCTTCCCGCCATGACGTCTACTGAAATTGCCCCCACCCTTCAAGTCGCTACCGCAGCCGCTGCTTCTAATCTGCCGGCAATGACTCGTCGTCCCCGTCGACTGCGTCGCACTGAGGGTTTGCGACGCATGGTACGCGAACATCACCTGACAACCAACGACCTGATATATCCGGTGTTCGTAATGGCCGGAGAGGGACAGAAAGAGGCGATTCCCTCCATGCCAGGGTGCTACCGCTATTCTCTGGATTTACTCCTGGAAGAGGTGACTGCGGCCTCTGATCTGGGCATCCCTGGGATTGCCCTCTTCCCGCTGATTGCCCCCGATTTGAAAGATAACGCCGGTGCCGAAAGCTATAACCCGGCAGGGCTAGTGCCTCAGACTGTACGCGCGATTAAGCAGGCGATTCCTAATCTACTCGTGTTTACCGATGTGGCCCTTGACCCCTACAGTAGCGCTGGCCACGACGGCATTGTTGAAAACGGCGAAATCCTGAATGACGAAACCGTGGCGGTGCTAGTGCAGCAGGCCCTCTGCCACGCTGAAGCCGGAGCTGATTTTGTCTCTCCCTCTGACATGATGGATGGTCGGGTGGGGGCGATCCGTCGCGCCCTAGACGCCGAAGGGTGGATTAATGTGGGCATTCTGGCCTATTCCGCCAAATATGCCTCTGCTTATTACGGTCCTTTCCGTGATGCGCTCGACTCGGCCCCCCAGTTCGGCGATAAAAAGACTTACCAGATGGACGCTGCCAATGCCCAGGAAGCCCTGAAGGAGGTAGATCTCGACATCGCCGAAGGAGCCGATATCGTTATGGTGAAACCGGCTTTGGCCTACATGGATATCATCCAGCGCATTAAACAGCATACGCCTTTGCCCATCGCCGCTTATAACGTCAGTGGGGAATACGCCATGATCAAAGCGGCGGCCCAGCAGGGGTGGATTGACGAGCCGGCCGTCGTGATGGAAACCCTGACCGGCTTCAAGCGCGCTGGCGCCGATGTGATTTTGACCTACTTTGCTAAAGATGTTGCCACCTGGCTACGGAGGTAGGCAGATGAACCATGCGATGAACTTTCTAGAGTGTTGCATCCTGCCTTTGTCGGATGGCACTTACCAACTCCGGCATTTGAGTGGCGCTGTGTGGCAGACCCATGATTTGCAGTCCTGCCTAAAGGCCGCTGCCAAAGCCTGGATTATGAGCCGTCCCCATCCCGCTGTGGGGATTCAACCGGGCGGATGGTTTTTGAGCAATCGTGCCGCCACCGCTGCTAACTGGCCCTATTGCAGTTTGGGGCTACTACCGGGTCAAGTTTACCAACGCTTTGCCAAACAAGCGGCATTACAGGGACAATGTGAGGTGTGTTCGTTTCAGAAAGTCTTGATCAATGACCGGGATTTTCTCCTCTTAGAAGCGACGGATAACATCACCGGCAAAGAGGCACTTTATGGCTAAAACACTAGAGCACGAAGGCTCTTCGGGGCCGGTCTTTGACCAACACCCCCTATCTTCGCTACCATCTCAGCTCGGTGGCACTGTCCAAACCTATCACTGGCAATGGCAGGGACGACCCCTTGCCGTGACTTACGAAATCGTGGGTGAGGGTGAGCCGGTGCTGCTGCTACCGGCCTTTAGCACTGTCTCAAACCGGGCGGAACTCAAGGAGTTGGCGGCGGGTTTGGTAACTCAGTTTCAAGTCACAGCATTGGACTGGCCTGGCTTTGGGGCATCCGATCGCCTGCCCCTGAATTACGGCCCGGCGCTTTACACCCAGTTTTTGCAGGACTTTGTGACCGCAACCTTTGAGCAGCCAATGGCGATTGTAGCGGCGGGGCATGCGGCGGGTTATGCGCTGAACTTAGCCAATCAGACGACTATCTGCCACAAACTGGTATTGGTTGCTCCCACTTGGCGCGGCCCCCTGGCGGTGATGGGCGTTCCCTCAACCGTGCGATCGAGCGTTAAGGAGTTGGTGAAAACACCGCTGCTAGGGCAGGCCCTCTACGGCCTCAATACCCAACCCAGCTTTCTGAAGTGGATGTATCGTCGCCATGTGTTTGTGGATGAGCAGCGCCTGACGCCAGACTATATTCAACAGCGTCACGAAAGCACCCAAAAAACCGGAGCTCGCTATGCCCCTGCCGCTTTTGTCACGGGCGGGCTAGACCCGGTGCAGAGTCGAGCAGCATTTCAGCAATATTTTGAATCACTCACCTGTCCAGTGATGGTCGTTGTCGCAGAACAGGCTCCTCCCGCCTCGAAAGCGGAAATGGAAGCGATGGTGTCGCTGTCTGGGGTGCGGTCCACCCGTTTACCCGGCACCTTAGGTCAAGCAGAGGAATATGGGGCAGCGGTGGCAGAGACCATCAGGCCGTTTTTAGGCTCGGTCTCCCTGTAAAAGGGAAGAGCAATGATTTCTAAATCCGATTGACCGGTAAGGGATTGGCTTGACAATAAAGTACCCGGACAAGACTGTCGCAGGGTGGATGGGTAGCAGGGTCGGTGGGATGTTATTTAAGCGCAACTCCCTAAATGGTTGGCCTACTCACCCTAATATGCGCAATCGCGAGCCCATTTTTGTATAGCATTTCTACAGGTGAAGAATGACTTATCCCAGACGAGTTTTGTCTTAGACTAAGGATGTTTGTCATTATTTTGTCTAGGAATCGCTATGGTCAACACCGCGATCGACACCGTGCCAGTAACTGTCCTAACGGGCTATTTAGGCGCTGGTAAAACCACCCTGCTAAACCGCATCCTGACTCATGAGCACGGTAAAAAGGTGGCGGTGATTGTCAATGAGTTTGGCGAGGTCGGCATCGACAACCAGCTCGTGATTGACGCCGATGAAGAAATCTTTGAGATGAATAATGGCTGTATTTGTTGTTCGGTACGAGGAGATCTGATTCGCATCATTGGCAATCTGATGAAGCGGCGCAACAAGTTTGATCACCTCGTGATTGAGACCACTGGACTGGCCGACCCGGCTCCCGTCATTCAGACCTTTTTTGTGGATGAAGACATGCAGGAGCAGCTCAACCTAGATGCAGTTGTCACTGTCGTCGATGCCAAGCATATTCATGATCATTGGGAGGCCAGCGAAGCGCAAGAGCAAATCGCCTTTGCCGATGTGATTCTACTCAATAAGACTGACCTGGTCAGCGCCGCCGATTTGGCAACTTTAGAAGCTCGAATTCGCACTATGAACGCGATGGCTAAGGTGTATCGCACCCGCGATGCGGCTGTGGAGATGGAAACGATTCTCGGCGTCAATGCCTTTGATCTTGATCGAGCGCTAGAAGTTGATCCGGATTTTTTGCACGGACATGCCCATAAACACGATGCCACTGTTGGCTCGATCGCTCTGGTGGAAGCAGGGGAACTAGATGGCGAAAAACTCAATGCTTGGCTGAGTGAACTGCTACAAACTCAAGGCCCCGACATCTTTCGGATGAAAGGCATCCTTAATATGTCTGGAGAAGACCAGCGGTTTGTGTTCCAGGGGGTTCACATGTTGTTTGATGGTCGGGCAGATCGCCCCTGGAAGCCAGACGAAACTCGCAAGAATGAGCTGGTCTTTATTGGTCGTAACCTGAACGAAGCCCAACTGCGAGAGGACTTGCGCGCGTGCCTGGTGTAACCCAAACCCTGTTGGAGCGGCGATCGCAAGGCACTCTGAACGATTACGTGACGGCGATCGCCTGGTCACCCAACCATTCGTTAGCGATCGCGTCTGCGGCCGGAGAAATCCTTCTGGTCAATCCCGAATCCTCAAAAGAGCAGTTCCTGCAGACCGGTAATGAGCAATCAATTGATTGTCTGGCTTTTTCTGCCGATGGTCGTTACCTGGCGGCCGGCGGGCAATCTGGCCAGCTATTGATCTGGTCCATCTCCTCACCGACCGACCCACCTATGGTCATTCCCCATCCTCGGACCTGGCTTGATCGCCTCTCCTGGCATCCCACTCGTAACGAACTGGCTTTTAGCCTCGGTCGCTATGCCCAGGTCTGGGATGCGGAAGTAGAAACAGTCGTCACCACACTGCAGTTTGAAAATTCGTCAGTACTCGATTTGGTCTGGCATCCCCAGGGCAGCCACCTGATCATAAGTGGGCATCAGGGCGTTAAAATCTGGCCCAGTGATGACTGGGACGCTGATCCCACAGTGCGAGAAATCGACGCCGCCAGTGTGGCGATCGCGCTCTCCCCAGATGGCCAGTATCTGGCCTCGGGCAATTTGGATCAAACTTTGCTGGTGTGGCCATTTAACAGTGCTGCACCGTGGCAAATGCGCGGATTTCCTGGAAAAGATCGCCAGCTTGCCTGGTCTGACCTGAATGTTGGACGGGCGCCTTTGTTGGCGACCGCTAGCGGCACTGATGTGGTTGTTTGGCGTAAAAAACGCGATGCTGACGACGGTTGGGATGCTCAGGTGCTCGATCTGCATGACGAACGGGTGAACGCGATTGCCTTTCGACCCGGCAGTACTCTCCTCGCCTCTGCCGCCGAAGATGGCCAACTCTGCCTCTGGAAGAAGGCTCAACAAGTCACCCAAATCCTCGAAGGCGCGTCCCGAGGCTTCTCTACTCTCGCCTGGAGCCCCAATGGCAAATGTCTCGCGGCGGGTGGGCAGCAGGGTGAGTGGCTACTATGGCAGCAGAGCAACCGTGGTAAAGGGTTTGGATGATCGTGATATGAACCCCATGTTCTCTGCTGCAGGGGCTGCCTCTGTCGCAATCTGGTAAACGGCCGGGCAAAGATGGCCAGCGGGCGATACCCCCGATAACCGCAGAGAAACCCCAGTAAGCTGAGGAACAGCACCATCCATAACGGGTGGCGCTGGCCGCGGCGATGGCGATGGTCAGGAATTTGTTTTAATTGCTCTATGAGGGACATGGGCTGTTGATATTGAAACAACTCAGTCCATCCTCATTTTTCTTCTCGCGTATGAAACCACCCTGCGATGCACCACCGCCAAGCGGAGCAAGCAATACTCATCCCAAAACAGGGAGGTATCCAGACTCAGATAGAGGCGGTCT
>ERZ1740058.1371-NODE-1371-length-11819-cov-13.742435_pt1 | contig 11819 bp, 10 predicted proteins | sample MGYA00581745_ERZ1740058 | MGnify/ENA primary metagenome ERZ1740058 (study PRJEB43018, sample SAMN04849742) | marine metagenome | isolation source: floating plastic debris | place: Pacific Ocean | collected 2008-08-30 | study: EMG produced TPA metagenomics... | reverse complement strand
TGTCAGGACTGGGCTGCTTGAGCCTTTGTACTAACCGCTCCTGACCCACGCTCCAAGCCGCATCCGTCCCCACGCCTAAGTTACCGTCCGTGAGTAATCGCTGAAACGCCCTCAGAACTAAAGAGCGTAGCTGTTGGAACTGGTGAAAACTGTGCGGCTCTGCCATAAACTGCCCCAATCGAGCCCCGAGTTCCGGCCCGGCACTAATCTCACCATGAGCCTCCTCTTCAATCCGTGCCGCCGCCAACGCCCATTGCGGATCTTGCAACTGGGCCATGAGATCGAGAGCCGTTTGAGAATGGTCAGAATGCTGAGAGGCCATAGTCTTTCACTATCTATTGACAGCAGGATACTCGAAATACGTGAGCGATTCCTCATCCGCATCAATGCGGTTATCCGGGTCAGGATCAAGCCGCATCATATTCTTGCGCTCATAGAACCCTTCAGCGGCAGGGAGGGCATGGAGTCCTACCCGACCTCCATAGCCTAACTCAACACTCCGTAGCCGAGAAAATGTAAGCAATGCACTGCCCACCGTCTTGAACTGAGGCGGATTCTGAATCGGATATCGATTCCAAGGAGCGACCGATAACGTGGCCACATAGACCAGACTTGCACCCGGATAAAACTGTGAGGAATGCCATTGTGTCTCTAGCATCATGAGTCCTTGGGTGCAGCCCTCATACTCAACGGCATAGCCTTCATAATTGACATCACGAATCGTGAGTCTCTCCTTGAACGCCCAGTCCCAGTATTTATCTTCTTGGGAGAACTGCCGAAGCTGAGCTTGCCAAAGTGACTGAAAATCGGCCACATGCCTCGGCTGTAAATCCAGTAACCGGGCTTCAACCGTCTGCTGATCATGGCCTCGAACAAGACTGACGGACAGTTGCACCATCGTTTAGATAATGACAAGAAATTCACCTTCCAGCATATTGCCGACAGGCACCTTCTCCCTGCCGAGAAATCTGCCTATCCGACGATTAAGGGAGCGAAGGCGCAGTTAAAGCAAGCCCATTGGTTGCGAAAGCGATCGCTGTTCCCGATGAGGTCGTGAGGATGGTGGCAGTAGTGCTCTCGCTGTGCTGCCACTGCGGCTATGAACTTAAGGGGGAGGTTGGTCATGGGTTCTATTCTTCTAATGATGGTTCAGGGTTGGTGCTGAAGAGGGCGAGTGAGCGATCGCATTTAGCCTGGATGATGTGATGCCATTGCCGGAGACCTTGAGGGCAAGGAGGCTGCTGAGCCTGGGTAGAGAGTGCTTGCCGGGGATAGCTTTGCAGAGTGCTGGAGTGCTCCAGAAGCGGGCAAGAATCGCATGAATGATGTTCTGTAAGATGGCCTCTAGGGGCGGTGCTGGCGAGTTTGCCGCCTTTGGTCGCGAGGGGGCGTATCGAATTCTGCAGCTTCAGCCGGGCCGCGATCTCGGAGACTGAAGACACTTGTGATCGCGCTTTCCCCAACATTCTCGTCCTCATCCTTGGTGATCGCAGCCTCATCCGGTTGCCCATAATCTTCGGGGAGTGGTGTGGTTGAAAGCGGCCTGTAGAAACCTGTTTAAGCGGACATTTCAGAGGCGTGTTAGCGATCGCGCCTGCTTCTTCGGAGCGCGATCGCATCGCTGTTCAGGTAGATCAGAGCGCTTGATAGACATTGGGATAAGGGGTCAACGCCTGTTTGATATCGTGATTGCGCCTGTGCTTGCCGTGACCGCGAGCATTGCGCCATTGGATGTTGTAGAGGCTGGCGATGGCTCTGAGCTTGGCCGTTGATGAGCGATCGCTGTTGAGGATGCGGGTCACAGTTTCAGGGAGTGCTTCATCGCCTTCGACGGGATGCTCAGAGGGGCTGTCAGCGGTGCCTACCCGAGCTGGAGACAAGTCAAGGCATCGATCTGGGTAGGTGAGTATAGACTGGACGGTATCAGCCTATTCCGCCTCGTAGTAGGCTCTAAACCACCAGAGCGATGCTCCAGAGGGTTTTGTCGAGGTCCTTAGCGGTTTCAAAGGTGGTAGCGCTCGCTGCCTTGTTTTGGGCAACGAGCTTGGTCAGATTCGTCGTTGCCATTGCCGTCCCCAGGGGCAAGCTAAAGTCAAATTTCGTGCGCTGTTTGGAATCGATGGATTAACCGGGCTCTGCGCCGAATGTTTGAATAGTTTATTTGTACTATACTGCCAATGTGGTGATGGTCGCTGAGATGTGGACATCGGAGCAGGTGCTGGCGCTATCGCCAGATGCGAGATCGACGAAGAATGGCAAGGCGCTGGCTAACGTCGCCAAATGGCCGCTGCTGGGTCGCTCTGAACAGGTGGTTTGGGGGGAGTGCCAGGGGAGCGGCAAAACCCCTTATCGGACGCAGATTGAGCTGAGCGAGCCCGCTTTTCGCTGTAGCTGTCCCAGTCGCAAATTTCCCTGCAAACATGCCCTCGGTCTGTTTTGGTTGCTGGTGGAGCAGCCCAATACCGTGCCCGAAAATGTGCCCCCGGATTGGGTGACGGACTGGCTGGAGAAGCGCTCGCAGGCGACCCAGCGCCAACAGACAAAAGCGGCGAAAGCGGCTGATCCTAAAGCGCGGGCCAAACGTGCCCAGCAGCGAGAGACCAAGATTGAAGCGGGACTGGCTGATTTAGAACAGTGGCTGCAAGATATTGTCCGTCAGGGATTGGCCGCCTTGCCTAATCAGTCCTATCGCTTTTGGGACCAGGCAGCAGCCCGGTTAGTGGATGCTCAGGCCCCAGGGCTCGCCCGGCGGGTCCGCTCGCTCGCCAGCATTCCCCATTCCGGCCAAGGCTGGCCTGAGCGTATGCTGCGAGCGCTGGGACTCTTGCATTTGCTGGTGCAGGGCTATCGGCGCATCGAAACGCTACCGCCCGCGATGCAAGCCGAAGTGCGATCGCAAATTGGTTGGCCCCAAACTCAGGAAGATTTGCAGTTGCGGGCAGAGCAGGGCGATCCGTTGGTGAGCTGCGAGAAAGACATCTGGCAGGTGATGGGCCGAGTGATTTTTGAGGAAGATACCCTCAAGGGACAGCGGGTCTGGCTGCGCGGGCATGAGTCGTTGCGCTGGGCACTGGTGTTGAATTTTGCCTACGGCAAGCAGCCACTGGATGTCAGTCTTGTGCCAGGCACTGGTTTTGTCGGTGAGCTGATTTTTTATCCCGGCACGGGTGTGCCGCGAGCGTTTGTGGCCACGCGAGAGGACGTCGTGCGGCCACTGGCCCATCCAATTGTCGGGGAGACCCTTGAGGGGGCGATCACCTGCTATGCCCAAGCGTTGGGCCACAATCCTTGGCTAGGACCCTATCCGCTCATGCTGGACCAGGTGCACCCCCTATGGCAGGAAGACCGCTGGTGGCTACAGGACACTGTCGGCTACGCGCTGCCGCTGTCGTCTCGATTTCAGCACCCGCTGGAACTGCTCGCGATTAGTGGTGGCCATCCCCTTCAGCTGTTTGGTGAATGGAACGGCGAGGTGCTAATGCCTTTGGGCATCTTGACCAAGACGCAGTTTCTGGCGCTGGAGGGCTAGAGGATGGACTCGTGGCAAACGCTGGTAGCAACGGCCCTCGTCGGAACCGGAAGGCAGACGCCTCAGCCCGTTGGCGAGGGAGCCCTGAAGGCATTGCTAGACCAGCTGGATTGGAGCCAACCAGAAGGGGCACTGTTGGGAGCCGCCGGGGCGATCTCACTTCATCAGCGCATCGGTCAACACCCCCCGCAAAAGAACTGGCTCACTGTAGAGCCCTGCTCCCTGGAGGACGTACCCGTCGTCAAACCGGCGATCGCCCGGCACCTCGACACGGCCATGAACGCCCATCCGCATGTGTTGCCAGAGCTGCTATCACTGATTGCCCAAGCCGGACAGCGTATTCCCGAACGACAGTTACCGAGGCTATTGCAGGTGGGACAGCAAACAGCTTCATTACGACTGCATGTGGCGGCGGTCGTGGGCCAGCGCGGTCAGTGGCTAGCGGCGCAGCAAACTGATTGGAGCTATGCCAGAGTCGGCGGTGCCTATGAATGTTCCCTCGATTCGCCTCAATTACAAGACATTTGGGCCAACGGTCGCCGCAGTGAGCGAATCCTGTTATTACAGCGCTGGCGCGAGACTGATCCAAAGGCCGCCAGCGAGGCTTTGGACGCGGTCTGGTCAACGGCATCTGCCAAAGATCGGGAAGCCTTCATCAGGCTGCTGGAAATCAACCTGACAATGGCAGATGAGCCCTTTTTAGAAGCTGCATTGAGCGATCGCGCCAAGAGCGTTCGGCAAGCGGCGATCAATTTATCAGCCAGGCTCCCCCAATCACACCTATGCCAGCGGATGGCAGAGCGTATCCAGTCGTTTATTCAACTCACGGATGACGGCAGCGGCCTACAAATCGATGTCATGCTCCCAGAAACGTACGAATCAGAGTGGGAGCGTGACGGGATACGCGCGACAGCACCTGCCGATCAAAGTCCACGAGGCTGGTGGTTACAGGAAATGTTGGCCGCAACCCCCTTGGATATATGGGGCGATCCGGTAGCGGCTGTTCAAGCCATCGGGGGACATTCCTGGCAAGAGATATTAATGTCAGGGTGGGGACTGGCAGCTCATCGTCAACAGCGAATCGATTGGGTAGATGCTTTATGGGACGTCTTGGCGTCACAGCCATGTGATGACGTCTTGATAGAAAAGCTACTGACTTGCCTCGTGCCAAAACAAAGAGCACTGCGACTACAGGAGCAGTTAAATCGCCGGTTGAGCAAAGATGACAAGATTCGCTGGCTACGTATAGTGCCTCGAATTTCTCAGCAATGGGACTTGGGATTTAGCCAACAACTACTTGTTCAGCTAGTGATGGCGATCAAAAAAATGGATAGAAATTCCTATGCTCTTGCGTATACCTATGCTACAGGAAGACTGCAACTGACCCTGCACCCAGACCTTGCACCTGATATTGCGAGTGCCTTAGAAGACATATCCAATGCAGCGAATTCGCAGCGCTATTGGGAAGATAGTCTATTGCAGTTGCTGAAAACGCTCAACTTTCGGCAGGAGATCCATCGTGTTTTTCCAGGCTAGCGAGTAGCCTCAGCCCTGTTTGTAAACCGTTGTTTCTATGAGCCTGCCATGCCAGCGACTAAATCCAAATCGTCTAAGTCTGCTGCGACTCCGCCCGATCCAGTGACCGCTATTCTGCGGCAGCACGCCGAAGAGCAGTTCGCGGCTGAACTTGCCACCCTCGCCGAAGTTGACGATCGCCAGCGACCGCCGAATTGGCAACTGTCCCCTTGGGCGGTGGCGACCTATCTGATGGGGGGCACCGTGGGCGACACTGAAATTTCGCCCAAGTACGTGGGACAGCGACGCTTGATGGAAGTGGCGATCGCCACACTAGCAACCGATCGCGCCCTACTGCTCTACGGTATCCCTGGAACCGGCAAGTCCTGGGTGTCAGAGCACCTAGCGGCGGCAATTTCTGGCGATTCGACCCGACTGATTCAGGGCACGGCTGGCATCAGCGAAGAGGCCATCCGCTACGGCTGGAATTACGCTGAGCTGCTGGCGAAGGGACCGTCTCGACAGGCGATCGTTGCCAGCCCGCTGATGAACGCGATGGCAGCAGGCAAGATTGCCCGCGTAGAAGAACTCACCCGCATTCCCGCCGACGTACAGGACACGCTGATTACCGTTCTTTCGGAAAAAATGCTGCCGATTGCGGAGCTAGGCGAAGAAGTACAAGCAGTCAAAGGCTTTAACCTGATTGCCACCGCCAACAACCGTGACAAAGGGGTCAACGAACTCTCCAGTGCCCTCAAACGCCGTTTCAACACGGTGATTCTGCCCGTTCCCAGCCATGTCGATGAGGAGGTGCAGATTGTACAAAAGCGGGTCGAGAGCCTGGGTCGTGTTCTGGAGTTGCCCGCTGAAGCGCCTGCCCTCACGGAAATTCGTCGCGTGGTTACCCTCTTCCGGGAACTGCGTAGCGGCGTCACTGAGGACGGCAAAACCAAGCTGAAATCTCCGAGCGGCACCCTCAGCACCGCCGAAGCAATTTCCGTTGTCAGCAGTGGACTGGCGTTGGCGGCGCACTTTGGCGATGGTCGCCTCAGCGCCGAAGATTTGGCGGCTGGGGTTTACGGCGCGATTGTCAAAGACCCCGTGCAGGATGCCGTGGTGTGGAAAGAGTATTTAGAAACGGTGGTGAAGGAGCGAGATGGCTGGCGGGATCTATACCTGGCCTGTCGTGAGTTGGGCTAACGGGAGAAGCACATGACCGTCACTGTTTTCGGCATTCGCCATCATGGGCCAGGGTCAGCGAGAAGTTTAGTGCGATCGCTCCATACCCTTCAGCCCGACATTGTTCTAATTGAAGGTCCCCCCGATGCGGACGCAGCGATACCGCTGATGACCCACCCGGAGATGCGACCGCCCGTGGCGCTGCTGATCTACGCTCCCGATCAACTGCAGCAAGCGGCGTTTTATCCCTTTGCGGAGTTTTCACCCGAATGGCAGGCCCTCCGCTACGGGTTGAATCAGGGGATCCCTGTCCGATTTATGGATTTGCCACAGACGCATCGACTCGCGCTAAGCGCAGCTAGAGAGGAGTCGCCAGCGTTGGAGAACGGCGGTAAAGAGACTTCAGAGCTAGATGGCGACGCAGAACTGGAGCCGCTAGAAAGATCTCAGGGGCGATCGCGGCCCGTTGATCCACTGAGGTGGTTGGCTGAGGCGGCAGGCTACCGCGATAGCGAGCGCTGGTGGGAGCACCTGGTCGAACAGCGCCAGGATGGCACCGCCTTGTTTGAAGCCATTTTAGAAGCGATGATCGCCCTGCGAGAGGACGTGGAAAAGACCTATCCACCGGATGCCGGGAATCCCTTTGACCGCCTGGAAGCGCAGCGGGAAGCCTACATGCGGCAAACGATTCGGCAAGCGCAGAAGGAAGGATTTGAGACGATTGCCGTGGTGTGTGGAGCCTGGCACGCGCCCGCTCTGAACGAACCGTTAACCACCCAAAAGCCTGACAAAGAGCTGCTCAAAGGCTTGCCCAATCTCAAGGTGAAAGCGACCTGGATTCCCTGGACCTACGGACGGTTGGCCAGTAGTAGTGGCTATGGCGCAGGCATCACGTCACCGGGTTGGTACGAGCACCTGTGGCGATCGTCGACCTCGGAGCATCCATCGAGTCAGACGGCGGTTCGGTGGATGACGCGGGTGGCGCGACTGCTACGGGAGGAAGACCTAGAGGCCTCCTCCGCCAGCATCATTGAGGCGGTACGACTGACGGAGACCCTAGCTGCCCTACGGGACTCAACCATGCCCGGTTTGGACGAATTCAATGAGGCCGCGCAAACCATTTTCTGCTTTGGCGATGCTGCCCCGATGCAGCTCATCCATCGAAAGCTGATTGTCAGCGATCGCCTCGGTCAGGTTCCTCTGGAAACGCCCTTGGTACCTCTGCAGCAAGATCTCCAGCAGCTGCAAAAACGGCTCCGGCTCAAGCCCGCTGCCATCGAAAAGCGGCTGACTCTAGATTTACGAAAACCGCTGGATTTGGAGCGATCGCACCTGCTCCATCGCCTCGCGTTACTCCAGATTCCCTGGGGGCAAGTCCAATCCACCAGCGGGAAGGGCACTTTCAAAGAAGCCTGGGAACTGCGGTGGTATCCAGAACTCAGCCTCAAGGTAATCGAAGCAGGCCATTGGGGCAATACCGTCATTGCGGCGGCAACGGCAGCGGTTCAGGCTCAGGCTGCTGCGGCCCAATCCCTCGGGTCCCTGACCGACTTGCTCGACCAGGTACTGCTAGCAGCGCTGACAGATGTCGTTGCCCCCCTAATCGAACAGTTACAGGCGATCGCCGCCGTCGCCAGTGACGTGACCCACCTAATGGCGGCCCTGCCTGCCCTAGTGAACGTACTGCGTTATCGCGACGTGCGCCAGACCGATAGTGCTGCCGTGGCTCAAGTGGTGGACGGGTTGGTGCCCCGCCTCTGCATCGGTTTGCCAGGAGCCTGTGCCTCTCTGGATGATGACGCCGCCGCGCGGATGCTCCAGTCCATTGACCAGACTCATAGCGCTCTCAAGTTGCTCCAGCAGGAATCGCATCTCCAGAGCTGGTCGGTCACGCTGCAGCACCTAGCCGACCGACCGAACCTGCACGGTTTGATTGCGGGACGCTGCTGTCGGCTGCTGCTGGATGAGGGCACCGTAGCCCCTGATGAGGCAGCGAAACGGCTGGGACTGGCTCTCTCTTTGGCGACCGAACCGCCTCAAGCCGCCGCGTGGGTGGAGGGCTTTTTGCAGGGCAGTGGCCTGCTGCTGATTCACGATGATGCCATCTGGCAGGTCTTGGATGACTGGGTGATCCAGCTATCTGCCGAAACCTTTACGGCGTTACTGCCCCTGTTGCGCCGCACCTTTGCCAACTTCACGGCCCCCGAACGTCGCCAGATGGGTGAGCGGGTGCGGCTGGGACGGCAAGAACCGACAGTCGACAACCAGGAGTACGATCGCGATCTCGCCGACGCCACCCTGCCCCTCATTGCTCAACTCCTTGGCCTTGCTACTCCATTGGTGACCCCATGAGCCTAACGAATGACCTCAACACAGAACGGTTACGTCGCTGGCGACTGATCCTCGGTGGGGGTGAGGCCGATAGCATCTGCGGTGACGGCGGCGAGCTGGCGGGGGGCTTACTGGGCACCGACGGTCTGGCGATGGACAAAGCCCTCGCGGCCCTCTATGGCCATGATCAGCCAGACGGGAGTCGGGATCGCAGCGGGGGATTGGGGAAATCGGCTCCTAACGTCGCCCGCTGGCTGGGTGATATTCGCGAGTACTTTCCCAGCTCGGTGGTGCGCGTCATGCAACAAGATGCCTTAGAGCGGCTCAACCTGCATCAAATGCTGCTCGAACCAGAAATGCTGGAAGCTGTTGAGGCGGATGTTCACCTGGTCGCAAACTTAGTGTCGCTAAATCGGGTAATTCCTGAGCGCACCAAAGAAACGGCCCGTTTGGTGGTTCGCAAGGTTGTCGATGAGCTGCTGCGCCAGCTCCAAAATCCGATGCAGCAAGCCGTTGTCGGCAGCCTCAACCGCAGTCAGCGCAACAGTCGCCCTCGCCACAACGAAATCGACTGGCACCGGACCATTCGCGCCAACTTACGCCACTATCAGCCCGATTATCAAACCATCATCCCGGAGCGGCTGATCGGCTATGGACGCAAGCGATCAGCCCTCAAAGACATTATCCTTTGCGTTGATCAGAGTGGCTCAATGGCCGCTTCCGTCGTCTATGCCAGCATTTTTGCCGCCGTGCTTGCCTCCATTCCCGCCGTCAGCACCCGGCTCGTGGTGTTCGATACTGCCGTAGTTGACCTTACCGACCTGCTTCAAGACCCGGTTGATGTCCTTTTCGGCACACAGCTTGGCGGCGGCACCGATATTCATCAGGCCCTCTCCTACTGTCAGAAACAGGTCCGTCAGCCGCAGGAAACCATTCTGATTTTGATTAGCGACCTATATGAAGGGGGCGATCGCGGCGCTATGCTCAAGCGCGTTGCCTCACTGATGGCTTCAGGTGTTCATATGGTGACATTACTCGCCCTCAATGATGAGGGGGCACCTAGCTTTGATCATCACAACGCTGCTGCCTTTGCGAGTTTAGGAAGCCCCGCTTTTGCTTGCACGCCCGATCAGTTTTCCAGTCTGATGGCGGCGGCTATCAACCGTAGCGACATTGCTCAATGGGCGGCTAAACAGGACATCGTAATTGTGTGAGGTTCGTCACGTCGCGAGCGGCGGCAATCGAGATCGTCAGCTGAGTGTGCCAGTTATGTTGTCCACGGCATTGTTAGGGAATAGTTGAAGGGGTGAGGGTTGTATCCATTCCCTAACAAAGGGAGTACGACCGCGTTAGTCGAGCCAGCGGTCGAGCGTGTTTGGCTGGAAGGTGAGCCAGCGATAGGCCGCGATCGCAGCAAGAAATAGCCCCAGGACTATCTAATCAGCGGGGGGTATATCCGGCTGGGCCGTAAAAGATGCTGCTGCCACAAAAGCTGAGGCTGCTAAAGGTGAGTCCAATGAAATCAGTGCCCATCTCAAAGTCCATAATGGGGTTGCTACCTTCCCCCCTGTGTTTTCATTCCCGCGACCGGCATGGTTTCCAGGTCAACGTTGTTGCCTAATTTGTTGATTGCGGAGAGCTGTAATTCCCAAGGCAATCAAACCCGGCAGCAGGGCTGGTTCAGGAATGGGTTCAGGAGGATGTGTTACAGGATTACTGGCAAATGTGAGATCTAGCCCCCCAGCAGACCAATCAGCATCCTCCCAAGCATCTATTGCATCGAATCTAAATAGAGTTCTTCCCCCGACAATGCGTGTCCAACCCCAATCAGAGTTATTCTGGATGGATAATACATAGTCCCCTGAATCCAAGCTAACCGGGCTGTCCAGAGACAATGTGTAGAAAGACAGATCAACGACAATCGGCTCGTCATATATCTGCACAGATTCTACGAAGGAACTAAGATTGCCGGTTAAAGTTGCAAAGGGTACCGAGTCCTCAAGCCTAAACAGACGGACTAAGAAGCGGTCAGTAGACTCGGTTCCACTCCAAAGAATTTGACTGATGTGAGTACCCGTACTGGCCACCCTAAAGTCGTACCCAGCTTCTGTCTGACTGTTTAGGCTGTTATCGGCAAACCCGATCAGGTCGTCTGATAACCTATCCCCCCCGATATTTGCGGCCTCAGCTGGCCCCGTCAAACAAGCTCCGATCGCCACTGCACCAGAGAGTGTGAAGATGCTTTGAATGAGGGTTCTCTTCATTGATTTTGTCTCCCAAAATTAGCGATTGCCTCAGGGCAGACACACAGTTTGCTTCGACATCCTCACGCTATTGACCTCTTGAAACGATAGAGTGTTCCGCGATCGCTTGGGTTTTGCCTTGGTCTTTGGGAGGGCCATTATCTCGTTGTTAACGGCGGCGATCGCGGTTGTGTTGGGGGCAAAGGTTCCACGGGGTGATCTCCAGTGAATTTAAATTTGTGGAAATGCTGCTGAGCGCGGTGGTGATCGCTCCCCTGATCAACCGGAGCGCGATCACCACACAATCATTGACTGTAGAGAGCATGAAGGACGGTGGGATAAGCGGTATCTGAGTTATCTGAGGACAGCGAAATTCGCTTTTTCACCTAGAATCATTTTATTGTGGATGTCCCCTGTCGCTGATGGTGCAGCTCAAACCGCGATTTCACAGCTTTGAAGAGTATCTGGCCTACGATGACGGGTCAGACAAGCTGTACGAACTCTTTAATGGAGAACTGATCGAGGTGCCGCCGGAATCTGGCTTCAACGTCGAAATTGCCACTTATTTGCTGCTGCAACTGGTCTCTCTCGTGGGTTATCAGCGAGTGCGGGGGCATGGCTTAGAACTAGAAGTGCGGGGCGAACCGAGAAATCGGTTTCCTGATTTGACCATCATTCGCCAAGAGCATATTGCGTTGCTAAAACGCCGCAACACCATTCGGCTGACGATGCCGCCGCCGTTACTCGTGGTCGAAATTGTGAGTCCTGGTGAGCTGCAGCGGAACCGCGATTATGTGGCCAAACGCAGCCAGTACGAAGACTTGGGTATTCCAGACTATTGGATTATTGATCCGCAGGCGCAAACCGTTTCGGTATTCATCTTGCAGTCAGGGCGTTACGCTGAAGCGCAAGTATTTACCGATTGTGATCGCCTCACCTCAGCCCAAATGCCTACCCTAGACATCGCGATCGCTGATCTCTTCGCGGCGGTTGAAGACTAACGCTGTCGGGAAACTGCTTCC
>ERZ1740058.1369-NODE-1369-length-11825-cov-4.863127_pt1 | contig 11825 bp, 10 predicted proteins | sample MGYA00581745_ERZ1740058 | MGnify/ENA primary metagenome ERZ1740058 (study PRJEB43018, sample SAMN04849742) | marine metagenome | isolation source: floating plastic debris | place: Pacific Ocean | collected 2008-08-30 | study: EMG produced TPA metagenomics... | reverse complement strand
CCTCAACGCCAGACCAAAGCCGAACTGGAAGAAATGGTGGAGCGTAACGCCCAGTATGAGCTGGTGCGCAGGCAAAAGGTGGCCGATCGTAACTCCCAAGCCATGCAAGATTTGGCGGAAATTCTCGATCTCCCCGACCTGCCCAAACGCCTTGAAGGCTATGATATTTCTCACATCCAGGGGTCTGATGCCGTGGCCTCACAGGTCGTCTTTGTGGATGGCATGCCGGCCAAGCAGCATTATCGCCACTACAAAATCAAGAATCCCGAGGTGCGGACTGGCCACTCCGACGACTTTGCCAGTATGGCCGAGGTGATTCGCCGCCGAATTCGTCGTTATGCCGCTGATCCTCACAAGCAGCGAGTGGGCAACCCTGATTGGCCCGAGTTGGTGATGATTGACGGTGGCAAAGGGCAACTCTCAGCGGTAGTCGAAGTCCTACGAGAGTTGAACCTGCTGCAAGATTTGAATGTGGTCAGCTTGGCGAAAAAGCGCGAGGAGATCTTTCAGCCAGGGGAATCGCAGCCGCTCAAGACCACAGCCGAACAGCCCGGAGTGCAACTGCTGCGACGCTTGCGCGACGAAGCTCATCGCTTTGCTGTCAGCTTTCATCGTAAAAAGCGCACGGACCGCATGCGGCGATCGCGCCTTTCCGATATTCCGGGTCTGGGACAACATCGTCAAAAAGAGCTGCTGGCAGCGTTTCGTTCTATTGATTACATCCGCGAAGCTTCGCCTGAGCAACTGTCTCAAGTGCCCGGCATTGGGCCTCACATGGCCCAGCAGATCTATGGATATTTTCACCCAAGTACGGTCAGTGAGCATGAAGCAGTCATGCCTGAGTCTGTCAGTACTCAAGCGTGACTTAACATATAGTCAGCTCTGCGCTCATGATGCGTTATTCCCAAACATCCTTAAGAGCCGTGCGAGCGGCTAAATGGTTGCGAGTAGTCGTGAGAATTTCAGCCTCTCGCTCTAGACGGTTTTCGGTATCTACCATCTCAAGCAGTGCCTGTTGTTCATCTGCCGCATCATAAAGGTTACTGGCAATCCAGTAAGACAACTCTTGAGGCAGGGAAGGAATATTGTTGGGTAGTTCGACTTCTCGACTGGTTAACTTCGCTGAGAGATGAACCACGTCACGCAGTAGTTGATCCACTTCATCTACAAGAGGGGCCAAATCTTGTTCCGTTGGCTGGTCATCGATCCACTCAACCAAACCAACGAGATACGGTTTTTCACGAACGTAATCCAAAACCCTAAATCGCTGCTTCCCAATCGTGCGCATTTTCATGCGGTCATCGGGTAGCTTCTGAGAATGCAGGATCTCGGCAGCACAACCAATGCGGGCCGGAGCCTTCGTTTCAGGGTCAAACATCAATACTCCAAAGCTGCGATCGCCCTGGAGTATGGTGTTCATCATAATTCTGTAGCGGAACTCGAAGACGTGAAGTGGCAAGTGTGCCCCTGGAAACAAAACCAGATCAGGTAATGGAAACAAGGGGATTTCTCGAACAGCCTATGAAGAAGCGGGCATTTATTTAATCGTGCCTACATTGCGATAATGACAACGGTTAACAAAGATTGCTTGACCGTTTGTACATTCTTATTCTATCGCATCATTTTTTAACATGCGGCTCAGCCTGGCGGCTTCTAGCGGTTATCCCGCTTTCGAGATACTTGCTAATGTTCAATTACAGCTTGACTTCAATATCGACACCAGCTGGTAAATCGAGCTTCATCAGGGCATCGATCGTCTTAGAAGAGGGTTGATAGATATCGATAATGCGGCGATGAGTACGAGTCTCAAAATGCTCTCGCGAATCTTTGTTGACGTGGGGCGATCGCAGAACACAATAAATCTTGCGCTTGGTCGGCAATGGAATCGGGCCGATAGCGGTAGCGTTGGTGCGGTTAGCCGTATCCACAATCTTCTCGCAGGAAGTGTCAAGCAAGCGGCGATCAAAGGCTTTCAAGCGAATGCGAATTTTTTGCTGCTGAATGGTTGCCATGCAAGGTACCTAAGTTGAATTTTCAAGGTTCTAAGTATCAATCGTATCGTTAAGCCCCGACTGATTAGGCTGAGATAGCAAGAGAGAGCTCCCAGCAAAGAAGCTCTCTCTTTAGGCCGGTGTCGAAATTATCTAGGTGATAATCTTAGAAACGACGCCTGCACCGACAGTTCGACCACCTTCACGAATAGCAAAACGCATGCCGTTTTCAATCGCAATCGGGTTAATGAGTTTGACCGTCATCTTGATGCGATCGCCAGGCATCACCATCTCAACGTTGCTACCATCGTCAGCAGTGTAAGCAGCAATCTCACCGGTCACATCTGTTGTGCGGATGTAGAACTGAGGCTTGTAACCGGCAAAAAAGGGTGTATGACGACCACCCTCTTCTTTCTTGAGGATGTAGACCTCTCCCTCAAACTCGGTATGAGGGGTAATGCTTCCAGGTTTAACCAGAACCATACCACGCTCAATATCGTCCTTCTGAACCCCCCGAAGAAGCACACCAACGTTGTCGCCAGCTTGTCCTTCATCTAGGGTCTTCTGGAACATCTCGACCCCGGTTACTGTCGTGCTACGAGTTTCCCGAATCCCAACAATCTCGATAGTTTCGCCAACCTTCACTACGCCACGCTCAATGCGGCCAGTAGCAACCGTACCACGCCCCGTAATCGAAAAGACGTCCTCAACTGCCATCAAGAAAGGCTTGTCAACGTCACGCTCAGGAGTCGGGATGTACTCATCAACGGTATCCATCAACGTGAGGATCTTATCAACCCATTCATCATCCCCTTTCCCAATCTTGGCATTCGCGGTCAACGCCTCAACCGCCTTGAGAGCAGAACCAACTGTAATTGGAATGTCGTCGCCAGGGAATTCGTAGTCGCTAAGCAATTCGCGAACTTCAAGCTCTACCAGCTCCAGAAGTTCCTCATCGTCTACCTGGTCTTCCTTATTCAAGAACACCACCAACGCAGGTACACCGACCTGTCTGGCCAACAAAATGTGTTCCCGAGTTTGCGGCATAGGACCATCGGCTGCAGAGCAGACCAAGATAGCGCCATCCATTTGCGCTGCACCCGTGATCATGTTCTTCACATAGTCAGCGTGGCCTGGGCAGTCAACGTGAGCATAGTGACGATTAGTAGTCTCATACTCAACGTGAGCCGTGTTGATGGTAATCCCACGAGCCTTTTCTTCAGGCGCGGCGTCGATGTCCTCGTAGTTACGAGCTTTAGCGCCACCCGCTGCAGCAAGTGCCATGGTGATTGCAGCTGTCAACGTGGTTTTACCATGGTCAACGTGACCGATGGTGCCAATGTTGACGTGAGGTTTGTTTCTTTCAAACTTCTCTCGTGCCATTTACGTTACGTGTCCCTAAACTAAACCTACGCGTTCCCATTGTTTTTAGCGATGATGGCCTCTGCCACAGTCCGAGGTACCTCTTCATAGTGGCTAAACTCCATCGAAAAAATGCCCCGACCCTGAGTCTTAGACCGAATATCGGTGGCATAACCAAACATCTCAGCCAAGGGCACTTTGGCGGTGACCTTGGTGATGCCTTCTTCGGATCCCATACCTTCAATGTGACCCCGGCGAGCATTGAGGTCACCAATGACGTCCCCTAGGAAATCTTCGGGAACTTCGACCTCAACTTTCATAGTGGGTTCAAGAAGTACAGGAGAAGCCTTTAAGACGCCCTCACGTATAGCCATTGATCCTGCGATCTTAAAGGCTACTTCGGAAGAATCAACGTCGTGATAAGAGCCATCTACTAGAGTAACCTTTAAATCGATGACAGGGTACCCGGCTAGGATACCAGATTCGCAAGCCTCTTTCATACCCTGCTCAGCTGGGGCAATAAATTCCCTGGGAATAGTGCCGCCGACAATTTTTGAAACAAACTCAAAACCACTGCTGGCTTCGGCGGGCTCAACCTCAATGACGACATGTCCATACTGCCCTTTACCGCCACTTTGGCGAATAAACTTGCCCTCCACTTGAGCCGGCTTGCGGATGGTTTCTCGATAAGCCACTTGAGGATTGCCAATGTTGGCCCCGACCTTAAACTCTCGCAGCATCCGATCAACCAGAATATCTAGATGCAGTTCTCCCATCCCAGCAATCACCGTTTGATTGGTCTCTGGATCAATACTTACCCTAAAGGTCGGATCCTCATCCGACAGAGACTGCAATGCTTTTGAAAGCTTATCCATGTCTTGTTGAGTCTTTGGCTCAACCGCAACTGAAATCACTGGTTCAGGAATGTAAAGTGACTCCAGAATGATCGGTTGCTTGGGATCGCAGATGGTATCACCGGTAAAGGTATCTTTGAGACCTAAAACCGCCCCCAAGTCACCTGCTCGCAGCTCATCGACTTCAATGCGGTCATCTGCCTTCATCACAATCAAGCGGGAGACTCGTTCTTTCTTGCCTTTAGTGGCATTGAGAACGTAACTGCCTTTCGCCAACACGCCTGAATAAACCCGAATAAAGGTCAAGCGACCATAAGGGTCAGACATGATTTTGAAGGCTAGGGCCGCAAAAGGGGCCTCGTCGTCAGCCGCACGGGCTGCCTCGCTACCGTCGGGCAGCACTCCCTGAATCGGCGGAACTTCAGTCGGGGCCGGGAGATAATCCACAACAGCGTCTAACAACAGTTGCACACCCCGGTTCTTAAATGCTGAACCACACAACATCGGTACAATCGCCCCCGTCAATACGGCACGACGAATCCCCAACGCAATTTCTGATTCGCTGAGCGCTTCCCCTTCCAGGTACTTTTCCATCAGCGTGTCGTCAGTATCCGCGATCGCCTCTAACAGCTCAGTACGATACTTTTCAGCCGTTTCAAGCATGGCGTCAGGAATGTCGGTGTCTACCATATCCATGCCCAAATCATCGTTGAAGATGCGAGCTCGCATCTTCAACAAATCAATGACGCCAGAGAAGTTATCTTCTGCCCCAATGGGAATTTGAATGGGGACTGCATTTGCCTTGAGGCGATCGCAAATCTGCTGATGCACACGGAAAAAGTTAGCACCGGTACGATCCATTTTATTGACAAAGGCAATCCGCGGAACCTGGTAGCGGTTAGCTTGCCGCCACACCGTTTCGGACTGCGGTTGCACACCGCCGACTGAGCAAAAAACTGCGATTACGCCATCCAGAACTCGCATGGAACGTTCCACCTCGATGGTGAAATCGACATGCCCTGGAGTGTCGATAATATTAATTTGATGATCACGCCTAGTCGTACTGATGGCGGCGGCTGTGATGGTGATTCCCCGCTCACGTTCCTGCGCCATCCAATCTGTGACCGCAGTGCCATCGTGAACTTCACCGATCTTATGGACGACACCGGAGTAAAACAAAATTCGTTCAGTTGTCGTGGTCTTGCCCGCATCAATGTGAGCGGCAATCCCAATATTCCTAACGTTTTCGAGGGGATTTGTGCGTGCCACCACGAACTCCTTGGGCCACCTGAACCGGCTGATGCCTAGTTATCGTCTTGCCAGTCTCACGTCTGATGCTGGTCACTAAAACCCAAACGCTTAATAGCGATAGTGCGCAAAAGCCTTGTTGGCTTCAGCCATGCGGTGGGTCTCTTCGCGCTTACGAACCGCACTGCCAGTTTCATTAGCAGCATCCATTAGCTCGTTTGCTAACTTCATGGCCATGGTTTTTCCCCCACGAGAACGAGAAAACTGCGTAATCCAACGTAGGGCAAGGGCGGTACCACGGTCTTGACGAACTTCCATGGGAACTTGATAAGTTGCGCCACCCACTCGACGGGCCTTGACTTCAACCAGAGGAGTGACGTTTTTTACCGCTTCTTCAAAGACTTCTAGAGGGTCACTACCAGTGCGCTCAGCAATAATGGTGAAAGCATCGTAGACAATGCCGTTAGCGACTGACTTCTTACCATCCAACATGATGCGGCGAATCATCATGCTGACTAGTCGACTGTTGTAGACCGAATCGGGTGGAACGACCCGCTTTTGAGCGGAGGTACGACGAGACATAACTATCCTTAGGTTGATATGACGAGTGAACTTACAGACGGTTGGAGACTACCGCTCAGCAGGCATGCCCCATACCTGAAAGTTGGGTCAAAGAGCCGAAAGACTTGGCAGTGCTGCAAGTTACTCTTTAGGCTTCTTAGCACCGTACTTAGAGCGACCCTGCTTGCGATCTTTCACACCGGCAGTATCTAAAGTGCCGCGAATGATATGGTACCGAACGCCCGGCAGATCTTTGACTCGACCACCCCGGATCATGACAACAGAGTGCTCTTGCAGGTTATGGCCGATGCCAGGAATATAAGCAGTCACCTCAAAACCAGAGGTCAAACGCACCCGCGCAACCTTCCGCAGTGCCGAGTTGGGCTTTTTGGGGGTTGTCGTGTACACGCGGGTACAGACGCCACGTCGTTGAGGACAACTTTTAAGCGCCGGGGATTTGGTTTTTTCTTGTAACTTGGCTCGTTCTAAGCGAACTAACTGCTGAATTGTTGGCATTGGGTCGTTAAATTAGACTAGATGACTAAGATTTCTATTGAGGTCACAAGCTCTAATCATACGAAAGAATTTCGGCTTGTGTCAATGAAAACATTTTAAGTTGTGCTCAAGCCTGATAATGGCAGACTGGACCGCAAAAGTGAACTTTAAAAATAAGCGGGACTCAGGGCAGCTTTCACGGATGGCCCTCTGTAATTTTCCGAGTTTGCGTGGTGCAAACGCTTCACAGGCGACGGCTCTCTGGGGGAATGGGACTGAGTCAGATCAACACTGGCCCACCAGCTTATTCTTGTAGGGCAGCGTTGATCTGACTCAGCACTTGCTGAATCTCAAACAGATCAGGAGCATCGGGATGATTCAGCAAGTAGTACTTGAGATCGGCTTTGGCTGCAGAAAGTTTTCCTTCGCGATAGTAAATTAATCCACGATCGCGGCGTTCCATTAGGGAATTGGGTAACAACAGCAAGATGCGATCAATGGCTGCCAGCGCACGATCAATATCTTGCCGCCGCAGGTAAATCACTTTGAGGTTTGTCAATACCCGCGCGAGGAAGGGCTTTTTGCCAATCGGCTCTAGATGCTGAGGCAGCATGCGGGCCTCTTTGCCGTACATCGTTTTAATGCGATCGCGACAGTCTTCTTCGAACATGACCTCACCCTGATGAAAGGCATCGACAAAAATTGCCATCTCCGCCAGGGTGGGGCGCACTAAAAAGTGGCCCGGCATCCCAACTCCAGCCATGGGGAAGTCAATGCGGGTCGCTAGCTCTAAATAAACCAATGACAGGGTGATGGGAAGGCCGGTGCGACGATCTAATACTTGATTAAGAAAGCTGTTTTGAGGGTTGTAGTAATCTTGATTGCTGCCAACAAATCCTTGGGCTTTAAATAAATAGTCATTGATGGCGCGAATGATTTTGAGGGGATAAGCTTCTGCTGGCAGCCGCTGACGCAATTCATCAGCCATGTGGTCAAGTCGTTGTAGATAGGCTCGACAATCGAGTTCAGGATATTCTTCTTGAGCGATGTAGAGTGCGGCCAAGGCTAAATTGATGGCTTCATCCGGGCGCTGTACCTCTGTTGTAAAGCGATCGCGGGCCAAAGATGAGCTCATACGCCTCCCCTGTAGTCGCTGCCGGTACCGTATCGTAGTGCATCTAACCAACGATGGTACTGGTATTGCTGCTTTTCAGGAAGGTTTTTCGCTAGTGGCCTGAACGCGCCAACGGCGGGACGCAACAGCGAGTAACCGGCGAGGGCACTGTAATGGGGCAACCATCGAGCGATCGCGCCCACCCCCACTTGCGGCACAATTTGCGCCACCAAGCCTGGATGCTGCACCGAGGTTCGGAGCAGCGTTTTGGCCAGCGCCGGGAGCTGCACAACGTCTTGTAAGAATGGTTTGAGCGTTGCGTCGCCTAGCGCTGCCATATCACCAAAGATGGTGCCTAAAATCCGGTTAATCTGATCGGGTCTTAGGGATTGATGGACGCCGACTCGCATCGATTCTTGAAAAAGCCAAGTAACCGACAAATTGGGCTGATAAGGTTGTAGCCACCCGAGTTCAGTTGCTTTTAAACAATCGTTTTTTAGCGCCTCATCAATACCTACTGTCAATCGACTCAGGTGACGAATCATTGCCCCAAACCCCCCAAAGCTCAGTGGAGATTGACTGCCGCTACTATCGCCAACTGCCAAAACCCGCCCCCAAGGATACTGCAGTGGGCTCTTTCGGTAGCAAGGGAAAAACCCAAATAATGCTCGCTTAATCGCTAGCTGTTCTAGATTTACTTGCTGATAGTCGGGTAACAAGCGCCAATAATCATCGAAAAGCTCAGTGAGACTTAGCCGCTCCGGATGGCTGTCGACATAGGTAAATAAATAGGTGGTGCGACCATCACGAGCCGGAAAGGCTTCCCAAAAGTACTGGCATTGATGGCGTACGGGAGTAAACGAGACAATCAGATCACCGGTGTCATTGTCATTGGTTGGGTAACCATCGGCACATGTCCCCACGACCAGACATACGCCATCTGGGCTTTGCCCTTGCCGGGCCTGCTGCACCAAGGGAGAAAAGTGCCCCATCGCGTCAATCAGCAGTCGTGTATTAAAGGTCTGATCGCCAGCGTTGACGGCAACCCCGTTGGGATGAACGCGAGCCTGTTGAAAGGCCGTTTGCTCGGCCAGGGTGCCCCCTGCCGCGACAAACTTTTGCTTAAGTACCGCTAAGAGATAGACCGGATCAACCCCAACGTTCAGAACATCACGCACCCACACCGGCTCACTGTCGCCAAATTGAATGCGGGCAGGATTGTATTCGGTGGTGATCGCGATTTCCAGTTCTGCGTCTGACAACAAATCCAGCTCGACGAGGTCTTGCAGTTCTAAGCGTGAGATATTCCACTCTTGGTCACGACCGCGCAGTGAGCCTCTTTCCAAGAGCGCCACGCGCCAGCCACGTTGCGCCAAGGTTGTGCCCATCAAAATGCCTAAAGTGCCGCCACAAATTACCACATCCCAATCCACGGTGGGCAGTGGGGTTGCAGTCGTGTCAATCACGTGGGGTAGCGACCGTGAACCTTGGCGATATTGCTGCCAGCGATCGTCAGCCAGTTGCAAGCCCTTGAGGGTCTGTGGCAAGTGTGCCAACCAGTCGGCAGTGCTGCGGGAATCTACTGTAGCCATAGTCTTAAAGGTCTTCAAGTTCAGCGGTTGATAGAAGGCTGGAGAGATCGACGACAGGAATCACATAAAGGACAACCAAACTATCAGCAAACGACTGTTAGCAGGCCCTCGATCAGGTCAGAGTCGATGTTCAAGCAATCTTGCTCTTCAGAACCACGAGAACATCCATTTGGGAGATATCGTGATTCACGCTCAGGCCGTTGGGTGATTTGAATGACCTTTAAGCAGTGCCAACGCTCAAAGCGTCAGCTCTTTGGGCCCCGTATTCGACAACGTACTCCCGATTCAAAGGTCGTTTATCAGCAAGTGAAACACTCTGCTTTGCAAGCTGCAAAAGTGCTCTTTAAATCCTAAGCTTTTGTTAAGTACTTGAGGGCGCTTGGTCATGTTATTTTCACGCCGCCGTTGGTTTGCGGGGCTTATTGCACTAGTTATCACCATAGTTGGTTGGAGCCTGTTCGGTTTGCCAGCACTGGCTTTAGGAGGCCCCCAACCATCAATTGGCGAACCGGCTCCGACGTTTACGCTACCGACTAACGCTGGCGAGGGTGAAATCTCGCTAGAAGATTATCGCGGTCGTTGGGTCGTACTGTATTTTTACCCGCAAGATGGCACTTCTGGCTGCACGTTAGAAGCGCGGCGCTTTCAAGAAGGTCGTCCTGACTTTCAAGCGTTGAATGCCGAAATCATTGGCGTCAGCGGCGATGACGTCAGCTCCCATGAAACTTTTTGTGCCGCTGAGGGAATTGAGTTTCCGCTATTGTCGGATGTCACAGGCCAGGTGAGTAAATCCTATGGGTCTTGGTTAACCGGGCGATCGCTACGGCACACCTATCTCATTGACCCAGATGGCATTTTGCGCCAGCGCTTTTTAGGCGTTCGACCACCGATTCACAGTCAAGAAGTGTTGACGACGTTGGAATCACTACTGATGCCGACAGCAGCCCCCTTGAGCTAACGGGACTGATTTATGGTTAGGAAGTGCGATCGCAGCAACACTGCGGCACTTCTTTAGAATAGAAAATATTGGCTTACTAGTTTACGGATGGTAGACATGCAAACCTTGGCATTGACTTCAGAGAACGTTGAAACAGTACTGGACGAGCTTCGCCCCTATTTGATGGCCGATGGCGGTAACGTCGAACTGGTGGAAATTGATGGCCCAACCGTCCGCTTGCGACTGCAAGGAGCTTGTGGTTCTTGCCCTAGTTCAACCATGACCCTGCGCATGGGCATTGAGCGCCGTCTAAGAGAGTTCATTCCCGAAATTGCCGAAGTCGAGCAAGTCGCCTAAAAGACTGATCACCTGCGCTGGGGAAAAATCTGTCAGCCACTGGACTATGCAGCAGTGGCTGACTCGTTTACTCCACCTAGCACTCGGTAGAGTGCTTAGCCCTGATTACAAGCAACTTATGCTTGAGTTTTTAGGCAGCACTGCATCCGATTTATATTGCCGATTTATATCGCCTACGGAAGTAGCTTTTTCCGAACTCCGTAGGGCTCTGCCCTTCCTGAAGGGTATTCTGCACTTCGCACTCTGCGATATTTGTCGCTACTGCTAGACAGGGCTTACCCCACAGCATGAACGTGCAATTCTTCACCCACTACGACCACCTTACCCTTGGGCGTTTCAATAATCAGTTGTTGAGCTGAGCACCTTTGCACATAGTCCAGCGCGTCATGGGCATCAGTGGCCTGCTGGCTTGGTTTCAGAGCCGTTATGTGGTTGCTCACTGATTCATGAGTCATCTCTCTAAAGGCACAGGTTTGTCCAACAAATCGTTCACGGATGATGGTCGAGAATGCGGAGTCTGGTGACTGGCTAGAGAAAAGGGGCGTTCCCTTCTCTTGGCGAACCGGATGAAGCGGTTTGATCCACACGACAAAATCTTGGTTTTGCAAGGGAAACTCACCATTCACGGTTTGAATAAACAGCGTGGTTTCTTGAAAGTTGACTTGCGTAATGCGAGACCAGCGTTGCTGAGTAAATACCAAAACTTCTTCCGGATTCGGATCAATGCAACGCTTGTGATGAGTCCACCAATATTTCCATAAATCCCTTCCCTGGGTATAGTGCATCTCATGTCCACGGGGTACGGGATGGTACTCATACTGCATAAAAGACTGTTTAGCGTTCAGACCAATCGGCATGAAATGATGATCTAACAAAGTTTGGTTGAGCAATTCAGCGTATTCATTACTGACTCGCACGCCAAATCTAGCAGGACAAGCAGCATGCTTAGCCCAGGCAATTAACTGACCATGACGTCCTAAAAGCTGCAGCAGACCTGGGCCAGGTTGTATGCTCAGTCGACGGTTAGCCATCAATAGCGCATCACCAGTGACAAACTTCTGAATCAGGGGAATGTCGGCCTTTTGCGAAGATGGGATCGTTCTAGCGGCAGGCAGAATGGCAACTGACGCAGTCTGATGACAAGCGGCTCGATGTTGGGAAGATCGCGGCGGTGAAGCGACAAAAAATAAGGTTTTATCGTCATCTGGGTTGATTGGGGTGGTGGGTTTCAGCCATACGACCCAATCTTGATTTGGGAGCGGCACCTCGTCATCCGTGGTCTCAATAACCAGCGCCGTTTTATGACAATCCACC
>ERZ1740058.1368-NODE-1368-length-11826-cov-6.134228_pt1 | contig 11826 bp, 8 predicted proteins | sample MGYA00581745_ERZ1740058 | MGnify/ENA primary metagenome ERZ1740058 (study PRJEB43018, sample SAMN04849742) | marine metagenome | isolation source: floating plastic debris | place: Pacific Ocean | collected 2008-08-30 | study: EMG produced TPA metagenomics... | reverse complement strand
CTTTTGGCGAAGAGCTAATGATTGAAAATGCCGAACAAGCGCTGGCGGAAGCCAGTAACAGAACCGGTGCTTTAGTGGAAAATTTCACTGCTGCGCCTCAATACATAGGCGATGGGAAGAAAGGTCGCCATGAATGGGTAATTGAGTTCTCCCAAGCTCCCCAAACGCTGGAAAAATTCACTTCTATTCTCGATCAGGAATTACAAAGTCTAAATTCGGACTATGCTGCAAAGAGAGAAAAATCTTTGGCAGTAGACATCCCGTTGATTCATGCGGTGGAACCGGGTACATTCTACCAATGGATGAAGAAACGCGGAAAGTTAGGAGGACAGAACAAAGTTCCTCGCTTATCCAATAATAGAGACTATCTCGATGATATTCTTGGACATATTAACAAGCACCAGATAACTGACTAACGAAATTTTAGGTATTGTCGCCTTCCGTTGGTGTTTCCAACTGGATTATGTCTTGACTAAGTCCATCAAGAAACCCATCACCAATTTCATTATTCTGTTGAAAATCTTTGGGGGTTGGCAGTTCTTTAAGGTCTCTGATACCGAAGTACTCCATAAATTTCTCAGAAGTACCGTAGAGTAACGGACGACCTACTGTTTCATCTTTCCCTTTAATCTCTACTAAGGATTTCTCCAACAGTTTCTGAATAGCATAGTCACAACCCACTCCCCGTATCTGCTCCACCGATGCTTTGGTAATTGGCTGTTTGTAAGCAATAATAGAAAGAGTTTCCAACGCAGCGGTAGATAGTCTCTTTTTCGATTGGTGTTTGAGTAAAATGCTAATGCTAGCCTGGTAAGCGGGTTTAGTCAAAAATTGAAAACCATTGCTGATCTCAACGATATGATACGAGTACCGATCATCCTGATACTGTTGAATCAAAGCTTCTATTGCAGAATCAATGTCACTAAGGGCAACCTGAGTATCAAACATCTCCTCCAAGCATTGACGAATATCAGGAGTAGTAATAGGAGTTTCGGCACAGAAAATCAGCGCTTCAATGTGCTTTTGTAAAAAATCCAACTGCGGGTAGTTTTATTGTTGCTTCAGTTTAGCCTCAATAGAATGACGGGTATGAGGCACAGCTTTCAATCTTTCTTTGGAGATGAGTTTACCCGTATCGATACAAATCCCGTAAGTTCTATTTTTTATCCGAGCTTTAGCGTTTTCAAGCTGAATGATGAACTTCTGCTGGCGAGCGGCCAATTGGCTTAAGCTCTCTTTTTCTAAGGTATCAGCGCCATCCTCGAGAAGCTTGGTAGTACCCACAGTGGTATCAGTACCATTATCATTAATTCTGCTTAATGACTGCTTGATATTCTCTAGCTCCTCTTTGGCCTTACTTAACTTATCATCGATAATTGCTTCAAACTCTTGCAATTCTTCATCTGAGTAGCGGTTTTTTTCTTGCTGCATCGTAACTGGGTTATGTATCTGGTTCGCAAAATTATAGTTGCTGACCAATTCTCAAAGTTTCTTCCTACATATTTTTAATAGTACTAATACTAACAAAAGTTCATTTCTTTGTAACATAACTTCAACCTAGACACTCAATTTATAACCAATCTACCAGATTATTCTATTAGTAAAATATCATAGAATTGATAAAAGCTAATAGTATTTATCCACGTAACTTTTAAAGTTCATGCAGCTTACCACCGGTAGTTAAGTTTGGTTTTCCTCATCAAATGCTGTATAGCTTTCAGTCTATCATAAGCCCCTATTCTTATTGAGAGCTTCACCAGTTTACGTCCTAAATCTGCTTTTACTTCTTGTAATCCAGTATGCCGGGAATATCTCCTTTTAGAAAGTATCACCTGATTGGACGTTGGAAGTCTCCAAAACTTTTCAATTGAATTCAGTACTTTCTTAGGATTATTGACCAAATCAGAATAATATACTAAATGGCAGTTTTCGCTTTGTGAAGCCTCTTTCATCCAGCCCTTAGAGAATCTTTTTAATTCATCGATTAGACCAATCTCTTTCCCACGAAGTAACCAATCTCTTTCTGAGCTGCAATCAATAAAGTCTTGAAATTTTTGATGAATATGTTTTTTAACTGCCCTACGGTAGGCTAAGATAATATCTTCCAGATTTCTTCGAAGCAGTACTACCTTCTTCTCTTTTCTAAGAAGCTTTATATTATTTTCTGTGGGTGGGATATGCTGTTTGTATAAGTGTTCTGGATCACTCAATAACGAATAAGTGTCCTCTTCCAGATTCACTATATCTTGATGAATGTGGCTTAAGCCCGCGTAGTCAGAAGAGGTAGATAATTGTCTTAAGTCTAGTTGCTGCGAGGGCAAACCATGCAATACAGAAACTGTCTCAAGTAGGGAGCTACTTGCACTCTTGGGAATAGCAATAATAATCATAATACTTTTGCTTTTTATCCCCAAGATAGCCGTTTGAGAGCAGGCTATTGATGATTTAAGTCACTTGTCACTTGTCACTTGTCACTTGTCACTTGTGAGTTAGACAGAAACACAAGAGAAACTATGTTGCTGCTCTTGATATAATTGAAATGCTAAGTTGTTTTGGGGAAGTTCTATGTCGTTAAACGTAATAATATGATCTTTCGGAATATCATTTTTTAATACTACCCCATCAGTAAGTCCAATGGGCAGTAAGTTTTCTACTTGACTAGTCTGGTAATTCTCACATACACCGTAGGTAGTAAAACCACCGAAGCCATCAAGAGTATCACCGGCTCTAAGCTCTTTTTTAGCAGCAGCCAATACCTCTACTTTCGGGCCACCAATAGGTGCCATAACCTCATCATGGAAATGAAATACACGGGCAATGGAGTTAGGTACCTCAAGCAGACAGAGATGGTAAGGGGTATAGAAGCTATACAATGGCCCTTTTCCTAGTTTCAGGTAGCTCAGATAGTGCTGGGACAGTGGGTCTTCAGTAGTAGCAAATACATAAACTCCAGGACCTGGTGTAGGACCTACTGCATAATCTACAATTCCACCCATTGCCTTAAGTTCAGCGATATCGTAAGAACTAGTAAGATTATCAATATGGTCGGTTGTTCTAAAACCATTCATTCCCCGCTTGCTGACAGACATTCCAGTGGCATTCGCTACTGAAGCTTGCTCAAAGGCGATTTTAGTACCATCGGTGAAGGAAGTAATCATGTTTACATTCTGACCAGCTTTACGCGCATAATCAGCCATATCTTCGGGGTTCTTATGAACATCCAGGAACCCTTTAATATTACCGGCAACTAATGGCTCAAATCCTAATCCTTTCACGAATCGGTATAGATTCATGATAACGCCCGGTTGATCACCGTCACTGCCCGACAGGATTACTCCATTCTGATCAGCATAGTTTTTCAAAATTGGACCTAGCGTTGCATCCAGCTCAGCGTTTAGCAAAACTACAGGTTTCCTATTCTTAATGGCCTGTAAAACACAAGTAGCTGCATAATTGATCGTTCCGGTGGCTTCCACAATGATATCTATCTCGTCGGCTTCAGCCAGTAACGTAAAATTGCTACAGGCCACAGATTGCCCCTTACTTATGGCTGAATCTACTTGATCAGCAGTATGGGCAACAACCGAGTCATTGACACCAGCTTGGTGATAACAATGAAGAGCTTTATTGATAGTACGGTTACAAATAGCTACTACTCGCATTCCTGGTGTGTAGCGTTCTATTTGATTTACTAATCCGACCACCATATATCCGGCTCCAATAATTCCAACTCTGATTGGATTATCGACGCTCTGTCGAAATTGTAAGGCTTTGTCAACAAGTATCATGGGCAATAAGCGATTTATTATATACCTTAAGATAAAAATTTAATGTAACTTTTCAAAATAATCTATAAATATTATTATAAAAATCTTTAATCCCTGAAACTAATTCCTTTCTAGTGAGACATACAATCACCAATTACGCTGGATTTGGTATTTAGTTTTAGTAATAATCAATAGTTTATTTGTAATCATCACATCAAATAAAAAAAGGGCCGAAGCCCTTTTTTATTCGAATTGCCTTAATAGTTAAGTATCAGAACCGGCATAACCAGGGTTCTGCTCATACCCGCCTTCAGTTCTATCTATCTGTTGTAGAGGAATTGGACGGATAATATGAAAATCCTGAATATTGGGTGAACCCTCAGGGTTATTGGCCCTAACTCGTTCTACCAATGTTCCGGTTCTAGCCAGCGTGAACCATCGGTGGCCTTCGCCATCCATTTCACGGGCTCTTTCATCTAGTAAGAAATCAAGGTCTACTTCAGCGGCTGTTACTTCCATTGCCGACTCCATCCCGTCCCATGCAGCACGGCGGCGAATAACGTTGATGTCTTCGGTAGCACCAGCTACATTACCCTGGGCAAGACGGGCTTCAGCTCGTAGCAGGTAGGCCTCGCCCAGGCGCATCATAATGTAATCCCGCTGTCCCTGCACGTGCTGTCGATTGGGTCGGGTATTATCAATAAACTTATTCAGCGTAGGGTAAACTCTTTCGGTGTAGAACCAGGGGTCAGCATCGAATTGGGGATCGGGAGTAACCACCAGATAACGAGTACTTTTTTTGGCTTCCTCATCGAAGGCATCGGATAAACCGGGACCAGGAATATAAATAGCAGTATCACCTAACGCAAATTTCGGTTGACCCACTAACGAAACATCTACAAAACCATTGGCAGCCTCTTCTGCCGTCCAAACCGGAATATTCCCCTCAAAATTAGCAAACCAAACGTGCTTATAAGTTTCGTCATAACGACGATCTATTGTTCTATCCCAAAGGCTTAACTGGAAATTGGTAGGACGAAAGCGTTTCCAGGGACGTCCGTTCTCAATATCGCGGGTCATTCCCGGCAATTTATCGTACTCCATCAGGAAATATAAGTGAGCCCGGTGACCTTGACCATCCAGCCCCTCGTCTACTTGCTGCTTAGAGTTCTGTACAGCCCAGATAACTTCTGAGTTATCTTCCGCCGTAGCTATACCTACCGGAACTCCTCGTTCATTCAGCCCCCAAAGTTCGTAGTAGTCTTCGGCCAGCTCAAAGCCGTAGTTATTAATAATATTGCTAAACAAAGTCTCGGCTCGGGATGCATCATCGCCCGCAGCAAAACTAGTGTAGCTACGGGTCAGCAAAACCTTTCCTAACAGGTATTCGGCAGCCGGCTTAGTTACTCGTCCCAAATCGTCTTGGATATCCGGTAAAATACCAATGGCAAACTCCAGATCAGGGATTATGGCCTGACCGTATATTTCACTGGCAGCAGTTTTGTTAGCAGTGGTTTCTATACCTTCCGTTTCCTCAAGTGTTAGATGTATATCGCCGTAAAATCGGGTTAAATTAAAATAGTAAAGCGCCCGAAGGAATCGTACTTCAGCAATACGGGCTGTTTTCACATCTTCAGGAAGGTCTACCTCAGTGGATCGATTAATCACCGCATTGGCTTGGTTAATACCCCGATAAAAGAAAGTCCAAGCTTGTCTGACAAAACCTTGAGCTGGATTTAGTTCACCATTATAGAGGTTAATTGGTTTGTGGCTGCCATCAGCTCCATTTGTATGCACATCGGTGCCGAATACAGTCATGGTCCAGCCAATTTCGGGGCCGTAGAAGTTTTTCATTTCGGCGTAGGTAGCCCGAACGGCATCTTCCCAGCCCTGAGGCGTAGTATAGTAGGAAGCCGCTGATTCAGCTGATTCTAGCTCCTCTTTTAGATAATCTTCGCACGATTGGCTTAAAAAAGCAGTTAGTGCAATAGATAGAACAATTATTTTAGATTTCATCTTATTAGATTTTACGGATTAAAATTGGACATTAACACCGAATAAGAATAAGCGGCTACTCGGTACAATACCCGAGCCAACCTGTCCTGGATTCTCATTATCATCCTGATCTTCTACTTCCGGATCAAAAGTTTCAAATCTTGACCAGAATAAAGGATTCTGGGCCGAGGCATAAAATCTTAATCTACTAATTCCCCAGTTTTCTGTCATACTAGAAGGTAAGGTGTAACCCAGAGTTACGTTTCGAAGTTTCACGTATGAGCCATCAAAGTAAGTAAGGGTACCACCATCACGAGGACGTTCCTGATTTTCGTTAGGACGAGGAGCTTCGTTCGATGGATTATCAATGGTCCAGTAGTCAACATCCAGGTTATTATAACGAGCAAATAGTGAGTTGTTACCCGCGTGGAAATTACTCCGAATCATATGACCCACTCGGTAGTAAAAAAAGAAACTCAAATTGAATCCTTTATAATCAAAGTTATTGGTCCATCCTCCCATAAAATCTGGCACATCAGTACCCAAAACAATTCTATCAGCTGGGGTTATTTCTCCGTCTCCATCCTGATCTTTCAACTTGATTTCACCAGGAACTTTCTGATCCATGTCACGGGCCATGTCTTCCTCACCCAGTTGCCAGATACCAGTTTTCTCGTAGTCAAAGAATACCTTAATGGGTTGACCGATAAACCAATCATTTCCAACGTCATCTAGCGGTTCGCCAGTTTCGGGATCGGTTAAGGCCAACTCCGTAATTCGCTCATTATAGCCAGTAATGTTAAAAGTAGTCGTCCAGCTAAAGCCATCCGGATTATCAACTATTACACCAGTAAGACCCAATTCTACTCCTCGGGTATTGGTTGAGGCTACGTTCTGTAAAATTTGAGTGTATCCAGAGGTAAAAGGTAGATTTCGCTCCAGCAGAATATCATTGGTATTAGTGTTGTACCACTCAAAGCTACCCGATAGGCGGCCGCCAAAAAAACCAAAATCAGTACCAACATTAACGGTGGAAGAAACTTCCCAACCTAAATCAGCATTTGGAATTTCAGCCAGCCGGTAACCGAATGCGGGAGTTTCGTCCCAGGCATAAGTGGTTCTACCAAGTCGTCCGAAAGTTTGATAGGGATCTACCGAAGTATTTCCCACCGCACCATAAGAAGCTCTTAGTTTCAATTCAGAGAGGAAGTTAACATTGGACATGAAACCTTCGTCAATGACTCGCCAACCAGCGGATAATCCGGGGAAATATTGCCATTTGTTACCTTCGGCCAATCGGGAAGAACCATCAGCCCGCAAGGTGGCCTGGAAAAGGTATTTATCAGCAATATCGTAATTGATTCGACCCATATATGAGGCTAAGGTCCACTCTTCTAATCGGCTAAATAAGTCCCCTTTAACCTCAGCGGTTCCCAAATTGTAGAAGCTCTGAGACTCATAAGGGAGGTTTACAACATTTGTTGCGTGCCACTCAGTTCTAAGGGCCTGAATACTCTGAAGGGCGGTAAACTTAAATTCGTGATTGGTAAAAAACGTCCGGTTGTACGTTAATAGGTTTTCCAATGTATAACCCGCTTCTTCTCGTTGCCAGATTCCGGCTCTGGCTGGACCACCTCGGTTGGTATTTGTCAAACTAGCTCTAAAGTCACCATCACGTCGCTGACGTATATCCGGACCGAAAGTTGAACGGAAAGTTAACCCCTCGGTAATGTTAGCTTCTAAATATAATGGGGCAAAAATACGATTGATCTTTCTCTCATCTACGTAAGCTCCTGGTACTAATTCGCTTAATGGGTTGGTACGGATTCCGTCGTTGGTAGGTAGAAAACGAGGAGTACCATCTTCATTGTAAGGAACACCTAAGGGGTTATTAGCTAAGGCTTCCCCCAATGTAGCATTGGAACCAAAGTTTTGAACTGAGTTAGAAATCAAAGTCGAGATTCCAACCTTAAATACATCGTTGATACGGTGATCCAGGTTGACACGGCCCGTAATCCGGCGGAAGTCCATATTGGAAATTATACCCTGCTCATCAAAATAACCTAAAGAAATGTTAAACTGAGTTTTTTCACTACCACCTCTCACTCCTATCTGATGGTTGGTCTGATAACCGTTGTCAAAAATTAGATCCTGATAGTCAGTAGAACGTCCTAAATCGATGGACTCCAGTTCTACAGGGTCTTCAAAAATCAGTATATCATCGGGAATAACCCCATCATAAGATACTTGGTTAGTAACCGGATCTCGTCGGCGTGACTCGCGCTTCATAGCGGCAAATTCTTCCCCGTTCATCATATCTACTTGGTTGATGACGGAAGAAACGCCGTAGTAGCCATCGTAAGAAACGGTTGTTTTTCCCGTGGAACCACGTTTGGTGGTAATTAAAACTACTCCATTAGCTCCCCGGGAACCATATACCGCCGTTGCTGCCGCATCTTTCAAAACCTCCATGGATTGGATATCCTGAGGGTTAATATCTGTAATGGCAGCAGTACTACTTGTTTGGGGAATACCATCAATTACGTACAGAGGGTCATTGGAGGCTGAAATAGAACGACGACCCCTAATACGAATGGAGGGTGCCTGCCCTGGTCGGCTTCCGGATTGCATAATATCGACCCCAGCAACTTGTCCCTGCATGGCCTGTACCCCACTAGCCACCGGTATTGCGGCAATTTGTTCCGCATCTAGGGAAGCAATAGCTGCGGTTACATCCCGTTTCTCTTGCGTTCCGTAACCTACTACCACAACTTCTGACAACGACTGAATGTCAGGCATCATCGTCATGTCAATGGTAGATTGATTGTTGATCGCAAGCTCCTCAGTGGTGTAACCGACAGAAGAAAATACCAAGGTCTCAGCGTCGTTGGGAACACTAAGTGTATACTTTCCATCTACATCGGTAATTGTACCGATTGTTGTTCCTTTAACCAGCACGTTTACGCCGGGTAAAGACTCATCGGTTTCACCATCGGTCACGGTACCCGAAATGGTGTTTTGCGCATACAGCGAAGTGGTAGTCAGCAGGCAAATGAGCCATACACCGAGTGACTTAGCTGTTTTCAGTAAAGTACTTCTCATAAGTAAATAGATTTAGGTGAAAAAGAATTTCAAGTTAGGATATGAATATTTTAACCGATTGCATTACGAAACTACTAATATGAGGATTTAAAGCCCTTAAATAAATAGTTTTCTGATAATTTTAAAACTCATCTTTCAAAAATTAACAATAAATAAACACACACCCTAAAAATTGCAATTATTCTACAAAAAGAAGCTAATTTTGTCAGCATTGATACTTATTTTAGTAAGTTTGCTAGTTATGTTGAATAGTTCAGTAAAGATATTCGCCGGGCCTGATTCACTAGATGATTTTAATATTGATGAGGTATACCGTATTGCTGAATTGAAGGTTAATGACCATCCTTCAATCTACGGTGCCCGAACAGTAGGCTTAAAGTCACGTACCAATCTCGATCACCAAAATACTGATTCGGTATTTATGGGCTACGATTTTGTAGCCATCATGAATTACTTTAACATCTTTGGCCTCGGTGGCAATGCTGATGACTTGATTCCGCTACCTACTGTGGAGATGGCCGAGAAGTTGTACCATGATACGGGCTTGATTCCATCTTCGGAAATAATGCTCCCGGCCATACAATTGGCTTGTATAAAAAAATCGTTTTCAAATGATCCTTTTCTGGTTTGGAACTCAGCGGTAGATCAATTGGGTTGGCATGTGCGCCAAATGGCGGGTTTTGCCGAAGAACATGGCTGGATGGTTGGTCTGAAAAACGGTAAGTGGCTAGGTGAAGAATACGAAGTTTCCGAATCTGAGGACTTTGACGGTAAGAGTAGTATTGAAACGGTGGGGGACGGTTTAGTCAACTATGCTACGTTGGCTCCCGAGATCGTACTTATTCAGGGTGGATGTGATCTTCCCGCTAAGGGAGAATACCGCAATCTACCCATTCATCAGGCCGCTAAACGTACCAAACTTCGACACCTCGATAAGGGTAATGTTCAGTTGTACTTTGACCCTAGTCATTCGTTAGGACCCAAAATGAGGGATCAGATTGTGGACAAAACTGTAGAGGCCATGCAAATGAAGTTGACTGACGAGCAGTTTCTCTACGACGGAATTCTGATTGAAGTGGGTACCGCCAAATGTGATACCCATCAGCATATTTCGGTGGATGAGCTAGAAGAACTGGTAGATCGATTATCAGAGTTCAGGACTTTGGCCGGAAGACGGGAGAATGTAAATGCGTAAGAGTGTTAGAGTGTTAAATTATGATAATACTCTAACACTTTATGTCTCATTTATGTCACCACCTTTTTTGCTAAAGCCTCTTCCACATACTTGAAAGTGCTTAGAATTTCAGGTTTACCATCAACAACGGCCACATCGTGTTCAAAGTGAGCAGATGGTTTTCCATCGGCAGTTACAATTGTCCAACCATCGCTAAGTTGCTTAACCCGACGGGTGCCCATGTTGATCATGGGTTCGATGGCGATGACCAGACCGTCCTTTATTTTAGAGCCTTTTCCCCTTTTCCCGTAGTTGGGCACCTCCGGCGATTCGTGCATGTGCTTACCTAGCCCATGCCCTACCAGCTCCCGTACTACACCGTAGCCGTGCTGCTCAGCATGTTGCTGTACGGCGTAGCTAATATCACCAATACGGTTTCCTTTCCTAGCCTGTTCTATACCTTTATATAAACACTCCAAGGTAATGTCCAGTAGTTTTTGAATGTCCGGACTAATCTCCCCTATTGTAAATGTATAAGCATGATCACCGTAATAGCCATTCTTTTTGGCACCACAATCAATAGAAACAATATCCCCATCTTGTAATGGCCTCTTATTAGGAAGGCCGTGCACTACCTGTTCGTTCACCGAAGTTAGTAATGTACTGGGGCAGTCATAAAGGCCGAGAAAACCGGGGTCCGCACCGTGGTCACGGATAAATTCTTCGGCCCGCTGGTCCAAAAAGAGTGGCGTAACGCCGGGGCCGATCTCTTCAGCCAGCATACCTAAAGTACGCGAAACAATTAGAGCACTCTCCCGAATTAGCTCTATTTCTTCCAGCGATTTATAGTGAATCATAAAAGCAAATTTCAACTACCTTATAGAAGTCAAAACTGCGACGATTGGTTTGCTAATCCAAACGGAAAATCGGGAATTTATAATTAAAAGGTAAATAGCCGCAGAAAGTAGCACGAAAAATCAGGAAAATAGTCTCAGTTATTTTCCAGATTGCGAAGTTTAAGCATCTCAGCCATCTGGTCTAATTTCTCCTGAATATCATCAATTTCCGGCTTAGGCTCCGGTAGGTAAGAACGTAAGTGCCATTCTACCTTCCAGATTTGAAGTAACTCCGCTTCGGGAATATCAAAGGGCTGGTGCTTAGGGTTATCGGAAATACAACGAATGTACCCGTATTGATGTAAACGATTGCGTATACGCTTAATCTGTATTCCTCTATCCTGAGAAACAATAACGTACACCCCGCCATCGGCAATATTCCGATATTCGCTATTATCTAGTAAACGGCAAATGACCCAGTCGTCTTCCATCATAGTGGGTTCCATACTATCACCACTCACCTGCACTCCGTAGCACTGACCGTCTTTAATCATATAGTCGGGGAGCAAAATGCTTTCTTGCTCCTCGAAAAATTCCTGAGTTTGGTAGCCAGTCATGAAGTTAGCAGCAGCTTTATGATTAATGAGCGGAACGGTCGTATTTCCTTCGGTATCCTGAGTAGCTACCATGATTACCTCTTTCACTTTTGTAGGAGTATCATCAGATTTTTGACTGACAAAGGGCTGACCCAGACCAGAGATAATAAAGGCGCTATTGATGCCGAATTTGTCTAATGCCCGATTCAAAATTTCAATGGTAACTGATCTGCGATTAGCCTTTATATCGCCCAAATTGGAAGGAGAAATACCAATTGCCAGCGCAAATTCCCGATCAGAATTAATTTCTTTACGGCTTTTAAGCATGTGAATACATTCAAAAAAGCGTTCGTTTA
>ERZ1740058.1366-NODE-1366-length-11852-cov-4.261677_pt1 | contig 11852 bp, 10 predicted proteins | sample MGYA00581745_ERZ1740058 | MGnify/ENA primary metagenome ERZ1740058 (study PRJEB43018, sample SAMN04849742) | marine metagenome | isolation source: floating plastic debris | place: Pacific Ocean | collected 2008-08-30 | study: EMG produced TPA metagenomics... | reverse complement strand
GATGAGATGGTAAGAACTGGAAAGGCCTTAGCCTGTTCTAAATCCATTAGAGTGCCATCATTTTGGCCAATATATAATTGAGCATCTAAATGTAGCTCTTTGACAGTAAGTCGAAAGGCATTGACCATTTTTGAAGCCACGTTTTGTAAAGCGGCATTGAGCAAGGTGGCATTTTCCCTTTCTAAAAGTCCCAATCCCCCCAATTGGTATGAGCAACTTGTTCGAATATCCGAACCTATTATTTCTTTCGCCCACTGAACGACTAACTTTTCTTGGTCAGGAATAGTCTTGGAAAAAATACCTGTTATAGCAAGTGAGTCCACTTCTCCTTTCATCTTTTTCAATATAGCCTTCACTTCATTTTCATCAAAAGGAGCTATTGGGTGACCATCGTATTCAAGTCCTCCTCTAACCATATAAATATGATTGCCCACTAACGCTTTTAAATCAATAGGAAAATCACTCATCGTAGGAATAGCGGCACTTGCAGGAAGGCCAATTCTAATGGCACCCACTTTATTAAGGCCCTTTCGCTCAACTAGGGCATTGGTGCAATGAGTGGTGCCCAACATGATTCTTTTAATTTCTCGTTTCGGTAGCTGGGATATTCGCAAAACCTCTTCAATAGAAGCATGAATTCCACCGGCAATATCAGTAGAAGTAGATTGTTTAGTTTTAGCAATAATCTTGTTTGACTCAGAAACCAATACGGCATCCGTATTGGTTCCTCCGACGTCTACACCTATTTTATACATAACTAGTTTTATTCAAATCCTCAATTGGCACAAATTTTTCTTCGTATCCAAATTTTTGTGGCCCGCCCAATGCTATGCCCGCTGGTGTTCGCCATTGCTCATTGGCTTTCATACCAACTACTACTACACGTGTCCCGAATTGTAGTGATTCCGCTGTAATTGGTTTTGCAGATTCTGCGTCCAGTAAAGTAATGAGATCTGGAGTTATTGCAACTGGATTTCCATTCAACTTGGCCATTAAAAATTCATTTTGGAAATCAATTTCCATATGACTCCCATGATAATCATCAGCTCCTAATATTTCACATAGCCCTTTGTTCCAACGTCCGTCTACCACATTGGTGACCTTGCTTATTTTTCCTTTGAAAAGAGGTATCGCGTTGGCCCTTTCAACCAAAGAGGTTAATGGATTTAAGCCTTTGGACTTCGCATTCAAAATAGTTTTCCCCAGCTCTTGGGCATAACTAATAATGTCGAGCACGGCAGCTTTTTTTACTTGCGCCCCCGTCATTGGATAGCATGCAATAGCGCAGCTGCCCCCCATGGGGATGGTAGTGGAACCCACCAAAGTTTCACCCCAAATGTTGTCTATAGTCTCATATATATTCTTATTTCCTTTTTCATCAGCTTGAGCTATAGGTGAGACTGGAATACCGTGTAGTGTAAAAGTCACCATTTCTAGCCTTGGGAAGGCCCTTCCCATTCCATCAGCATCAACTAAAGGCACTTTCTTTTCTGCAGCGACGGTTAGAGGAATTACCCCATTAAAACCTCCAGCTTCCGCCGACATCACGGCATCAATTTTTCTACCGAGGTAGTTTTCCATCATTTCAAAGGCATTGGTGAACTCATTGCCCGAGAAAAGTTTTTCAATTAAAATCATAGGTGCACCAAAAGCGGCCACCGGTACGACAAGCGCATCATTATCAAGTTCTTCAGCCGAAATAAGCTTTACATCACCGTGTTTTTTTATAGTGGCCTGCGCCAATAATTTTCCGATGTAAGGGTCGCCGCCACCGCCCGTGCCCAAAACAGTCGAGCCCAAGGCAATCTCCTCCACATCGGTAGTTGAAATATATCGCATTAGTCTTTATTGATTTTTTGTAATAGAAAATACACCATGGCGGAAGCAACAATGCCCAACACATTTTTTATTTGTGAGGTCATAAGAATCATAACCAGGACTCCTGCTCCCCAAGAAACTAAGCCTTTCCAATTAATTTTCTTCGAATTCTCTTTATACGACTTTGTTAGGTAATAGTCAGAAATCATCACACCGGCTATAGGGGTAATTGTGATGGTTAGCAAGGTAATAAAGTCCATAAAACGCGACAGAATTCCCACGGCTGCCAAAATAATTCCAAGTACACCCACTATTAGAGTAGTTCGAGATCTAGTCACTTCATTTGCATTGAATAGATTATTAAAAGCCAAGCCTGAAGAATAGATATTCATGACGTTAGAGGTCCAAGTTGCTAGTATCAAAATTGTCATGGCAAAAAATGGAAAACCCAATTTTGAAAATATCTGAACGATGTCGTAGGTTTCTTGTGTAATAGCCAAGATGGCTCCTATGGCCAAAAGGCATAAGGCCGAAGGTAAAATTCCGAATAGCGAGCCTAAAACCGCATCGCGTTTGGTTTGGGCGAAACGATTGTAATCCGGTGATATTACACCGCCAACTGAAATAAATCCTATGGTCAGCCCGATTGCCTGCAATAAAGGCATTTTCGTTCCAGGTCGAAACGTCAGTACCTCACCAAAAGAGTGTTCCTGAAAGGTTATAAACAATCCATAAACAAGTAGTAGGATAATTGCTGGAACAGCGATATAATTTAACCATTTTAAATACTTAAATCCGAATACCGCTGTAATCACCATAATAATCCCCCAGAAAACCGATGATGCCCAAGAAGGAATATCTGGCCCGTTCATCTCTACCATAATTTGTGTGAAAGATGCGCCTGCAATATTACTCTGAATACCGAACCAGCCCAAAGTAGATAGCCCGACCACCAGGCCAACAATTATTTTGGCTCCAGTATGGCCAAAACTGCTAGCAGCTAGATCAACAGTTGCCTTTCGTTTTTCCACCGCAGCTACACTCAACAAAGACATAAAAAAAATGACGAAGCAAAAACCAATAAGACCTACCCAGACTGCATTGCCAAAACTGAGGCCGGAAATTAATGAGCTACCAATTATCAGCGCAGGCACACTTACCACACCACCGAACCAAATACCTGCTAAACTGGGCCATCTTGTGAATGTTTCTTTATTTTCCATTATCATTAGATTTAATCAAAGTATACATAATGTAGGTGTCTTCCAAGACATTACCAGCTTGGGGTTCATGCGGTTCCAAAGAAACAATATCACCTTGGTCCAAATAGCCTGATACTGTACCATCCTCCGTAAACACTTCTATTTTACCACTTTGTAACCATGAAAATTCATAATACGGGAGCTTGGTAAAGCCTTCTTCTGGAATGCGCGTTCCCTTTTTTAAAAAAACGGTACCATATTGAATTTCAAGTTGCTCATCATATACTTGAAAAAGCCTTTTATTGTAGGGTTCGTTACGTAGCGGAAAGGATAGCTGTTTTATCTTCATTAGCTGACAATTACACGGTTTCCAAATTCGTAGGGTTCAGAAAACAATCCAAAACTTTTGAGATCTTCCTCAGGAGGGGACTCACAACTCCACCTTCTCGAGGGTTTCCAACCATAACTTTTCTTCAATATTGCAGCTTGTTCTGCTTGCTTAAGAGCTGCCAACGACGGGTCGATTACGGGAACATGCAATCTTTTTTGTAACTCTTCATAAAAACCGAACTCACAGGTACAACCCAGAATAATTGATTCGGCAAAGTCCTGTTCTATTGCGTCTTTAGCAGCTTGGTATAGTTTATTTGCGGTTATATCATGGTCTTTTTGAAATTCACATACGCTCATACCGACATTTCGAAAAGATGCCAAATGTTCACCATATCCATATTCGTCAATAGTGGAATGCATTTCCTGCTCCCACTTTTTTTGTCCGATAATAACCGAAAAGCGATTGCTCAGCTTTAAGGCAATTTCTATGGAGCTATGGCAAGGGCCCAGTACAACCATATCACCTGAGATTTCACGTGCATCAAGTAAATGAGGGTCATAAAAACAGCCAATGATCATGGCATCAAATCCTTCCAGGGAAGATTGCCGAACTGCCTTTATCATGTTGGTCGCCATTAACATGTTATATGTGCGATATTCCAAGTTGTCCATAAGCCCTGCCGAGAAATTCAATGAGGTTACATGGACTTCACTGTTCTCGAATTTGTTATCTGCAATCATCTGAGCAAAAAATCTATCGTAAGCATCAAATCCTACAGGATTCAAATACATGATTTTATATTTTTCTTTCATAGATTATATCTTATAATACTTTTTGGCCTCTTCCTTGTTGAGGTATCCATTTTTCACATCTAACAGCACCTGATCTTTAGGTCTGTTTTCAGGAGGGCCATAACCACCACCTGTTGCTGTAACACAGCGTACTATGTCTCCCCTTTTCAATTCAATGTTGGTTCCAAGACTGTGTCGTTCCTCTCTTCCATCTTTTCGTAGTATCGTAAAATAATTATGGGACCCATCTTGCCCACCATTCATACCCCAAGTCTTTGTTTTTTCACCTAAAAAGGCAGCAGTAACAAAGGCTCCATCTGAAACAATCTTGTAATCGACGTACTGTCCGTTGCCCCCTTGAAATTCTCCATAGCCCCCACCTTCATTGTGAAAGGCATATTGTTCAACTTGGATTCCATAGCGCATCTCCCGTATTTCGATAGGAATGTTATACGATTCTCCGCTGCCACAGGACAACTGCCCACGGTTACCATCATGAGTTGCCGATGCTCCCCATCCCCCTGCCAAGGGTTCGGCTTGAATATAAAACTCCCCTGTATCTGGGTGCATTCCTGAAATAAAGGTGGCACAAACCGATCGCAAATGCCCAGCGGGTAACTTGTCCGGGACCATTGGCGCCAGTATTTACCATACCAAATCTATGGCAGTCAATAATACTTCGTAGTAGACCGAGACCGCAGCCGGTGATGTAGCACTGACTAAGGTGCCCGGCTCACAGATCACTTCAAGTGGTCTGAATGCACCTCCGTTGGCGTGCATTTTTGGGGTTGTAATTGCCTTAAAAAGGCTTCGGCAACCCGTTACCAATCCATTAAACGATAGATTGGTTGCACCTTTAACCTGTGGATGCGATCCATTGAAATCGATAATCATTTTTTCTTCTAGAACCGTAATTTTTGCCTTAACGGGAAACGGACCTTCGCCAAAACCATTATCTTCTAGCTCTGATTCCCCGGAGTAAACCCCGTTGGGTACTCCTCTTAAAGCTTCAACACACATTCGTTCACCATAGTTCAAAAAACTTTCTGCTGCCTTTTTGAACGTATCCAAGCCATATTTTTCAATAATGGAATTAATACGTCTTGTGCCGACTTCAGCTGCTGCCATACCGGCATAGAGGTCTCCCAAAGTACTATCCGGTAAACGAACATTGCTTTTTATAATGTCAATGACAGCATGGTTAATAACACCTTTAGTTTTTATTTTAATAAAAGGAAATTGCAATCCTTCTTGAAAAATCTCGGTAGCAACAGTGGAAACGGATCCAGGAAAAGTTCCACCAAGATCTGTCCAATGTGCTTTATTTACTGTAAAGGCTACCAATTCTTCTCCCACGAATACGGGCATTATGATACTTACATCAGATAAGTGGGTTCCACCACCCGAATAGGGAGAATTTGCAATTACTATATCTCCTTTGCATAAAGGATTATCAGTATTATACTTCTTTAAGGTGTCCTGTACCACGGAATCAAGTGCAGCCAAAAATGCGGTTACCCCATTGCCCTGAGCCAGTAGTTCGCCCTCAGCATCCGTTATGCCCACAGCATAATCTAGTGATTCATATATAATAGGGCTCATACTGGTGCGCTGTAGAGTCTGAAACATTTCATCGCCTGCTGCAACCAAAGCATCTTGGATGATTTCTAAAGTGAATTTTTCCATGGACTATGTGTTTTGTGTCAGGATTAGATTGCCGTATTGATCTATGTTAGCAGTATGCATTGGAGTAATCAACGTAGTAGTTGCTGCTTCTGCAACAATTGCGGGTCCTGTGATACGCATTCCCGTCTCCAACAAATGACGATGGTAGAAGGCGGTTCGGTGAACACCTAAATCATCAAAATCTACATCTCGATGGTCAAAAATCGCATCTTTCAACGCTTTTCCTCCATTTTCCAACTTTGGAAAATCAGGTTTGTCCACCTCAATTTCGGCAACCAAATGAAAGTTCACCAATTCTACAGAAGCAGTTAATTTAAAGGAGTAATGTTGCTCATGTTCAGCATGAAACTGTTCAATAACTTCCTCTAGAGACAAATTGGGCCCAACGTCCGGTAATTTTACCTTAACGTAATGTTCTTGTCCCGCATACCTGAGGTCAGCATAGTATTCAAACTGTATTTGTTCTGGAGTAAAATTGTCCTTTGCGAAGCCGATGTTCGCCTCTTTTTCCATTTCATTAAAGGTCTTGGGAATGATATTGGCTTGCGATTCGGTTAAGGTAATTACATGGGTTCTCAAATAATCACGTCGTATATTGGTCATCAACATGCCAAATGCCGAAAATACTCCGGCATGGGGAGGTACTATCAATTCAGTTACCTGTAATTCGCGGGCGAGATCGGCACCGTGCATGGCGCCACCACCACCTATAACAATCATAGTAAAATCTCGAGGATCATAACCTTTGTTCACCGAAATGAGTTTTAAGGCATTGATCATGTTGGCGTTCGCCACTTTTAATATTCCCTTTGCCAGGGCTAGTCTGTCTGTTTCGAGGACTTCGCACAAGGATTTTGCAGCCGCATTAACACTAATTAAGTCCGGTTGTTGGTTCCCGCCAAGAAAATAATCAGGGTGAATCCTACCAGTTAAGATATTCGCATCCGTAGTTGTAATGTGCTTTCCACCCTTACCATAGGCAGCTGGCCCCGGCATGGCCCCAGCGCTTTTTGGCCCAACATGCATTTTACCACCTTTATCTATCCATGCGATACTGCCACCACCATTACCGATTTCAACAATATCAATGACCGGGGTTTGAATAGGGTAACCTGCTTCTGTTCTGGAGTGCTCAATTTTATAATTGGTGGTAATTTTCACTTTACCATCAACTACAAGAGCACATTTTGCCGTAGTGCCTCCAATATCAAGTACAATTAAATTTTTTCTGCCGATGACCTTGCCAAGGGCAATAGCTCCAAAAACACCGCTTGCTGGCCCTGATTCAACCATGGTAATCGGATTTTCCAATACATCGTTTAAGGTTGTTATGCCTCCATTGGATTGCATGATGTAGGGTGAATTTTTGAGGCCTTTTTGTTTAAGCTCATTTTCAAGACCATTCAAATAATTCTTTGCTGTAGGCAATACGTAACCCGAAAGTACCGTGCTACTCGTTCTTTCATATTCGCGCCACTCACGTGTTACTTGATGCGAACAGATAATATCCATATCCGGTATTAGGGATTTCATTTGCTCGTACAGGAAAATCTCGTGCGCTGGATTACGATAGGCATGTAAAAGACATATCGCAATCGCATCCACATCTTCCTCAATGCAGTTTTTGGAAATGGCCAATAAGGTAGAAGAATTTAATTCCTTCAAAACCTCACCTTTGTAATTCATACGTTCATCGACCTCAAAACGTAGGTAACGAGGTACAAAAGGAGGTTGCTTTACAAAATTGAAATTAAAAAGGTCCGGGCGATTACAGCGGGCAATTTCCAAAACATCGCGAAAACCTTTTGTAGTTATTAGCGCAACCTTTGCCCCTTTGCGTTCGGTAAGTGCGTTGATTACCACTGTTGTCCCATGGGCAAAAAAATCTACCTCGTTAAGGTCAACACCACTCTTTTTTATTGTATTAAGAATACCTTGTTCAAAAGCGAACGGAGTGGTATCTGATTTGGCAACTTTTATCCCTCTTGGTTTACCTGTTTTCTCGTCAAATTCAAGGCATACCAAGTCAGTAAACGTTCCGCCTATGTCGGTCGCAATTCTCATTTGTTACGTTTTGACAAAACCGCCGATTAAAAGAAGGCTCAGTCGGCAGTTTTAAATTAACTACAACTTAAATTCTTAAAATCTATAGATGACATCAACCCCATACATGGCTGGATTACCGGGCCAAATCAAGTCTTGGCCACCTCCTCCAACTGCTTGAGAAGAAAATAACTCTTGGGCATAAAACTCATCTAAAATATTGGTGCCCCATATGGTTATATTGAATTTTTTGTTGAATTCTAGACTGAAACGCGCATCTAACACTTGATAGCCAGGAGAACTAAGTTGAGGTAGTGGTGCCCCTGAATTCAGATCAAATATTTCTTCATGCCAGAATATTTCACCCACTCCTTTATAGTTAACGAAGGCATTAAAATCCAACGATTCGCTTATTGCAAAATTCGATTGAAGCGCCACACCGTAACTCTGTTGCGGTACAAAAGGGGTGTTTACGTTGACTAAGTTTGATCTATCATTTGGCGTGTCCAAGGTTCCATCCCCATTGGTGTCTAAAGCTCCGGCTTGACCCCCATCAATAATTTTAGCCTTGCTTACGCCATAATTAGCCATGATATCCAAAAAGTTAGAAGTTCTAATTTTCAAATCAGCTTCAAAACCCCGTATCTCACTCTCATTATAATTATAATTTCCAATAAGGATAGCTGGGGGAATTAAACTTAGGCCATATTGTTGTTGATCATTCAATCGGGTGTAATAACCAGCCATGTTCAATATGAATCGATTGTCCCACCAACTTGTTTTCAGTCCAATTTCATAATTATCGCTGGTTTCTGCCCTATACTCCGCATCAAAAAGAACGGTCAGGTCAGCATTAAAGCCACCGACTCGGTAACCTCGACCATAATTACCATAAAACATCATATTATCATTTGCTTGATAAGATGCTGAAAACTTTGGTTGTATCTCACTATCAGTTCGTTCTGGTGTTTCTATGACATCGCCGTTGGCATCTCGCTTTTCCTGTGAAATATCGTCATTATCAAAACGCAAACCGGCTGAAAGTGTCAACTTATCAGAAACCTTGTAATCAAAAAAACCAAAAAGAGCAATAGTGTTAAAGGTATTTGTAAAATCAGACACTGCTAATCTGTTAAAAGTACCTGTTGGTTCAAATGGCGGTGCGAAAAATCCAAAATCAGCTTCTGCGTCCGTAAACAATAGTTTCTCATTACGTTGGTAAAAACCACCGAGGTCCCAGGAAAATTTTGAATTCGCATCATTTTTTGAACCCAATCGAATTTCTGCATTGATTACCTCTGAGTTGCTGTCTTGGTTTTGTAACAATATTGGTGCTGGGCCATGATCTAAATCTCCATTTCCGTTTCTTTTGGCGTCGTTATAGGAAACCACGGCCTGTAAATATGATTTATTCAAATCTATTTCTGCCTTTAAATAGGTAAAAAAGTTTTCTAGTGTTGCATCACCAATTTGATCTGCCCTTGGTGCTACGTTTGTCAAATTTCCTGGATCAACGACTGCAGCTCCATCAAGGTCAGTATGATACCAAAATCCACCACCTTCAATATTATTATATTGTGCATTAGCTGTTAATTTAAAATTGTCCGAAACGCGCAATTGTAATTGACCTCTAAAGCTTGTATCGTCATAAAAATCCATTTCAGTTCCCAGAGTAGGATTAAAGAATAGACCATCTGAGGTTTTATAAGAACCTGAAGCTCGGAAAAATAAGCGATCTTTTACCAACGGACCCGAAAAAGCCGCTTGAGCTTTTATCGTATTTCCATTGGCATACCCGGCAACAACCTGCCCTTTAAAAGTATTTGTGGGTTGTTGTGTAAGAACATTGATGGCTCCCGCAATAGCATTCTTTCCATACAGTGCGCCTTGGGGACCTTTGACCACTTCGACCATTGCTAAATCGAACAATTCTTGATTCAATAGATTCGCATCAGGAACCGTAACCCCATCAACAATAAAAGCAATGGGTGCCTCCCCGTTTCGTATTTGAGGAATACCCCGCACCGTAATAAAGTTGACCCCAACGTTTTGCGCAGTATTAAATTGAAAATTGGGTACTTGTCCTGCAAAAGACTGCAAATTGTTCACCCCGGTAGCCTCAATTTGCTCAGCAGGCAGGGTAACAACTGATTCCGGTATTGATTGAACTGATTCGGCCCTTCTTCGAGCCTGACCTACAACATTATCAATTCCTTTAACTACGACCTCCTCCAGTTGGGAAGCATCTTCATTCATTATAACATTTAGGACTTCATTGTTGACGACCTTTTGAACTTTTTTGTATCCGAGAAAGGCAAATTCTAAGGTAGCACCAGTTTCTACTACAATTGAATAATATCCATTTTCGTCAGTAGTTGTGCCATTGCTAGTATTCAATTCAACAACGGTTACACCTAATAGTGGTCCATCCTCGGCAGATACTGTTCCACTTACCTCAATTTGTTGACCAAATGCGATCAGAGGCACTAAAAATAGTGCCGCAATTAAATGTCTTAACATGATTAAAGTTTTGTTAGTTTCCATCTAAAGTAGATGAAGTTGCTTTCCGGTTTTTGCCTTCCAATTACTTTTTTTATATTTCGTAATTACAATTCATTAAACAGGAAAAAATTGGAAAATACTGATAACAATGTAGATAGTGGTTCGTTACTTCTCACCAAACATGTATTTACCAAGCTTTTGTCCGCAATTATTACTCATTTCAAAGACTCCCATCAGTTGGAGAGCTACAAGGATTCTCAGTTGTATGGTTTTGGGAATTACGATTCTAACAAACCTAATCTCAAAAATGATCTTGAATTAGTTCTGAGGGGCTATATAAATGGTAAGTATCTGTACAATAAAGAACGAGAGGTGGCCTCGGGTAAACCTATTATCAAAATTACGCGTGAATATAGGACGGTCTTGTTCAAGTACATTGGTTTTCGGGGAATAAATGAATTTTTGACTAAAGAAATCAACGATCCGATTGAAAAAGATAAGCAGCGGCAATTACTACAAACTATAGGTTCTGAGGAAGATTATTATTATGTAGTATATTATTTTGGGGAAGATAAAAAAATGACCTAAGGGCAGTTGATTATACACAACAGTTGGAAAACCTTTGAATTAGTCTTTGTTTACTTTAATACAAGGGGCGAACATGTATTTCACGATTTATTTGGCGCCATAAAGCAAGAGAATAATTTTGTTTTTATGGACTGTAAAATATTTTTGGACGGACGCAAGCATCAAGGGTCACACATGATATTTTACGTTGGCTTGTCTTTGCAAAATGAAAGACCCATCTTAATAGGGACCTATTCTTCATTTGATAAATATGATCATAGCATTTCAGGTAAGCTGATGTTAATGCGTTTTAATAATAAGGCAGAAATGGAAAGGGAATCAAGATCGAACCACTTTGACCCCATGATTTGCCAGGAATTAGTAAAACAGCGCACTATTGTTCCCAGCAAGCTGCCTAAAAAGCTTTCCCACATTTCACAGAAGAGTCCATATGCGAGTATTTTTGGGAAGCTCGCCGGTAACTATCAAATGGTGTTTGAGGGTGAAAAAGAAAAGCATCAGCTTAATCTAAATATTCAGCCTTACGACTACAATTTAAGTAGTAATTCTTCTGATATCGTTATCGAGAATGACCACATTGCCCTTGAGAGCAAAGGTCAGATTTTGGTTCTCCACTTTAACATAATCGGTATTTTTCTTTTGCAGCAAGTATCCTGCTACATAAAAATATATGAGCTACTTACCGATAAGAATTACTCTCTGGGTAAATATTCCGGAATCGACATTAACAATAATATTGTTTCAGGTCGGTTAGGAGTCAGATTTAGTGATTTCTCGAATGGTTCGAAAAATGCCATTTTAGAAAAAAATAATGATTGAGAAGGGCATGATTAATAGTACTGTCTCATAAAGTGTGTAAATAGAAATTAACTGGGGTCATGACCCCCG
>ERZ1740058.1365-NODE-1365-length-11856-cov-10.230065_pt1 | contig 11856 bp, 9 predicted proteins | sample MGYA00581745_ERZ1740058 | MGnify/ENA primary metagenome ERZ1740058 (study PRJEB43018, sample SAMN04849742) | marine metagenome | isolation source: floating plastic debris | place: Pacific Ocean | collected 2008-08-30 | study: EMG produced TPA metagenomics... | reverse complement strand
TACCGATTCTCTAAAACAAGGCTACAGATCTGGCTCCCCTGCCCCTCGGCTCCCCTGCGTTTCCCAGATTGTATTGGGAGTCCGATCGCTGAGAGTTGGTATAACCTGCACGATCATCGCTACCAGGCATCAACCAAACCCGCCCTATGGGTATCGTCTTGACTAGAAATCTCCTTAGCCTTGAGCTCCGGTCGTTTGGGCACTGTGGACACCCGTCTCACCGCGTCAAAATCCGAAGATTTCTCACACTCTCGCTCGCAGGGATGCGGGCGATCGCCCTTTGAGATAAGGTGATGCCAGCAAACTTGACCCGGTTTATTGTTTGTGGCTAGTCGCCTTGCTGTCGTCCGCTCCGGTACTTTGTGCCCCGCTCCACGGGAAACCGTTTTTTGTAAAACGCTCGTGGTGGGCAACACCGTCGCCGCCTACACCGCAACGCTGGCCATTTTGCAAGCGGGGGGGCAGGTGTGCTGGGCGCAGACAGGGCCGCTCAGTATCGCTGCCGAGCTCAATCGGCCCACTTCAGCACTGCTCGCCACGCGCTTTAGCTGGCGGTTGGGACGCCGCGTCTCCCCCTGGGCCACGGCCACGGTGATGTCACAAAGTCAGCAGTCCTATTGGACGAATCGCCAACTGACGTCCCCAGCCTCGTTACCCAGCCAGCGATCGCCGGACGCCACCGTTCCACCCGCCGCCGCCCAGGCTAGCGCCTCAAAAGAAACTCAGCTACGACAGGCGATCGCCCCATACCTCAAAAGTCAGCAGCTGATCCTGATTCCTCAGGGAGTGCCGGTGCAGGTGTTGTATTCCACCCAGCGCGGCCAGCGACGGGTACACCAGGTGGTGTTTCGCGATGCGTCAACCGGCCAACGGTTTCAGATTCATGCGCGGCTGACGCTCGATGCTACCCGTGATGCTGCCCTGCAGCAGCAGTTAGCCGAGTCGGCGGAGCCATCGACCACGGAGCTGACGTTGACCGCTGACCATCTGGCGGGAGACCGGCGCGGCGCGGCGCGAGGTACTTTTTTCACCGATGCGATCGCGATCGTGATGGCCCAGGGCGAGACCTCTGGCCCCCGCGCCCGCCCCTTTTCCGTGCCGCTACGGGCGCTGCAGCCCACCCAGACCAGTGGACTGCTGCGAGTTAGCCTGCCGGGCTGTGACCCCGCGCTCCGGCCCATTTTTGACCAACCTCGCGCCCAGTGGGCCTTGGGCGAGGCGGTGGGACACATTGCCGCACGGGCGGTATTGGCGGGCGGGCTGTCAGCCTTGATGGCCCCACCACACGCTGCCTGGCAGCTGCAGCAAAGACTGGTGCAGCAGGGCATCCCGATTTTTGCGTTTGATGATGTGCCGCTGGATGATCCTGACTTTGAGGCGATTCAAATGGTGGCGATCGCCAACGTGGTGCGCACCATGCGTCACCGCGACCTGAGCTTTCGACCCGCCACGCCCATCACCAAAGCGGTGTTGGCCTCAGCCTTGGTACGGCTCCCCCGACCCACGGCCCTCCCTGCCGCTGAGGCGGAGTCCCCCTATGCCGATGTCACCACCCACTGGGCCGCCACTGCTATTCAACAGGCCACGACGGGGCAAGCGATGTCTGGCGAAACCCCTACGACTTTTGTCCCCAGCAAAGTCGTCTCCAAACGACAGCTTTGGCAGGTATTGCAGCCGCTTTACCCCGTTGATACGGTGACCCCGCCGTTTGCCCCGGATGATGAACCGGCCCGCCGTCGGCATTTGTCGCGATCGCTCTATCCCATCGTGCGATCGCGGTTAAGCCCTTAAGCGCGGCCCTGGAAGCTCCCCACCCAGCCTGAAGCTAGGCGTCAACAGCGGTTTCTCGCTCACTCCGAACTTTGAACTCCGAACTTTGAACTCCGAACCCCGAACTCCGCAGGGCTCTGCCCTTCCCGCCGGGTACTCCGAATTCCGACTTCTCCCAAAAACTGCTCCGAGGCAGCCCCAAAGCAGCAGTCGGAAATCTACACCTTAAGTTTCGTAAAGTTCAGTCCTATGATGTTAAGTAGATTTTTCGATTAACGAAACCCTTAAACAATTTTCCTAACTATGACGGCTCAACTCACTGCCCCCGCCGCGCTGCCTACCCAAGAGTGGATTTGGCAAGGTCACCGCATTTGTTACACCGTGCAGGGCAGCGGCTTACCCCTCGTGTTGATTCACGGGTTCGGAGCGTCCATCGGTCACTGGCGCAAAAACATCCCTGAGTTAGCCGCTGCTGGGTATCAGGTGCACGCGATCGACCTGCTGGGCTTTGGCCAGTCTGACAAGGCCGAGTTGGATTATGCCGTTGAAGTATGGGAAGCGTTGCTGCAAGACTATTGGCGCGAGCACATTGGGCAGCCAGCAGTCTTTGTCGGCAATTCTATTGGCGGTTTGCTGGCGCTGATGATGTTGGCCCACTCACCAGAGATGGCGCGAGCGGGCGTGCTGCTCAACTGTGCCGGGGGATTAAACCATCGTCCCGAAGAGTTAGCGCCACCGCTGCGGTTTGTGATGGGCACCTTTAGCAAATTGGTTAGCTCTAGCCTGTTAGGGCCACTGGTGTTTAACGAAGTGCGGCGTAAGTTTCGCATTCGCGGTTCGCTGCGGCAGGTTTACCGCAACCGAGACGCCATTACCGACGAACTGGTGGATATTCTGCACGGCCCGTCCTGCGAGCCGGGGGCTCAAAAGGTCTTCGCTTCCATTCTCAGTGCGCCTCCTGGCCCGCGCCCCAGCGAGCTGTTACCCCATATTAAGCAGCCGCTGTTGGTGCTTTGGGGTGAAAACGATCCTTGGACGCCGATCGCCGGAGCGAACATTTATCAGGAGTTGAGCAAGACGACGGCGATCGATCCGCCCGTGACGTTTCACTCGATTCCTGACACCGGTCACTGCCCCCACGACGAGCGACCTGATGTGGTTAACCCGTTAATCACAGACTGGCTGCAAACCCTTTAGCATCAGGGATTAAAGCGCTTGGTGCATTAACAGCAGCCAAGGTTCATCCGGCTTCGATAATCTTCCCCACTCAGCCGAGTCGCCCACTAGGTCAGTAGGGCTGAGCTGAGCAGTTACGAACCCCCATCCCCAAATCAGCTATACCAATCGCTCCTAAAAGCCCTGACGACAGGGCAGACAAGCACACCCAGAGACTGGCCTTGGGGAGATGCGCTAGGGAGGAAGGCGTAATTATTGATAGGATGTGCTAACGATAGCGTCAATATCAAAGCCTTACAGAGTGGTGTTGAAGGCTTTGCCTTTAGGCGCAGCGCCTGCCGAATGCTTTACCGCACCCTACAGCATTCTTTGTTTATGTCTACCTACTGAGATGGATTAGGAACACTCAATTTCTAAACCTACTCGTATCTTCAAAACAGTATTTTTAAAGGGAGGACAGAATCAAAAAACCATTGTCTATAGTTTTGACCGATAGATTTTTCTCTGGGTAGCGAGGTGTCATACTTCACCTCCTGAATCGCGTTACGCACGCTTACTTCAACAGCTTTTTACGTCTTCGTTCAGGTTGCATCGGACAATATACTAGTCAACACGAAAACCAAGCACTAAAAAACCAGGCAGTTGGCTACTGGGGGTGTTCATCTTAGGTATGCAGCCTAATCATCCGTATCGGCGTGTCGTGCAGCAAGAGCATATCTAACAATTTGTTGGCCCTTTAGACGATTTTTGTATGCTTGAATGGCGCGAGAAATCAACAGTGTTTGTGCTCATTTTGAGGGCCTTTTTGGCTAGAGCATGCTAACTTCTAATGACTTTTTTTAATCTAAAGCACGCATTTTAATTCTAATTAAAATTGTTATCATCAGTGAAACTCGCAAACACCTAAAATACTTCCTCTATGAAAATCTGTTATGAGACGTGATATTCAATTAGCTGTAGCCTCAAGTCTTAAAGGCATTTCTACTGCAGGGAAAATTTGCGGAGAAATTGAATTTTACAGCACGATTATTCATGCTCTGCCAGCTCTCATCTGGCTTAAAGATTCTGATGGCGTATATCTGGCTTGCAATCATCGCTTCGAAGATTTTCTCGGAGTCTCTGAACAGGAGATGTTGGGCAAGACCGATTACGATTTCTTGAATTCCAAGCTAGCAGATGGGTCGCGAGAGCACGATCAAAAAGTCATTCTCGAAGGCTCACCATCAATCAATGAAGAATGGGCAACCTTTGCAAACGATGGACATCGCGAACTTTTAGAAGTTAGCAGGCTTCCTCTGTATGACGATGATGGGGAGCTGATCGGCATACTTGGCATTGGACACAATGTTACTGATCGTAGAGAGTCAGAGGAAAAACTTCAGAAAAGTGAAGAACGGTTTTCCCTTGCTATGCGCGGAGCCAATGATGGGCTTTGGGACTGGAACTTGGAAACCAATGAAGTCTATTATTCACCGCGCTGGAAAAGCATGCTGGGGTATGAAGAGGACGAACTGACCGATGACTTAGAAGCTTGGAAAACCCTCGTTCATCCAGATGATCAAGATAGGGTTTTGGAAATGGTTCGAGATTATTTGGCCGGCAAAGCCGATTCATTTGATGTTGAAATGCGTATGCAGCATAAAGCAGGGCACGACATTTTTGTGCTATCCCGTGCCTTTCTTGTACATCGTGATTCTGATGGAAAAGCAGTTCGCCTGGTGGGCACCCACGTTGACATAACAGATCGGAAAAAAGCAGAAGCATTTGATGAGAAAAATGCCGAAATTCTGGAGATGATTGCCACTGGCAAACCCGCATCGGAGATCTATTCAGAAATCGCATTGCTGTATGAAGGACGCCATCCTGGAATGCGATGTTCGATGCTGGAATTGCAGGACGGTCGGCTGATGCATGGCGGTGCTCCCAGTTTGCCAAAGGCCTACTGTGATGCGGTTCACGGTCTAAAAAACGGGCCTGATGTGGGCTCCTGTGGAACCTCGACTTACACCGGCAAGCGGGTCTTGGTAGAGAATATTGAAACCGATCCCAAGTGGGCCAAGATCAAACATGTGGCGCTGCCGCATGGCATGCGGTGTTGCTGGTCTGAACCGATCAAAGATTCCTCAGGTCTCGTATTAGGGGCCTTTGGCATGTATTACGACTACCCCGCGCTGCCGAATGAAGATGAGTCAAATGATCTTAAGTCTGCGGCCAGGTTGGCTGGGATTGTCATGGAGCGAGATCATGCTCAAAAACGCATCCGCGAATTAGCTTACATTGATACCTTAACTGGACTTGCCAGTCGCGCTGACTTTTATCAAAATCTTGAAGCAGCTATCAAACTTTCTGACCGCAATGCATCTCGTTTCGGTCTTCTCTATATCGACTTAGATGATTTTAAGAGTGTAAATGACAGCCTCGGACATGATGCTGGTGACTTGCTACTTCAAGAAATTGCCAAGCGATTGCAAAAAGTCACCCGTGAAATTGATTTTGTTGCCCGCCTGAGCGGTGATGAATTTTGTATTCTTGTGAGTGATATCAACGATGACTGTGCGGCTGTTCAGGTGGCTCAACGCTGTCTTGAAATAATCTCAAAACCGGTCGAGCTATCAACCAGGAAATTCACGCCAGCTTGCAGTATTGGGATTGCCCATTATCCTGATGACGGGCAAAATCTCTCAACCTTAATTAAAGCCGCAGATACTTCACTTTATGCCGCAAAGGAACGAGGGAAAAATCAATATGCGTTCTACAGACCTGAGCTGACTCACAAAGCAGAGTATCGATTTCGCGTGGAGCAAAATTTAAGGGAGGCCGTTGAAAAGCAGCAGTTGTCACTGGTTTATCAACCCCAGGTGCAGATACGCACGGGCAACATTATCGGTGTTGAAGCTTTATCACGCTGGACTCATCCACGGTTAGGAGAGGTTTCGCCTACTGAATTTATTGCTACAGCCGAAAGAATCGGCATGATTAAGCCGCTGACTGAATGGGTGTTGAAAACGGCTTGCAATCAAGCTGTTGCCTGGAAAAAGGCAGGGTTGCCCACAATTCGCATGGCGGTTAATATCTCTCCGGTCTATTTTCTCGATAAGGACTTTGTGGCGCTTATAGAGCAGGTGATTGACGAGACCGGCATGGTGCCATCAGAACTAGAGTTGGAGGTTACCGAGAGTGCTATGCAAACGAACCAACAGAATCTCTCGATTTTTCGAGAATTGAAAGATCTCGGGGTTTTGCTGGCGATCGATGACTTTGGGACGGGTTATTCATCTTTTGCATCGCTCAAACACTTGGCGGTTGATTGTCTGAAAATCGACAAATACTTCATTAATGATATGTTGAGTGACCAGAAATCAAAGATTCTGATTGGCTCCATGATCGAAATGTGCCGCAATCTGGAGTATCAAATTATTGCTGAAGGGATTGAGACAGTAGAGCAATGTCATACGCTTCAAAAAATGGGTTGTGAGACGGCACAGGGATATCTGTTTAGCCCCCCTGTCACTGCCGATACAATGTCAACACTTCTAACGAGTCATGTTGTTCAGGGCAGGAGCCTGTACCCTGCTGCGATCGCCCCTTGAAAAGAGAACACCCCAGGATACTTGAAAGGTCTTTTGGACTAGAGCTGGTTACCCCGCACTACCCGGAAGCTCTGACGGTGGAATGAGCGTTTGAGCCTCTCCAGGTCACCTCTGCGACACGCAGCGCCATCTTGAAAGCAGGCTCTGAGTAAAAGCTCTGAGTAAACGCAAATATGCGTTCGACGATTGATCCCAGAAGAGAGAACGGTGGATGAGCGTCTTGGGCAAGAAGCCTGTAGTTCAGGCTGTATCTAACTGGAGTTTCGGTTCAATAGTGCTTCAGAGTCGGTTCAGGGTGGCGACTCAAGATATCGGCTTGATGCAGCCTGGTGAGTTTCGGCACAACTTGTTAGGGCGAAATTTCTACATCACAGGATTTATTGAGTAAAGACCAGTAACAACTGAATTTTTCAGATTTTTGACACACAAAGGTTTGAGTCTTTTCGTTACGCTCAACCCATGTTAAGTATGCAAAACTCACCCTAAACCCAGAAGATCCCGAGATCTCAGAGCGACACGATGGAGGAACCCGTGGATAAACCGGCACGAAAGAGCACACTTAGGCAGCGGGCCGACGCAATCAAACCCTATCGGTGCAAGAACTTGATCGCGGTGCTGGAGGATCCCAATGACATCAGGAATATTGGCACAGTGATCCGAAACGTCAATGCTTTGGGCGTAGAAAAAGCTTACGTAGTCGATCCTCGACGAGCCCTGCCTGACGATTGGCAAGATATGAGAGAAAAGAAATCTCTCTCTAAAACGTCTGTTTCGGCAGTTAAGTGGAGCTTCGTAAAGCGTTTTGATAGCACGGAAGCTTGCCTCGATCACTTGGAGAAAAATCGATTTGTGTCGATCGTGACTTCTCCGCATGTCAAGGGAAAGAGAAACGTGATCTTGCACGAGGTCGATTACACGCCTCATACCAAGCTGGCGGTCTGGTTTGGCAATGAATCGAGAGGAATCAGCGACCTGGCAGTTGCGCGGAGTGAAATGTGCGTGAGTATTCCCATGTTTGGGATGATCGAAAGTCTCAACCTGGGCACGACGTCGGGCATTGTGCTGTACGAGATCACAAAGCAGAGACGTAAATATCAGAGCAAGTACAGACGGAGTCGAAGGCGCGGCAGAAAATCGGGGGTCTATCACACCCTGACAAACACGTCAGAGTAAGAATTCAAAGGGACTGATAATGGCATGGAATTTTGAGCGATCGCAGTCTACGAACCTTGTCGTGCTGCTTGAAAAAGCGCATCCGGATCGCGTCGAAACACCTGCATGAATTCGGGAGAATATCCCAGCGTGACATGGGGCAACTGGGCCGGAATTTCTGCTAGCAGCGTATCTACTGCGGCAGCGGACAATCTCACCGGTACTCGTTGCTTATTGCGCAGACCAAACACAATGAATTGAAATTGCGCCACCTGCACCCCCGAGACTTTACCCGTATTGACCTGGCGATAGATCCAGACAATTTGTTGCGGATCTTGCGTGAGGATATCGACAATATCGACGCGCTTTGATTGGTAGTAGACACAGTTGATCACACCTGCGGCCAGGGCGATCAGCCCACCCCAGAGCAAGGGGCCTTGGGGCCCCGGTGGCGTGACGAAAAGGGAACCGATGACACAGCCTAAGCCAATAAGGACAAAGATGATGCCGGTGCCAATATTTGTAAAAAAGACGGCGTTATAGCTGTTGCGGATAGATTTGAGCAGCGTGGGATTTAGCATTGAGTTTAGAGAAAACGGTTAAGGGCAGCGTCCGACCCTAACGAGGGGCAGCGCCGTTCTAGGCTGAGAGTTGACATGCTCTGAGCCCAGTTATCCGTAAGAGTGCCCAGTTTGTCACCCCCTCTCAGAATTATTCGTCTCAGCGACTGCGCAGAGATCGCCCGCCGCCTCATAACCTCAATCAGACCAATGCCGCTGCATGGTGGGCCAGGTGATCGCCGATAAAGGTGGCGATGAAATAGTAGCTGTGGTCGTAGCCGGGCTGCAGGCGCAGCGTCAGCGGGTAGTTAACGGCTTGGCAGGCGGCGGCAAATTTTTCGGGCTGCAGTTGTGCTGACAAAAAGTCATCGGCTTCCCCCTGATCGATCAGGGTCGGCAACTGTTCGGTGGCATCTTTGACCAGATAAGTCGGATCGTAGGCAAGCCAGTCGTCGCGATTGTCACCGAGATAGGCGCTGAAGGCTTTTTGCCCCCACGGTACTTGAGTCGGGGCCACAATCGGCGAAAACGCTGACACGCTCTTAAAGCGACCGGGGTTGCGCAGGGCAATCATCAGCGCCCCGTAGCCGCCCATGGAGTGGCCCATGATGCTTTGGTGGGTCTCGCGAATGGGGAAGTTGGCCGCGATCGCCCCCGGCAGTTCACTCACCACATAGTCGTACATGCGATAGTGCTGCGCCCAGGGCACTTGCGTGGCATTCACATAAAAGCCTGCCCCGGTGCCAAAATCCCAACTGTCGTCTTCGCCAGGCAGATTGCAGCCGCGTGGACTGGTATCCGGCGCGATCAGGATCAGGCCGTGCTGGGCGGCATGCTGCTGAGCACCGGCCTTGGTGATGAAGTTTTGCTCGGTGCAGGTGAGGCCGCTGAGCCAGTAAACCACTGGGCAGGGCTGCGTCTCCGCCTGGGGCGGCAGGTAGACGGCAAAGCTCATGTCGCAGTCGAGGACATCTGAGCGATGGCGATAGACGTTTTGCCAGCCGCCGAAGATGCGCTGATGGGTGGTGAGGGTGAGGGTCTGGGGGGAGGTCATGGAGGGTGGAGGGTGGAGGAGTGGAGGGTGGAGAGTCGGGGGTAGAGGGGGGGGATTTGGAGTTTTGGCGGGCTCGCCATTTTGTTAGGTTAGGTGGATTCGCGTTTCAGCCGCTCACCGCTGCTGAGCGAAGCCGTTCGCAGCGCCAGCAAAGTGCCCAGCCAATGGAGTCTTGAACCGTTAAAGCGTGAAAATTACGGTTTTTAGATAGGGATTCTAGGAACCTAGGGCACTGAGTAATCAGACCATCAATACACCGCTCAATAAATGATGACGGAACGGATGCTTTTGCCCGCGTGCATCAGGTCGAAGGCGGTGTTGATGTCTTCTAGCGGCATGGTTTGGGTGATGATCGGGTCGATTTTGATTTCACCGGCGAGGAAGCGATCGACGTAGCTGGGAAGTTGACTGCGCCCTTTGACGCCACCAAATGCCGACCCGCGCCACACCCGACCCGTCACGAGCTGAAAGGGGCGGGTGCTGATTTCTTGTCCGCCCGCCGCGACGCCGATGATGGTCGATTCGCCCCAGCCCTTGTGGCAGCATTCCAGTGCGGCCCGCATGAGTTCAACGTTGCCGACACACTCAAAGCTGTAGTCGGCACCGCCATCGGTGAGGTCTACCAGCACGTCTTGAATGGGGGCGTCGTAGTCTTTGGGATTGATGCAGTCGGTAGCACCCAATTGTTTTGCCAGTTCGAACTTGTCGGGGTTGATATCAACGGCAATGATGCGTCCAGCCTTGGCCATAACGGCTCCCTGCACGACGCTGAGGCCAACGCCGCCGAGGCCAAACACGACGACGGTGGCTCCGGCTTCAACTTTGGCGCTGTTCAACACAGCTCCGATGCCAGTGGTGATGCCGCAGCCGAGCAGGCACACTTTTTCCAACGGCGCTTGGGGATTGATCTTGGCGAGGGCGATTTCGGGGACGACGGTGTATTTGCTAAAGGTGCTGGTGCCCATGTAGTGATAGAGGGGTTCACCATTAAGGCTGAATCGGGTGGTGCCGTCGGGCAGCAGACCTTTGCCCTGGGTAGCGCGCACGGCCTGACACAGGTTGGTTTTGTCCGACAGACAAAACTTGCACTCGCCGCATTCCGGCACATAGAGAGGAATCACGTGATCGCCGGGCTGCACGCTGGTGACGCCTTCCCCAATTTCTTCGACTACGCCGCCGCCTTCGTGCCCCAAAATGGAAGGGAAGATGCCTTCAGGATCTTTACCTGACAGGGTATAAGCGTCGGTGTGACAGACGCCTGTCGCCACTAGGCGCACCAAAACTTCACCGGCTTTGGGGCCGTCGAGATCCACTTCTTCAATAGCCAGTGGTTTGCCCGCTTCCCATGCGATCGCTGCCTGTGTTTTCATCTGTCATCCCCAAACGCTTCACTGACCGTCACCGTATCATTTGCCGATTGTTGCTGCCGCGATCGCTCCGTTTTTCTCAAGGGTTTTGGCGAGTCTATTCGTCCTTTGCACGGAACTCCAAGAGGAGAAACGAGGCTGGATTCACTACGGCTTGGCTAGGGCCATACAATGAAAGCCTGAACAGTGTTTGCTCTATTGCCATGACGGATTCCGCGATCGCCCCCTCCCAATCACCAGCCACCCTGCCCATTGGCGTACTCAACAGCGTTCACCACATCGCGCTGAACGTCAAAGATATGGCTGCTTCCCGCCATTTTTACGGTGAGATTTTGGGGCTGCATGAGCTGCGCGGGGCCGAAGTGCCCGAGACGCTCAAAGATCTCGTCGCAGCAGGCAAAGTTGCTAACTTTCGCCTGCCGGACGGCCTGATCTTAGATCTGTTTGGCGAGCCCGATCTGCAGCCCCCTAACGCCGATCCGACCCAGCAGTTTACCCGCGCCAACCACATGGCCTTTGGTATCGCGCCAGAGCAGTTTGATCAGGCGGTAGACGTGCTCAAGCAGCAGAACGTCCCCATTGATCATGGGCCAGTCAGCCGTCCGACCGGACGCGGTATCTATTTCTATGATCCCGACGGCTTCCTGTTAGAAATTCGCTGCGATCCAACCTAATTTCAGGACGCTGGCATGAGACTTTTGATCGGTGCTGGTGGCTGGTGGCAAGGCGACCAGCTAGGGCTACATTGGGCTGTTTCCACTGGGGAAATCTCGCCCCAAACCCCCATCCAGAACCGTCCCAAATCCTCTTGTTTGATGGCCATCCTGGCCGTCCGCTTCGCAATCTGGTGGGGTGGGGGCAGGCTAGGAAGCCTACCCGACCAGGTTTTGGATCACGCTCGGTACATGGCAAAAAAGCGATCGCCTCGCCGCCCCATCCAGAAATCACCCTGCAGGCTTCCCCAAAATCCTCTTGTTTGATGGCCATCCTGGCCGTCCGCTTCGCAGTCTGGTGGGGTGGGGACAGGCTAGGAAGCCTATCCAACCAGGTTTTGGAACGAAGGCTACCCTATTAGGGATATGAGCTCACCCGATCAGCAACGGCGTTTCAGACCGCTGGACTGTCAGCATCATGCGTGGGGGCTGGCCGTTTTTTCAGAAACCACACCAGCGCCAGCCCCTTGAGAC
>ERZ1740058.1364-NODE-1364-length-11857-cov-5.198017_pt1 | contig 11857 bp, 16 predicted proteins | sample MGYA00581745_ERZ1740058 | MGnify/ENA primary metagenome ERZ1740058 (study PRJEB43018, sample SAMN04849742) | marine metagenome | isolation source: floating plastic debris | place: Pacific Ocean | collected 2008-08-30 | study: EMG produced TPA metagenomics... | reverse complement strand
TTCTTCCTCAAGGTTTTGTCAGATATTTTTAGGTACTCAGCAGCTTGTTTTTGATTTAATTTCATAGCCTCGACCGGAAGCAACCGGAAGCAAACGGAACACCTATTAATTTAGCAGCAAACGATTTTGTAAGCTACAACTAAAAGTATTCTCGATTAAGGTAGAAAACTTTATAGGCTCTTTCCTGAGCCTTATTTTTTTATGCTGACACTATCGATTGGCGGAACGACTGCGAAGATTACAAAATTTACAGACGACGGATACGAGCGTATTTTCGCTACAACCGGAAACACAGAATACTCAATCGCAGGTACCCCCATAGATACCGGAACAACCCATCAACCAAAAATGATATGGACTATAAGCGCCTTTCTAAATATTAATAATTGGCAAAAAATTCAAGAAATTTATCACGCTCAAGACATTCTGCGTCGTCAGATGTCAGTAAATTACCGAATCACCCTACTAGATGCAATCCAAGAAGTAGTAGAACCAGCACCAAGAACAAGAGCATTAATACCAGGCACTTTTGAAGCTACTTCCGGGAATTCGGTAATCTATTACTCGCAATTTAATGTCAGGATGCTGGAACCAAAATCGAAAAAAACACAAAGTCAAAGCTACCCCTATATCTTTACCTGCACCCTAAAAGAATTAGACACACGAAACCCGTGAACGTAAAACTATCAGAATTACAGCAAGCAAAACTTAATAACTTACAAAACGAAGTTAAACATTTGAGCGAAAAGGAATGTAAAGAAAGGCTCGTACAGGTCTTTGATAACATAATAACTCACGAAATCATGTACCTAAAGTTGATTCGTAAAAAGTGGGGAATAGGGAATGGGAATATCGAATCAATCAGCTAGAAATGCTCAAATTATAATTGATGGCAAGGATTTCACCCCTTGCTTGATGTCCTTTCAAGGCAGCGACAGCCACCTTGATAACTCTGGGTTCATAACATTTACCGGTAAAATCATTCTTGGTCAAGCGCTTGATTTTGACGAATCTTTAGATGATAGAAAAAATTCTAGAAGATTTTGTCGAGGCAACAAAATTGATTTATTTGTAGCGAATTCTAGTAATTTATTAGCAAAGCATCCTCGTGGTGCATTGCGAATATTATCTTCTAAGTACGATTACGAAAAACAACAACTAGAATTAAGCGTTGCTGACTTAATTACTTTACTTAATTTCAAAGAACCAACCGACCCAGACAAAGCTGACAACAAAGAATGTCAAGGAAAACCTGCATCAACTGTAATTGTTAACTTATTAAGAGAAGCCGGAATCACAAGTATTGCTGGGTTTTTACCAAATACGACCTATAATTACCCCCTAAATTTATCAGGAAGCTATTTACAGTCAGCAGGTAAATTACTCTACGCGAACAATTTATTTGGCTGGATTGATAAAAATGAAATATTACAAATAGAATCTGCCGATATTCGCTACAAAGGTAGTTCCATAAATTTAGTAATTGGTCGCGACGAGGTGTGGTACAAACGCTTGGAAGGAGCAGAAGCACCAGTAGAAAAGATAAAGGGAGTAGGCAATCAAAGAATAGTTATTCCCGCTCCCGACAAAATAGAATATGTCACAGAAGAATACGGACCAGCATCAACTGTTGATATTGAATACGGCAATTTTGCAATAGTTTTACAACGAGTCAAGAGAACTCAAGCATGGGACAAACAAACCCATAAATTAACAATAAGAACTAAAACTTATCTTCCCTACGCTCAAGTAATCAACGAGGCTTTTTGGGGTGAAGTTACCCCAAAATTGAAATTAACTCTCAATGAAGAAGTTCACGAAATTCTCACCTTCGAGAAAGAGCAGTGCAAGTTAATTTACAAGGAAATTAAAACCTACAAAAATCGCGGCTCCTATTTAGGAGAATTTAAAGAATCACGACCAAACTATATTTTCCTGGAACTTGACTACAACCTTTCAAAGTGGGTTAGGCAAACTTATACTTATGACAATAAAGACAGACTTCAAAAGATTAAAACTAAAACCAGCGAGTTAGGAATAATAATCCTTAATGGCACTGCAGAAAATTGGAGCGAAGACAATTGGAATTCCCCCCCAGAATATTTAATCCCAAGCGCCAATGGCATCGAAGAGTGGGTGGAGCTAAATAAAAATACCTGGGAGTATCACACAAATCTATTTGAGCCAGTCATACGCGTAAAGCCTGACAGCGCACAAGAAGACGAAGAAAGCGAAACAAATAATAAACTTCTACTAATTTATTCCAAGGGGGAGCGCAGAATATCTAACTCCGGTCAAGAACTGCCCCCAGCACCAGAAAGATGTCCCCCAGAATGCACTTTTGAAGACAGTCAAATCGAACAGGAAATTAAGTTTTTCGACTCCTGCGCCTCTAGCCTCAAACCCAGAGAACGGACAATCAACGTTGACTTTTTAGCAGGAAAGCTTGAACAACCTCTAAAAATAGGAGAAGTGCGGTTGTATTCAATCAATGGAGGTTCTGGTTCCCAGGCAGCCAATCAATTATTGAAAATAGCAAGAAGAGAAGGAGCATTACTTAGAGGACGCTATAAAGGTCAAAGTATCGCCGCACCCCTCATCAGCGGCATTTTCAATTACAAGCCTTTAATGGGAATAAGAGCCTTTGAAAAATACAGCATCGAATCCTACCTGGCAGACGGTACCTCCTGGGTATTAAGCACAGAAAAAGCCCTGTGGAGTACCGACGGTATCTGGATTGGCTCTCACCGCCGCAGCGTGCCAGAAAGTGACCCCGTCACTGAAACAGAAATCAACGAAATTCAAGCTAACGATGCACCAGTTATCACCCCATTCCAGATAGTTGAATCAGTTAATTTAACCCATGCTCAAGCCATTGATTTTAAATCCTATTCCTACGACATATCGCCAATAGTTTCAAACTTCAATCTTGCCCAAGCACAATCAATTAACTGGGAAGGCAGTTTTAATTCCTTATTCTGGGAGGATTCCGAATGGGATTCCCTTGACGAAAACGCATGGAACAACCTGGATTCTCAACCTACCTGGAATTCGGCCAATTGGGATAACGTCGATTGGGATAATTTAGGGTAGTTGTAATACGTGTAATCCCTGTGTTCCTTCTAATTAGAAGGTCAAGAAGAGTTGTTCATTCTCATTAAGAACTTGAGTTATAACTGTTAATTGATAACTGTTAACTGGTAACTATTGATGCCTACCGGAGTATTAACCAATGACTGGATATCGCAATCCGCAAGAATTCTTTATCAAGGTGCATTACCACCAAACAAAAATAAATTCTATGTTGCGCTAGCTAACACAGCAGTCTTAACCCGCGCTTCTACAATTGCAGAATTCATAACTGCGGAAATTTTACCAGAGAACGGATATCAACGTAGTAGCATCAACTTTGGGGCTGATGGTGCTTTCAACACTGGAGAAAAGCGGCATGAATTATCCGCTATCAACCCTACTTTTACAGCCTCTGGGAATTCATTGCAATTTCAAGCTGCTTTCTTGATTGCCGATGCAAAGAGCTTTTCTTCAGTAGAATTCAGTAGCGCTAACGTAGACGCTGGCAACAACTTAATCTCTATAGCTGCCCATCCATTCAGTGATGGCGATAAAATAACTTTCACTCCCGACGAAACCTCGAACTTGCCAGCGGGAATCAACGCGGGAGAAATTTACACCGTATCTAACTCAGCTACAGATACCTTTCAAATTAGTACCAGCATTACTGGAACCGGAAGCGGCACCTTCTACGCTCGCAGCGCCAACGGAACAGTGGTTGCCTTAGCCGTGGAGGACGCACCCATTACCGTATTGGACGGTCAGCAATACACATATCAAATACCTTTAATTTTGTTTAACGGAGACTATGGCAGCGGAATTTGAAGATTTAGAGTACCTAGCTTGGTTGAATCGACAAAGCTATTATCAAAAAATTAGCAATCAAGCAGAAGAGCAAACAAAAAAAAATGAATTTTTGCAGGGATATGATACCGAATTGGGGCTATCAAGAATACAGGACAGTGCTGGCAATATTCGTCATTCTGTTTCTATAACCAATGCTTCTAAGGGCATCAAAGAATCTGTAAGAACTAGAGGTAATACTTGGGATGCAATGCCATTTGTAAGAAAAGAACGAGAAGAAACATTGCTAGCTCAGCCTGAGATAATATTCGGGATAGTTTCTACTACTTCGCCCTTTCCCGTTGATGCCTACGCTTTTTTGTTCGACAACAGAATCAACTATTTTGCTCGGAAACTTATTGCTGGGTTTTTAAAAAATAAAAAAGTAGAATATTTACAACTAAATATCCCAGAAGATTTTGAATCTTTCTTCGATAGCTCTAACTACAATTTTTCGTCCATTTTTGGATATTTTTCAATAGGTATAAAATCTTCAGATATATATTTATTCCTTGGTGGTCGTAACTATGCTGTCATAGACATTTCTAGCTTGATAATCTCAACTACTTACTGCCTCCTCTGCGTGGTTAATTTCAACAGCAAAAAACAAACCATTACTAGAATTAACTTAGACAACAGAGATGGATTTATTTTCAAAGGAGTTTACATGAGATGGATAAGAACGTTTCTCCCATGGGTGAATCAGGTTGGAACTTCTATTATTAAATACCTGGGAGAAGATAACAAAATTTATTACTGCGCTATTTCTGCCAATCCACTGCGGAAAGTTCATTTGGAAGATGTTACAAACATCGAATCTCTAGAAAAGATTTTTTGCGGTTCCATTCAAGTATGGAACCTCGGTACAGTCGAATCTTTTCAAAGCGAGCAACCAAACCTTACAGCCAACATTTTCTTGTTCCACGAAAACGAAAATGATTACATTCCAGTGTTGAGAGATGGGCAAGCAGTATCCTTCTATCCTCCTAGATTTTTCGGGACTTTCCCTTGGTATGGAGCAGAAGGGGGGATTGTTTGTAGATTCTTCCAATTGATTGAAAACTCTCAAAATACATACCACCTCTGCGATATATTCATCCCAGAAAAAATTTTAAACGGAAGCCAAGGTCAAGCAGTGGAGCAAACCGAAATAATTTTCTCCAAAGAAATCGAACTCCTTGACCCAGACAACTTGATTCCAGAAATTCAATTCGATTTGCTACCTAATTATAAAATAGGCGATATGCCGCCCCCTTTGGACACAAGAGAAGTAAATTACAAGGACAAAAAATATCAAGCATCAATCAAAGTAAATCATGAGGGGCAGGAATTTATAAACTCTGGGCAGCACGAACTAAACTATTGGTTAACAAGAAAAGATTTTAGCAGTCGAAAATTTCAATGAATATAGAGCAAATACTTCAGAATCAATCCTTGACTAACCGCAATTTATATAATCAAAAAATATTAAAAATGCAGCGGCAACAGGAAGAACACATAGGAAAAATATTGAGCTATGATTCGACTTCTGCTGCGTATAGAGTAAGACTGCAAAACGGGAGAATAATCACAGCCCAAGCTATTAGCAATTCCAGCGCCATATCCATCAACTCTTCAGCCTCAATAGTGACACCAGCAAGCGGGACAGCCATAATAGATGCAATGCCAAATTAGCTAAAAATGACTATAAAAGTAGGATACTCGATACCAGACATTTCTTCTTTAAGGGCGATAAGTGCAAGCGAAAGGATTAATGGATATGCTCGATTAGTTTTATCCGATGCCAGCGAGGAAACCGCATGGTTCACTTTTCTCTCCGCGAGTACAGCGACACCTGACAATAAAACCGCTATCACTCCTGACGATAATCCAGCAGCAGGTAGGTGGATAAAAACTAGCGGCACAGGCGGTGGCGTAAATCTGCCTGGGAATTTAGTTTGTGGCTATAACGATGGAGAGTGCAATATTGGTGGAAAAGCTTTTCGTTTTTTCTCTCCATTTCAAGGAGAAGTAATCGTAACACCAAGCTTTGGTATAAATGTATCTTCTTACTGGGAAGATGAATTCAACGATGGTAACGAGAACCGCGATAAGTCTATAGAACTGCACCGCTGGAGCCAGGAACCAAACTTCGATATGAATGGTCGCGAATTTGTAGCCAATATTCCCAGAAGTGGTGGCAGTGCCAACTTAGTAATTGATAGCCAATTCCAGTGGATATCAATATTTGCGTCTAACCCGGATGAATTTGATTCGCACGACGCTACTTGTTTTGTAGTCAGTGGAAATGTAATTAGCTTGGTAGATTTTTATTAATGTTATTTAAATTTATAGCTAAACTATTTGTTAGAAATCCTAGATATTTAAATATTCTAAAAAAGTCAGAGCTTGCTGTTTATATGTTTTGCCGCAAGGTAGCAACAGAAGCAGATAAAAGCGGGTACAAAAACATACACAAACAGTTAATTGAGCAGGCAGTAATTGAATACCAACATGCTCAAATTTTTGCAGAATTAGAAGGAAGTAGGTTGACAGAAACTCCTCAAGCTCTAATCAGAAGAGGAAAGCAATCTCTTGAATGGGGTAGCGTCAATTGGGATACAGAGAGAAAATATTATGTTAGCAACTTGTCTCAAAACCCACTAGCAAAAATATTTTTTAAGAACAAATCAGCGGATAGCTATTCATTTTTAGATAAGCTCGCATTTATGATTATCCTTGAAGAATATCAATCAAATTTTTACTACACATTATCAACTCTTGTAGATTCAAAAATTAAAGATAAAGTATTGAAAATACTGCGAGATGAGCATATTCATGCTTGCACTTTAAAGAAGTTGTTGCTTGAAACAATTCCTGAAAACGAAGCTAACAAATATTTAAATAGATGGCGCAGGAGAGCGCTGTTTGTATTTTTATATGCTCCTATATATTTTCTAAAAACTGCACGAAATAGAACATAAACATGGCGCAGCACTGGTCGCGAGTAGAAATGGATAAAGCTACAAATAATTTGATAAGGCAAATTCCACTTCCAGAAAAAGTATTTGAGATATCCGGTTCTAAATGGAAGAAATTTGGATTCAAGAATTATCAAAACAGCTTCTACCCAGAATTTGACATTTGCGAACAAGTTCTTTTAGAAAAAGTAGATTTAATTATTGCCGAGCAGGTATGGGAACATTTGAGATTCCCATACAAAGCGACTAAAAATGTAATTGAGTCGCTTAATCCCAAAGGTAAATTTTTAATAACAGTGCCCTTTTTAGTTAGATATCACCCAACCCCTATCGACTGTTATCGATGGAGCGCATCAGGATTAAAATATTTTTTACACGAATGTGGCTTTGAGTTATTAAAAATCAAGGTCGGCTCTTGGGGCAATAAAGATTGTTTACTAAGCAACCTTGACAATTGGATTGATTTTCAAGGTCAAAGTTTAGAGAATGACCCGAAATTTCCGATTCATTGTTGGGCTTTGGCTAGCAAAGGCAATTTCTAACTCATAACTTGTAACCGGGAATTATCATCACGTAACTTAATCGTGATGATTAAATCCAATGGCTGAAGAATTAAATCCAACTCCCCCCAACCCTCCCGAAAGCAATCCTCAGTATACAGATGAGGAGATATCAAAAATTTTAAATACTTCAAAAGCGACTCGGGAGGAGCGCAAAGAAGCACAAACTAGAGCTAAAGAATTAGAGCAAAAAAATGCTCAGCTTGCCGCAGAACTAGATAAAATCAAGCAAATCGACCCACAACGCTACGCCGAGCTAGAAGAACTAGCTCAAGGGTACGAAGATAGAAAGCTTGAAGAAGCCCAAAAATTCCAGGAATTAAAAGAGCGCTGGGGAACCGAAAAACAATCTTTGGTTGAAGAAAAAGTAGCTTTAGAAAAGCAGCTTCAAGAAACCAGAGTTACAAACCGATTAGAAAAATCCTTTTACGCAGTCGGGGGAAGAACCGGCAAGGATGACGATGGTTTTTCCTACTTCGATTTAATCCGGGAACGAGCTGCTAAATATATACAGCAAGATGAAAAAGGCAAGCTGTTTGTAATCGACCCCAGAGATGGGACTCAACTAAAAGACAGCAAAGGCAGTCCTTACGGCATCGACGAATTGATGCTAAAGCTTCGCTCGTCCGGCCCTACCGCAGCATTGTTTGAAGCCGATAACTCGAAAGGTGGAGGCTCCCGACGTAGCAGCGGAACCTCTCTAGAAAACACCAGGGAATCATTAATGCAGTTACCTCGTGCGGAGCGATTAGCGAAGGCACGAGCTTTAAATTATTCCGCCTAGATTTTATTTGATGTAAAGTCTGCCGGAAGAAGATTCTTCCGGCGAGCTTTACGCAAGGATTAAACTCTTACCTCATTTCCTCAATTCAAAAGTCTGCGTGATGCGACTTTTCTATCCCCTAAAGACGTGATGTCGCGAAAAAAATTAACCATGTAGACTTTTAAATATGGCATTGACTTTATTGGAAGCAGCAAAAACCGCTCCTTCCATCGAAACCGCAACGATTATTGAAGAATACGCCGCACAGTCAGATATTTTATCCGTAATTCCTTTTGAAAACCACGAAGGTTCGGGTATCCACTACAACCGAGAAGACAAGCTTCCTGGTGTTGGCTTCCGGGGAATAAATGAAGGTTATGAAGAAAGCGTAGGCGTTTATAATCCCCAGTCTGAAGCTTTTAAAATTGCCGGTGGTGATTTAGATGTAGATAAATTTGTTGTTGACACTCAAGGTGTTGAGCAACGGAGCGTCCGCGAACTAGCAAAGGTAAAAGCGCTTTCTTTAATGTGGACCCGAAACTTTATTAAAGGAGACTCCCGCGTTGATCCGAGAACTTTTGACGGTTTGCAGGTGCGCTTAACTGGCTCCCAGATAATTCACAATTCTGATGCTGGCAGTCCGCTGTCTTTAATAAAACTAGACGAAGCAATTGATAGAGTTGACAATCCCACGCATATTGGGATGTCGAAATCTCAAAGGCGTATTTTATCCCAAGCAATCCGTAACGGCTTAGGTGGACAAATCGAACATCGCCCCAACGAATTCGGAAAACAGGTGATGTTTTATAACGACCTGCCTATACTTATTTTTGATTACGACAACCTAGGTAATCAAATTTTAGATTACACCGAATCTTCCTTAGATGGAAGCAACATTCAATGCACCTCTATCTACGTGATGTCCTTAGAAGAAATGAAACTTGTCGGAATCCAGGGGAAAACAGAAGAAGGCTACGGAATCACCACCAGAGACTTAGGTGAATTAGAAACCAAACCAGTATTCAGAACCCGTGTTGAATGGTATAACGGCATTGCTTGTTACCACGGTCGTGCAGCTGCAAGACTAGACGGGATTGTCAATGCTCCCGCAGTAGCTTAAACGAGAATTATCCCTACCTTCTAATTAGAAGGTAGCAGCAGATTAATTAAAAATTATTTTCACCTTTTAATTAGAAGGTAAGGAGAAAATTATGAGCCGTTCAACAATGGCAAATCGCCGCGCTGTTTTATTCGACAAATCCTTAGAATTACGAGACGCGACCAACCCTGAAATAACAGCAGATTTCGTCGAAAATCCCATAGATTTTCCAGCGACCAAACAGCAATTCTTTAAGGCTGTAGTTTTCACTCCCGGATATTCGGGGTATGCAGCAACAACCGTACAGTGGGAAGCAGTCGTAGAAGTTTCTGACCAAATAGCAGGAACTTACACAGAAGTCGGTAGAGCAATATTGAAAAGTGAAAATCAACAAGGAGACGAGGTACAAATTCCCCTCGAAGGCTCTTTTATTGAAGATGTTTTGCCAACCGCGAATTATATCCGAGTCCGTACTGAAAAAGTTGGTTCACCAGGAGCTTTGACTTACGGAGCTTATCTATCCTGTTAATTTCTGGTAATGGGCAACCATTACCCGTTACCTATGCTTGGATAAGCGATTGTGATTTGGACGCTCTGAGAAGAAGCTAGCTTATTAATTACTAATTATCAAAATGCAAGACCCAGTAACACTTTTTGACAAGTCCGGAAAATCCAAGCAAGTTCCGGCAATTGATGCACCAGCCTGGATAAAACACGGATGGAATACAGGCAGGCAATTTAAGCAGCAAAAAGCAGAAGCTGCCCAATTAGATAGCGAGCAAACTAACAAAACAGCTTCCGAAAAACAACCAAATACCGACGAAGATAATTCAAGCAGCGAAACAGTATCAGAAAAACCACCCACTAGCCCAAAGCCAAAATCCAAAAAACCTGAATAATGCCACAGCCACCCTTAACTCCTTACGAAAAAGTAAATATTGTTGATGAAAAAGGATTTTTGGTTAACTTTTCTGCTAATTCTGGGGCTGGCAATAGTAACGATGGAGTGCCAGTCAGTGAAGCAGCAATGCCCCCAGGTGGGCAAGGCTCTATTGGTTGGATATCAGCAATATTCCAAAATCTAATTTCTCGACTGCCTCTTCCAAGACAGCTAACAGCAAGTTATTCAACTGTTTCTAATGCTGGCGCTATTGCTTCAGGAGCTTCTAGTATTTCAGTTGCCAATGCTGGCGAAGCTTCAGGATTTTTAAATGGCGAGACTCTTCCTGTAGGTGTCTCTTTAGAGTGGAATTCCTCGTGGAATAACACTCTTTCAAAAGTTACCTACGATGCGACTGGAACAACTTTTTTAATAGTAGAGGTACGCTAATGGGTATCGTCTTACCTATTCAAATTAATACATCAGGCTCAAACAGCGTAGCTACTAGCCACCCTGGCTTTAATCCCGAAAAGTTTTACACCAACACGACAGCCAACAGAAGCGTACTTCGAAGCGATGGTGGCTACGCAAACAATTTTTATTTCAGTCCCATATTTCTACCAAAATGCAACTTAACGGGGATTGGTTGCGATATTACCGACAATTCAGGCATTGGAAAAAAACTAAGAATGGGAATTTACACAGCAAAAGACGGAGTTCCCAAAGACCTAATATTCAGCACCGGTGAAATCCCTGTAGAAACCAATAGCGAAAAAATAGTTACTCTCGAAAAGTCACTTCCCGGAGGTCAGTATTTTACTGCTTACTTAGCTTCTGATACCTTTAGGATTGCCTCAGTTCACGAAAACGACTGTGCTAACACGGGATATTTAATTGGCGTTGATTTACCAGGAGACAAACTTCCTGCTGGGTTAAGATACGAATTTCCATACGGGGAAATGCCTCAAGTCTTTAACCCTGAAGATTTAACAAAAAAAGCTTGTACCAGAAGTCCATTGATATTTTTTAGATTGTCAGTAAATGCTTAGTAAAATAGTTGAATTCTACGACGAGAATGGAGCGCTAGTCGCAACTAAGACAATCGAAATCCAGCCAGAAATAAACTGGAACAAATTCAACATAAACTTTTTTAAAAACCAAAACTTTAATCATATTAGGCTATTAATTAAAAAAGAAAATTCTGTCTCTGAATTGTCTGCGATGAGGATGGAATCCCTGGCGCTTAAAAACACAGAAAATTTTGAAATATTTGTGGAATGCTGGAATGGGATGGTACAAAGCATCCCAGACTCAGCGGCTCCATTAATAACTAAAGAATGCATAAATACGTGGAATTCTATTGCTAACGACTCAGGAATGCCTTTTATTTATAGTGATGACGGCACGATTGAAATGAAATAATAGGATTCAGCAAAAAACGCCATTTCAACGAAAGCTTACAAAATCAAATCTTGTCTTCTACTGATTTAATGAAATCATGCCAACCAGGAACAGCCCCTGTTACTTAATTATTTAGCTGAAAATTTACGCATGATTTTACATATAGCAAATTTATTTAAGTCCAAGGTTCTTTAATAATAAGACTTTTATAAAAAAATTCTTATGTCTGCAAAACCTCCATCCCCCGGTTCAAATCCGGGTGTCGCCTTTGTTCAAAGT
>ERZ1740058.1363-NODE-1363-length-11862-cov-6.974337_pt1 | contig 11862 bp, 7 predicted proteins | sample MGYA00581745_ERZ1740058 | MGnify/ENA primary metagenome ERZ1740058 (study PRJEB43018, sample SAMN04849742) | marine metagenome | isolation source: floating plastic debris | place: Pacific Ocean | collected 2008-08-30 | study: EMG produced TPA metagenomics... | reverse complement strand
ATACCGACGCATGTGTCTTCCCCTGGCTGATAACCGATTGGGGCTTGGCACGCCGCAAGCTGCGACGCGGGCGGCCGTTGTGTTTGCTGAACGATCTGATCGTGCTGGCCCTGGTGTGGATTCTCCCAGTGGTGATCCTCGGCCTCTTTTGGTGGCGTGTGATTCCCATCCGCGACAAGCCGCTGATCGCTTGGAGCGGACTTTTGGCGTGCTTAGTCGCAGCCATCGCGGCCCACGCGCTTGTTGCCAGTATTGCAAGCCTCTGGTTCGCAGGACGGAGGCCAATCGATTGGGACGCGACAACGCGCATCCACCGACTGGTAGGGAAATGGTGGTCGTGTGGCCTCTTTCTGTTTTGTGCAGCCACGATTCTCTCGATTTCGATTGATCGCGTTGAATACGGACTCGTGTTCGACCTCGCTCGCGCCGACCTGCGCGGAGCTGAGCTCTCTGTAAAGCCGATCGACTGGCAGCCGTACGCTATCGCCCGGGACGAGTTTCTGGCTGAATACAGACAACGGGAGGGATTGCCACCCTACGATCAATGGTCGCACGAGCAGCAGGAAGCATTCTACGAGTTGTGGAGGTATCGCCGCTCGACGGCTATTTCCAACATCAAAGCTCCCACGTTGATCGGTCGAGATTTGCGGCATGCCGATTTGACCGACGCCTTCCTTCCGGGAGTGAAAGGGCTGCGTGTTCAAGCCGGTTTTGCAAAGAGACTTGTGGAGCCGCACCACTTTACTGGCACAAACGATCCACAGTGGCTTGCCGCTTTTCGCAAGAAAGCTGTGCGGCTCGAATCCACCATTCTCAACGGAGCCAACATCGAGGGAGGAGACCTTTCCTTCTCTGATGCAACCGGTGCGAGTCTTCAAAACACGATACTGCTGGGGGCGCAACTGCCCTTTGTGCGTCTTGCTGGTGACTCGACAACGTTCTTAAACACCTGGTTTTCTGAATCGGACTTGTCCTATGCGGACTTGTCCAACACACAGCTCGACCTTGTGCATTTTTCCAGAGCACAGCTTTTTGGAGCCAATCTGTCTCACGTGGAAGCACGATACGCGCAATTCTCAAGTGCCCGGATGGAGAGCTCCAGACTCTATAGATCCACGTTTTATGATACGGAACTGTCACGAGTCAGTCTCAACCATTCGAGTGTCTCAGGCGCGACATTCTGGAGAACGGACATGCAAGACGCGCAGATTCGTCAGGCAAACCTCGCCGGCTGCGTGTTTTTGGCTACGACTCTGGCAAGGGCCGATCTGGGCGGCGCGGATCTGGTTGGATCGGACCTCGGTAAAGCCGACCTCACGGAAGCACAGCTATTCCTTTCTCGGCTTGAGGGATCCGACCTTACCGGAGCCAACCTTGACGGCGCCAACGTGCAGAACGCCCGCTTTGATCATGCCGTGCTCTTCGGCACCGAGTTGCATCACGTAGCCGGACTTGTTGGCTCTCAACTGAGCACAGCCATCGCAAATGCTGACACGCGCTTGCCGCAGTCTGATGAAGACGGCATGCCAATCCACGTCCCTCATTGCTGGCAAGACATTCCGCAGTGGCCCCAGCTCCCTGATGGCGTCGAGCGTCCCCGGTGGTGGGACGATGAAGAGTTCCATCGCACACACCTTCTCTGCCCGCCCTCGGAGCCCGAGAGCACCGACTTCCAAGCGCCCTGAGCAACCGGGCACGCACAGGCCTCGCACGCTTCCGTCGCAGCCAGCGAAATCACGATCCGTTCTGGGAGCGTCTCCAAGGATTCCCGGGCCACCACGATTCGGCCGGCGACAACCACCGCAAGCCGCGAGGCCATCACCGCGAGCTTCGGGGCACTCACGCACGGCTTCAAGACCATCACGGAAGCCCCAAGAGCCTTCGCACAGGTCTTCCGTGCAATCACCGAAGAACTCGCGCGATCGGTTCTTCAGACCTTTGGGGCGTTCTCGAACGCCACACGCGCCGGGCGTGCGCGGGTCGCCGGATCGACGCACTAACATCATCGGCACCGGTTCGAAGAACACGAGGGAGGCCAGCAATGACCTTGGCGAGCACGTTTCCGGGCGACCTGCAGATCGGACGCCCATTGGACGGCCACTTGCGGATGTTGCTGCCGGCAGGCCGCTTCGGGACCGGCCGATCATCCAACACGCGGAAGCACGAGGGCGTCGACCTGCTGGCAGACCCGGGCGCTAACGTCTACCCCGTGCTCGATGGCGTCGTGCTCGAAACCGGCCGCATCGGCGGCTCGCCCGACAACCAGCGCATCGTCGTGCAGCACCATGTTGGCGAGTCGGCGATCATCACGCGTTACCTGCATCTACGGTCGGTCAACGTTGCCGCCGGCCAGTTCGTGGACGTTGGAGCAACCGTGCTGGGAGAGGTCGGGCCCACCCCTACCGCCGGCAGCACCACCCACCACCTGCACTTTGAGATTCGGCACGTACTCAACCACGCCATCCAGGCTTCGGGCCACAAGCGAAGCTCTTTGCCAGTGGATCCCACGCCCTTCCTGTTCGAGCTCGACGAGCTCCACCACGGGCTGCACGACACCAAGGGCCCGGCAAAGATCACCGAGCTGGCCATGATGCGTACTCGCGAGCTGGAGTTCTTGCGCGTGCATTGGCTCGACGGCTCGTACTACCTCCCGCTGTTCGGCCGCCGCGCGTACGAACGCGAACTCACCGAGTTGCTGCGCTGCGCCTTCCTGCGTCAATACGAGGTCCGCGTCGCCTCGAGGACCTCATCGCTGCTGGACGACCTGCGGGTCATCACGGGGGCACGCGTGCTCGTGTAGCAGGCGGCCCGGATGCGTCATCATGGTGCAACCGGCGATCCAATCATGCGGAGTCCCGCTGTTGGCCCGCACCACTCGATCAGGGCACGGATGTCGTTCGCGTCGATGTCTTCCAGTGGATTCTGGATCATGCCATCATCCCACCCAGAGCCGGTCACCCAATGAACTCAGATCCACACGAAGAACCCAACCGGGCAAGCGCAACCTAAAACAAGTCGAACCAATGTACGAATGTCGTGGATCCGCCATCGTGTCCATCCGACGACACAGCCAGGCCGGGGCACCGCGCCGCGGCCACGCTCATGGATGAGCCCGGCGCTCCTTCGGCGCGGGCAACAGTGCGAGGACCGCAAGATGCCAGTGACACCGAACCCGTTGTTGCAACGCCTGGAGTTCTACGACCAGCGGGCACCCGTGTGGGTCGCCAACGCCGAGGCCATCGGGCTCTCATCTCAGCAATCCGCGGTCGTGCAGACTCTGGTAGATGATTGCCGAACGGCGTACGACGCCGCCCAGGCCGCGCGCATCGCCACCGCCACCGAGTGGCGATTCGTCGACACGGCCGTGCCCGCGGGCACCGTCACCGCGACCTACCGCGTCAGCGCCCTCAAGGGCGGCCAGCAGACCGCCGGCGCGCAGAGCACGGCCCACTTCGTGTTCGTGGGCAACGGCTCGGCGCAGCTGGTGATCCCGCCGGAGGCGGACGCGGCGTGACGGATGTGCGACGGATCGAGCGCGGACGATGATCACGGGCGCGTCCCCCCTTGAAGACACGGGGAGGCGCCCGTGGTTGTCTCATGGGGGAGGAAGCGGCGGAGGGCCTACCACGTCGGCGCCCTGTCGCCTTCCTCAGCACCCTCTACGGCCCCACGACCATCACCCTCGTTGGCTCCTGCGGCGTGCTCGACACGCACCACACCATCCTCTCCGAAGGAGACGTCCAGCGGCGGCGTCGGGGCCGCGGCTCGCTGGATCAGGATGCCGTTGGTCGCGTTGACCACGAAGAAGCCGGCCACCAGCAGCAACCCGAGAGCGAAGCGGCGCTCGCTGCGTCGCACGCGATACCAGAGGTTCCAATTGGCCGAACGCATCTGCTGGGCCGCAAAGTACGTCGACGTCAGCACGCGCCAACCAACCGGACGCAACGCGGCCATCGCGGGCGTCTGCTGCTCGAGGTCGAAGTAGGTGATGCCATCGCGGCCGGTTGGGCACGGCAGGTTGTCCCGGTGGCGGCCTAGATAGCGATGGCAGAACCCCTCGGCGAACTGCAGGTAGTAGCTGCTGGTGCGGGTGAGCGGCTCGGCATATGTGGGATTGAGCGTGCCCAGCGTGTCCAGGTTGTCGTCGTCGTGGTCGGGTGACGTTTCAACTCGTTCGCGCATTCCTATGAATCGCCGGCGATAGCTCATGCCCTGGTACACCCGCTCGATGTACTCGCGATAGCCGATGTTGACCGACCTCCGCGCGATGTTCGATGGCCGGAACACCGGAGCGGCGATCGCGATCCACTGAAAGCGGTACCAAAGCCAGAGCTCGCGTCGCATCCGACGCTTGTCCGGATCGCGCTGTACGCGATCTTCGTGCTTGCGATACCCATCGACGAGCCACCGCATCTGCCAACGCTTCGCGCGACGAAGGCCGAATCGCACCCACTCGTAACGCTTCAGGAATCGTCCGAGCATCGCGCGGCGCTCATCACGCAGGATCTCCTCAAACAGATAGGGCGTGTACACCGAGAAGATCGTGGGCTGGGTATCAAAGTGGTGCCGACCGATGTTGCCGAAGTCGCTCCGCGTGCGCAGGATGCCCGAGTCTTCCTCGGCGTGCCAGATGTACAGCACTACCGAAGAGATACACGCCAGCAAGCCCAGTGCGATGCCCACGGCCGAGACGATGCCCACCCAGAACATCACGTCACCGCTCGCGCCGGCGCCCGCCAGCAGATTCAGCTTGGCATCGGCACCCGCCACGATCAGACCAATGGCAACAAAGCCCAGCAGGCCGGAGGTGCTGGCGATCACGACGCGGCCGCGCAGCGAGAGCCACTTGTGATTGTCCATCTCGGCCTGCCACATCCGCTGGGCGTGCCCGGTCACGAGTTCCAGTTCAGCCCGTTCCAGATCGAGGAGCCCCTCCGGCATGAGGACGGAGGCAGGTAAGGGACCATCCAACACCTCAAGGCCAAGGACACGAGGGTCGACCGAACCGGCCACAACGCTCTTCCGATCCGGATTCGGGCACACTCGCATGCGCCGAATGACCTCACCGCCGCCGTTGGCCTGGAAGCCGACGGTCACGATCGAGTTCTCTTGAGGGGGTTCATCCTCGGTCTTTACGCGAACGCGGCAGCCTTCGGGGCCGAGATCGAGCACGGCACACATGAGCCACCGACTCTCGCCCGCGCGCTGCAAGCGTGCGGAGAGGACCGATGGGTGCGGCCCCTGCGTGCGAGGCCAGAAGGCATCGTTCGATGTCATCTTTGACTCGATGCTCGAACCCGCTCCGTCGGTTGCCGTGGCCGCAGGATCCTGTCCCACTGTCTGTTCATCTGTCATGCGCATTCCCCCAACGCGGTCACCAAGAGGAGCCAGCGTACTACGACAAATGCGCAGAGTGAGAGCCTTGCACGCAAGGCACGCCAAACTTTGGCACAGAATCCCCCGTTTTGGGGTGAATTTTGTAGTCCGGCGCGACGATTTGCCGCGTCAAGCCAACCTCATGGAGACACCGGATCAACCACCGAGACTTGCGCAACCAACCGACAACTCCAGCGCTCGTTCTCGATGCTGAGAGCAACGAACCGCGAACGCAAACCGAAGTCTCAGGCCAAGGCTCGCATTGCAGCTGAAGCTGGATCGAGGAACGCCAGGAAACAGACGCACATCTCGATGCCGCATCGTCGGCGCTACGGGCATCCCGCGTCGAACGCGTTCTGGAACGCCAGGAAGTCGAACAACGTGAGGCTGCCGTCGCCGTCGAGATCGGCGCGGCACACGACCTGCCGCGCGATCACGCCCGGCTCGCTCGTCACGCTGCCGGCGGCGTTGGTGACCACGACGTCGTACTCGGCGACGTCCTCCCGCATCACGTCCACCGAGAGCGTGGGTGTATCGATGCCCGATACCCCACCGCCATCCGCCAGCGGCTCGCCATCGCGCCGCCACTGGTACACGAGATCGGGGCCGGTCGCGACGACGCTCAGCTCGGCGACGCCGCCCGTCGCGGGCACGAGCACGACGACATCGGGCTGCGTGACGATCTCGGGCGTGAAGCACCGGTTGAGCAGCACGCTCACGCTGTCGTTGCTCTGGTTCGACACGACCACGTCGAGGTGGGCCTGGCCGTCGAGGTCGCCCATGAGCACCGCGTTCGGCCGGCGCCCCACGCCATAGACGGCCGGGGGACCGAACGTGCCGTCGCCGGCATTGAGCAGCACGCTGATCGAGTCGTCGTTCCGGCTCGTCGCGGCCAGGTCGGCGGCGCCATCGCCGTTGAGGTCGCCAATCGCCACGCCGCGGGGTAGGTCGCCCACGGCGTAGACCACCTGGGTCGCGAAGGTGCCGTCGCCGTTGTTCAGCAGCACGCTCACGTCGTCCGTGTTCGTGTTGGCCGTAGCCAGATCGACGCTGCCGTTCCCGTCGAGGTCGCCCGCCACGACGGTCCAGGGGCCGTTGCCCACGGCGTACGACACCGGCGGCGCGAACGTGCCGTCGCCGTTGCCCAGCAGCACGCCGACATCATCGTCGCCCAGGTTCGCGGCAGCCACATCGGCGTTGCCGTCGCCATCGAGATCACCGATGACCACGGAGAACGGCGCGTTTCCAGCGGCGAGCGGAGACTGCGGAGCGAACGTCCCGTCACCGTTGTTCAGCAGCACGCTGACGCTGTCGCTGACTTGATTGGCCACGGCCAGGTCGGCGTCGCCATCGCCGTCGAGGTCGCCGATCGCGACCGATCGAGGGGAGCTGCCGACGCTGTACGCCACCTGAGGGGCATAGGTCCCGTCGCCGTTGTTGAGCAGCACGCTCACGTCGTTGGTGTTCTGATTCGCCACCACGAGATCGCCGTCACCGTCACCATCGAGGTCACCGATGGCGATGAATCGCGGCGTGTCGCCCGCGTCATAGGACACCGGCGGCGCAAAGGTGCCATCACCATTATTCAGCAGCACGGTGACGTCGTCGCTCACGCGGTTCGCCGTGGCCACATCGTTGTCGCCGTCGCCGTCCAGGTCGCCGATCGCCGCGAACTCGGGCGAGTTACCCGCGTCGTAGCGAACTTCCGGATCGAGGACTTCGGAGGCCGAGCAGCCCTGCCCGTACGCGGTCGCGGGAACCAGTCCGAGTGCCGTCGAGATAAACAACCGGGTGGCCAGCGTGCCGAGGCTCTTTGTCGTTGCGTCCATCATGCGTCTCCTCATGCGTTCGCGCTACGGGCAGCCCGCATCAAAAGCGTTCTGGAAGGCCAGGAAGTCGAAGAGCGTCAATCCGCCGTCGCCGTCGAAGTCGGCCACACACTCGGTCTGCACGGCGATCACGCTCGGCGTGCTCGTCACGCTGCCATCGATGCTGGCGACGACGACGTCGTAGCGGTCCATGTCGTCGACGGTCGCGTCGATGGTCAGCATGGGCGTGGTCGTGCCCGAGACGCCACCGCCGTCGACCAGATCGACACCGTCGCGCCTCCACTGGTAGGACAGCGGCTCGCCTGAGGTTGCCACCACATGCAGTTCGACCACGCCGCCAGCGGAGGAGAGCAGCACCACGGCCGGCGGCTGGCTCGTGATCACCGGCGGCACGGGCCGCCGGTTCAGCAGCACGCTCACGTCGTCGCTGGTGACGTTCGTCACCGCGAGGTCGCCGGCGCCGTCTCCCAGGAAGTCGCCGATCGCCAAGGACACGGGCCCGCTGCCAACGCCATAATCCTCGCTGGGCCCGAAGGTTCCTTCGCCCTCGTTCAGCAGGACGCTCACGATGCTGCCGAACTGGTTGGTCAACGCGACATCGGCATCGCCGTCGCGATCGAGGTCGCCGATGGCGATGCCGCGGGGCACACGGCCCGCGGCGTAGCGAACGGGCGCCAAGAGCGTGCCGTCGCCCGCGTTCAGCAGCACGCTGACCATGTCCTCGCTGGAGTTCGCAACGACGACGTCGGCGTCGCCGTCGCCGTCCACGTCGCCGATGGCCAGCGCCCGGCACGACGCGCCCACCGCGTACCGCACCTGGACCGCGAACGTCCCATCGCCGTTGTTCAGGAGCACGCCGACCTCGCGGTCGTCGCCATTGGTCACGGCCAGGTCGTGGTCGCCGTCGCCGTCCAGGTCGGCGAGCGCCAGGGACGAAGGACTCGTGCCGACCGGATAGCTCGTGAGCGGCGCAAAGGTCGCGTCGCCGTTGTTGAGCAGCACGCTCACGTCGTCGCCGTCGAAGTTCTGCGTCGCGACGTCCAGGTCGCCGTCGCCGTCCAGGTCGCCCAGCACGATGTCGATCGGATTCCTGCCGACGCGGACCAGCCTCGAAGCCCCGAACGTCGCGTCGCCGTTGTTGAGCAGCACGTTGAAGCTGGCGGAGGTGCCATTGGAGACGGCCAGGTCGGCATCGCCATCGCCGTCCAGATCGCCGATCGCCACCCGGACCCCACGCCGCCCGAGTTCGTACCGCACCTCAGGGGCGAAGGTCCCGTCGCCATTGTTGAGCAGCACGCTGACGGTGTCGGTGCTGCCATTGCTGGAGACCACGTCGGCGTCCCCGTCGCCGTCCAGGTCGCCGATGGCGACGCCCTGCGGCGTCTCGCCGACGGCGTAGGACACGGCGGGGTCGAACAGGTCGCCTTGGCCCGCCGCCGGATCGGCCGCGACCAGAATCGTCAGCGTGCCAGCAGCAAGAGAGGGCGATACGACGGGGCGACACAACAGCATCTGGGGCCTCCTTCAGCCGCCAGCATACCGCAATCCACGCCCACACGCAAGAGCAAATCGAGCCCAAGTCCGACCGGCCCGCTATGGACACCCGGCGTCGAAGGTGTTCTGGAAGGCCAGGAAGTCGAAGATGGTAAAGCTGCCGTCGCCGTCAAAGTCGGCGAGCGGGTCCCCGACATCGAACAGGTTCTGGAACTCGAGGAAGTCGAAGATCGTGAGCCGGCCGTCTCCATCGAGGTCGGCCGGACACAAAGGGGCGGGGTCGCACCGGTTGAGCAGCACGCTGACGCTCCCATCGGAGAAGTTGGTCACCGCGAGATCGGCATCGCCGTCTCCGTCCAGGTCGCCGATCGCCACACCCTGCGGACCATCACCGGCACCGAAGGAAGGACCGGTCTCGAACGTGCCATCGCCGCTGCCAAGCAGCACGCTCACGTCGTTGCTGACGTTGTTCGCCACGACGAGGTCGGCGTCGCCGTCGATATCCAGATCGCCGATCGCCGCCGAGACAGGCCCGTCTCCCACGTCGTAGGCGACATCTGCTTCGAGCGTGCCGTCGCCCGCGTTGAGCAGCACACTGATATCGTCGCCAAAAGAATTCACGACGGCGAAGTCCTCGTCGCCATCGCCATCGAGATCGCCCAGCGCTGCGGCATACGGGCCACTCCCCGCGCCATAGTCCGCATCCAACACAAAGGTGCCTTCACCGTTGTTCAGCAGCACGCTGGTCGCGCCGTCGAAACCGCCCCTCCCCACCACGAGATCGCCGTCGCCATCGCCATCGAGATCGGTGATCAACACCGGCCGTGGCTGATCGCCCGTGTCGTATCGCACGTCGTCGGCAAAGGTGCCATCACCGTTGCCGAGCAGCACGCTGAGCTCGTCGCCGTCGAAGTTTGCCACCGCCAGATCGCGATCGCCATCCCCGTCAAGATCGCCGATCGCGATGGATCGCGGTCCGTCACCCACGCCATAGCTGACCTCCGCCGCGAACGTGCCGTCGCCGTTATTGAGTAGCACGCTGACGGCGTCGTTCTGCACGCTCGTCACCACAAGGTCGGGGTCGCCGTCGCCATCGAGGTCCCCGAGCGTGATGTAGTTTGGCAGGAGGTTGGTCGCATATCGCACTTGTGGCGCGAACGTCGCGTCGCCGTTGTTCAGAAGGATGCTGATGTCGCTGCCGAACAGATTCGACACCGCAAGGTCGTTGTCGCCATCTCGATCGAGGTCGCCAATCACAACGGTAAACGGCCGGTTGCCCGCGTCGACTCGGACCTCAGGAGCGAACAGGCCGATCGGACCGCACGCCTGGCCCGCGGCTAGCGAGGCGATACCGCAAGCGGTGAGGATGGCAATCGGGCGTTGTGGTGTGTGCATTGGAACGGGTTCGCCGAACTCGACTCCACAGATGCGGCCCCGGCCGACCTGCCTACGGGCAACCCTCGCCAAACGCGGTCTGGAAGTCCAGGAAGTCGAAGAAGGTCAGCTCGCCATCGCCGTCAAAGTCGGCGAGCGGATCGCCGGCGTCGAACAGGGTGCCGAATGTCAGGAAGTCAAAGATCGTGAGCAGCCCATCACCGTCGATGTCGGCGGGGCAAGGGTCAGACTCGGGTGGTCCACCGTACATCACGTACGCCGCACCGGCACTATTGCGCCCGAACGGGTCGTGGTCGGGCGAGCCGATCAGAATGTCGGGGTCGCCGTCGGCGTTGACGTCGCCGCCGCCGCCGATCGACATCGCGGCGAGGTCGCCAGAGGCCTCTCCACGGATCGCAAAGCCCTCCTCGGCGGGTAGGTCTTCCCACGAGACGGTCACGGCGAAGCGATCCATGCCGAAGCCGACGTATCCGGTGCCCGTGCCCGATGCGAACGCCGCGCCGCTGATGAAGTCGTCGCGATCATCGCCGTTAATGTCGCCCACACCAATTGCTGGCCCGAACCGGTCGCTGGATCCAGCCCCCAGGAACGTCCCTCCGTTCTCGCCATCGAGATCGAGCGGCGTGAACATGATCGGCAGGTCGGGATCACCGAGGATCAGGTGGGTCGCGCCAGATCCCCTGGCCGTAACCACAATGTCACCGAGTCCATCGTTGTTGGCATCTCCGGCCGACCCCACGCCCGAACCGACGCTATCAAGTGCAGCACCGCCCGCGAAGATACGCATTCCTGGGGTCGTCCACTCGAGGGGGATGTCGGCATCGATTTCGGCGCGAGGACGGCCGAGGTAGATATACAGCGCCCCGGAGCTGGTCTTGCCGTCGAAGGTCGCGGTAATCGCGCCGACCGCGAGTTCATCCAGATCATCACCGTTCGTGTCTTCCAGGATGGCGATCGATTCGCCGGCCCGTGTGCCCGGAATGCCAACGCACCGCGAACCGTTGGTGCCGTCGAGATCGTCGCTCGTCATGGACGCCGGGAACGGATCGGACGAATCACGCCCGAAGATGATGTACGCCGCGCTAGCTAGCGGTGAACCGATGATGATGTCGTCGTTGTCGTCACCATCGATGTCGCCGCCGCCGGCGACTGCGACACCGGTGAACGCACCGCCCGTGGTGCCCCGGAACGCGAACCCGTTGGTGCCATCAAGGTCGTTTACGTTGATGATCGGTGGCAGGCTGTCCGACCCGAAGATGACATACCCAGCGCCGGCGAACGCGCGGCCGTCATATGGCACCCCCGATGCTCCGACGAAAATGTCGTCCCTGCCATCGCCATTGACATCACCCGCGCCGGCCACAGCCACCCCAAGATAGTGGTCCTCGCCGCCGCCTTGGATGACGATCCCGTTCGAGCCGTCAATGTCCGACGCGTTCACCACGGGCGGATAGCCATCCGAGTCTCCAAAGAGCACATACGCCACACCGGCATTACGCACGCCACCGGGCGAAGCGCCGACCGCCCCGAACGCGACGTCATCGATGCCATCGCCATTGACATCGCCTACGTTCGCGACGGCCCGACCGACCAACTCACCGGCGGTGCTCCCCGCGAACTTGAAGCCATTGGTGCCATCCAACGAAGACAACTCGAACTCTGACGGGAAAGACTGGCCCAACGCGCTCGGCGCGACGGCCAGACCTGCTGCGGCAGCCATGGCTGAAACGGTTGCTTGGAATCGCATGCTCATACCTCCACGCGGCGA
>ERZ1740058.1362-NODE-1362-length-11867-cov-5.061632_pt1 | contig 11867 bp, 14 predicted proteins | sample MGYA00581745_ERZ1740058 | MGnify/ENA primary metagenome ERZ1740058 (study PRJEB43018, sample SAMN04849742) | marine metagenome | isolation source: floating plastic debris | place: Pacific Ocean | collected 2008-08-30 | study: EMG produced TPA metagenomics... | reverse complement strand
TTGGAGCAATTCAAGTAGTATTAAGTGTACCTTACCAGGCCGGGAAGGACTATATTGAATAGGAAGCAAAGTTCAGTTGCAAAAAGCACTAACTTTTTAATTACTCTGTCTATAATCAAGAACCTGAGGCGCATAACTTTCTCCTGATTGAAAAGTGAGGAAGGATACAATACGCTGCAACGTAAGTAGCAAATTATTAAGAATTCCTTGTGAAAATATTTAGTTAGCCATAGCAAGGGACGATTCATTGTTTGCAACTTACATGAAAGTTGATTTGAAACACCGTGTTCGTTGTGTTGGCACAATTCGGGCATCAATAATTTTTGCATCCACTTATGGATTCATGAAGTTGACTAGTAAATTCGATATTTATAAGAAGCAACGCGTATAGATAAAAGCCTGTACTATTTATTTGAAACCGCATCTCACAAACTGCTAGTCAATCACAAAGTTCAGTTTGTTGTCTTAATTTAATCGACCGGCTGACAATGGATTGAGCAAGGCTAAATGTGATCCTACTGCCTAGGTTTAGGAGTAGGATTTATCGAAGTTCTGAGAATATGCCCACTGTCCGCAAAGTTTAATCTTCATGAAAATTGTGCTGCGGTTTATCCCGCACTGGAGCTTTGGCATTTGTATCGCCCTCTCCATTGGCTTAGGACTTTCTCCTGCCTCAGCCCAGTTCTTTGACTTCAACGCTCAGGATATCGACATTCCGAAGCGCTCTGACATCACTGTGAACCGTCAGGGTACGATCGAATACGCCATCGTCAGGCTAGATGGAAGACCGCTATTTCCAGTGGCTGCTCAAGTCCAGGACAATGCACCACTTAGCGAAACGAGTGAAACTCAAGATGCTGGCGCAGAAAATTGGGATGTTGCGGGAGAGCGTGTTGAGACCTCTGTCCCTCCCCCTCCCACCGCACGGGAGCGAGTCCGCCAGGTAGAAAATAATCTGGCGGCTGTTTTGGCTCAAGAGTTGAGCCCGAATGAGCTAAGAATTGTCTCCGGTAGCCTCAACAACCAAGCTGTAATTTTTGCATCAGACCACACCCGCGAGCGATCGCTTCAAATTGTCACCATCACGGATCTAGATGTAAAACTCGCTCGGCAGACTGAATCTGAGGTGATTTTGGATTGGGTCAGTTCAATTCGTGAAGCCCTTGAGCAATCTTTACAAGAACGACAGCCCCAGTTTTTGTGGAAGCAAGTGCGCACGGCTCTCCAACTGTTTGCTGGCTTAGTTGGCATCAGTCTTCTAGTTGCATATGGCCAGCGCCTTCTCAAGCGACGCTGGAATCAGCTGCACCAGGCCAATCGTGGTCATCAGGTGCCCCCCCACAAGCCGATGGAAGATGAGATGGAAAGCACGTCATCACCAGACGAGTATGCGACGCTGAAACCACTTCAATATCTTTCGATGCGTCTTTCCCAGCTCACAGATACGCGCAGAAGAGACATAAATATAACCTTGCGTCGTCTATTACAGTGGATGCAATTGGCGACTTGGCTGGGAGGGGCAATTGCCTTCCTCTACCTATTTCCCCAGACCCGCGATTGGGGACGCTGGCTGTCCCAAGTGCCAGTACAACTTTTGGGCATTGTCTTGGTGACTGGGCTTGCCAATAAGCTCGGAGCTATTTTGATTGATTATGCTCTCCAGATGTGGTCAGAACAAGAAGCCCTTAAGTCGACCGGATTCCAGCGCCAAGCCTATCGAACCCCCACTTTTTCCGTTGCCCTTAAGGGACTACTAACGGTGCTATGTTTAGCGGCTGGGTTCATCTGGTTCTTGTATGAACTGCGAGTACCCATGGCCCCAGTGCTGACTGGCGCCGGTATCATCGGCTTCGCTTTCTCGCTCAGTGCCCAAAACCTCATTCGCGACATGATAAACGGTGTCCTAATTCTGGTCGAAGACCAATATACTGTGGGCGATGTCATTGCCATTGATAGCGTAGTTGGTTCTGTAGAGTTTATGGATTTACGGATTACTCAACTGCGCACGCCAGATGGAGAGCTAGTGTCGGTCCCCAACGGTACTATCACGATGGTGCGAAATTTATCGAATGGCTGGTCACGAGTCAATTTTGAAATTGAGGTGTCTTACGAAACTGATATTGATAAGGCGATGCAGGTCATGGAAATGGTGATCGAAGAAATGCGGCTAGAACCGGCTTGGAGAGAGCGCATCATTGAGCCTGCCGAAATTTTAGGCGTCGATAAGCTATCCCATACAGGTATCCTGATTCGCGTCTGGATTAAAACTCTACCGTTGGAACAGTGGAATATATCGCGAGAGTTTCGGCGGCGACTCAAACGGGCGTTCGAAGCTCACAACATTCCTATCGGTTTGCCCCAGCAGCATCTCTGGATACACAATGCCAGTGACATTACCACTACGGAGCAGGTGGCACAGTTTTACTCCAACATAGATTCATTGTCGTCACATTCTTCGCACCTCGGAGAGACTAATGAATAAAATACTCATATAGCGGTGTGCGGGTTTGTCAAGCACAGTAGCAACCATGCAGCAATTCTCATTTTAAATTTTTCGGGCATTGTTGAGACGATAATCTCGTCTATAGGGGCTGCTTCACAATGGCAAAACGATATTTCTGACCTCAGAACCCACTTCAAACGCGAGAACTATTCTCATATTGAGAACTGCTGCCAACCATATTGACCCATTGCAGTGGGAGCTACAAATCATCTCCTCTTTTTTCATCAACCAAGCTTTTATTCACTATCTGAATTTCAGCAATGGGACATTGGACAAAGCCTATCTGGAAGAGTTCAAGCGAGATGCGCAAGCATTCCTTGCCTTGCCAACTATTCAAGATCACTGGCAAGCAGCACGTCTTGGATACGCAGCCGCTTTTCGCAAATTTGTGGAAGAAGAGCTGATGGCGTCGCCTGCCAATGTCCCCAACTCTACGCTTCCTCCTGTGCTTGCAAAATCTTGAGCGCTGCTGGTTTAGGAGAACCATCACCATTGAGATAGTTGTAGAGCGTGGCACGGGTAATACCGAGCATGGCAGCAATATCCGTGGCAGTGGCGGTGGACTCTGTCATATAAAGCATGGCTTGCTGGATCATCTCAGCCGTCATTTTACGAGGTGGGCCGATCGCCTGCCCTTATGTACGCGCCGCCGTATGTGCTTTCAGGGTGCGCTTACGTAAAATCTGTGTTTCTAATTCTGTCAGTGCTGCAATGAGCGCAATAGCTAATTCCAGATTGAGATGACTTGTATCTAAAACGGCCCCTTGTCCTGCCAGCACTTTCAACCCAATCTTTTTATCCCAGAGGCTCTGCAGAATCTCAAGTAGCTGTGCCCGACTGTCTACCAAACGCTCTAATCGCCAAACCAGTAATGTGTCTCCAGCCTGTAGCGCTTCGAGACATGTTTGCAGCGCTGTTCGCTCTGCTTGAGCTGTCTCCACATCTCGGTAGATATGAGATGCCTCAATCCCCGCATTGAGCAGTGCCCGATGCTGATCATCCTGCACCACTAAGGGTCAAGACTCATATCATTCGGGGGCCATTTCGGGGGCATCTGAAATAATAGATTCTGACGTTCTCTGCTCATCAAGGGCAAGGGTTACGGACAACAGGGATGATTAAAACCTTTGAAGAAGCCCGGCTGTTGATTCAGCAGTTGCAGGTTTGCACCATCTACGACAGTGCCAAGACCAAACTCCCTTCCCTGTGGGAACACGTCGATTTGCCCGAAAAGCAGGCGGGAGAGAAGGGTTGGGGAGAAAAGGTCTCAGCCATTTGGGACTGGAAAAATCGTCTGCCCGCCGAGTTCCCCGACGAGATTTTCTACGGCAAAATCAAAGGCGGATTTGCTGTGCTGATGTCGATGGACTATTTACGAGACCAGCACTTTCAGTCTGCCTACAAACCAGTTGATCAGCTAAATCCCTTGGCCATCAACACATTCGAGAAGATTCGAGTCGAACCCTGGGATACCACCAGCCTACGCAACGAGATGCTTCAGGACTATGGCTGCTCTAAAAGTCAGTTCGATACGGCGTTGAAGAACCTGCAAATTTCTATGAATGTGGTCCGTTCCAACGACCCTGACATTGAGCGCGACACCTGGCTCACCTGCAAAGAACAGTATCCCGACATCTGGAACTGGCATGTCGCTGAATAGGGATTGAGCCGCGATCGCCCCCGCTTGAAAGACCGAAATCGCCGTCTCAAACAGTGTGGTAAAACGTAGTCCTCATTCAGATTGACGATGTCTCTGCCGACGCTCACTACTCGACGTCTAGTCCTGCGCCCTTTCATCCTTGAAGATGCCGCCACCGTTCAGCGACTAGCGGGAGCCTATGAGATCGCCGCCACCACCCTCAACATTCCCCATCCCTATGAAGACGGTATGGCGGAAGCCTGGATCGTGTCTCACGGTCCCGCATGGGAGGCGCAATCTGATCTCACTTTGGCCGTCACGCTCGGCACTGAAGCGCAAGACTTGCAGCCCGTAATCGGAGCAGTCGGACTGGGGCTGTCTTTAAGGCACCGTCGGGCCGAGCTGGGCTATTGGCTCGGCCTGCCCTATTGGAATCAGGGCTACACCACTGAGGCTGCAGGTGCTCTGGTCAACTTTGGCTTTGAGACCCTAGCGCTAAACCGGATTGAAGCCGGTCACTATCCTGGCAACCCCGCCTCTGGTCGGGTGATGCAAAAGCTGGGGATGCAGCAAGAAGGCATTCTCCGACAACACACCCGGAGATTTGGCAAGTTTGAAGATCGAGTTGTACATGGTTTACTGGCTAGCGATCGGCTCCGAGCAGTCGATGCTGATACCAGGCGGCAATAAAACTGACAGGCTCAGTAGTAAAAGCAAACCCTCATTTTTCCGAGCGACAATCTTCGGCCAGAATCGGAAATAATCAAGCCGATCCCTAAGTGTCAGTGGGACACTATTGTGCCGATGCTTCCTGGCATGTTTAGGGGGGGCTGGGTTCGGTCGCAATTCCTAACTTCGCGCCTTCGATGGGGCGTAGCTCATCCATCACCTCAACTACGTCGCCATGGTAGACCAACTCATCAGCTTTGATGGTGATGACTGCGGTTTGGTTAGGGGCTAGGGACTGCTCGATCGCAGTTCGTAGATTGGCTAACGGCGTTAATTGCTCATCTAGGGCGATCGTGCCGTCGGACTGCATCGTTACGGTAAAGTCAGCATCTGGTTGCTCGATCGCGGTGTCGGCATCCGGCAAGTTAACCGGTAACCCTTCTGAGCGGGTCAAATACAGTGAAGACAAGATGAAAAACGCCAAAATCGCAAAAATGACATCAATCAGCGGCAAGATATTCACCTCTAAAGTGTCATCTGCATCATCTTCTCTAATGAGCATAGGTTTCCTCAGGGGCGTTAGGCGTGTGAGCTGCAGCGTAGTAGCGCCGTCCATAAAGGATTTCAAGTTGACTACTGTATTCCTGAATCATGGCCACCTGGCGTTTGTACAAACCGCGAAAGAGATTAGCCACTAATAAGGTGAAAATCGCTACACTCATGCCAGCGGCAGTAGATACTAGGGCTTCACTAATGCCCCCGGTAACAGCAGTCGCGTTGGCCCCGACATCCCCCAGGCGAATACTGGCAAATGACCGAATCAACCCCAGGATGGTGCCCAATAGCCCCAAGAGTGGAGACACCGCGACAATCGATTGAAATACGGTGCTGAACCGTCTGAGTACAGGCAGCTCTGCTTGTGCAGCGCCTTCTAACGCCAGTCGAAATTGACTGGGATGCTCGCCTTCTAAGTCCAGTGCTTCTAAAAAGATGCGGGCGATCGGCAACCATGCATATTGCTCTAGTTGGCTAGCGGCAGCAGCATGGTCAGAGCGATAAAGATGCAGAAAATCTTTGACAATAAATCGCTGACGACGGGTAATGCGATACCAAAAGATGGCACGTTCGATCGTTAGCGCGATCGCAGCAATCGAAAACAAGAGCAACGGTATCATCACAATACCGCCGGCTCTTAAAACCTCAGCGATAGACATGCGGGTGACCTGTGGAGAACTAAAAATCGCTGAACTGACAACCCATACATGGGTTGAGAAGTTGAGCCTATTGCATAATTGAAAATAAGCTTATTGAGATTTAGTGTCAAGTAAGTATTTCTAGTGCTAATCAGTATTGTCGATGGTTATGAGCACAACTGGTAGCGCCCATTCTAAGACGGCGGAGTGCAGCCTTAGCGGCAGTGGTTTGTCAATTTGCAGTTCAGGGGCAAGTGAGACAAGCGGCATATGATGCCCCCTAATGGCATTAACGGTTGCGCTGGGCGGCACTGACCTCTCATCAAGATTGTACTCGGAACTGATTTAAGCCCCCTCGACAAGCTTGCTCGCGATTGTCAGCTAACGCTAAGTCATCGGTACTATGAAGCGATCGCTCTTAAGCAATTTTTTTAGACGCATTGCAGAACTCATTTACCAAACATCATTACTGGCTCATCGTCAAACCTGGTTAAGGTGCCTCTGAGGCAAGGAATAAGCCAAAAGCCAGTGAACCTCTTTTTGTCGTTATGCCAAAAGGCGGCTCTCAGCTAGCAGCGTGCGCCGCAAATTTGCCAGCCGTTCTCTAAGGGTGGCCATCAACTTAGAGTCAGACGTATTGTCCTGAGATAATTGCCGCTCCTAGTCAATAAAATTGATGCGGGCGCGCTTATGGGTATCTCACCAAGTTGCTAGAACTGATTGATGATGCTCACTAAGGGAGTTGCGCTTAAATAACATCCCACCGACTCTGCTACCCATCCCCCCTGCCACAGTCTTGTCCGGGTACTTTATTTTCAAGCCGATCCCTAAGCCTCTACGTTTCTGGTCTGTTGAGGATCAATCAAGTCGCGACGACTTTTACTAAATTGGTCTAATGTTTTAACGGCACATCGGCCCTCAAAACGGAGACTACCCCCTTCATCACCACCAAATTTTTCACAAACTGCTCGATGCGACTTGGCTAGGTCAAGGTAGGCATTCACAAATTCCTGATGCTGGGGTTGCAGGCAGGCAGGCAGGTTCTCAAAGGTTGAGCGCAGGCGCTTCCAGATCTGCATAAGCGCAGCATGTTCCCAAGACATCAGGCCGCTAAAGTTAGCCGATTTAACTTGCGGTGGATACATCGATCGCCGCACCGATTGCTCATATTCTTGACGGCTAAAACTCCCGGCCAATTCCATTGCGGCCCCAGAAGCTAATAGGAGTTCTGTTGCTGTTTTAAGTTCAACCTCGGCTTGTTTAGGGTTATCAATCGCCAGTTGGGTCTCGAATCTTTGCAAGCAAATGATCAGCCCTTGAACATTGAGAAAAAATGCCCAATGGAACCCTCGCCAAATGTTTTTAGATTGAGTGGAATTCATGATGTTATTAATTCATTATCTGATGTATTAGAGTCGTATTTTTCTAATTCAAACATTCTTCTGAGTAAGTAGATGTAGCTAATAAATCCCTGTTTTTGCTGTTCAACTTGTTGAGGATTAAGGCAGGGGGTTTGTGTACAGATTTCGCTAAATCGTTGGCAGGTCATCAGTAATCCCCTGACCAGACAAATCGCCGATTGCTCAGTTTGAACATGACAAATCTGAAAATAGCGATCGTAGTCTTCAATTTCCCAGGCTTTCAGAGAGGTTTGTGTGCTATCGATGTGAGCAGTTTGAGTGTCAATCTCTCCTAATGCTGATAATGCTTGGTTGATGCCGTTTAAGGCTTGCTGCGATGGCAGATGCTCCAGGGCTTGCAGGAGTTTTTTCAAAGCTCGATCAATCTGAGCTCTGTCAGCCGGGGGTAACGTTTGTTCAAGGGGTAACTCCCACGGAATCAATAGTTCCAAAAAGGTTGAGGATTCAGTCGAGGATGTTTCCATGGGCCATTCTCTGGTCAAAGATTGAAGCATAAGAGTTACCTTTGGGTAGGGCGGTCAGACTCGATCGCGGCCATTTTTTGGCGCAGGCTCAGGGGGCGCATGTCGGTCCAAACGGTTTTGATGTAGTCGAGACAATCTTGTTTAGGACCAACTTTTTGATCGGCGCGCCAGCCCCAGGGAATCTCCTTATGTTCTGGCCAAATTGAATAGCGTTCCTCATCACTAATGACGACACGATAGAGCATTTCATCAGCCGAAGACTGGGTCATGTTAAATCCCTCATAATTGAATAAAACAGTTGCACAAGCTGATCTGGATATTAATCAGCTAAGAATCAATTAAGCATTAGCGCTAGGGCTGCGTTGACCGGGTGAGTGAGTTTTGGCAGGCTTATAGACAAAGCCCTAGTCAACAGCCAGCTAGACATAATTCGCCTCCTTGAGCATCGTTAGGGCCTGGCAAAATCCAGTGTAGATAGCATCAATATCAGCGGGGGTGTGGGCGGTTGAAAGAAAGCCACCTTTGTCGCCGCCGCGTAGATGAATGCCTTGGTTGAGCAGGTGGTAGGAGATGAGGTTGAGGGCGGTGGGGGAGATTTGGCTTTGGGTGAGGGCGATCGCAAAAAATGAGCCAAACCGCGTAAACCGGATGGGCAGCTTAGCACTGGTGGTAAAGGCATTAAGGCGTTCTACCAGGTCGGCCGTCCGCTGATTCAGGGTGGCCTGCAGCTCTGGCCCCTCCGTTTGCAAATGCTGCAGCGCCGCCCGCGCCGCCGCCAGGGACAGGGGATGCTTGCAGAACGTTCCGGCAAAGAAGGTGGTGGGGACCTGGGGGGCGGAGTCATCGCCAAACTGCCAGGGGCCGCCGTCAATGTGGTCCATAAATTTGGCTTGGCCCGCGATGATGGACAGGGGCAGGCCGCCCCCGGCAATTTTGCTGTAGGTGGCTAGATCGGCTCGAATGCCAAAGTGGGCCTGAGCGCCGCCGGGATGCACCCGAAAGCCGGTGACCATTTCATCAAAAATCAGCGCCGTACCCGTGGCCTGGGTCAGCTCCCGCAGCTGGTGCAAAAACTCCCTGGGCTGCAGCTCCGGGCAGCGGCTCTGGACCGGTTCCACCAAAACAGCAGCCAGCCGACTGCGCTGAGACTTAATCACGTCCAAGGATTTGGGGTTGCCGTATTCCAGCACCAGCACGTCTTTCGCAGTGGCTTTGGGCACGCCGAGAGCCGCAGGCACCGCACGGGTACCGAGGATATTCTGCATTAACCCAGCGAGGGGCGATAGCAGGGGTTTTCGCTGGAGCGATCGCAGGGCTTTCTTGCGGGCATATTCGCTCAGGGGGGCGCGCATTAGGGCGGCGTCGAAGTGGCCGTGATAGCTATTGGTAAACACCGCAATCTTGGTGCGGCGGGTAGCAGTGCGGGCAATGCGCACCGCCGTCATCACCGCCTCGGTGCCGGTATTGCTAAAGGTGACGCGCTCCATGCCGGTGAGGTCGCGGGCCAGTTGGGCGACTTCCCCAACGATTGCCGACTGCGGCCCGATTTGAATGCCTTGATTCAGCTGGGCGGCGATCGCCGCTTTGATAAAGGTCGGATTGTGGCCAAATAGGTTCGTACCGAGGCCCATCAAAATATCAATGTATTCGTTGCCGTCCACGTCCCAGAGCCGCGCCCCCTGCGATCGCTCCACCACCAGCGGGTAGCAGATCTCTTTGATTTCCGGGGAGAAGGCATAGCCGATGGCGGTTTTATCGGCCAGTACAGCCCGATTCGCCGCTGCCATTTGCTTCGACGTGCAGGTGCGCTGAGTGTAAGCCTCGATCAGGGTTTGTAAGTGGGTAGGTGGGGGTTGGGTAAGGGTCATGGTTTGCGGCAAATAAAGTGGGCGGAGTGGTTGGCGTCGAGGGGACTGTTGCCGTCGATGGTTTGAATGGCGATCGCCGTGAAGCCAGCGGCCTCTAAAGCGGCCTGAACATCAGGCAGGAAATGGCCTTTGACGCGATAGGTGAGGGGCGATCGCGTCCAGGTTGGTTCAATCTGCTCAAACCGAGACAGCAGCCGCAGTCGCAGGCCGGTCAGACGCCGCAGGCTCAGCAGCTTATAAAGTGCTCGTTTTTAGGGCTGAGCCAGTCGGGCCAGTCTACTATTCGGTGGCTGGGCTTGAAAAATCTCCACGTGAAACGCGCCCTCAGAACATTCCGGTTGATACTCTGGCGTCAGCCGCCAAGCGTAGCCGGAGCTGATCTCTCCCTCTACAAGGCGACCCCGCCACCACTTCTGCATTTGCTCGGGATGGTTCAAGTCAAAGGCAAAGCTGCCACCGGAACGCAGGGCGCGATGGACGTTGCGGAACACTAGGGTCAAGTCCGCCAGGGTCATGATGTGATTCAGCGAGGCGCTGGTCGAAAAAGCGCCGTCAAACTGCTCCGGCGGCTCAAAACGACGGGCGTCTTCCAGTAAATAAGTGGCCTGGGGGGCGTTTTGGCGCGCATAGGCCAGCATTTGCTCAGAGCCGTCCAGCCCAGTGACCCGGTAGCCTGCGGCCAGCAGCGGCTGAATCAACTGACCGGTGCCACAGCACAAGTCGAGAATGGCGGCGTTTGGCGGCAGGCCGGGCAGCAGTGCCCGCCGCAGAAAGCCCAGTTGGGCTTTGCCATAGTCTGGCCCCATAGTCTCGTTATAGAGCCAGGCCCAGGTGTCGTAATCGGTGTAGCGTTGGGTGGTGGTCATATTGGGTGATGGAGTGTGGGTGTGGATGGATGATGGGGGAGTTGGGTAGGAGCAGGGTCTCCTTATCCTTGTCGGCCCACCGGAAATTTATTGCCATACGGGCGGCGACGATACGGGCGGTGGCGACAAGGTGCCGGTTTCGACCATGGCCCTGAGATAAATATCAAACAAGGGGCGATTTAACCGGGGTAAATCAAAGGGGGCGTCTTTGAGGCCGGTGTCGGTTTGTTGGGTATCAAATGGGATGTCTAAGGTCTGCTGGGGGGTGTCGCTCTGGCCGGTTTGCCGAGACGAAAACAGCGACACCAAGGGATACAGTGCATGCCCCTGGTCTCCTTGGGCAATGTGCATCAGTTTCTCAAACCAGGTTTCGTAGGGCACCCGCTTAACGGCGTATCCGGCGGCCTGACACGCTTCAAACATCACGTTGGACGAGGCCGGTTGGGGGTGCACCAGATGAAACGCCTGGCCCATCGACTCGGGCTGCAGCGACAGGTACACCATCGCTTTACCCACATAGTCCACCGGCAGCATATCCAGCGGCATTTCGCCATCGGGAGCCAGGCCCGACTGCACGTAGCCCTGCATCAGCCGATAGAGAAAGTCGCTGCGGTTAAAGACGCCGGTTTGGCTGTCGCCGGAGATCGGGCCGGGGCGATAGATGGTGACTGGTAGGCGGCGATCGCGGGCCTGGGCCACCAACTGTTCGGCCACCCACTTACTGCGGTTGTAGCCACCGACGGGTACCGGATAGTCCCGCAGGTTGTCCTGTTCACAGATCTCTGTGCGGCCAGGCAGCGGCTGGGGCGGCAGCACGCTGAGGGTCGAGGTGTAGTGGAGGGGTTTAGTGCGGCCCTGGCAGGCCAGGCGAATCATCTCACGAGTGCCGAAAACGTTGGAGGCTCGCAGCTGGGCATAGGGAGAGATGTGGTGAACCTGAGCGCCGTTGTGGTAAATGCTGTCAATCTGTTCTGCTAAGGCATTGAACTGAGCTTCAGTCAGACCCAGATCGGGCTGGGCCAGGTCACCGGGGATAGCGACTAGACGAGAGGTATAGTCGGGCTGCCAAATTTTATAGTCAGTCAGGCACTGCTCCAAGCGAGACAATCCTGCCGCTGGGCTGGGGGTACGCAGCAGGCAGTGAATGGTGGCGTCAGTTTGCTGCAGCAGTTCTCGGAGGAGGAAAGCCCCGAGGAAGCCGGTGGCACCGGTGAGGAGTATTTTCTGTGGGGGAGATGGGGAGA
>ERZ1740058.1361-NODE-1361-length-11872-cov-9.032326_pt1 | contig 11872 bp, 12 predicted proteins | sample MGYA00581745_ERZ1740058 | MGnify/ENA primary metagenome ERZ1740058 (study PRJEB43018, sample SAMN04849742) | marine metagenome | isolation source: floating plastic debris | place: Pacific Ocean | collected 2008-08-30 | study: EMG produced TPA metagenomics... | reverse complement strand
GAGGCCGACACGTCGCCCGCGCAGCGCGCGTAGTTCGGTGCGGCTGGCGCGGACGACATCATCGCCCGCCACGAGGATCTGTCCTGATGCGATGGAGAGGGGGGATTCGAGGCGCAGGATGCTGCGCGCTAGCGTTGATTTTCCAGAGCCAGATTCGCCGACGATGCCTAGGGTTTCGCCCTGTGAGAGCTGGAGCGACACCCCGGACAAAATGGGGTGACGGCGCCCGGGCGCCGTCACCACCAGGTCCTCCACGTGAAGGACCGTTGCCACGCTTAGTCCGCCACCGACAGGGCGTTGTCGACGAGATAGATGCCCGCGGGATGGAGGGAGAAGTTTTCTACCCGGTCGTGGGCCACCGCGACGCGGTTCTTGTAGAAGGCGACGAGGACGGGGAGCTCTTCGGCAATGATTTCCTGCATGCGGTTGACGGCGGCCTGGCGCTCCTCGGGGTCGAAGGCGGCGATGGCCTGTTGGAGCAAGCCATCGAACTCAGCGTTTGACCAGGAGCCAAAGTTTTCCAGCGCGCCCGTGCGGAACGTGAAGTTCGGGAAGTAGGCGGCGTTGCCCGTGGGGGCGGCGTTGGAGGAGAACATCAGCATGTCCGCGCGGCCCTCGCGAAAGTCATCCACGGCGACGGTCCAGTCGCGCAGGATCCGCAGTTCGGTGGTGATTCCGGCGGCCTCCAGGTGCGCCATGAAAAGTTCGGCGGCGGGCTGCATGGAGGGGCGGCCGAGGTAGGAGCGGACCACGACACGGAACGGCTCGCCGTTCAGCTCAAGGCGCGTGTCGCCGTCCGTGTCGGTGATGCCGGCTTCGGCGAGGAGCGCTAGAGCTGCGTCGCGGTCGAAGGCTGTGGGCGTGATGCTCTCATTCGCCCAGGCCTTTTGAGGCGGGAAGATGCCGGCGCCGGGTGCTCCGCCGGCGGTGTTCAGGACGGTTTCGACAATCTCCTCGCGGGGGAGAAGGTGGTCGAGCGCGCGGCGCACACGCACATCGGCGAGCGGGCCTTCGTTGACCTGCATGAAGAAAAACATCAGCCGGCCATCGGCCACCGCCTCCACCTCAAGGTCATCGCGGGTGCTGACGCGGGGCAGATCGCTGTCGGGAAAGTTGGCGGCGATGTCGATGTCGCCGGACTCCAGGGCGAGCATTACCGTTGTTGGATCCTTCACCGTCAGGAGGTCGATGGCGGGTGCCGCGGCGGCGCCGCCCCAATAGTCGTCAAAGCGCGTCATCGAGATGCGCTCGCTGGGGACAATTTCGGCGAGCTGAAACGGGCCGCTGCCGTAGAAGGCGTCGGGCGTTGTTCCCGCCGATAGGATGGAGAGGCCCGGATCGACGAGGTCGTTGAGGAAGGCTGCGTTTGGCGTCCTGGTCTCAATCTGGACCGTGTCGGCGTCCACGACCGTGATGCTGTCTATCCCGATCAACGAGGCAATCCGCTCGTTATAGACCGGGCTTTCGGGGTCGGTGACGCGCTCCAGCGAAAAGCGCACAGCCTCGGCGTCCATCACGGAGCCGTCGTGGAAGGTGACGCCGGGTTTGAGGTCGATTTCCCATGTGGTGGGCGAGAGCGAGCGCGCATCAGCGGCGAGGCGCGGCTCAAGCTCGCCGTCGCGGTTCAGCCAGTACAGCGTCTCGGTGATGCCGGCATCGCTGGTGCGCCATCCGTTCCAACCGATGGCGGGGTCGGGGTTCGGGTTGTCGAAACCGAAGGGGATCGCGATGCGCACCGTGTCGCTGGCGACGGCGGGGGGGCCGGCTAGCGCTGCGAGCGTCAACGAGGCGATGAGAAAGCGGGGAAAACGCTTCATGGTTGGGGTCTCTCTGTGAAAAGCGCTGGGGCGCGGGACATGCGGAACGGCGGGACATGAACGTCCGTGGGGCTCCGCGTCATGGGGTGTTTTCGTCGGTTGGCGGGATGAGCGGCTCAATGATCTCGTGGACTGAGCCGATGGGCGGCAGTCGGCCCAGGACGCCCGCGCGCATGGGCGGTGGGCGATCGGCGCGGGCCATGAAGCCGTCTGGACTTTGGGCGTAGATGCGCACGAGGGCGAGGACGTCGTCGGCGTGCGCCTCGGGGTCGAGATCGCCGAATAGCCAGGTGAAGGCGCCGGGCGCGGTGAGCGAGACAGTGCAGGCGCGTTTGCACTGGCTCATGCATCGTACGCCGCGCGCTACAAAGGCCGGCAGATCACCGCCCTGTTCGGCGATGGCAGCGGCGAGCGCGCGGGCAAAGCGGGCACCGCCACGCTGGTCGGCGTGTTCGTCCTCGCGGCCATCGCGGCAGCGCAAGCAAACAGACAGGACCACGCCAGAGGGGGATGCTTCGGCGCTCATTGGACGCCCTCCCCGCCGTAGATCAGCGCGACCGGAACAAAGCCGGGTGGGCAGCCGACGCCTGGGGGTAAGAGACGGCCGAGCGCGATGGCGCCTGGCATCAGATGGGTGTGCGGTGCGCGGGGTGAGCGCCCACCCGGCGGCGGGATTTTCGTGGTGACTTCCACGCGGCAAAGCGGGCTTTCGGCCACACGGTCCGGACTTGCTTCGAGGAGCATTGCGCCCGCCTCGGCGAGCAGTGTTCCGAGCTTGGCGCCTTCCAGAGCGTCGAGCCGGGCGGTGAGCGTGGGATCCGCACTTCGGATCATGAAGCGGGCCTCGGAAAAGCCTAAGCCCAGGTCGTAGAGGACGGGGTTTGGAGCTTGGGCGGGCGAGTGGCTGTCGGCCCGCATCGCTCCGGCGATGGGCGCTGGATCATTGCCAAGTCGCGTGAGGCCGTGCGCGAGGGGCAGCTGTTTCTGGGCCTTAGGTGCGGCCAGAAGACGGGTCGCTTTGGTGGCTCCGGCCGGCTCACCGGCGGAGAAAAGGGCAAGTCCGTCGGCGAACGTCAGCCGAACGGCTCCGCCCGTCACCGTTGACGTGATGCTTTCGCCATCCACCTCGACGTTCGGACGCTCTCCGGGGGGCGTCATGAACTCGGCCACGGCGCCGTGGCAGCCGACGACCACCGCTGTGTCGGGCTGGGTCAGCGCGCGCTCCAGCGTGGACTGCAAAGTCGTGGGCAATGCGAACGTCGCCACGGGGGTGTGCTCGATGGCCGACAGTCGGGCCGGGAGAGCAGCGACGACGGCTTGGCGGGTGGTGTGATCTGCGCTGCCCCAGCCGGCGATTTCCTCACCGGTGCGGCCACAGCCGATGCACACGCGCGCTGCCTCGTGAAGCCGGCAGATCCCAATGCAAGGACTGGCCGCCGGCATGGCGGCAGCGTTCATGGCTTTCGCCGATGGTTCGCGTATGGCCGGACGGTGGGCAGGCGCGGAGGCAGCGCGAACGCATCGTCGCAAACGTTGGAAGACGTCCCGTGCAGGGGATACGGCCCGCAGTAGGCCAAGCTCATCGCGCGGTGCGACCGGCGTCGTGACATCACGTCCCTCCTTCCCGGCGCACCCCGGCCGGATGTGGGGTTAATCTGACGTCGGCAGGTCTCCTGGCTCGCGGGTCTCAGCCTCGCCCGGCCTTCCCGGTTCCCCGGTTTCCCGGTTCCCCAGTGGCGTTTTCGGACGGTGCTCACCGCTCACAGTTGCGGGGGCAGCTCCGGTCTCACGTTTCCCCGACGGGGGTCGCGCTCACCGGATTCCCTTTTGATCCCTTGCGGGAACCGACGAAGCCAAATTGGCTTGGAAGCGCGCGCGCGGCAAGGGGCATTGTCGCACTGCACAAAATTTCGCACCGACCGCCAGCTGAGTGATCGGGTGAAATCAGCTTCGAAGGTCTAGTCTTATCCCCTCCTGGGGGATAGGATTGCCAGATGAAGCACGAAAGCCATCCCGAGATCGTGAAGCGGCTGAAACGCAGCGAAGGTCACCTGCGTAAGGTCATTGAAATGCTGGACGACGGGAGGCCCTGCCTCGACATCGCCCAACAGCTTTATGCCGTTGAGCGGGCCGTCACGGCGGCCAAAGCTGCGCTCATCCATGACCACGTGGAGCATTGCCTCGCCGACGCGGACGCGACGCCCGAAGCGCGTGATGCTCGGCTCGCCGAGTTTCGCACCATCACCCGCTATCTGTGAGGCAAGACCGCCATGAACCTTACAGCGATGATCGAGACAGGTGCCGCCAACCCGGTGGTGTTGTTCGCTGTGGCGCTGATCCTTGGGGCGCTGCACGGGCTGGAGCCTGGCCACTCCAAAACGATGATGGCGGCGTATCTGGTCGCGGTGCGCGGGACTGTCAGTCAGGCGGTGCTATTGGGCCTTTCGGCGGCGTTCAGCCATGTCATCATTGTGTGGGTGCTGGCGCTCGCCGCGCTTTCGTTGGGCGACGAGCTCATCGGGGACCCGCTCGAGCCCTACTTTATGATCGTGTCGGGCGTTTTGATCCTCGCGAGCGCGGGGTGGATGCTGCGGAACACGCTCCGCGAACGCGCCGGCCACGCGCACAGGCACGACACCGGCCACTCCCACGGCCATGACGCGCCCCATGGGCACAATCATAGCCACGGGCACGGCCACCATAACGTGCATCACAATGAGGCGTTGGAGGACGACGTGCACCTCGATGCCCATGCCCGCGCGCACGCTGCCGACATCCGGGCGCGCCTGGCGAGTGGGAAGACCGGCGCTTGGCAAACGATGCTGTTTGGGTTTTCCGGCGGCCTTGTCCCCTGCCCCGCTGCCATCACCATTGCCATCGTGTGCCTGCACCTTGGCAAGTTGACGCTGGGTGTGACGCTGGTCGGGGCGTTCTCCTTAGGACTGGCGGCGACGCTTGTTGTGATCGGCGTTGTGGCGGCGGTTGGGCTCAGCTACGCCGCCACCCGCAGCCATCGCATCGATGCCCTTATCGCGCTCGCGCCTTGGGTGTCGGTCGGCATGATCGCGTTCGTCGGCGTTGTGATGATTGCAGCGGGCGCGCTTCACATGGGAGCCCACCACTAGCGCCCACCCTCAGATGCGTTGGCCGGCTTCGCTGAAGCGCATTTCGTGCTCGGCGTCCCAGTGGAGGCCGTGGCTGCTGCCCTCCTCCGGCACCGGTAAGGCACCGTCTTGGCGCACGGTGATGGCTGAGCCGTCCGGCGTTGTGAGGTGCACCAGCGTTTCCGCGCCAAGGGGTTCGGCATAGACAACGCGCGCCTCAAGGTTTGAGGCGCCACCGTTGGTGAGGCGCACGTGCTCGGGGCGGATGCCGACTTGGGTGCCGGGCGCGGGGGAGCCGCCGAACTGGGCGGCGTCCAGGAAGTTTGTGGGTGGGGAGCCGATGAAACCCGCGACGAACGCCGTTTTCGGGTTGGCGTAGACCTCAAGAGGGGCGCCGATTTGGTCCGCGACGCCGGCGGTCATGACGATCATGCGGTCGGCGAGCGTCATCGCCTCCACCTGGTCGTGGGTGACGTAGAGCGAGGTGACGCCAAGCTCGCGCTGGAGCGTTTTGATTTCCAGGCGCATTTGCACGCGCAGCTTGGCGTCAAGGTTGGAGAGCGGCTCGTCGAACAAGAACACCGCGGGTTTGCGCACGATGGCGCGGCCCATGGCAACGCGCTGGCGCTGCCCGCCGGAGAGCTGCCGCGGCTTGCGTTTGAGGTACGGGGTCAGCTCGAGCATGTCGGCGGCTTTGGCGACGCGCGCCTCAATTTCGGCGCGCGGCACACGCGAAATCTTCAGCGAATATGCCATGTTGTCGAACACGCTCATGTGCGGATAGAGCGCGTAGGTCTGGAACACCATGGCGATATCGCGGTCCATGGGTTCGGTGTCGTTCATCGGCGTGTCGTTGATCTTCACTGTGCCGGCCGAGACTGTCTCCAGGCCAGCGACCATGCGCAAAAGCGTTGATTTTCCGCAGCCGGACGGGCCGACGATGACCACGAACTCGCCGTCCTCGATGTGCATGTTGACGCCGTGGATGACTTCGGTGTCGCCGAAGGATTTTTTCAAATTTTCGAGCGTGACCGTTGCCATTGTTATTTCTCGCTGTCGACAAGGCCGCGCACGAAAAGCCTTTGCATACTGATGACGACTATGACGGGTGGGATCATCGCAAGCAGTGATGTTGCCATGATGACTGGCCAGTCCGCGGTGTCGTCACCGGACGGGAACATTTGTTTGATGCCCATCACGATGGTGTTCATGGACGGGTCTGTGGTGATGAGGAGCGGCCACAAATACTGGTTCCAGCCGAAGATAAAGAGGATGACGAAGAGCGCGGCGATGTTGGTCCGGCTCATGGGCAGCAGGATGTCGAAGAAGAACCGCATGGGGCGGGCGCCATCGACCCGCGCAGCCTCGGCAAGTTCGCTCGGCACAGTCATGAAGAATTGGCGGAAGAGGAAGGTTGCTGTGGCCGAGGCGATGAGGGGCAGGATGAGGCCGGAGTACGAGTTGAGCATGCCAAAGTTGGCCGCGACTTCGTAGGTGGGCACGATGCGCACTTCCACCGGCAGCATCAGCGTGACGAAGATCAGCCAGAAGAAGATCTGGCGGCCGGGGAAACGGAAGTAGACGATGGCGAATGCTGACAACAGCGAGATGATGATTTTCCCGACGGCAATGCCCGTCGCCATGATGGCTGAGTTGAACAGCATTGTGGCGACGGGGGCGTTGACGCCAGAGGTTAGCGCGCGCGTGTAATTCTCGACGAGCTTGTCGCCGGGGAGCAATGGCATCGGTGGGCGGACGATGGCTTGCTGCTCGACAGTTGACGCCACGAACGCAAGCCAGATGGGGAAAAAGATGAATGCAACGCCGATGATCATCCCGACGTGGGTGAGCCAGAGGCCGGCGCCGCGCTTTTCGACCATGCGACCACGATCCGCCATCAGTAGTGCACCCGCCGTTCAATGAATTTGAATTGGATCACCGTGAGAAGCGCCACCAACGCGAGCAGGATGACTGACTGGGCAGCGGATGAGCCAAGGTCTTGGCCGACAAACCCGTCTGAGTAGACTTTATAGACCAGGATTGTTGTCGCCTGTTGTGGGCCGCCTGAGGTGATGGTGTGGATAACGCCGAAGGTTTCGAAGAAGGCGTAGACCACGTTCACGACCAGCAAGAAGAAGGTGATCGGCGAGAGCAGCGGAAAGACGATGGTGCGGAACCGCGTCCAGAAGCGTGCGCCGTCGATGGCGGCGGCTTCGATGACCGAGCGCGGAATGGCTTGGAGGCCGGCGAGGAAGAACAGAAAATTGTAGCTGATGCGGCCCCACGCTGAGGCGACGACCACGAGGCCCATCGCTTCGTTTTCGTTGAGCACGTGGTTCCAGTCATAGCCCAGTTGGCCGAGGTACCATGTGATGACGCCGACGCGGGTGTTGAACATGAAAAGCCACAGGACGCCCGCCACGGCAGGCGCGACGGCGTAGGGCCAGATGAGGAGCGTGCGGTATGTGCCCGACCCTTTGATGAGTCGGTCCGCAAGGACGGCCAAGAACAGCGCGACGCCCATGGAGACCACCGTCACCAGCGTTGAGAAGATCGCCGTGGTGACGAATGAGGCGCGGTAGAAGGGGTCGGACAGCAGGAACTCGAAGTTGCCGAGCCCGACGTAGGTCATCGACAGGCCGAACGGGTCCGGGATGAACAGCGACTGCCAGATGGCCTGCCCCGCGGGATAAAAGAAAAAGACCGCCGTGATGACGATCTGCGGCGCGATCAACGCCAGCGGCAGCCATACACCTTTGAAGGTGATGCGCTTTTCCATGGGGCGGATTTCCGGTCGTGTCGCTCAAAGGCGCACGCCCCGACCGGTTGGCCGGGGCGTGCTTAAACGCGCTTAGTTGTTGGCGCGTTCGAAGCGACGCAGCAGAGCGTTGCCCCGCTCAACCGCGCTGTCGAGGGCGGCTTGGGCATCCTTATCGCCAGCCCACACGGCTTCCAGCTCTTCGTCGATGATCCCGCGGATCTGGTCGAACGAGCCCAGGCGCAGACCCTTGGAGTTGCCGGTCGGCTCGTTCGCCGTCATCTGAATGACCGCGATGTCGGTGCCGGGGTTCTCGTCGTAGAAGCCCATCTCGCGGGTCGCTTCGCTGGCGGCCCCGGTGATTGGCAGGTAGCCGGTGTCCTGGTGCCACTTGGCTTGGATGTCGGTGGACGACAGGAAGTTCAGGAACGCGGCGACCGCCTCATACTCCTCGTCGGTGTGGCCTTCCATGACCCACAGCGAGGCGCCACCGATGATGGTGTTTTGCGGCTCGTCCTTCAGCGCGGACCAGTAGGGCAGCGGGCGGACTTCAAAGTCGAATTCGGCCTCGGCCTTGATGCCGGCATAACCGGCGGAGCTTTCAGTGAAGAGCGCGCACTCGCCGGCGCGGAAGTTGGCACCGCCCTCGTTGCGGCGGCCGGCGTAGATGAATTTGCCGTCCTGCGCCCACTCGCCCATGGCGCCGATGTGGGCGACTTGCGCGGGAGAGTTGAAGGCGAGCTCAGTGTCGGTGCCGCCGAAGCCGTTGTCCTGCGTGGCGAACGGCGTGTCGTGGTAGGCCGACATGTTTTCTAGGTGGATCCAGCTCTGCCACGCCGTGGTGAGCGGGCAGTCCACGCCGGCGGCGGCCAGGCTGTCGAGCACCTCGCCCACATTCTCCCAGGTGGACAGGTCCACGTCCGGGTCGATGCCGTTCGCTTGCAGCAGGTCGCGGTTCACCCAGAGGACGGGCGTCGATGAGTTGTAGGGGAACGACAGCATGTCGCCGTCGGGCGAGGTGTAATAGCCCTTCACCGAGCCGATGTACGCGTCTTGGTCAAAGTCATCGCCCATGACCTCGAAGACCGGGCGCACGGCACCTTCGGCGGCCATCATCGTGGCCGTGCCGACTTCGAACACCATCAAAAGTTCGGGCTGCTCGCCGGCGCGGAAGGCGGCGATGCCGGCGTTCAGCGTCTCCGAGTAGTTGCCCTTGTGGCTTTCGACGACCTTGTAGTCGCTCTGCGAGGCGTTGAACGTGTCGACCTGCTCGGCGACCAGCTCGCCCAGACGGCCGGTGAAGGCGTGCCAGAATTCGATTTCGGTTTGCGCGTAGGCGACATCCGCCGAGACCATCGCGGCGACAATTGCGAGCGCTGATACAGTGCTTTTCATCGAGAGCTCCTCCTCGTTCATTTTTCTGTTGCACCCGCACATAACACTTAGATGACGGGCGCTATTGAACGCAGATGATACGCTGAAGAGCACGAAGTCCAGGCCAACACAGGTTGGCCAACAGGTTCCAGAGGACGCAGGCGGGGCCGAGGGGAGCGATGAGCGGCGGGCTGGCGATGAGCGCGATCATGCTCCCAGAAACACCATGGCGAGCGTGATGGTCGCCGCCGCGGTCCATCGCCGCGGCGGTTGGCGCGTCTATCCTTGCAGCCGGCACCGCGCTGGAACGCCTTAGCGGTCTGCCCCCTGCCAGAACGGGCGGGCGCACTCCGCCCGCCGTTCAGCCTCGGACATGCCGATGTCGCGCAGTCCGGCTTCATCAAGACGAGCGAGGTGCGCGCGGGTCCGCATGCGCCGGTGCCAGAGGCTGAGGATGGTCACCAGTTGGAGCCACTGCAGGGGACCAAATGTGCGGCGGGCGCGCAGGTCGGAGGGGGACGCTGCGATGAGGTGCTGATTGATATGTGACATAGGCGCACAAATGCCGTCAGAATATCTCGCTCGACAAACGATGATTAGGGCGATCTAGTGTGAGTGTTGCTCACACTTGCCGGTTAGGACCATGGCCGCACTGCCCCCGCTGACAGCCCTGCGCGCGTTTGAAGCTGCGGTCCGTCATGGCCGCATGACGCGCGCCGCCGATGAGCTCAGCGTGACCCATGGCGCGATCAGCCGCCAGGTCCGGCTGCTAGAGGAAATGCTGGGCACACAGCTTGTGGAGCGCACTCGCGAGGGGCTCGTGCCGACCGCGACCGGTGCGGCCTTGGCGCAGCAGTTGGCGCGCGGTTTTCGCCACATCGAGGCGGGCGTGGCGGCGGCGAGCCAGGCGGGCGGAGGCGCGGTCGATGTGTCGTGTATGGGCACGTTCACCATGCGCTGGCTGATCCCGCGGCTTGGCCGATTTGCCCTCGCCCACCCCGACATTGACGTGCGCTTGATGCAGTCCGATGCGCCCATCAACTTCGCGCGCGGCGGCTACAGCGTTGCCATCCGCGTCACCGATCATCCAATGCCGGACGATGCCGTCGTGACGCACCTTTTCGCCGAGCGGTGTGGGCCGGTGCTGTCGCCCGAGTTGGCCGATCGGCTGAACCTCCGGTCCGCGGCGGACCTTGCGGATGCGCCTCGGTTGGGCACCCGCACGCGCCCTGGCGGGTGGGCGACTTGGTGCGCGAGTGCCGGAATCCCAGCGCTCGAGGCGGGCACGAGCTATGAGCATTTTTACTTTATGCTGGAGGCCGCCGCGGCCGGGCTCGGCGTTGCGATCGCGCCGGAGCCGCACGTGGCTGATGACCTTGCGGCCGGGCGGCTTGTTGCGCCGTTCGGTCTTGTTCCCTCAGGGCTCGATTACGTGGCCGCACGGCGGAAGGACGCGCAGCACACGGTGCGCCGGTTTTGCGAGTGGCTTGGGCAGGAGGCGAAGGCCGGCGCGCATGGCCTTCACCCTGCACCCGTCACCCAAGAGCCCGCCGGGAACGCCCCAACACGAAAGGGTACAGCCCCATGACATTCGCCGTCCTTGCCGACATTCACGGCAACTCCTTCGCGCTGAAAGCGGTGTTGGAGGACATGGCCCGCTGCGGCGTGACGCGGGCCGTCAATTTGGGCGACCATGTGAGCGGACCGATCGATCCGGCCGGCACAGCCGATCTTCTGTTGGCGCAAGATTTTGTCACCATCCGCGGCAACCACGACCGCTGGCTCACCGAGCAAGCGCCCGCCGACATGGGGGCGTCCGACAAGGTGGCCTTTGACCTCCTGCAACCGGCGCATCTTGATTGGCTGAGAGCTTTGCCAGCGACCGCGACGTATGGCGAGGACGTGTTCTTGTGCCACGGAACGCCGTCGAGTGACGTGACGTATTGGCTGGAGCGGGTGGAGCCCAACGGTGTTGTTCGCCCAGCATCGCGCGCGGAGGTGGAGCGCGAAGCGATGGGCATTGAGGCGAGGCTTATCCTGTGCGGTCACACCCACTTGCCGCGAGTCGCTCAGCTGGAGCGTGGGACGACCATCCTCAATCCGGGAAGCGTTGGGTTGCCGGCCTATGATGATGACGTGCCGGTCTATCACCGCATGCAAACGGGTACGCCGAACGCGTCGTACGCCATTGTGGAGGGCGCGGGGCGGGACAGGACGATCACCTTCCGGTCGATCCCCTATGACGCTGAAGCCGCGTCGCGGATGGCGGCCGGGCACGGCCGGGACGATTGGGCCCGCGCGCTTGCCACCGGATGGCACGAGCCCTGACCGGCGCCAGCGGTTGCCTCTTGATTGGCGGAGCGAGGACCGTCGCCCGCGCCTCTGGGCCACTTCGAGCGAAATCACTCCCCGTTGGGCGGCAACAACCGTGTGACCAGCCCCGCCAGCATTGCGGTACTGAGGCCGAAGTTGAGCACGCCGGTGACCGCCGCGATAGCGCCGAGGGTCCGCAAACCCTCATTCAGGACGATGTCGCCATAGCCTAGCGTCGTATAGGTCACCAGCGCGAAGTAGATGCCCTCGCGCCAGTTGAGATCTGCGTCGAAGCCGATGATCACCGCGGCCCAAATCGCCACCTGCGCCAGGTGGGCGAACGTGATCGTTGCAAATGCGACGACGATAAGAACGCCCCAAAAGAAACGCGGCTGCGTCTGCTGCAAGCGCTTAGCCACAAAGCGAAGCTCATTCACCAACGTCACCAGCATCGCAATGTGCAACAGCGAGCAAACACTGAGCACTATGATGCCGATCAAGAGTTG
>ERZ1740058.1359-NODE-1359-length-11902-cov-6.871613_pt1 | contig 11902 bp, 11 predicted proteins | sample MGYA00581745_ERZ1740058 | MGnify/ENA primary metagenome ERZ1740058 (study PRJEB43018, sample SAMN04849742) | marine metagenome | isolation source: floating plastic debris | place: Pacific Ocean | collected 2008-08-30 | study: EMG produced TPA metagenomics... | reverse complement strand
AATCTCATGTTCAAAACATAAAAAATGGCCGGAATTTCTTCCGACCATGACTGGATGTCCACCGTGTTTTTCCTGGGAGAGGGCATTGAGTTCTTTCAAGGCGGTGCTGGCAATCCGGCTGTGGGCCAGTATTTCATTCGGGGCGAGCGAAGCGCGGTGCAGCACCCGTTCGTACTCCTGAGCTAGATCCGGGTAACCGTAGCTCCGCAGGGTATCGGCCGCTTGGTAGCCCACTGTTTGCAGTTCCGTGGACGGCTGATTATTTAATTCTTTTTCCATGCACGATAAGCTTTAGATACAAAAAGTTATTAATTCATATTTGCTTAGAGAGGAAGAGACTGAAAACGGATCAGAACCTGATACTCCGTACCATCGCGTACTTTAGGCACCTTTACCTGCCATATCTTTTCATCTAATTGTTCCAGGTGCCAGTTCTCGGTATGGTAGGAGGCACCGAGCTCATAACCATAGAGCATCCGGTGCCCGACATCAAATAATTCCACAGAGAAAATATGGCGGGCTTCATTCAATTTCCAACCGGCCACATGCGGATGAAAATGTAGTTCATCGGGTGTACAACGCATCGTGCGCTCTTCGGCCTGTATTTCTCCTACTTCCCCGGTGCCGGGTGCCAGGGTGACGAAGACATTATCCCGGATGCAATCCGGAAGGCTTTCGTACCAGTTCTGGGTGATCGTACCATCCGAGGTAGTAGCTTCCAGGGCGATGAGCTGCCAATGCTGCTGATGCAATAAGGCTTTGAGTTGGCTTTTTTCCGTAATGGTATCTTCCTCTGACTGACAGGCACTAAGTATCACGATCAGCATTAAGAAGCTGGTAAGGATTGGGTAGATTTTCATGCTACTAATGGGTTAAAAGTTGAATAAAGGAGTTTGGGCAATAGTACTTCGCACCAAACGATGGTGGGTTTTAGCTGCTTTTTCTTGCATCGGTTTTACTTGAGTTACTTCCAGTAATAATTGATCCGAGCGGGTTACTAGCCTGCCCGCTAACTGCAGGTATTCTTCCGCATCGCTTTGTAAGCGTAACCGCTCGGCTTCGGTCATGGAGAAAAGGTCCGGCTGTTTAAGCACTTCATTCATTTCCATGGCTTTCAACATCAGGTCTTCGGCCAGGTATTGAAACGCGACGGCTCCGTAGGATTTGCGTTCAGCAGCTATTTGGTGAAAGCTACTGGCAAGCGATTGAGAAGTGTGTTGGGCCTGTTGCCACGAAGCTAGGTTGCTAGGCAGCACATCGTCTGATCCTGCGATAAAAAGATCACTATAGTTGTCGCCAGGGCTGCGCTCGAAGAACGGATGCTCAATGATGTACTCAATTTCAAGTCCAGGCTGCCCAGTACTTTTGATTAGTTCAGTGGCTAGGTAAAGTGATTTGGAAAGATCACTCCAATGAAGGTCTTGAACCGTTTCGGCTTGCCTGAGATTATCAAGTACCTGCTGCTGAAGGGCATACATGGCATCGTAATTTTCGTGAACCCCTAGGGTGAAGTCCCGGACTTTTTGGTGCTGCCGTCCTTTGCTTAGGTTCGCTGCCAGGTTCTCGCCGCTTTTGGCGATAGCTTTTTTATCTAGTACGAATACCGGTTGCGAGTGACCCAATTTAGAAAGTAGGCTTAGTAATAGGGTGATGAGCAAAATACATTTCATAGGCGATAGTTTATTAGTTGTTGTATAGGGAAGTGGTGGCGATGACTTTTCTTTCCTGCTGATGCTGGTAGGCTTTGATGGCCTGGGCTTTCGTCCAGGATGGCCGGGCGCTCGTCTGGATCAACTCATCCGCTTGGGTAGTGAGCTGCTGACTTTCCTGCAAGGTCCGTTGCATCTGGGTGAGCATCTCTAAGCGTTCGTGTTCCGTCATAGAAAACCGCTGGTCGGTAGTCAGTAGCATTCGCAGTTCCGCTGCTTTTGCAATTTTCTGCTGGGCTAGCTGCCGATACCCTTGGGCCAGTTGCAGTTTCCGGCGATTACTCATTTCCTGTAGGGCGATCACGTTTCGTTGCCGGGTTTGCTGATAGGCTTCCCAAATAGTAAGATCGGTGAACACAACCTCTTCATCGTAGGGCACCAGGTACTGGTACAGTGTCTTGCTCTTTACTATCGGCTCAGCTGGCGTTTGGTAAACTTGATGTAGCTCAGCGGCAAACGAATAGTCCGCCAGGTGCTGACCGGCCTGCATTGCTTCAAGAACGGCCTGCTGTTCAGTGGATTGATACGACACGGTAAGGCTTGTCGTGCTAACTGTTTTGCCGCTTGGGAAAGGTTTAATAGCGAAGTACCTTGTCTTCCTGCATACGATTTTTCCCGGAGCTCGTCCAGCGAATAATATTGGCCGTAAAACCGAGCGACCATCCGTAGGCAGGCCGGACCACAATCCATGCGGTCTAGTTGCTGATAGAAAGGAAAGCGTTTCATATTGCCGTACAATCCTGTTTCTACTTTCTACTTATCAGCTGACTTTGAAAAATATGAAAGAAAAATGGTCGATAGGTCGCTCCTATGGGGATGACTTTTTGAGATTTCAAGTTGTTATCTAAGATGATTTGGTTGCCATCAATAGCGTTGATCTTATCAATGGCTACTATGTAGGATTTATGGACTCTGAAAAAATTAGAAGCAGGAAGCCTTTTTTCTAGATCCCGAATATTTACCAATGTGATTATACGATCATTTTGGGTATAGATTGAAACATAGTTTTTAAGCCCTTCTATATAGTGAATATCATTTATCTTAACTCTGCGCATTCTACCTTTCCCTTCAGTTTTCACCATCAGAAATTCCTCTGAACTTCCTGTAATAACCGGAGACATTGACTGCCTGTAAGCCTTTTGCGCTGCTTTTAAAAAACGATCAAATGAAACCGGCTTCAGTAAAAAGTCTACTATATCATGCTCGTAACTTTCCAAAGCATATTCAGCGTGTCCGGTACTAAGAATCACTTGGCACCGATTATTTAAGATCTCCAGAAGCTCAATACCGGTTAAGTCCGGCATCTCAACATCTGAGAAGATTAAGTCTGTGGAAGTATCCTGTAGGAAAGCAAGGGCGTTTACAGATTCAGTAAAAGTATTTATTAGCGTAAGAAAAGGAGTCTTTTCTACGTGGTTTGCCAATACTTTAATTGCCTGGGGATCATCATCCACAATAATACAACTCAGCATATTAGGTATTAAGAAAATTATATAATTGATTAATCTTTTGACGGTAGGTGCCTCCTACCGGTATTGGTAACTCAACATGTTCTAGAGATACTGAACTGGAGTCAATTTCAGCAATATGTTCTATGTTGATGATATATTGCTTATGAGTTCGGATAAATGAATTCAAGGGAAGCATTTTTTCCATTTGAGCGATTTTATAGAAAAGCATAAGCGGGTGCCTTTTGCCTTTTTGATGAATCTTCACAAAATGACCATCTGACTGTATGAACAGGATATTTTTATACCTCACCTTAATGATTTTACCGTTATCGCGAACAAACAAATAGTCACTTTGGACCGAGCTATTCTGGATCTGTGCCAACTGTTTTGCCTTTCTCACTTTTTCTATTGCCTCCAGAAAACGATGAAAAGAGATAGGTTTAAGCAAAAAATCCGTGATATTAAGATCAAACCCATCAATGGCGTACCTTTCATGGGCTGAAGTGATGATAAATTTTGGTAGGTTCACCGATTCTCTGTTTTTAATAATCTTGATAAATTCAATACCATTGAGGTCATCCATTTCAATATCAATAAATACCGTATCCACTGAGTGCTTTTCTAGGTACGCGAGCGCTTGAAAAGGCGAGGTAAAGCAAACAGCTAGTGAAAGTGAAGGGACCTTAGTAGCGTATCTTTTAATGATGTCAAGGGCACTAGGGCTGTCATCGAGAGCTATCGCACTTATTTGCATAGTAAGAATTATAAAGCGACTTGATTAAAACAACCCCGAAATTTATTATATTTTATTGAATATTTATAATATTATTTATATTGTTTTTCATATATTATTATTGTTGTATCAATGCATATAATTTTTTACTGAGAATGACTTCTGGAGATCATTTGAGCTAAAAGAAAGCAGACTAACTTCAATGCCTGCCTTCATGATAGAATAAATGATATACTACAGCTACCTTCTAGGGCGATGTAACACTTTTGATGCCGGAGGCTTGATGGGATCACCGCCTCTAATCTTCATTTGCTGATCACTATCCAGCATCGTTACCGATTCTCTGTTCACAATCTCATTGAGTGAACGTGGTTTTCTTTTTGATTTTTTCATCATAATTATTGGTTTAGTTTCTGCTAAATTATAGCAACATTCACCCCTAGTCAACCTACTTCAAGGCGTACTTCACGAACGGCTAGGAATACTTCACGAACCTAGGATATTGGTTCATGAACAGGCTTGAATACTTCATGAATGCTCCGCGAAAGTCCTATCCGATAATTCTGGTTGACTTATTTTGTGCCTGCTTAATACTTACCAATGAAACTTATGGCGCAATCAAGTAATACAATCAGTATTTCATTTACCCAAGGCGAAAAATTACGTCATCTAGGTATTTGGTTCCTAGTTTGGGGCTTTATGCTGCTTACTGCTTTAGAAGTAGATTGGCCTCTTGGATTCAGCGTAGCAACTCAGACTCCTTACTTGCTATGGTTTATGGTTGTATTCTATGGATTGTTGTATTGGGCTTGCCCATTCTGGCATCAGAACAAAAAACGATTTGTTATTAACACGCTACTTGGCCTGACGCTATTTTCGGTAGGATATGTCTTATTAGATCTTCACGTCCCAGAATACGTTCCAGATGGTTACCTACAACCTGTTTACCCTTTGTGGAGTCATATTATGGACGCAATACTTTTTTTTGTATTTATCGAGGTTGTTGTCCTAGGGGTATATTTTCAGAAGTATAATCTTGAAAAGATTAGGATTAACAGCCAAAAAGAGATTGACTTAGCCAATAAGAAAGAACAGATCATTCGTCAGGAACTGGACTTCTATAAAAGCGAGTTCAATACCCATATCACCTTTAATACACTTTCTCATATCTACTCTAAGGTGATGGAAGATTCAGAACTGGCTAGCCCGATATTACTACTTTCAGATATCCTCCGTTACAATCTTAAAGTCCAGCCTCACCAGGAAGTTTCTCTGGAGCAAGAGATTAATTATCTGAAGACTTTTATAGAGATTTATCAAGTACTGTATCCGAAGTTACAGGTGAACCTTAGTGTTGAAGGGGAAAGCCGTAATGTAAAAATATTACCCCGGATTTTGATCAGCTTTGTTGAAAATGCTTTTAAACACGGAGATAAGAAAAATCCTTGTAATCCTATTCAGATTACTCTAACGATTGGCGAGCAGATACACTTTACCGTTAGTAACAAAAAAAGGCCTACTAGCCCATTCTTATCTACTAAGTTAACCAGCACGAAAGTAGGAATAAAAAATGTACGCAAGACCCTGGATGCTTTTTATCCTAACCAATATCAATTAGAAATTACCGAAGATCAAAAACGGTATAAAGTTTATCTTTGTATTGACAATCAGCATGAGTCCTTTGCCGAAACGAATACTATTATTGCCCAATCCATATAAGTGACACTCCAAAAAAGCTTTCTTAAACCTCAGTAATGAAATATTTAGTTGCATTATTATTATTTAGTGGACCCCTCCAAGCAATAGCGCAGGATAGCTCCTCAATCCAAGTGCTTCCTGATACAATGGGGGTTACCGAAAGGATGTATGGAAAAGTGATCCATGATCCTTTTCGCTGGATGGAGAAAGAAAGTCCCCAGACAAAAAGCTGGATGGTCCGAAAAAATCAAGAAGCCATCACGGCACTTCAGCAACTTGAGGGGTACGATAGCTTACTGCAAGAAATCAAGATGCTGAGAAATTCTGTTCCTTCGTTGAGTACAATACCGGTGGAGAACCAAGGCAAAATATACAGCCTGCGGGTTTTGACCGAAAACGGAGTAGAAGAAATTGTTTTGTTTGATCATCCTGCCGATGAAGGCCAAGTAATCTTTTCAACCGAAGGCCTCAATCAGCAGGATAGTACCTTCTATACTATTTTTAGCTTTGAGCCTTCCCCTGATAACCGTTATCTAGCTATTCAACTTTACCCGGACGGAAATGATCAGATGGAAATACGTGTGTTTGATGTTGAAAAGAGAAGACTACTGGACGATGTGATCAACGCCAGTATTTCTTATTTCCCTAGCTGGTTGCCGAATAGTAAGGCTTTTTTCTATACTCAGTTAAGCCTACCGGAAGATCAGTGCGATTTGTTTGATAAAGTGCGGGTGAAGATACATACGCTGGGTGAGCCTCAGACAGAAGATCGGGTGATGCTAGATCCGAACAATAATTCAGCGATCACCTACGAGGCTGGTGACTTTCCGGTGTTCAAGGTGCTTCCTGATAGCAACCATATACAGTGTTCTGTCATACGCGGTATTTCCCAATATGCTTCTTATTATGTAGCTACGATACCGAAAGTCATCCAATCCCCCACCAGTAGTTCCTGGAGAGTCTTATTTGACTTGGAGGATCAAGTAAGCGAAACCACTGCTCAAAGCACTAAGCTTTACGGCCTTAGTCATCGTGAGCATCCCGAAGGAAGTATCAACCAAGTAAAGCTAGAGGCTCCTGAAAAATCTGCCCCTCTATACTCGGTAGACGAAGGGTACATCAACACCTTTAAAGCTACGCGGGAAGCTTTATATGTGGAGCATGTATTGGATGGACTGAGCCATCTTATTCGTATAACAGATCAACAAGTACGAGAGGTTGAGTTGCCGTTTTTAGGAAATCTAGATTTGAGTACGGATGGGTTTTTCACTTCCGGCACCGAGAAAGGATTGTTTTTCGGGCTTTCCAATTGGGCGCATGGCTACGGAATCTACTACCATGACCCAGTTAAGGACACAGTCATAAAAACGAATATTCGCCCGGCCGGAAAATACGATTTGCCTACCGATTTAGTGGTAGAAGAAGTCAATGTGCCTTCTCACGATGGAGTACCTGTACCCCTGTCTATTATCTATGATAAACGAATAGCACGGGATGGTAGTAACCCTACTGTAGTGGAGGCCTACGGTGCCTATGGAGAATCGTTAGAGCCTTATTTTTCGGTAGAAATGTTGGCTTGGTACCGGCGAGGTGGCATTCTGGCCTATGCTCACGTTCGGGGTGGGGGCGAAAAAGGCATGTCTTGGCACGATGGGGGAAGAAAAGAAACTAAATCTAACAGTTGGAAAGATTTGATTGCCTGTTCCGAATATTTGATTGATCAGCAGTATACCTCACCGTCTCATTTAGGAATACGCGGCGGTAGTGCCGGAGGCATTGCAGTGGGGCGAGCCATGACCGAGCGTCCGGAACTATTTGGTGCCGTTGCCCTGGAATACCCGATGGTGAATCCCACCCGGCTTAACCAAACCCCTGATCCCATTGTACAACAAGATGAGTTTGGATCCCCGGAAGACTCGGTGGAATTCCAGTACCTCTATCAGATGGACACTTATTTATATGTTGAACCAGGAACTAACTATCCGGCGCTGTTACTTACCGCTGGAAAGAATGATACACGTGTACCCACTTGGGAACCCGCTAAGTTGGCCGCTCGCATGGCCTCAGATCGGGGGAATGACCGTCAAACTTTATTCAGGCTTTATGAAGGTGGGCATGGCGTAGGGGATGCCGAAGAAGCCCTGGCTCACTATACAGATCCTCTTGCTTTTTTTCTCTGGCAATTGAAAGCTATTAATCAACGCTAGGGAATAAATTTTAGACTATCCCAAAAAGGTTTACTCTATCGGAAGAAAAAAGCTTACTTGCTTCTTGATATTCTATTTCTGATACGATTCTTGAGAGGCTACCTGAGAGCAAGACAAATCTTACCTTTTATCAAGTAACGAGCATACCCTGCTTCTTGGAAAATGGTCGTCATAAGGTGATTGATACTACTAATGAAGAATTGGAGATAGAATAAAATTCAATTGTTATATCCCTGTACTGGTAATTTTTCCTCGTGATTGGTGGTATATTTAGTTCGTAAAATTTTCATATCCTCACTCACCTTCTTCTGAACAACTTTGGCGTAAATTTGTGTGGTTTTAATACTCTTGTGACCAAGCATTGAACTTACCGATTCAATAGGGATACCGTTGGTAAGCGTGACCGTAGTAGCAAACGTGTGTCGGGCCACATGAAATGTAAGATGCTTGCTGATATTACACAAGTCTGCAATTTCTTTCAAATAGGCATTTAACTTTTGGTTGGAGAGGACGGGTAAAAGTAAGCCTTTGTCGACTGCTTCGGGGTGTTCACGATACCTTTCAATGATAGCCAAAGCAGGAGGAAGTAGCGGTACTTGAGAAGAACTACCTGTTTTTTGCCGATCTATAAATAACCATTGTTCACCATCAATACCAGTTGAAATATTATCCAATGATAATCTAGCTACATCAACGTAGGCTAATCCTGTATAGCAGCAAAATAAGAAAGTATCTTTTACTAAGTTCAGACGAGCAACTGTAAATGATTTTTGTGCAATGCGTTCTAACTCTTCCTCAGTTAGAAAATCCCGTTTTACTTCCTGCTTACTTCCTTTAAATTTGGCAAACGGATCTCGATCGATCCATTCATTGGTAACTGCTAGATTGATAATCTTACGAAAATTGGTAAGATACTTCATCGTAGTGTTATGGGCACACTTTCTGACCGTTTTAAGGTAGAACTCAAAATCAGTAATGAACTGGTACCGTAGCTCGGAGAGATATAGATCTTCTCGGTGAAACTGGTGTTTGATAAACTCTTGTGTGAGTTTAAAAGTCGTCAAAAACTTTGTATAGGTAGCTTTAGCATAGCCTCTTCCTATTTGCGCTTTCATTTGTTCGTTGTGATACTGAAAGGCTTCCAATAGCGAATGTTGATTACTCATGTTACCTGTAAAATGGTCTTTAATAGCGGTAGCGGTAATCAACCTATTTTCTTGTTGTAACTGATTGTAAATCACATTGAGGCGGCTACGGATGTGATCAATGTGCTGATTAATAATTCGGGCACTTTCACGATTCCCTTTAACTCTACCTTTACGACTATCCCATAACTTAACTTCCACCCACTGCTTAGTGAAAAGCTCCTGGCGTTTTCCATCAACTGTGATTCTTACATAAATGGGAACTTCACCCATGGGGTTAATACGGCTCTTACGAACTAAAGGAAGAATTGAATAGGTATGTCTGGATTTCACGGTATAATACTTTAGTGATGCACAGTGCTAGTTTGTCTCTAAAGATACAGAAAATACCCTGATTTTACACCAAAACAATCATGCAATTTACTGTATTTCAGTAATTTATAGCTATATCGGTGAACAGCACAAAATCTTAAAAACTGTTCACCGATTTGCCACCTTTTTTTTTGGGAATTTATGAATAAAAAGATTCGAGAGGAAACAAAAAACCCCTCAGATCATACGATCTGAGGGGTTATGAATATTTTGTGAGTAATGATGCGGTCCGGACGGGACTCGAACCCGCGGCCTCCTGCGTGACAGGCAGGCATTCTAACCAACTGAACTACCGGACCAATCAAAATTGGAATGCAAATATGAAATCTTATCGTCTTATTTCCAACAAACCATCGTAGTTTTTTCTTCCAAGACTGCACAGGCTGGATATTCGCTTTTCGGGAAAGTTGGTAAAATACGGTTTTAATCCTAGTTTTGAGCCCTAAATCATAGAAGTATGGCAACTGAGAATCCTCCCAGAACATTACTGGAGTTTGAAAAGCCAGTGGTAGAACTTGAAACCAAACTGGCCGATATGAAGCAGATGGCGAATGAAAGTGGGGTAGATGTAAGCGAAGCCATCCGAACACTAGAAGACAAAATTCAGCGTCTGAAAGAAGAAACTTATGCTAATCTCACCCGCTGGCAACGCGTACAGTTATCGCGCCACGCTGATCGTCCCTATACGCTAGATTATATCTATGAGCTTTGTGGCGATTTCATTGAACTACACGGTGACCGGAACGTGAAAGACGATAAGGCAATGGTAGGCGGGTTCGGACGTATCGATAACCAGACGTTCATGCTAATTGGGCAACAGAAAGGGCGAAATACCAAATTACGACAGATGCGAAACTTCGGTATGGCTAATCCCGAAGGATACCGCAAGGCACTGCGACTGATGAAAATTGCGGAGAAATTTAACAAGCCTATTGTAGCATTTATTGACACTCCTGGCGCATTTCCCGGTATAGAAGCGGAAGAGCGAGGGCAGGGGGAAGCCATTGCCCGTAATCTGCGGGAGATGTTTATGCTGAAGGTGCCGGTTATATGCATCATCATTGGTGAAGGAGCATCCGGTGGGGCATTGGGCATTGCCATTGGCGATCGAGTATTTATGCTGGAAAACACCTGGTATTCAGTCATCTCGCCAGAGTCCTGTTCTTCTATTCTGTGGCGTAGCTGGGAGTTTAAAGAGCAGGCTGCCGAAGCATTGAAACTGACCGCTCAAGACATGCACCAGTTTCAAATGGTAGACGGGATTATTGAAGAACCTTTGGGAGGGGCTCATCTCGATTTGAAGTGGCAGAGCCAGAAAATCAAGGAGTATATTTTTGATAATTTGAAGGCCCTGCAAAAACTGTCGGATGAAGACCGAGTACAGCAACGCATTAATAAATTCAATAAAATAGGAGTGGTGCAATAGACACCAGACTCATAAGCTACGTTGTTCAAAGGAAGCGGAACTGAATTAGGTGCTAGTATGAAATTAGGATTAGTGCTGTCGGGCGGTGGTTCCCGGGGGATTGCCCACTTGGGGATACTAAAGGTGCTGGATGAGATTGGGTTTCAGATTGATGCTATCGCCGGGAGTAGTTCGGGTGCTATTGCTGGTGCTCTTTACGCTAATGGTTATTCCCCGGATGATATCCTGCAGATTATTCAAGAAACTAACTTTCTGAAGCTTATTCGCCCGGCAATTAGCCGTACCGGTTTACTGAAAATGGACAGTGCCGAGTGGCTGTACCAAAAATACCTACCGCATAATTCATTTGAAAGCCTGAATATTCCGCTTACCATCAACGCTACTGATCTTTGTAAGGGGAAAGCGGTTTACTTCTCTAAAGGAGAACTCATTCGCCCGCTCATGGCTTCTACCTGTATTCCGGTGATGTTTGAACCGGTTTCGGTGGGTAATAAACTATTCGTAGACGGAGGGCTACTCAATAACTTCCCCGCAGAATCTCTTTTTGGCAGCTGCGACAAGATCATTGGCTTGCATTGCAACCCTATTGACGATACCTTTCAGGTAATGAATATTAAGACTATGCTGGAGCGTACGTTTTTGCTAACGATCAATGCAAATTCCTACTCCCGGCGTAAATACTGCGACTTTTTTATTGAGCCGCCAGCACTAAAAACTTACAATATTCTGGATTTGAAACGAGTAGAAGAGATTTTTCAGGTTGGGTACAATTATGCCAAAACTCTGGAAGAAGATCTTACCCAGTTTTGGGCTACTTTATCAACAACAACCAAATCATAATGTGGAAGATTATTGCTAAAATCATTATGGGCATATCTGGCTGGTCGTATAACAAGAACTTTCCCGAAGACATTAAAAAGGGAGTAATGGTAGCCGCCCCTCATACCAGCAATTGGGATATATTCTATGCGCTTTCGGCTTTACGATTAATGGGGATCCCAGTCCGTTTCACCATCAAGAAAGAGTGGATGAAGCCTCCGTTAGGCATAATCCTTAAAGCATTGGGGGCGATACCCATTAACCGGCAACAGAAAGGACTTAAGCGAGAAAGCATGGTTGACGCGATGGTTCGTCTATTCGATGAGCGGGATCATTTAATTG
>ERZ1740058.1358-NODE-1358-length-11909-cov-5.106125_pt1 | contig 11909 bp, 2 predicted proteins | sample MGYA00581745_ERZ1740058 | MGnify/ENA primary metagenome ERZ1740058 (study PRJEB43018, sample SAMN04849742) | marine metagenome | isolation source: floating plastic debris | place: Pacific Ocean | collected 2008-08-30 | study: EMG produced TPA metagenomics... | reverse complement strand
AGAGGGCTGGACAAGATTTCTTTGAAGAGCGAGTGGGTTAAGTCGGCATGGACAAAATTGGTGTTGTGCAGATCGACCTGTTGCAGACAGGCATGCCAGATTTTTAGGCCGGAAAAGTTGAAACCTGCTAAATCTAGGCCCAGATGAATGCAGAGGTTGATCAAATTACCACTGCCATAGCCGGATAGTTTGGGTTCCCCTCGCCGGATGGCCGTCAGGATTCTAAGGACCTGCTGTTCGAGGGCTGCGATCGCCGCAAACCGTCGCTGAAACTCATTGGCAATGGCCCCGAGGATAAGCCGCTGCTGACTCTCCCGGACATATTCAGGAACCGTCGTTTTGACCAGTGCCTGGGTAATGAACAGGTTGAGTTCAGCGGTGGTCAGCTCATCCACAATCTGTTCAATCAGGCGATTGCTGACATATTCCATCACCACCGGCTGTTGGATGTAGTGCCCGCGTTCCTTTTCAAGCAGGCTACGACGACACAGGGCTTCCAACCCTTCGAGCAAACGCTGAGAAGAGGCCGTGGGGATAATGTCATCGCGGAGAACTGTGGCCGTTGTCCAATCGCGATTGACGGCCAACCAGTACATCAAGGTTTGTTCGAGGGGGGAAAGGCGGACAAATTGCTGGTCAAGCAGGTGGCGGAGCCCATTAAACAGGATGGTTTCTTGCGCCAAAAAATCAGCAATATCGCCATCAAACAAGTCTTGAATGGAGGTGGCAGCAATTTTCAAAGCCAGGGGATTACCGCCGTAGGTGTCAATCAGCGTTTGGCGAGCGGCCTCCAGGCCAGCCAGTCCTTTGGCGGCAAGTAAGTCATCAGCCTCAGCTTGTAGCCCTGCTAAGGTGAGCGATCGCACGGGTAGTTCAATCCCGGCTTGGATGGCAATCACCGCCGGCTTTTCACGACTGGTGATCAAGACACAACTGGCATGGGCCATTTCGCCTGCAAGTTGGAAAAGGTGGCCATAGTTTTCATAATCCGGAAGAAACTGGCCCATCTGCTCAGGATGCAACAGGGTTTCGACATTGTCGAAAATGAGCAGGCATTTGGATGACCGTAGATAATGCAGCAGGCGGTTGAGGGTGGGTTGTGTCTCCTGCTGACGGGAGAGCAGCGGAACAATCTGTTCCAACAAGGTCCCTAGCAGTGGCGCATTCTGCAAGCTCCGCCAGATGACAAACTCAAATTCTGACTGTAACTGTTTAGCTAACTTGCCACTCACGCTCGTTTTGCCGATGCCTCCCATGCCCAGCAGGGCAACCAAACGGCAACGGTCTTCAACGACCCACTGCTGCAGGGTTGCTAACTCCCCACGACGCCCCAGGAAAAAAGTGACATCCGGAGCTTCCCCCCAATCACAATTAGGCTGGTTCTTAGGAACCAGCGGTGGGCTGGCGATGGCCGAGGGGTGCCTCCCGGATGGTTGAGGCGGATGGAGCACGGCTGGCTGTTGATATCGATTCAGAGCCTGACGGAAATTACGTTTACTGACTTTTTCGCCCAGGGCAGCGGAGAGCAGTTGCCAGAGCTTTGGCCCCACATCTCGTCGGACATAACTGGGAGAATAGCCCGATGCTTCGGCAATTTGCTCATAGGTATTGTCGGCGATCGCCCCCGTCAGGATTGCTATTTCCACATCCGTGAGATACCGACTCGCACTGGCAAACATGGCCGCATTAGCAATTGCCAGTATCGAGTCTGCTTGCGTCATGGTTACCGCTCCTCGTCCTAAACTTCGATGGCTCCCAGCGCTTTCAAGGCTCCCTTTTGGGAAGCGGTTAAGCCCGTGACGCCAGTCATGTTCATGCCTTCATAGGGCCGCCTGGCGCGCAATGTTTTCAGGCACTGTCCGGTTTGCGGCTCCCAGAGTTTAATCGTTTCATCGAAACTGCCAGTCGCCAGCCACTCACCCTGGGGATGCCAACTGATGGCTTTGACCGGGCCATGATGGCCTGCTAAGGTGAGGGCACATTTTTGAGTCTGCAGATCCCAGAGACGCGTGGTGCCATCCTGAGAGGCGGTGGCGAGTTGATGTCCCTGGGGATGCCAGGCGATGGCCCACACCCAATCGGTATGGTCGGTAAAGGTATGCACGCACTCGCCCGTCTGGTAATCCCAAAGTTTGGCCGTGTTGTCGTGGGCACCACTCGCTAGCAAGCGGCCATCGGGGCTAAAGGCCAGGGAGAAAACGGCATTGGTGTGGCCTTCGAGCGATCGCTCAACTTGTCCCGTATCCTGGTGCCACAAGTGAATCAGCCCCGACTGTAAGCCACTGGCTAAATAACTGCCGTCCGGATGCCAGGCCACCGAGGGGACTAACATGCCATGGTTGATAATCTCTTGCCCCTCGCCTGTTGTGGATTGCCAGAGTCTGACGGTGCCGTCGAGGGCGCCCGTCGCAAATTGGTCGCCATCAGGGTGCCAGGCGATCGCCGGAGCCATGGCAAGCAACTGCTCGAATACTTTCAAGCACTCGCCCGTTTGCATGTCCCAGAGTCTGATGTGCCTGTCTTGGGAAGCACTCAGCAGAGTCGCTGCCTTGGGATGCCAGGCAACGGACAATACCAGATTCATGTGATCCTGCAAGCTCCGCAGACAGGTCTCTGTGGCAACTTGCCACAACCGGACAAAGCTATCTTGATGTCCCGAGGCAAGCTGTTGGCCATCAGGGTGGACCGCCACAGCCCAGACGGCACTACTATATCCCTGATAGTTTCTCAGACAACTGCTATTGGCAAAATCCCAAAGCTTAATGGTCTGGTCATCGCCACCACTGATCAGGGTCTGACCATCGGCGCTAAAGGCGACCGACCACACCAAACTATTATGACCTTGTAGGGTTCTGAAACTATCCACTGTATTCGTATCCCAGAGTCTGACAGTGCCATCTTGACAGCCCGCCGCCACGAAGCGATTATCGGGGCTGAAGGCGAGCCACCAAGCCACGCCAAAATTACCGTGGATGGTCTGCGTGCAGGTCTTCGTCGCCACATCCCAGAGTTTGACCGTGCCATCCTGAGAACTGCTGGCGAGGGTTTGCCCATCGGGACTGAAGGCGACGTACCAGACAAAATCGGTATGGTCGATCAGGGTCTCCAGCCGTTGGCCCGCGGTGGCATCCCAAAGAAGAATGGTGTGATCACCCCCAGGAGAAGCAATCAGAGCCTCCTGGGGATGCCAGGTAACCGCAGGGACTTGGGGGGTGTTAGCGCGTAAAATATGCAAGCATTCCCCGGTCTGGGCATCCCACACCCTCACGGTTTGGTCAAAGCCGGCACTGGCCAACTGGCTGCCATCCGGTTTCCAGGCAATGCGACCCGTCATATCATCATGTCGTAAGGTGTGGCGACACTGCCCGGTCATGATGTCCCAAAGCTTCACCGTAAAGTCATGGGAGCCACTCGCGAGGGTGCTACCGTCGGGGCTGAAGGCGAGCCCCCGCACCCAACTCTGATGCGCTGCATAAGACGCCACAATTTGACCACTGGCCATTTGTCGCAGATAAATATTGCCCTGGGTGTCGCCACTGGCCAGGAGTTGGCCATCGGGGCTGATGGCCACACATAAAACACTGGCAAAGGCTTCGGTAAAGGTTGACTTGCTGAGGTTAGCCTGGGCTAAGTTGAGGTTGTGTAGTTCCACCTGATGTAACGACGCGTGCCAGATACGCAAGTTAGAAAAGTCATATCCCGCCAGATTCAGGCCCAGGTGATGGCAGAAGTTGATCAGATTGCCAGCACCATATCCTGAAACTCTGGGTTCTGATTGTCTTAACACCGTGAGCATATTCAGGACTTGCTGCTCAATTGCGATCTGGCTGCGGAAGACGCGCTGAAAAGCCTCGGCAATGGGTGTGAGAATGAGCCGTTTTTGGCTATCGCGCACATACTCTGCCACGGTGGTTTTCAACAGCGCATGACGGATAAATAAATGCGGCTCGGCCGTAGTCAGTTCATCCACGATCTGCTCGATTAGGCGATCGCAGACATACTCCATGACCACGGGCTGCTGTGTGTAGCGCCCCTTTTGCTTCTCCAGTAAATGACGCCGACAGAGGGCTTCCAAGGCTTCCAAAATGCGACTTTTGGGCAGCGGCGGCACGATATCGTCGTACAGTTCATCAACGGCGGTCCATGCCCGATTGATGGCCAGCCAGTACATTAACGTGTGCTACAGGTCGGAGAGGCGGGCAAATTGTTGTTCCAGGAGCTGACGCACCCCATTGAAAAGGGTGGTTTCTTGGGCCAGAAACAGGGCAATGTTGCTGTTAAATAGGTCCTGGATGGAGGTCGCGGCAATTTTAAGGGCGAGGGGATTGCCACCATAGGCAGCGATTAACGTTTGGCGCTCCGCCGTGGAGCCGGATAAGCCTTTAGCCGTCAACAGGCTATCGGCTTCGGCGGTCAGACCCGGTAGGGTGAGCGATCGCACCGACAGGGCGGAGCCTTCCTGGATGGCAATGACGTGCGGCTTTTCACGACTGGTCAAGACTAGACAACTTTGATGGGCGGCATCGCCGATCACTTGCAGGAGCTGTTCGTAATCTTCATAGCCTGGACGAAAGCTGCCCATCGGAGTGGGCTGCAAAATGGCCTCTAAGTTGTCCAGAATGAGCAGGCATCGATGGTTTTGCAGATAGGACAGCAAGGCCTTTAACTCCGCTCGGGTGTCTTGCTGCTGGGATACGAGCGCAATGAGTTGGGTGAGTAAATCTTTCAGGATGGGGGCGTTTCGCAGACTTCGCCAAATGATGACTTCAAAGTCAGTTTGAACTTGTTCGGCCAGCTTGGTCGCGAGGGTGGTTTTGCCAATGCCGCCAATGCCCAACAGCGTGACTAAGCGGCATTTATCCGCGACTACCCACTGGTTTAGGGTTGTCAGTTCAATCGTCCGCCCCAAAAAGAAGGCGACATCAGGGGCCTCGCCCCAGTCTGTACAGTGCAGGGCAACGGCCGGGGACGCCGCCTCGACGGTGACCGCCCTGAGCGCCCAATCCTGATTATGCTCAAGCGCCTGACGAAAATTGCGTTTGCCAACTTTTTGCCCCAGGGCGTCCGAAAGTATTTGCCAGAGCTTTGGCCCCACATCTCGCCGCAGGTAGCTGATGGAATACCCGGATGTTTCAGCCACCTGTTCATAGGTCTGATGGGCGATCGCCCCGCTCAGAATCGCTGTTTCCACGTCCGAGAGGTAGCGACCCGCCTGTTTAAAGACAGCCGCATTGGCAGTCGCCAGGAGCCGTTCAGCCTCGGTCATGGTGTCGGTTCAATTTCTATGGGAACACAGTGCTTCATCAAGCAGATCCTACCTGACATTTCCAGACCTTGACAGTCAAACTCCAGACATTTCCTGTAACGACAGCCAACAGGGCCTCGATTAACTTAGAAATGTCAGCGATTGCAGTCCCTCAGAGGCTTTTACTAACCCTAATGTCTCCTAACTATCTGGTTTGCCCTAACTGTGCCCTACGGCCTGGGCCGGGAGAAGCAGCCGGTAGGTGTAGTCGGCAGCAATTCCAAGCCGCAAATTTCTCTGGCCAGCAGCTCGGCACTCGGAGTCGCAGTTCAGGCCTGCACTGGCGTCTGATGCCTAACGCTGAAAGTTTTGCCCGGCCTGAATTTTCTGACTTCAGTTAGACGGCCTCACGCGCTTTTAGGCTCGATTTCCCATCCGCGATCGCCCCTGCTGCGATCGGGCCACATCAATTGATTTCCTGCCCCATGAATTGGTCTGGCAACTGGCGTCACGCACGCCGGTGGTCGGAGTCGTTTGTCCTTTTTCCCTGCTTTTTCACCCTAATTAACCGGAGCACATACCATGACCCCCTTTGGCCCTGAACTCGATTTGAATGATCTTGACGGCAGCAACGGCATCACCCTCAACGGCATTGCCAATGGCGATGGGGCTGGCCGCTCCGTGAGCGATGCGGGCGATGTCAACGGTGACGGCATCACTGATTTCATCATTGGGGCCCCGGCCGCCGCCCAGGGGAATTTGACGCTGGCGGGTGAAAGCTACGTGGTGTTTGGCGGGGCCACCCTGCTCAACAGCCTTGATGCCAACGGCAATCTCGACCTTTCAACCCTGGATGGCAGCAATGGCTTTGTGATCGCAGGCAAAGCCGCCAATGATGACTCGGGGCGATCGGTCAGCCGGGCGGGTGACGTGAATGGTGATGGCGTGGACGACCTGATTATCGGTGCACCCAATGCCGAGCCTGACCTGCCCAACAACGATCGCGGCCAAAGCTATGTGGTGTTTGGCATTCCGGGCAACCGTCCCTCAGCCCGGATAGAGCTAGCATCTCTAGACGGCACAGAAGGCTTTGCCATCAGTGGTATCGACAGTCAAGACCAAGCCGGCTTGTCGGTTAGCAGCCTTGGCGACATTAACGGGGATGGTGCCGATGAACTCATTGTGGGTGCTCCCTTCGCGGAACTAAATCCTACGATGTTGAGCCAGGGAGAGAGTTATCTCATCTTAGGACGCAGCGATATCGGGGAGAGCGGCAACCTACCGCTGGCCGCTATCGGCAATGGCAACAGCGATAATGGCTTTGTGATCCGAGGGGCTGATTTTTCTGAACGCCTCGGTGCTGCGATCAGCAGCGTTGGGGATGTGAACAACGATGGCACCCCCGATTTCATCATTGGGGCCCCCAATGCGACGGCGAACGGCTCAGCCCGAGCCGGCAAAGCCTATGTCATCTTTGGCGATGCGGTGGTACCCAACGGCGTCTTAGATCTAGCCAACCTGGCTCCCAGTAATGGCTTTGTGATCGAAGGACAGGCCACTAACGATCGCTTGGGCTCCTCTGTCAGCGGCATCGGCGATATCAATGGCGACACGATTGATGACTTTATTGTCAGCGCGCCGACAGCCACGGCAAATGGTCAGGTCGTAGCGGGCCTCAGCTATGTGGTGTTTGGTGGTGGCGGTCTCAACACCATTGGCAGTCTGGACTTATCACAGCTCAATGGCACCAATGGCTTCATCATTCAGGGCATCAACGGCAGCGACCAAGCCGGGGCCGCGGTCAGTGGGGCCGGGGATATCAATGGCGATGGGATGGCCGATCTCGTTGTGGGGGCACCCAATGCTGACCCCAACGGCATACCCACCGGGCAAGCCTACGTTATTTTCGGTAGCAGCACTGTGGGAGCCGCGAACAACGGCATTCTGAATCTGGCTAACCTGGACGGCAATAGCGGCTTCACCCTCAACGGCATCAATAGTTCCGATCGCCTGGGCGAAGCCGTCAGCAATGTCGGGGACGTCAATTTGGACAATATCGACGACCTACTCGTCAGCGCGCCTGGTTCCTTTAATGGGAACAATCCAGGTCAGAGCTATATCGTCTTTGGCTTTAATGCCACCAATGGCGATCCGACCCTGGTGGATGATGCGATCGCGACGGATGAAGATACAGCCGTCACGGTGAATGTCCTAGCCAACGACAGTGACCCCGAGAACGATGCCCTCACGGTCACCAATGTCGTTCAACCGACCAACGGTAGCGTCACCGTCAATGCGGACAACACCCTGACCTACACCCCGAATGCCAACTTCAACGGGGCCGAAAGCTTCACCTATCAGGTCAGTGATGGCAATGGCGGCAGCGCCTCAGCCACCGTTGATGTGACCGTGAATCCGGTGAATGATGCCCCTGTGGCCACGGACGACACCGCTAACACGACGGTGGGCAATGCCGTCACCCTTGATGTGTTGGGCAACGATACGGATGTGGATGGTGATCTGCTGGGCGTAGGTACGGTCGGTGCGGCTACAAATGGCACGGTGGTGCTCAAAGCGGATGGCACAGTGACGTACACCCCCGATGCCGGGTTCACTGGCCCTGACAGCTTTACCTACGAAGTGACCGACGGGACGCTGACCGATACTGCAACGGTTAATCTCACCGTTGATGCCGCCAATATTGCCCCGATCGCCCAAGATGACAGCGTCACGACAGCGCGAGATACCGATGTCACGATTGATGTGCTGGCCAATGACACCGATGCCAATGGCGACCCCTTGAGTGTCAGTGCCGTAGGGGAAGCGACTAACGGCACAGTCATGATCAACGCCGATGGCACGCTGACCTATACGCCTGATCTGGACTTCACCGGTAACGATAGCTTCACCTACGAGATCACAGATGGGAATGGCGGTACATCAACAGCCACAGTGGCCGTGACGGTCGATGCGGTGAATCGTCCCCCCGTGGCCAACCCAGATTTCGATACCTACGCGGAAGATAGCTTTACCCGCATTAGTGGTGATGTGCTGCTGAATGATACCGATCCGGATGGGGATGCGATCGCTGTCGTGGCGGTTGAAGGCACACCGCTGGGTCAAGAGATTCCGGGGCAGTACGGCACCTTTTCCATGAATGCCAATGGCCTCTATGGTTACACCCTGGATAATGCGAACCCCGCCGTGGATGGCTTAAATGCTGGTGAAACTCTGACGGAAACCTTTAGCTACACCATCAGTGACGGGACGTTAGAAGATACCACCCAGCTAGAAATTACGATCACGGGCATTAATGATGACCAGTTGGCGATCGCCCCGCTCAATGCCAATCAACCGGAAGGCGACAGCGGCACCACTCCCTTCACCTTTGAAGTCACCCGCACTGGCCCCAATCTAGAGCGGGAAGTCAGGGTAGACTACATCGTCACTGGCACGGGTGCCGAGGCCGCTAGCGCTGCTGACTTTGAGGGCGGTAGCTTGCCGAGTGGCCAAATCATCCTAGCGCCGGGGGCAACCAGCCAGGTGATTAGCGTGGATGTCGTCGGCGAAGACCTTTTTGAAGCCGACGAGACTTTTGCTGTCACCTTGAGCAATGCCTCGACAAATGCTGATATCGCTACGGCCACGGCCATCGGCACCATCCAAAACGATGACGCCTTGGTTCCCACAACGTTGCGTGTCAGAGCCATCGACGCCGATCGCCCAGAGGGTAACCAAATCTTCACTACTTTTAGCTTTGAGATTATCCGCATAGGGGAACTCCGCAAGGTCACCAACGTCGAATACGCCGCCCAAGGCGTTGGCTCCGCCCCCACCGATGCGAACGACTTTTTCTTCCCCCCCTCTGGATTAGTGACGTTTCAGGAAAATGAAGCCATTAAAGTCATCAATCTGGAGATTGCCAGCGATACTCTGCCAGAGTTGGATGAAACCTTTGAACTCAACCTCTTCAACGCTGCCAACACCGACGGCTCTGCGGTTGTGATTGATCTCAATGGGGCGGCGGGCATCATTCGGGATGATGACCAAACGACCCTGAACATCATTGCCGATAATGGCCCGATTGCCGAAGGCTTTGAACAAGCTGAATTTCGCATCACCCGGACCGGCAATCTGAATGTGGAAACGTTGGTGGATGTGGCTGTCAGAGGCAGTGGCAACAATCCGGTTAATCCTGCTGACTTTTTCGGCAATCAGTTCCCCAGCCAGCGGGTGGCCTTTCTGCCAGGGGAGGACTCCGCCTTATTTACGTTTTTCACAGCCCAGGATACAGACCCCGAACCCGATGAAACCTATGAGGTGGTGCTCTCGAATCCGATCAATGCGGTGCTTGGGGACGAGATCGCTACAGGCACGGTTTTTGACAATGACACAGTTATACCGGGATACACCATTAGCAGTGGGGGTAGCCCCATCAACCGCCCTGAAGGTGATGCCGGTACCACGAACTTTGAAGTACGGATTCGGCGAGAAGGGGATCTGAGTAATGCCAGCTTCGTCACCCTAGAAATCACGGGGAGTGGAGCTAATCCCGCTGATGCCAGTGATTTTGGCATCGCCCCCATCACTGGAGTGAGCTTTGCCCCGGGTGAAGCCACCCAAACGCTAGAGATTCCGGTGCTGGGCGATTCCACGGTGGAAGCCAACGATACCTTTGAGTTTGCTATTGTTAGTACCTCCGATGGTCTACCGATTTTGAGGCCTGCGATCGCGTTGACGATTCGCAATGACGATCAGGCGTTTGCGATCGCCCCCCTCAACACCGACCAGCCCGAAGGCAATACGGGCACGACCCCATTTACCTTTACCGTTACCCGCACAGGCTTTACCGTAAACGCTGCCACCGTGGACTATACCGTGCAAGGAGTTGGGGTAACCGCCGCCAATGGAGACGACTTTGGCGGCACCTTACCCAGCGGTACCATCACCTTTGCCCCTGGGGAAACCAGTCAAACCCTCACCCTGGATGTGACCGCAGAAACCGCTCTGGAAGCCGACGAAAGCTTTGAGGTGATTCTATCCAATGCGGTGGATAACGCTGAGATTACGGTGGATCGAGCCCTGGGTACCATCCGCAATGATGATGTCGGGGGTAGCACGATCGCGGTCACTGAGACCACGGATGACGGCACAGGGGAAACCGTCGGTACCCTTAGTTGGGCGATTCAGCAGGCTAACGATCGCCCCGGCATCGACATCATCGAGCTCCAAACCGATGTGCGCTTGAACTTCGCTGACGATCGCATCCGCATGGCATCCCTAATCGACAGCGATGTCACGATTGAGGGCAACGGCTTTACCATCAGCGGCGACAACAACAATAACGGCCAGGTGGATACGGGCACAGCAGACCTCAATGGCGATGGGGTGGTGGATGAGCGCGATGCTGATCGCCCGGTATTCTTTGTGAATTCTGGCAATGTCACCCTGCAAAACCTGACCGTGACCGGAGCCGTCGCCCGGGGTGGAGAGGGCTCTGGCGCTGGAGCCGGGATGGGTGGTGCCCTGTTTGTCAATGATGGGGCCGTCACCGTAGACAATGTTGACTTTGTGGGCAATCAGGCGATCGGCGGCGGCGGCGGGCTGGGGAGAGTCAACCAGACCCCGAGGCTAAATCTAACTGCCTTAAATGGTAGCAACGGCTTTGTCATTAACGGCATTGATGTGGAGGACTTCTCAGGCCGAGTCAGTGGGGCGGGAGATATCAATGGCGACACCATTGACGACCTGATTATTAGCGCTTCAAGAGGTGACCCCAACGGCAATGAGGATGCTGGGGAAAGCTATGTGGTGTTTGGCCGCGATACCGGCTTTGCGGCCAGCCTTAATCTGGCCGACCTGAATGGTAACAATGGCTTTGTCATTAACGGCATTGATCCGGAGGACTTCTCAGGCGGGTCAGTCAGTGGGGCGGGGGATCTCAATGGCGACGGCCTCGACGACCTGATTATTGGCGCTCGATGGGGTGACCCCAACGGCAATGAGAGAGCCGGGGAGAGCTATGTGGTGTTTGGCAGCCCAGATCTGGGGCGGATTAGCAGCGGACCGGTAACTGCGACCGAGAGCAGCCTATTTGGCGGCACAATTGGCCTCAGCAATGACCGTGCCACCGCTGGCGGCTCTGGGTTTGGCAAAAGTGTCGGGGGCGGGGCGGGCGGCACTGGGGGCAACGGCGGCTTTGGGGCCGGGGGCGGCCCCGGCGGCCCCGGCGGCGATGTTACGGCTCCGCCATTTGGGGAAGATGGCTCCGGGAGTAAGGTCGGCAATGGCTTCCGGGGCGCGGGTGGCGATTTTGGCATCACAGGCGGGGCGGGTGGCCCCGGTGAATCGCTGGTCAGTGAAAGCAAGTCGGCGGGGAATGGCGGTAGCGGCGGCAGCGGCGGCTTTGGCGGCGGCGGCGGGGCCGGCGGGATGGCTGGTTCACTGATCAACTCTGTTCCATCCACGCCTGGTGTGCCAGGACGCGGCGGTAATGGCGGCAACGGCGGCTTTGGCGGCGGCGGCGGGGCGCCTAGCTTTTTCGGTAGCAGCGGCGACTTTCTTAGGGCCGAGCCGCCAGTGATTACCCCTATTGCCGCCATTCCTGGGCAGGGGGGCTTTGGCGGCGGCGATGCCGTGCTCAGCCCGGGCACTGGCGCTATTG
>ERZ1740058.1357-NODE-1357-length-11921-cov-5.829850_pt1 | contig 11921 bp, 14 predicted proteins | sample MGYA00581745_ERZ1740058 | MGnify/ENA primary metagenome ERZ1740058 (study PRJEB43018, sample SAMN04849742) | marine metagenome | isolation source: floating plastic debris | place: Pacific Ocean | collected 2008-08-30 | study: EMG produced TPA metagenomics... | reverse complement strand
CATTGATTTTTCCAAAAACTTCCTATCTATAACTTAATTATGTCTTACTGCTTACATAATAGAAATAAATAATACTGTGCCTAACACTATGCACCTGCAATGTCTCTATGAATTGCACTCGGGTGTTTATTTCTCCAAGTACTAAAAATGAAACTTGAACGATAAACGCGAACAACTTGGCTCGGCATGTGCAATAACCGTTGTCGCCAATCAACATTAAAATATGAATTTAACAATCTTTGATGTTCCAACCAGAGTTTCATTGGGTGTTCTAAAAGCCTGGGAAACAGGTGGTAAAGCTATAAGAAACCTTATAGTTCTGGCTTCGATTTTAGGAGTGATAGCTATTTGCATTGCCATCTTAGGTAATATTTTATATCCTGAGGAGACATTTCCTAAAGAAAATAATATTGTGATTCTTCTTACTGGTGGTACAGGTTTTATAGCGTTTGTTTTATACTCAATTTGCATTGCTTATGCAGAAATCAAAGAACAGGAGAAAAATGAGGAAATAATAAATAAAAAGGAAAAGGAAGTTTCTGATCACCCAAATGAACCAAAGCTAGCTTGGGATTTAGCTAGAATTAAACTAGAAAATTATTTAAACCGCAACTTAAGTCAAGTAAGAGCTATTTTCTATTTATCAGTGTCTGTAATGTTAATCGGTTTCGGCCTGATTATCTATGGTACGATAAAGGTATATGATAGTCCTGATAATTTTAAGCCTTCGATCGTAGTCGCTCTGGCCGGAGTTATTATAAATTTTATTGGAGCATCATTTTTAATACTTTACAAGTCAACAATGGAACAGGCAAAAGAATATGTAATAGTATTAGAAAGAATTAATGCAGTTGGCATGTCTGTTCAAGTTATAGATACAATCGTGAACTCTGAGATTAAATTAAAAGATAAGACAAAAGCTGAATTAGCAAAAAAACTAATTGAAATATACAGTAAGAAATAACTGGCTACATCATTTTGCAAATTCCAGTCTAGCGGAACTGAGCTTGATTGTTTGATGTGCCAAGAAGCCTTACACCCTGCTGTTTTGAGTGTTCCGCAGGGTCACTCCAAGCCTAAATGAAAGCAGGGACTTAGTCCCGGACTAGAATACCGCTAAGGTACCCCCAAAAACCCTGTTCTAAGCTATTAGAAACCCTAAGGGAAACTTGTAAGCATATCTGCGTTTTGTGTTAAACTGTTGTTGATTTCTTTTAGTACTTTGTGCCTACACCCCGAAACCCATGGCAGATCGTATTAAAAAAGTTGAGTCCATCAGCGACATGCACCAGATACTGGGCTACCCCAAACCCAAGCACCCGCTGATTTCCCTGCTTGATACCTCAAAATTGACCATCCCCCCTTCGGCTGTGGGGTCCAAGTCCATCCCTAACTTCTACATGATCTCAGTGAAGGACAGCAACTGTGGCCTGGAGTACGGTAGAAACTCTTTTGATTTTAACGAAGGGGTAATGGTCTTTTCCGCCCCCGGCCAGGTGTATACCACTACGCGTGAAGTTCAACCGGGTCAAATTCACGGGTGGATGCTGTACTTCCATCCGGATTTAATCCGCAATACCCACATGGGCGAAATCATAGAAGATTACTCGTTCTTCAACTACGATGTGTTCGAGGCACTTCATCTCTCGGAAGAAGAGGAGAAAACCGTGTACGACTGCATCAGCAACATCAAAAACGAATACGAGCAGCGCATCGATAATCATAGTCAGCGAGTGATTGTATCGAACCTGGAGCTGCTCCTCAACTATTCGTTGCGCTACTACGAGCGGCAGTTCAACACCCGCACCAACCAAAGCAAAGACGTAGTCTCCCAATTTGAAAAGGGCCTTAAGGCATATTACAAAGAGCAAAGGGCACTGGAATTGGGTGTGCCTTCCATTGAGCTATTTGCTGATCAGGCTAATCTATCGCAGCACTACTTCAGCGATTTAATTAAGAAGGAAACCGGCAGGTCACCCAAAGATCATATCAACGAGTACGTGGTAGAGCGAGCCAAAAATATGCTACTAGGCACCGAGCAATCTATTAGTGAGATTGCCTACGATCTGGGCTTTAATTATCCGCATTACTTCACCCGCTTATTTAAGTCTAAAACGGGGCTAACCCCCGGGCAGTACCGTAGCAACAATTAGATTCTGCATTTTGTGTTAGGCTATATGCAGTCTGTGTAGTCTCGCTATTCAGATAATCAGGATATTTAAATATTACTAAACCTTAAAAATTAGAAACCATGAGTAACCAGATAGAAACAAAGCACTTGCAGCAGGTAATAGAAAGCCACGGCCAGGATATGACCGGTAAGGTGGTGGCCATCACCGGAACCACCAGTGGCACCGGTTTTGTCTGCGCCCGAGAAGTTGCCAAGCAAGGAGCTACGGTAATTCTGCTCAACCGTAAAAGCGAAAGAGCAGAAAACGCTCTCCGGCAATTACAGGAATCGGTGCCCGACGGAAAGTTTGAAACTATCGATTGCGACTTACAAAACTTTGCGAGCGTTAGGAGTGCCGTAGACAGCATTAAGGCCAAGTACGATGTAGTTGATGTACTCGTGAATAATGCAGGAGTGATGGCCATGAAGGATGAAGCTACCCAGGATGGTTACGACGTGCAGATACAGACCAACGTTCTTTCCCACTTCCTGATTACCAAAGAACTGTTTCCCCTGATGAATATAAGCAGTGAGGCCCGCATCGTAATTCACTCATCGATGGCCCGCTTAGGCGGCCCGTTGGTCGCCGACTATTTTGAGCAAACAGGGGGCAACTTAGGGGGAGATGTGACTGAAGAAGAAAACATGAGTTTCCAGGGACCAAGATGGGAGCGCTATCACCAGACCAAACTGGCCAACGCCACCTTCACCTACGGGCGTAAAGAGAAATTGGAAGAAGCTAATATTGGAAGTGTGATTCCACTGCTGGCGCACCCCGGACTCGCCGCCACTAACTTACAGGTTACCACCGCGGCTGAGGGCGGCATGGAGGGAGATTCAGACCTCATGAATCAGGCACAATCCGCGGAAGACGGAGCCACCGGAATTATCAGAGCGGCGATGGACCCCGAAGCCGAAGCAGGTAATTTTTATGGCCCCACCGCTGGCTGGAGTGGCTACCCCGATCTACTAGAACCGGAAGACTTATTGTTGGATGAAGCCAACATTAACATTAACTGGGAGGGTTGCGAAAAAGCGGTTGGCTCGTTCAACTTTTAATGAGGAATGCAACCGGTTGGTGGGTGCCGACATCTTTCTAAAAACCCCCTGATGATGGCACCCCAACTTGGTATCTCCGGTATTGCTAAAACCTTCTGTATTGTAGGCAGCATTCTTCTGATCATGATGGCCGTATTTCACGGCAGTGGTTACTCTTACGTAGCCAGCGCCATTGGGGAGTCTGATGCGGAGAATTTTCTCAAGCAAATTGTCCCCGTACTATTCGCCCATCCCTCTATCCACCTAATCGAACTCGCCGCCTTCGGAATCTTAGCGATGTTTCTGGGACCGGCTGCCAGCAAAGTATTAACTCTGCTGGCAGCACTCATTATGGTCGACGGGGCTTTGGCCTTTTACCTGGGCGGAATACTGCCCGGCATATTGCTTTTTGGGGCAGCACTATCGTTTATCGTAGCTAGTGTCAAAATCAGATAACCGAAGTGATCTGACCCAAGCTACCCCACCAACCAGGAGCAACTGATTAAGGCCGGGGTTCGTACTTAAAAGGTAAGATGCAACTAAAGCAGTTAGGATTTACCGACAAGATACGCAACCTGATTGACCCGAAAGGAATTGAACTGGGTCGGGTGGTAGTAGAGCATAAGGAGCGCTACGTACTGCAATCTACCGAGGGTACTTTTAGCGCCGAAATTACGGGTAACCTGCGGTTCTCAGCTCAAAGCCGTCGGGACTTTCCTGCCGTGGGCGACTGGGTGAAGATCGCCATGATGGATGCTGAATCGGCTGTGATTCTGGAAGTACTACCCCGCATCAGTACCTTAGAGCGGCAGGCCGTCGGCCAACTGGGTGAAACCCAACTCATCGCTACTAATATTGACTACGCTTTTCTGGTGCAGGCCACCGGCCACGACTTTAATCTGAAGCGACTGGAGCGCTACCTTACTATCTGCCACGCTTCCGGAATAGAACCCATCATTCTGCTTACTAAAATTGATCTAGTGGAAGATCAGGCCGTAGAAGAGTTAGTCAGTCGCCTGCACGAACGCGTTAAAGAAGTTCCGGTTATTGCCCTCAGCAGCGAAACCGGCGCGGGCTTCGATCAGCTACAAGAGATTATGCAGCCCTTCCGAAGCTACTGCTTTCTGGGTTCATCCGGGGTGGGAAAATCTACGATTGTGAACCGACTGAGAGGAGAAGAGATCCTCAAGACCAGCGCCATTAGCGCCAGTACCAATAAGGGTCGCCACACCACTAGTCACCGCGAACTCATTATTCTACCTAACCAAAGCATCGTAATTGATACCCCTGGTATGCGAGAGGTAGGCATGACCGATCAGGCACCAGGATTGGAACGAACCTACGATGATATTGTGGAGCTGGCCCAGCACTGTAGATTTAAGGATTGTACCCACATCCACGAACGGGGCTGCGCGGTAATTGCTGCTGTAAACGAAGGAGATATTTCGGAAGAGGCTTACGACAATTACCTCAAGCTCAAACGCGAGCAGGAGCATTTCTCCAGCACCGTTCGGGAAAAAAGACAGAAAAGCAAAGCCCAAGGCAAACTCTACAAAGCCATCCAAAGCGAAAAGCGAAAGAATAAATATTAACTAGTGTGAACTACGGATGAAGAATTATCAATAGCAAGGTACAAGTGCTTGATCTTTAGTGCCTCACCCTCAAGCCGGGTGGGCTCCTACTTTTTCCATCGATGAAAAAGTAGGCAAAAAATCTAGGAACATTTGAAACTCGCTTCGCTCAGACAGCAAATCTTCCCCTACAGAGCGAAAAGAACATTCTTTATCATATAAATAGGAAAGTGAGTACTTTGTACTTTGCAGTTAGGTTACACTGCCTACCGAAATGATCGAAAAAGAAAAACCCCGCCTTGCTCGGTTAACCGCCATCATCACTCAGCTACAATCAGGGCGATTAGTCACCGCCCGGTCATTAGCCCAACAGCACGGGGTTAGCATTCGTACCATCTATCGCGACATCCGCACCTTGGAGCAATCGGGGATTCCTATCGTAACCGAAGAAGGGAAGGGCTACTCGCTGGTAGAAGGCTACAAACTGCCCCCGGTGATGTTTAGCGAAGCCGAAGCGAATGCCCTTATTACCGCCGAGCAACTCATTTTGCAGAACCAGGATCAGTCCCTGGCTGAGCAGTACCGTAGTGCCATTACCAAAATTAAATCGGTGCTGAAATACGCGCAGCAGGAAAAGACCGAGTTGCTGGCTGAGCGTATGCAGATTCGCACCCCGCGTCAACCTCAGAAAACCAGCCATCACCTTATCAATCTTCAGTCGGCCATTACCAACTACCAGGTAATTGAACTGGACTACCTATCCTTGCAGGGTGAACGCAGTCAGCGCTCTGTTGAACCATTCGCACTGTACAGTACTCAGGGAAACTGGATACTAGTGGCTCATTGCCGATTAAGAAACGGGTTTCGGGCGTTTCGTCTGGATTGCATACAGTCGCTACAAATTACTGATGAGCAGTTTGAACCGTATCCGATGACCCTTGCCGAATATTTTGAGCAGTACCGGAAAAAATATTTTTCCACCCCTGACACACCCTTGTCACCCAGCTTACCGAACTTGGGATCAAATCAAAATCATTTAACCATGGAAACTGTAAAAATTGATCCTTTTCAAATCATCGGCATCGCTGTAAGAACCACCAATGCGAATGACCAGGCCGCCACCGATATTGCCAATCTCTGGAGCAAATTCATGACAGAAGGGGTACTCGACCAGATACCCAACAAGGTTGATCAGACGGTTTACTCCTTGTATACCGATTACGAGGGAGATCATACCCACCCCTACACCACCGTTTTGGGCTGCCGAGTGGCGAGCTTGGATACCATCCCCGAGGGAATGGTAGGAAAATCGTTTGAGGGTGGAAAGTACGTAAGAACTTCTGCTAAAGGCGATCTCACCCAGGGCTTGGTAGTGAACCAGTGGTCAAAAATATGGGCAGCGGATTTAGACCGAAGATACACCGCCGATTTTGAAGCTTTTGGTGCCAAAGCACGAAATCCTCAAGATGCCGAAGTAGATTTTTTTGTAGCAGTAAATTAGACGTAGCCTCTATGACTCGCGAACTGGATCGCTACTATCTGAGTAAAGACGAGCCCAGCAAGAGCTGTCTGCTAGCTTTGCGAAGTATTATTCTGGAACAAGACGAACAAGTTACCGAAACGCAGAAGTGGGGAATGCCCTGCTTCTGTTACCAAAAGAAAATGTTCTGTTACCTCTGGACGGATAAGAAAACCGATGAGCCTTACATCCTGATGGTGGAAGGCAATCATCTTGATCACCCTCAACTGGAGCAGGGTAACCGTTCTCGCATGAAGATATTCCGAGTAAACCCTAACGAAGACTTAGATCTGGAAACGATTAACGCTCTTTTGCAGCAGGCACTAGATTTGTATCGGAATGGGGTAATCAGTCTGAAGAAGTAGGATTACTTTGACAAAACCAGCGTGATACGTACAAATGCTATCTATCATTAGCAAACCATGCTATTATTTAACTACCCCCTCGAAGGTGCCCTGCTCAAAGCGGTAGGGAGAGTCTGATGTTTCGGCTAGAAAGGTAATCGTACCGCGGATTCTCCCGGTGGTATCATCGTAAGAATCAACTGTTACTTGGTCTATACCTTGATTTTGTGATTTTGCGCAGGTTATCAGCATGTCAGAAATCCACTCCCGATACAGTGCACCATCCGTCTCTAACTGATAGGTGCCTTCTCCCTGAAAATCTGGAATGTAGAAGGTAACCTGTTCTATTTCTACATTCTCCTGAGTGCTAGGGCGGCTGGCATTCACCACTAAGCTCCCTTGCTCATCAAGAAAAACTTCAAAAACTTCTCCTAACCAAGGCTCATCATTTAGCACTCCCTCCACAAAAGATTCAGGCTCTATCTCATCTTCCTGACACCCCTCAATTAGCAAAGCAGAAAATAAGAAAAGTAGAAATCTGGACATAATAAGTAGAATACGTATAATACTGTTGATGTTCTATGATTAGACCCTAATTGACATAGAAGGGTTGGAAGTTATTGCTTCCCGGCTACGGATTAAAATTTGCACCCCCCTACAGAAAAACGTAAACTGCGTACTATCTACCATTTTCTCAAAACGATTTTATGAAATATCTATTCACGACTACAAAATCATGCCTGTTTAGAACAGTTAGCTTACTGTCGTTACTTCTTAGCATCACCGCACTCAGCCAATCATCCACCCGCGTCATCTTAGATGCCGATACCGGCAACGAGGTAGACGATCTGTACGCTATTGCCCGCGCCCTGATTGAACCTTCTTGGGATATTCTGGCCCTCAACGCGGCCCACTGGCAGACCAGCCAGTGGGCTGAGCCTAACACCATGGAGAATAGCCACCGGCTAAATCAACTACTACTGGGCGAGCTTGGACTTTCGGTACCTACCCGGCGGGGCGGCGTGGCCCGCATGTACGACTGGGGCGATCAGGCTCAGCATTCGGCGGCGGCTTATGAGATTATCAAGCAAGCTAAGGCCACTCCGGCTGGTGAAAAATTATCAGTAGTTGCACTAGGCACGCTAACCAACGTAGCTTCGGCCCTTTACATTGACCCTTCCATTGAGTCGCAGATCAAACTTTACTGGCTGGGAACTAGCTACGATTTTGATCAGGGCATCTTGAAGCGGGTAGACTTTAATAGCCTAATGGATGCTCAGGCCCTGGAGCTTTTGCTTACCTCCGAGGTGGAGATGCACGTAATTCCGGTAAACGTGGCGTCTGCCATGACCTTTACCTTTGCTGAAGTGAAAGAAAAGCTACGTAATGCTAACCCAATGGGTAAAATTTTAGTAGATCGCTGGTATCAACACCTGGACGGTAGCCGTAAGCAACGCACCATTTGGGATTTGGCGCTGATTGAAGCCATCATCCACCCCGAATGGGCCGAAGAAGTAGAAGTGACTACCTCCCGTGACAGCGGTAACCGGCAGATCAATTACTACCGCTCCGTTGATGCCGAAAAAATGAAGGAGGATTTTTATCAGAAGCTGTTGGCGTATTATGAGAATCAGTAATCCCATCTACTCCTACTGGGCTACTTTTCCGTTTTTACCCAAATCGCAACCAGCTATGAGACAATTATTCGTACTCATCTCATTATTGGTGTCAATTTCTCCAACAGTATACAGCCAAAGCGATAGCCGATCAATTCCTGATGCTCAGTATTTCCGCCTGGAAGAAGGTTCGGAGGGCTCCGGGGCTTTCCGAACTGTACTATCATCCGATATTGACACTACCTGGGCGAAATGGGATTTGCGGGGATACAATTTTGGCTTCAACCGAGAGCAAACTCCGATGTACACCATGGTTGATGGTATCTTAAGCACGCCCTATATGATTCAGGTGCGGGGTAATCAGGGCGAAAAAAACAGAAAGCGTTGGGGCTACCATGTGTTTGAAGGATACGCCCGGGATGATAAATCCCGTATAACCATGCTAGTAAATAAACATGAGGAAGAGGGCAAACCGGTAGCGGAGATGTATTACTACGGTACGGTATACAATCACTCGGCCCCGGCCTACAACTGGTTCCGTATTGGTTCCGACGTGCGGCAACACTCGTTTCTGTTCAGCCGCGACAAGGCCATTTTCTATGGTTCCCTCAAAATGACTAATGCATTTACGCTGGGAAGAGTAGGTAAAGAAGACCTACAAAAGGAACCGCCGCCGGGCGATGATGAAAAGTTCTTCAGCGAAAGTGCCAAACACGTTAACTACCAGGAACTCAATACCAGCGAAGATGGTACCATGTTTTACGACAAAGACCACGATATTGTGGTGATCAAAATCAGCGGTCAGTGGATGAAACTTGCAGTAGAACCACTGCCCGATAGTATTCAGTACGAATTCGACAAATAAGGAAAGCTACTGATGTAAGCTAGGCGCTGGCCATTTTTTCTTTGGTTTCCCTTTCCATAGCCCGTACATGATCGGTGAGGGTTTTAGCAATGGGGATATAATTGATACCCAGTTGCTCAATACTCTTGGAATTATCAAAAGCCGAAGGATAACCCACATTACGTTTTACGAACTTACGGGAAAGCCCTACCGTAGGGCCTACCAACCAGAACAGAAATTTGGGTAATTCCCGTTGGGGCAACGCATATTTAGAGCCAAACTCTTCACGCAATATATTGCTCATCTCTAGTAGTGTCAGCACTTTGTTTACCAGAATATGCCGCCCTTTAGCCTCGTCTTTTCGAGCAGCGGCGATATGCGCTTCGGCTACGTTTCGGATATCCACTACTCCCATGTGCAGTTCCGGCACGCCCATCTTCAGGGTTCCGTCAGTCAACTGCTGCATGGTTCTGATACTCTCGGAACCGGATTGCTCCGACAGGGGCGGCCCCATCACAAAGCCGGGATTAATCACCACCAAGTCCCAGCGACCCTGGGCTTCTACCATTTGCCAGGCCTGGCGTTCGGCCAGGGTTTTGGAGTACGGGTAGGGCTGATGATCGGCACTGCTACTGGTGTTCCAGTTGGCTTCCGAAAAACGGCGATTACCCGCTTTTTCAATGTCCTGATTATCGCCAAAAATAGCCACCACACTGGAGGTAAGTACCACTCGCCGTACCGACGAGGTTTTGTTCACTGTATCCAGCACGTTTTTGGTACCTTGCAAAGCCGGATTGATCAACCCTTTGTAGGGATCGTCTACTTGTAGTTTGAAGGGCGAAGCCGTGTGCATCACCACATCACAGTCGCTCATGGCTTCCTCAAACGAGCCCAACTCCAACAGGTCGGCTTCAAACATATGCAGAGTGCCAGGAGTCTGCCCGGCAATATCCAGTAGGTGTTGGTATTTAGCCGTATTAGATTTATTGCGCACCGTGGCGTGTACGGCCACGCCCTGCTCCAGTAGCTGCTTTATAATCCAGGAGGCCACGTAGCCGTTGGCCCCAGTAACTAATACTCGGTGGAGATCTGCCATGATTGGTAGTTTGAAGAGATAACCTCGAGCGTAAAAAGTTGTTCGTATAATGAGATCAATTATATTGCTGACAGTCTTTTCACCTTATTCCTACACTTATGGATCAAGCCACTGCCGAACTTTTTGAAATCGCCTTTGACGAAGAAGATATTGTCGTTGAACTGGCCGACGAAGAATTATTATTCTACAATCAGCCCGTAGGCAACCTGCGGATTACCTCCGGAAAAATAATGGCGGGAGACCCGGCTCGAGCGTCTGATGCCCTGGAGCTAACTGGTACCTTTCCTAGTGGGGAATTTCCGGGAGAATCCGCCATTGCTGAATCACAGGATGGGGAAGAAGTAATTGGCTACCTACGCATTAAATTCAGCAATAGTGCTCCCAAACACTGGGAACCGGCTACCTACTCCGACAACAATGCCAGAGAGAGCACCCTGGTAGAATCCGGTATTTTTACCCTGGCCGATGCCGAAGTGCTAGCGAGCTTACCTACCATTGACGGCGATGAGCGGGAAGCACTGATGGAGCGCCTAAACAATGCGTTAGACGAAACCTACGAAGATGACCGCGCCTGGGGTGAACTGGATTTTGGAAGCAATAATTTGATTGCCTGCTCGTCGGGCGATGGACCAGGGACGTACTCAGTGTATTTGGGCTTTGATAATTCCGGAAAAATTTGTCGCCTGCTGGTAGACTTTGCTCTGTTTGAGGAAGACGAATAACGATGGCCAGCCAGTTTCCCAGCTACGAACTTCAGCACGATCATCAATCCGTACCCTTTGCGTTACGCACCATGGAGGAGATTGAGCAAGCTAATCAGGGAAAGCCTGACCGGCCGCATCGGCATAACTACTACACCGTACTGTGGTCATTTACGGCTACAGGCACTCATATGATTGATTTTGTGAATTATGAGATCGGGTCGCAGCATATTTTCTTTGTCAGTCCTGGGCAGGTGCATCAGGTACGTACCAACCCTGACCCGAGCGGAGTGGTGCTGCTCTTCACTTTGGAATTTTTGCAGATGAACGGTATCCGCGAGGAGTTCATCGACCGGCTAAGAATCTTCCGTACCTGCGAAGAAAATCCTCCGCTTGTAATTTCTGAAAATCAGGCTAGCACTTTACGACTGTATGTGGATCAGATGCAACAAGCTCAGCAATTACCCGACTACCGCTACGAGGCATTAGGAGCCTGGCTCAAACTCTTTCTGATTGCCAGCAATAACGCCTGCGATCTAGCACCCGCTCATCCGCAGGAACTTCAAGCGGGGCAAACCATCCTCCGGCAATTCAAGCAACTGGTAGAATCTCACGTAACCGAATGGCACAAGGTAAGCGACTACGCCAACCAGCTATTTATTACGCCTAATCACCTCAACGACGTAGTACGTTCGCTGCTGGGGCAAACTGCCAAGGAGTACATCCAACGACGGCTTACGCTGGAGGCTAAACGCCGCGCCGCCTTCGAGACGACTACCACCAAAGAACTCGCTCATACCCTCGGCTTCCGTGATCCTTCCCACTTCACCAAGTTCTTCCGCACCCAAACCGGACAGTCACTTTCTGAGTTCAAGGCGCAGGGGGCGTGGAGCTAGGAGCAGGGAGTTTTGGGATGAATGTTTTGCAAGGAGGTAGAGGGTAAAGGGTAGATGGTTAAAGGTGCAAGATTGTCTATGCCTGAAATAGGTTGACCGTTTTGGGTGATTGAACAACTGGATAAT
>ERZ1740058.1356-NODE-1356-length-11922-cov-31.369091_pt1 | contig 11922 bp, 4 predicted proteins | sample MGYA00581745_ERZ1740058 | MGnify/ENA primary metagenome ERZ1740058 (study PRJEB43018, sample SAMN04849742) | marine metagenome | isolation source: floating plastic debris | place: Pacific Ocean | collected 2008-08-30 | study: EMG produced TPA metagenomics... | reverse complement strand
TAGACGAAGCCAAGCGGCGGGATGCTACCTATGGCGTACAAATGTATGTCCCCACCCGATTGATCAATAAAGAGACGGGTGAAATTAAGGAGCAAGAGGTTTTTATTGGCGATTTGCCCTTGATGACTGATCGCGGCACGTTCATTATCAACGGGGCTGAGCGGGTCATTGTTAACCAGATTGTGCGTAGTCCGGGCGTTTACTATAAGGCCGACACCGATAAGAATGGTCGCCGCACCTACAACGCCAATTTGATTCCGAACCGAGGTGCTTGGCTCAAATTTGAGACCGACAAAAATGACCTGGTTTGGGTGCGGATTGATAAAACGCGTAAAATCTCTGCGCAGGTATTGTTGAAGGCCTTAGGGCTGACCGACGCCGAGATCTTTGACTCGCTGCGTCACCCTGAGTACTTTCAAAAAACGATTGATAAAGAAGGACAGTTTAGCGAAGACGAGGCGCTGCTCGAACTGTATCGCAAGCTCCGTCCCGGTGAGCCCCCCACGGTTTCCGGCGGCCAGCAGTTGCTGGAGTCACGGTTCTTTGACGCTAAGCGCTACGACTTGGGTAAGGTCGGGCGTTACAAACTCAATCGCAAACTCCGTCTCAGCATTCCCGATACCACCCGAGTGTTGACGCCAGTGGATATTCTGTCGGCGATCGACTACCTGATCAACCTAGAGTTTGACACGGGCATGGTCGACGATATCGACCATCTCGGCAACCGCCGCGTGCGTTCGGTCGGCGAGCTCCTGCAGAATCAGGTACGCGTGGGTCTCAATCGACTAGAGCGGATTATTCGAGAGCGGATGACCGTTTCTGATGCTGACTCGCTGACCCCGGCTTCCCTGGTGAACCCGAAACCCTTAGTGGCAGCAATCAAAGAGTTCTTTGGCTCTAGCCAGCTATCGCAGTTTATGGATCAGACCAATCCCCTCGCGGAGTTGACCCATAAACGTCGACTCAGCGCCTTGGGACCGGGGGGCTTGACCCGTGAGCGGGCCGGTTTTGCGGTGCGTGATATTCACCCCTCTCACTACGGTCGGATTTGCCCGATCGAAACGCCAGAAGGCCCGAATGCGGGGCTGATTGGTTCTCTGGCCACCCATGGTCGGGTTAACGATTTTGGCTTCATTGAGACGCCCTTTTTCCGCGTTGAGCAAGGCCGGGTGCGGCGCGATTTGCCGCCCTCCTATATGACTGCGGATGAGGAAGATGATCTGCGGGTGGCGGCAGGTGACTTGCCGACCGATGCGGATGGCTACATCTTGGGTGATGCCGTCCCGGTGCGCTATCGGCAGGATTTCGCCGTATCGCCGCCGGAAGAGGTTGACTATGTGGCGGTGTCGCCGGTTCAAATTATTTCGGTAGCGACCTCGCTGATTCCCTTTTTGGAGCATGATGACGCCAACCGGGCGCTGATGGGTTCCAACATGCAGCGCCAAGCGGTGCCTCTATTACGGCCAGAACGACCGCTGGTCGGTACCGGGCTAGAAGCTCAGGCAGCGCGTGACTCAGGCATGGTCATCGTCAGCCGCACAGCGGGTGAAGTGGTCTATGTTGATGCTGACTTGGTGCAGGTGCGAGATGAGCAGGGGCAGATCTATGACTATCCACTGCAAAAGTATCAGCGCTCTAACCAAGATACCTGTCTGAATCAGCGACCTCTGGTGTTCCAAGGGGCGCAGGTGCAGGCGGGGCAGGTCTTGGCCGATGGCTCAGCGGCGGAAGGGGGCGAAATTGCCCTCGGTCAGAACGTCATCATTTCCTACATGCCTTGGGAAGGCTACAACTACGAAGACGCCATCTTAATTAGTGAGCGGCTGGTGTTTGAAGACGTATATACCTCGATTCACGTTGAGAAATTTGAAATTGAGGCCCGCCAGACGAAGCTAGGGCCGGAAGAGATTACCCGCGAGATTCCCAACGTCGGCGAGGACGCACTGCGGCAGTTAGATGAGGGGGGAATCATTCGGATTGGTGCTTGGGTCGAATCAGGTGACATTTTGGTGGGTAAGGTCACCCCCAAAGGCGAATCGGATCAGCCGCCGGAAGAAAAGCTGCTGCGGGCAATTTTTGGCGAAAAGGCAAGAGATGTGCGCGACAACTCGCTGCGGGTGCCTAACGGCGAAAAGGGCCGGGTGGTTGATGTGCGCGTCTTTACTCGCGAGCAGGGCGACGAGCTACCGCCGGGGGCCAACATGGTCGTGCGGGTTTACGTGGCGCAAAAGCGCAAAATCCAGGTTGGTGACAAGATGGCGGGTCGCCACGGCAATAAGGGCATCATTTCCCGAATTCTACCGTTGGAAGATATGCCGTACTTGCCTGACGGCACCCCGATTGATATCGTCCTCAATCCGTTGGGCGTGCCCTCTCGGATGAACGTCGGTCAGGTGTTTGAATGTCTGTTGGGTTGGGCCGCCGAAAATCTAGACGTGCGCTTTAAGATCACGCCGTTCGACGAGATGTACGACAAGGAAGCGTCGCGTAATACGACCCACGGGCAACTACAGCAGGCGCGTGATCAGTCGGGTCAAGACTGGGTCTATAACCCCGACGATCCGGGCAAAATCCAGCTTTACGATGGTCGCACAGGCGAACCGTTTGATCGCCCCGTCACGGTCGGGGTGGCCTACATGTTGAAGCTGGTGCACTTGGTCGATGACAAGATTCACGCGCGCTCGACGGGACCCTACTCGTTGGTGACACAGCAGCCCTTGGGCGGCAAGGCCCAGCAGGGCGGGCAACGCTTCGGCGAGATGGAAGTGTGGGCACTGGAGGCTTACGGCGCTTCCTACACCCTGCAGGAGCTGCTAACGGTGAAGTCAGACGATATGCAAGGGCGCAACGAAGCGCTTAACGCGATCGTTAAAGGCAAGGCGATCCCTCGACCAGGCACTCCTGAATCCTTCAAGGTGCTGATGCGAGAGCTCCAGTCTCTCGGCTTGGACATTGCTGTCCATAAAGTGGAAACCCACGAAGATGGCACCAGTCGGGACGTTGAAGTTGACTTGATGTCTGATTTGAGTAACCGCCGGACACCGACTCGCCCCACTTACGAATCAATCGTAACCCCCTCTGAGGCGACAGAAGAAGTCGAAGAATAGTAGCTTCTAGGCTGAGAGTTCTCTCAGCCTACGGAGTTCCTGGTCGGTTGAAAACTAGCGCATATCTGTAGAAGGAAAGAGCTGAGCATGGCAAAGCTAGAGCAGCGTTTTGATTACGTCAAAATTGGATTAGCGTCTCCTGAGCGAGTTCGTCAATGGGGGGAGCGGACGCTTCCCAACGGCATGGTTGTTGGTGAAGTTACCAAGCCTGAAACCATTAACTACCGAACGCTGAAGCCCGAAATGGACGGGCTATTTTGCGAGCGCATCTTTGGCCCCGCAAAGGATTGGGAATGTCACTGCGGTAAATATAAGCGGGTGCGGCATCGCGGCATTGTTTGTGAGCGCTGTGGCGTTGAGGTGACGGAATCGCGAGTCCGCCGTCATCGGATGGGCTATATCAAGCTAGCCGCGCCGGTGGCGCATGTTTGGTACCTCAAAGGCATTCCCAGCTACATTGCGATTTTGCTAGATATGCCGCTCAAGGATGTCGAGCAGATTGTCTATTTCAACGCGTACGTTGTTCTCGATCCCGGCAATGCTGACAATCTGTCTTACAAACAGCTGCTGACCGAAGACCAGTGGATTGAAATTGAAGATCAGCTTTATGACGAAGAGTCTCAGCTGGTGGGAGTCGAAGTCGGGATTGGAGCCGAAGCCTTGCAGCGACTCCTGCAGGATCTGAATCTAGAAGAGGAAGCGGAAAATCTACGGGAGCAGATTGCCGTCTCCAAGGGACAAAAGCGAGCAAAGCTGATAAAGCGTCTGCGAGTCACTGACAACTTTGTGGCCACCGGCTCCAGGCCAGACTGGATGGTGATCAACGCGATTCCGGTGATTCCCCCTGACTTGCGGCCCATGGTGCAGCTGGATGGGGGGCGCTTTGCCACCTCTGACCTGAACGATCTCTATCGTCGGGTGATCAATCGCAACAATCGACTGGCGCGTCTGCAGGAAATCTTGGCACCTGAGATTATTGTGCGTAATGAGAAGCGCATGCTGCAGGAGGCGGTCGATGCGCTGATTGATAACGGCCGTCGCGGTCGCACGGTCGTGGGTGCCAACAATCGTCCCCTGAAGTCTCTGTCAGACATTATTGAGGGTAAGCAAGGTCGCTTCCGCCAAAACCTCTTGGGTAAGCGGGTTGACTACTCTGGTCGTTCCGTGATTGTGGTGGGCCCCAAGCTCAAGATTCACCAGTGCGGTTTGCCCCGCGAGATGGCGATCGAGCTGTTCCAACCCTTTGTGATTCATCGCTTGATTCGCCAAGGCATGGTGAACAACATCAAGGCAGCGAAAAAGCTCATTCAGCGCAACGATCCCAGCGTTTGGGAAGTGTTGGAAGAAGTGATCGAGAGTCATCCGGTTATGTTGAACCGGGCCCCGACTTTGCACCGTCTGGGCATTCAAGCTTTTGAACCGATTTTGGTGGAAGGCCGAGCCATTCAGTTGCACCCGTTAGTGTGTCCCGCCTTCAACGCTGACTTTGACGGCGACCAAATGGCTGTGCACGTGCCGCTATCGCTAGAAGCTCAGTCAGAAGCCCGACTACTTATGTTGGCCTCTAACAATGTGCTGTCTCCGGCCACTGGGCGACCCATCATTACGCCGAGCCAGGATATGGTGTTGGGCTGTTATTATCTGACGGCAGAGAATCCCTATGAGCAAAAGGGGGCTGGGCAAACCTTTGGCAATATGGAGGATGCCATTCTGGCCTTTGAACAGGGCACGGTCAGCCTGCATGCTGAAGTCTGGTTGCGTTTTGATGGTGCGGTTGAGTCGGGCGGCGCTGACAATTTGGTGGAAGAGACGACCGAGCCGGATGGTACGGTCAGGCGTCTTTATGCACATCGCCGCACTCGAGAAGATAGTGACGGTCAGTTGATTTCGCAATATATCAAAACGACAGCTGGGCGAATCATCTACAACAAGACGGTACATGAGGCACTGGCGAACTAGCGCCACCCGTTTTGTTGAGAGGAAGGCAAAGGGCTTGTCTTCCTCAGACCATTTTTAGAGACTTAAATCAAGCAAGGGCGAGAGGGCAACATGGCAGAGCAAGAATCCAATCAATCCCCCATGGTCTTTACAAATCGGGTGATTGATAAAAAGCAGCTGAAAAAACTCATTTCCTGGTCTTTTGAGCATTTCGGCACGGCTCGAACCTCACAGATGGCCGACCGGATGAAAGATTTAGGCTTTCGGTATGCAACCCGAGCGGGCGTTTCAATTAGTGTCGAAGACTTGCAAGTGCCAGCTGAGAAGCGGGGGCTGCTGGATGCGGCGGACGAAGAAATTCGCACTACTGAGGAACGCTACACCCGTGGCGAAATCACTGAGGTGGAGCGGTTTCAGAAGGTGATTGATACTTGGAACGGTACGAGTGAAGAACTCAAGAACCAGGTCGTTAAGAACTTTAAGGAAAATAATCCGCTGAACTCGGTCTATATGATGGCGTTCTCTGGTGCCCGCGGCAATATTTCTCAGGTGCGCCAGCTGGTGGGTATGCGTGGCCTGATGGCAAATCCTCAAGGGGAAATCATTGACCAGCCGATTCGGACGAACTTCCGGGAAGGGCTGTCAGTGACGGAGTATGTCATCTCTTCCTATGGGGCGCGGAAAGGGTTAGTAGATACGGCCTTAAGAACGGCAGACTCAGGCTATCTCACCCGCCGCTTGGTGGATGTTTCCCAAGATGTGATTATTCGCGAAAGCGATTGCGGCACTGAGCGCGGCATTCCTCTGGGCAGCATGATGGCGGGTGAGAAGGTGTTAATCCCCCTCTCAGATCGCTTGCTAGGCCGCGTCCTAGCCGAAGATGCTGTACATCCTGAAACCGGTGAAATTGTGGCGCGTCGTAACGATGCGCTGTCGCAGCACCGGGCAGATGATATCTACGAGGCGGTGGGTGATTTCGGTGAGGTGATGGTGCGCTCGGCCCTCACTTGTGAAGCTACGCGGTCGGTGTGTCGCCATTGCTATGGCTGGAGCTTGGCTCACTCTGAAATGGTGGATTTGGGTGAAGCGGTTGGCATTATTGCGGCGCAGTCGATTGGTGAGCCGGGGACACAGCTGACGATGCGAACCTTCCATACGGGCGGCACCTTTACTGGCGAAATGGCTCCGCAGGTGCGCGCCAAGCGAAACGGTGTTGTGGAGCTACCGGCGAAACTGAAGAGCCGGGCTTTCCGCACGCGTCATGGCGAAGATGCCCTGGTGCTGGAAGGCGCGGGCAAAATTGTGGTGCAAGGCGAAACCAGCGGTAAGCAAACGGAGTCTTTGCCCCAGGGTGCCATCATGTTTGTCAACCATGGCGATCGCGTGGTTAAGGATCAGCTATTGGCCGAGATGCCCACCTCTAGCCGCATCCGGAAGGTGACCGAGAAAGCCACGAAGGACGTGAACAGTGACCTCTCCGGTGAGGTGCAGTTTGCCGGACTGGTGCAAGAAGAAAAGATTGACCGCCAGGGCAATACCACCCGCCTAGCACAGCGGGGGGGGTTGATTTGGGTGTTATCGGGTGAAGTGTATAACCTGCCCCCCAATGCCGAGCCGGTGGTGCAAAACGGCGATCGCATCGTCCCTGATAGCATCATTGCAGAGACTCGCCAGGTGACGGAGCGGGGCGGCTTAGTGCGACTGCCAGAAGTCGTGGAAGGCAAAGACGCGCGGGAAGTTGAGGTGATCACCGCATCCGTGCTGCTGGATCAGGCCGAAGTCAAGATGGAGAGCGGTCAAGGGGGCGAGCACTACATCATTGAAACGGCTAACGGTCAGCGGTTTTCTTTGATTGCCACCCCCGGCACCAAGTTGGTGAACAATGGCGTGGTCGCCGAGATGGAAGATACGGCGTATCAAACCAGCACGGGCGGCATGATCAAGTACTCTGGCCTAGAAGCGGCGAAGAAAGGGAAAGGTAAGCAGGGTTACGAGGTCACGAAGGGGGGTCAGCTGCTGTGGATTCCGGAAGAAACCCACGAAGTGAATAAGGATCTCTCTCTCCTGTTGGTCGAGGACGGTCAGTATGTCGAGGCCGGTACAGAAGTGGTCAAAGACATCTTCTGTCAAAGCAGCGGTGTGGTTGAGGTCACCCAGAAGAACGACATTCTACGGGAAATCGTTATCAAGCCGGGCGATCTGCATATGGTCGATAACCCGGAAGCCGTGATGGAGCGCGATGGTACCATCGTGCCGCCTGGTGAAACGCTGATGGCGGGACTCACGACCTCAGCTCTCAGCTACGTGGAATTCTTAGAATCACCGGAAGGCCCCGCCCTGCTGGTGCGTCCGGTCGAAGAATATACGGTGCCGAATGAGCCGCCAGTGCCCAGTCAAGATTCCACCAGTGATTCGGGTTGTCACATTCGACTCCGGGCCATGCAGCGGATTTCTTTCAAGGACGGCGATCGCGTTAAGTCGGTAGAGGGGCAAGATCTGCTACGAACCCAGCTAGTGCTTGAGATCGGCGAAGAATCTTCTCACCTGGAAGCTGACATTGAGCAGGTACCTGACGAAAACGATCCTGACGTGATGCGTTTACAGCTGGTGATTTTGGAATCGATCATCATTCGTCGTGATGTGATTGCTGACCAAACCCAAGGCAGCACCCTGACGCGAATTTTAGTCGAAGAAGGACAGCAGATTGAGCCCGGTGCTGTGGTTGCTCGCACCGAGATCCAATGTAAAGAAGAAGGCGAAGTCCGAGGAATTCGCGAAGGCACCGAGGCGATTCGCCGAATTTTGGTCGTACGTGAGAACGATCTCATACAGCTAGCGCTTGACGGCAAGCAACCTTCAGTAGCGGTGGGTGATCTCGTGGTTGACGGCAGCGAGGTGGCGCCGGGCATGATGCTAGAGGAATCGGGTCAGGTCACGGAAATTACCGATGCCTACATCAAACTCCGCATTGCTCGCCCCTACCGGGTATCAACGGGTGCCGTCCTGCATATTGAAGACGGTGACTTGGTGCAGCGGGGTGACAGCCTGGTCTTGCTGGTGTTTGAGCGCGCTAAAACGGGCGATATCATTCAGGGCTTACCGCGGATTGAGGAGCTATTAGAAGCTCGGAAACCGAAGGAAGCCTGTGTGTTGGTCGAGCGACCGGGTACCACTCAGGTCGTCTTTACCGATGACGAAACCGCCAACGTCAAGGTGGTAGAAGAGGACGGCGTCGTAGCCGAGTATCCGCTCAATCCGGGGCAAAACTTGCTCATCAACGACGATCAGTACGTTGTTGCGGCTGAGCCGCTCACGGATGGGCCAGCCAACCCCCACCAAATTCTGGAAATCTTCTTCAAATATCACTTGTCTCAGGGTGAAGGCACCCATGGTTCAGCGATGAAGGCGCTTCAAGAAGTTCAAACTTTCTTGGTGAACGAAGTGCAGTCGGTTTATCAATCTCAAGGGGTCGATATTTCAGACAAGCATATTGAAGTGATTGTGCGTCAGATGACCTCTAAGGCCCGGATCGAAGATGGTGGCGACACCACGATGCTGCCGGGTGAGCTGATGGAAATCTATCAGATTGAGCAGGTCAACGAAGCGATGGCGATTACTGGCGGTGCCCCTGCGGAATATACACCTGTCCTGTTGGGTATCACCAAAGCCTCTCTGAATACGGATAGCTTTATCTCTGCGGCCAGTTTCCAAGAGACGACTCGAGTTCTGACTGAAGCCGCTATTGAGGGTAAATCTGACTGGCTGCGCGGTTTGAAAGAGAACGTGATCATCGGGCGTTTGATTCCCGCTGGCACCGGATTCAATGCTTATGAAGAACCGGCCCCCATCCTTGATGCGGAGGAAGGCGTTGGCTTTGACGGGGCCATGATCGACGATGCGCTGGCTCGTGATGTGGTGTTAGATGACGAATCTGCTAGAAGCTATAAGCTAGAGAGTGGTTTAGGTCTCTTGAAGGATGATGAAATGGTGGGGTTCTCTAAGCCCGGAGACGCTGCAGCTGACAATGGCGGTGAAGCCCAACCGAACGGAGTCGTGCTTGATGATGACAACCTACTGATTGACGATAGCAGCGACATTATTTAACTTCTGTCGATCGCTCAATTGCCCATAAAAAAGGAGTCCTCAGTTGAGGGCTCCTTTTTTATGGTTTGAAAGACGCCGTTGCTATTCGCCAAACCGGCATAACAACCGACTAAATGAGGGGTAGGTGAATACTTCTGGCAGGGATTCGCCAACGCTCACGGCAGTCTGTAGGGGGACAGTTTGCTAAAGTCCGCCGATGCGACCGGGTGGCCAAAAGCGGACGACCGCCTTGCCGATAATATTGTCGGCAGGCACAAACGACTCAGTTTCCCAAGCGTGGCTATCATAGCTGCTGTTGCGATTGTCGCCCAACACCAAATAAGACTCTGGAGGCACCGTCTCAGGCCCCCAAGTATAGTCAGGCTCGGCCTTGATATAGTCCTCTTCCAGGGCGTCGCCGTTGACAAAGACTGTCCCATCAGCGACTTCTACGGTATCGCCGGGGAGGCCAATCACGCGTTTGATGAAAGCATCCCGCCGCTTGTTGGGTTCAAACAGGCTCTCAGGCGGCCAAAACACAATGATGTCGCCTCGTCCGGGCGGATTGAGATGGTAGCTGATTTTTTCGACAACGAGGCGATCGTTGATCTCCAAGGTCGGTTCCATGGAGCCAGAAGGAATGTAGCGAGCTTCTGCGACGAATGTGCGAATGCCTAAGGCTAAAACGACACTTAACCCCAGGGTTTGTAACCCTTCAACAACCGGGTTAGTTGAGCGATCTGAAGCTGAATTGTTGGAATTTTCCGATGTTTTCGGAGGCTGAGGTAAATCAGTCATGTTGGTCACAGCGTCCGTGAACGGTTCCACGAATATAACCTATTGATCATACTTCATCGATAGCTTTTCCTATCAGGCCAGTAACCAGCTGCTCAACCGGTTCAGTCTCTGATTGCCCGGTGCTGAATGTGACTTGTTTTTGTTGCCATTCTAACTAGAGAACCCCTGAACCGCCGCGACGACCGCCCCCAGTATCCATCACCACCCACAACAGGACAGCAGTCGCGGTCAAGCAGGCACGACGCAGATACGTAGACGGTGCTGCTGCCCTCTGGAGAGCTGTCACCGACAGCGGTATGACGAGGGTCAATGGCGATATGGTTGGCTATCTTGTTTTAACCGTGAATTTGATGAGTCGGTGCGGGGCCGATCGCTGACCTGTGGCGATAATGAGGCATCACCTGCGGATAGAACGGCATGTTATTTCCTTTGACGGCACCACTGAAGACGGAACGGGTTGCGGTCACGATTGAGCATCTGCCACTGGCGCTGCATGGCACGACCTTGGTACAGCTTTCAGACTTCCATTTTGATGGCTACAGCCTGTCCCCCGATCTATTGGCAACGGCGATCGCCCAATGCAATATTCTGGCTCCTGACCTGATTGTGCTGACGGGAGACTTTATTACCCGCAATCCGCAAGATATTCATGCTCTGACGGCCCACTTGCAGCATTTACAAAGTCGTCTGGGTGTCTATGCTGTGTTGGGCAATCATGATTCCCCCAGTATCCGAGTACGGCGACTAGTGCAGACGGCATTGGCCGCCGCGAACATCGTCCCCCTCTGGAATGACATTGCCTATCCCTGGGGCGATCGCCTACCGCTAGTGGGGCTGGCGGACATCAGCTCACCCGACTGTCACCCCGTTCAACTGCTGGCGCAACTGCCCACCACGACGCCTCGACTGGTGTTGGCCCATAATCCTGACACGATGGATAAACTGCGGTCATCGCGAGCCGATTTGGTGCTGTCAGGCCATACCCACGGCGGACAGGTGACACTGCCAGGCGGTATTCCCGCGCCTAGCCTACTAAAGGGGCTGTCTCCCTGGCTGCCACCGATTGTCAAACAACAGATTCCGTTTCTCAATAAAGACTGCGATCGCGTTTTTCGCCATTGGGAATGGGCCGCGGGGCTGCATACCATCGGCGATCAGCAGCTCTACGTTAATCGGGGGCTGGCCAGCTATTGGCCGGGGCGACTGTTTTGTCCGCCGGAGCTGACGGTGATCACGCTGTTGGCGGCATCCTCGTCAGGAGGAGAGAACTCAGCTTATTTGTAACGGTAGTGAGCGATGGCCGATTGTAGGGCGGCGATTTGGCTAGTGAGGCGATCGCTGTTGAGGAGCGCTTGGGCTTTTTCGATGCCCTGCTCTAGGCTGGCGGTGAGCCCGCTGCGCCAGAGATAAAAGCCGCCATTCCATAAGGCGACGGGGGTGAGGGGGGTGGTGTGGCCGTCAAGGGTGGCTTTCAGAGTGTCTAAATAGGTAGCCTCTGATTCTAGGGGCGTTTCGCTGGTCTCGCCGAAGCCAAAGTCACGGGCGTGGAGCACGATTCGTTCTTCGCCAGCGGGGGTATAGACCCCGATAATAGCCGCCCGAGCGCGGGGTAAATCAGAGCTGCCCTCTAGCCCTTTGACGGTGAGGTAATTGGGGACACCGATCGCGGTTAGAGTACCTTTGGCCAGCCCTTCAGTGGGGGGATGAACGTAGCCCACCACCACCTGACAAGTGCCGGCATAGGGACACCACATAAGTTCTAGCGTGGCCTGCGGCGGACGTTTGCCAATTTGTTCACGGTAGGGCACTAATCCCTGAGCGGCGGGAAAGTGATCGGCCAGATGCAGATAGCCCAAGTGGGTCTGCTGCAAAATTGCCTGCACTGCCGCCAGCGACAGCCCCGTCCAATCAAGACCGAGGGCTTGCCAAATATCGATGAGCGGTAAGCCGTATTTGGTGGGCATGCGATCGCCCCCGTGCAGCACCACCGGACAGC
>ERZ1740058.1355-NODE-1355-length-11926-cov-5.314211_pt1 | contig 11926 bp, 13 predicted proteins | sample MGYA00581745_ERZ1740058 | MGnify/ENA primary metagenome ERZ1740058 (study PRJEB43018, sample SAMN04849742) | marine metagenome | isolation source: floating plastic debris | place: Pacific Ocean | collected 2008-08-30 | study: EMG produced TPA metagenomics... | reverse complement strand
CCAATGTCTTTTTGAGGCAATTCAGGAGAGCTTGATAATGACGACAGCGGTGGCACCGCAGAAGCAGGTTGAGCAGCTTGTGAATTATCTTGGGGTTCCATAGTTCGGCACCATGTTTCTAGAGAGGGTTAGCGTTGCTACTGGTTTTTGTCCGAGGTGAAGCCAGAGGCTGAATACTGTGCTTTAGCGAGCTTGCTATTTTGCGCCTTGAAGCTGAGGAGCTTCTCGACCGTTCGTGTTGGGCAGTGGGCTGTTGATTCGCTGCATCCGCTCGGGGAAGGCCCCTTCTAGCGCAGACTGCACTAGCGGCGGCAGTGATAGGCCGCTCTCAATGCCACCACCGGAGGCAGGCTCAGAGGGAGCTGGCTGCGGGGTAGCGTGGGGAATGCCTAGCTTTCGCAGCATCAGCACAACCTGAATTTTCTTCTGAATAATTGGGTCATCGGTCGCGTTGCCCTCGCCGCCTGCGCGTTGCTCGATCCATGCATTGGCAATCGCCTGGCCCCGCAGCCGATTGCTGTAATCAGCGATGATGCCATCTAGCGCAGCACTGGCCAGTTCTTCATCGGTTGGCTCAGTCGCTGTAAAGACATTAGCTGCGGTTAACTCGACTGAGTGAGACTGGTCGAGCAGCGCTCTAATCGCACTTTCTTGCTCGCCGCTGAGATCGGTATTGGGTGATGGGTCAGACACAATATGAGAGATTTTGTCTTTAATATCTCTCACTTGCACGTCGTATTCTTTAGCCAGCTTAAGCAATTTCATTTTTTAGAAACCTCGTTGTAAAGGCAATGAGTTCATCGGACGTTTTTTCAGGAATCTCCAAAGCTCGGTGTTTTTCTCTTAGGGCAGCTTCTAGGCGCTCATAAAGAGAGGATTCAGCGAAGATGACATCTAGAAGGTCATCACCCCTGATACCCGCTGTCGTGGCTTCTCGATAGCGAATGACAAGACGCCACATCTGCTCGCTTAACAAGTCGCCTGCTTCGTAGTCAATAAACAAAGGATGTTCTTTCTTCTTCAGCTCTCTCTTATATCGCCTAACAATCGCCTGATCGACGCCCAAATGCTCAGCTAGCTCTTTTGTCGTCAGATGTCCGGTCAGCTCGACAGATTCAACCGTTACAACCGGATAAAGCGTAGGGGTAGCATTAGGCATAGTGAGAGAATGACGATTTTCAAAGGGCTGTGACGATAACAGAAGATAGACTCTTAAGCGGTACACACCACCGTGGATACTTTTATGTGTCCGGCGGATAGCGGTGTCCGGTGGGGAGAACAGATACCGAACAGCTCTTCTGTAGAAGGAAAAAATACGAACATCGAGAAAAGCAATTAGCCGCTGTAAGAATGAACGTTATTTAGCCTCCGCGTTCTCTTTATCGAGCGATCCTTCTATCGGAATTTAATCTAAGGCACTTTCATCTACAGTTTTCAGTGATTCTTCAGCATCGCTCTCGTCTTTGGCACGACTAAAGCGCTCGACAAAAGCCGCTCGCTTATCTGGATCAACAGCAGTAATAACAGCAGCTTCAACGCCTTTCCAGGTCACAATAAAAACGGGCTTTGCCACTATCTTTGTGAGCCGCCATAGCTGGGCACCGACTTTGCTAGACAGTTCGTTCTCACGATCAAAGGCGACCAGTTCTTCCCAGAGCTGCTTGGACTCAGCGAACAGACCTTCAGTCTGTAATGGTGCGGGCGCTAGAGCTGTTGATTGATTAGTCGAATCGACAGGGGCAATTGCGGTGGATTCAGGAACGGTAGATTTGGATGCGGTTTGAGCTGTGGCTTGAGCTGTTGGGGAGGGCGTATTGACCTCTTCAGCTAGCAGCGTAGCAATCGTTTTCTTAGTCATGATTTTTTTTGGTGTAGATGGTTGAGACTATGTAGTTTTTTCGTCATTGCGGACTCGGGAGGTATTAGGACAGACGAGTTCAGACTTGGTGATGAGAGTGATAGTGGCGTGGGTGTTAGCGTGCGCTCGGCAAAGGCCGATGACTGTTAGCGTTGTGCAGGTAGATGTTTATCCCCTTGTCCACACAGGGGTAGCGGCGACACACGGCGCATAGATCCCCTAGCCCTTAAGTCTTTAGTCGCGACTATCTGCATCAGCACTGAGTTGCGACCTTTTGACGCTCACCTCCTGGAGCAGCGGAGCCTTCGGGCGGGTGAGCAGCAGACTGCTGAGGGGAAGGCGTGAGCAGATTCTCTAGCGCACTTAAGGCACCGAGCACTTTTAGAATGCGATCACTCATGGTGCCAATGGGATATCGTCGGCATAGCTCATCGGCCACCTAGGGATGAATGCTAATGGCGATTAAGTCCTTAACGCTGGCATCTGCATCTATGGCCGTCATCTGCGAGATCGCGACGGCGGGGTCAGTGGTTTTGTGCGCCTGCATATAGCGATAGATAGCGGCAATTTGTGTCTGCTGCTCGGCGGCAAGCGCGGTGCCGCCATGAAAACTGGAAAGTCCTAAGGCTTTGGCAATCTCGATGAGCTGAATAGCTTTTGCGTCTATCTGCTCGGCGAGCTGATGGAGTTTCATGCGGAGAAATGCTCCTTGAACTGGGTGAGTAAGGTGGGTGAAATACGAGAGGCGAGCCAGTCGCAGGCTTCGTTTAGGCTCAAACGGGCGCTACAGTCGGCCATCAGGAAGTCGCGAATTTGGCTAGGCGAGGTTCTTTGTCCTTTGTAGTGGGCTAGCTCTGCGAGGACTGCCTGCTGACGGCGATTGAGCGATCGCCCATTGAGCTTTTCTAGGAAGTCTGGGTGGCCGAAGTCTTCATGCAGCAGGCGGATGTAGCCGCGAATAGTGCGCTCGTGGCGGTTGAGGGCGGTGGCCACTTCTGTGACTTTGGCGTAGTCGTCGTCGGTGCGGGTGGCCGTGGTATTGAGGGTTTTAGGGACAGCGTGTTTGGTCATAGCGCGAGGTTAGCAAAGGCATCCAGTTGGGGGATGAGTATAGGCAGGGCCGCAGCGCAGCCGTGGATCTATAGCGGGAAATAAAAGAGGCTAGTGCCGTAGGTGGGCAGTGAGGGCGAGTGGCCTTTCTGCGGGACGCTCTGAGATCGGAAAGCTGCGTTCGGCATTGGTATCGAGTAGGGGGGCGAGCTGGCTGGCGAGCAGCGCGGCGGCATCGGAGAGTAGGGGATGAAGGCGCTGCCAGCACTCGGGCGGGTTTACGGTGCGTAGGACATCAGCGGTGATTTCTAAGGCTTCATTTAGGGAGGCGATCGCACTGAGTTCCTGCTCGTAGTCGGCAGCTTCCTCTGGGGTGAGGTGGGCTAGGTCTAGGGCTGTGAGGTTTCGGGCGATCGCGTCTAGGTCAGGTGCTTGGTGAATAAACGTCATGACTAAACCTTGTAGAGATTTCAAAAATGACAATTTAAGACTAGCATGAGTTCATGAATTCATGAACTCGCGAATTCACGAACTTTTACCAAAGTGAACTGATCGGCAATAATTAGAGGCAGACCAATGAAGCAGCTAGGCATAGACCCAATGGCAGGAGGAAAGCGTGAAGATCCGGGCTACGCGCAAGTGAGTGGCTACATTCCAAAAAAGCTGGCACTCAAGTTCAAAGCAGCCTGCACGATGCGTGAGACGACTCAGTCTGAGGCACTAGAAAAAGCTATAGAAGCTTGGCTAAAACAGTCAGAGGAATCTGTTTCAGAAAAACAACCTGATCAATAGCTATGTCCCAATAAATAGCGCGTACGAATTCGCCTCAGGAATACTTTGAGCATGTTGGGAATATAGAAAGCAAGGAGGCGATTGCCCTAATAGCTCGGCAGAGGCTTAACTACCAGCAATGTTGAATAAAATGGCCTTATCAGAGGTAGGGAAAGAAGTTTTCTGCAGGCCTACAGCCATTTAAAACGCTACTGTTTGACTATATTTGACTATAAAGGTACAACCCAAGAGCCAGGAGCTAATCTAAAAGTCAAGAGGCCCGATGCTACCAGTGTCAGGCATCTTATGCCGAGTCAATCATGTAATCCAGCGAATTAAAGACACCTACGATTGCAGAGTCAGTTATCCAGAGTACAAGCCTTGCACTAATTACAGCTAACAAGACGAAAGCGAGGCAACCCATTCTATGTATTTACGTGAGCACCGCTGGCAGAAAAAACACACAAAACACCTTGTTATTACGCGTTCTCTAAGGATATAGAAGGGTTTGGGTAATAGAGTTATAGTACTTTCACATTAGTTAGTCGGAGGATAGCTTGTCTTCAGGTTTGCCCAAATCTTCTTATAACGATATATTTCCGCTTGAAATCGGTGGAGTAGTAGCACGCAACGGATTTTACTTTCAAGATCATGTTGCTGCTGGATTTTGCATAGATATGCTCAAAATAGGATCAGAATTAAAAGCTGTTTGGTGCGAGGCCCTGGATGATGTGACACTGGTTCACGGCGATAAAGGGGGAGAAAGATTTGAGTTCGTCCAAGTAAAAAATAATGAAGCTATTGCTTCGTGGTCTATTTCAAAGCTATGCAAGCGCGACAAGAAAAAGGGAGTATATGTTGTTGGCAGTTCAATATTAGAAAAATCGCTAGCTTACGAAAGGGGCGCAGAACAATGTTCGTTCCGCATAGTCACTTGTCTCCGCGTCAACGCTGAACTTAAGCTCCTCGAATTACCTTTAAGCTCTCCCAAGCGAACTTCTGTTTGCACTCAGTTTACTGAGTTGTGCAAGAAAATCGAAGAGAAATTGCCTGAATGTGAATCGCCCAACGGCAGTAACATCTCTTCTTGGCTATCGAGAACCGTTTGGGAGGTCAGTCATGCTACTGAAGCACTAAAAAACAAGAACCTTCTTAAGCTCAGAAAGGCACTTTCTGCACTAGGGTTTGGGCTGGCGGAAGATCAGTGGGATGAGTTGTATAAGAAAGTCTTATGCAGGGTACAAGAAGCTGGTAGGGCAGACTGGAGAGTTGAGCCAAGTCAGAAAAAGATACTGCAAGATGATTTTCTGACTTGGATAAAAGACGAAATTAATAAGTCTCTTCATCCTAGTATCGATGGAGCAGGTACAAGACTCTCCGAGAAAATGAAAATAGCAGAGCTTCCACTTGAGTCGATCGAGAATGCAAAATGGCAGCGTAGAAACTATCGAAGGATATGTTTGAGCAATCGGTATATGGATTTATCAAAGCGGGAGCAGCTAGAGAGTGACACAGCAGCACATTTGAATCTACTACTATCTCAGCTTGATGCGGGGAAACTAGATGATAGTGGGATAGAGTTCCACAACCGTTGCTTGGAAAAGCTTGCAGACATACAGTCTAGCAGTTCGGAAATCTCTCTCTCGTTTTTTCAAGGCTATATGTATTACATAACCGATCGGTGTGTATATCGTTTTACTACGAAGGTAGCATTATGAAATCTATTAACGAGCTTTCTGCACTACCTGTAAGCACGTCGCTACTCGCAGACGATACGGTAGAATTCCACGCTGCAAGAATTCTTCTCTTAATCGGGTTATGTGGTACCAGCCACAGAATTGATGGCTTGACTAAACTAGCTAAACTAGATTTTTTCGTGAGATACCCTCAGTTCTTCGATAAAGTCTGCATTACTTTAGGTGAAAACTCAGAATCTGTTTTAGAATCCGTAGAATCTAGTATGATTCGCCATCATTATGGGCCGTGGGATCATAGATACTACGAAGTTCTTGCTTACTTGAGGAGCCGTGGGCTGATTCAAATTTTCAAAGAAAAAAATACTTACAAGTTTAAACTGACTGATATAGGGAAAAAGAGAATGCGGAAGCTTGCAAAAGAATCATCTTACGAAAACATATGCGAGCAAATGCGGCGCGTCAAAAAAGTCTTTGGCAGTAAAGCTGGCTCAACACTAAAGAGGCTAATTTACGAGGTTTTTGAGCAGGAAGTCTCACAGAAATCATTAGGGGAGATTATTGAATAATGGCTGCAAAAACACTTGTCATCAAACAACTAAGCCGCTTCCCAAAAACTGGTACTTTCGATGAACTCAATTTCAAGACTGGAGTTAACGTTTTGGTTGGAGAGCCAAATACAGGTAAGACGCAATGGCTTCGAATGCTAAATTTTCTAATGGGTGATCGTGACAGCAACGTTAATAATGCTTTTGAAAAGGCTCTCGTTGATAAATACGATTGTGTGAAGGGTGTTTTTGTTGTTGAAGACGAAGAAATCATTCTAGAAAGGAGATGGAAGGAATCAGGAAACAAAGGAAAGATATTCGTAAATGGAGAGCCTATAAAGGCAGAAGATTTTTCCTCGTTTTTATTACCTCTTCTGAATATTCCTTTAGTTCACTTCCCACAGGGGAATCCATTGTCCCCAAGAGCTTGGCCAGAACTGAGTTGGGCAAATCTACTACGGCACATATATCGAAAGCAAACTTCATGGGGAGAGTTAGTCAGTAAACAACCTACTGTCGATCAACATGCTTGTCTTCTTCTATTTTTAGGTATTGCCGAACACCTTTTTTCTCCTGAATATGAGAGGTTATCAGAGAAGCAGAAAGACATATATAAACACCAAGTAAGGAAAGAGGAGTTTACTCGAACCCTTGATGAAATTTCTAGGGAGCTATTGAGTGCAAACGGTTTAGGAGTTGCTGTAACTGCTAACTCTATAGCCTCATCCATACGGGATCTCGATCTTCAAGTTGAGGAATTATTATCCCAGAGAGATGAAATCCTTGCCGCACTAAAGGACAGCATTCTACAAGAAACAGATGACACAAATAAGTCAGAACTTGAGCAGTTGAGCGAGACGTGGGCAAGGCTACAGGGGCGCAGGCAAACTGTTTCGACACAAATAGAGTCTGCTCAATCTAGAATTAAAGATTTGGTAGATTATAGCAAAGGAATACAGGATGAACTTTCAAGACTTGAGCGTTCTGCTAGTGCTGGTGAAATATTCCGCGATTTAAGAGTTACACACTGTCCTGTATGTGAACAAGCTGTAACGAGCAAAGAAAAGTCATTAGACGAATGCTATCTGTGCAAGCAACAAATAGCTCCTATGCCTTCTGAGTCACTTGCAAGTGAGCAGAGGCTCGATTTTGAGATCGAGCAGCTTCAAGCTGAGACGAAGGAGGCTCAAGAATTAGTCGAAGTGGTTTCACAAGAACTCAAAGCCTTACGCTATCAGCAACAGTCCACTGACGAAGAGATTAATTATATTCAGCGTCAAATGAGAATAGTACAGGCTACTGCTGCTGCCATAATGCCGCCTGAAATATCTAGGATTGATATGGACTTAGGCCGAATTCAAGAACAATTAAGACAAATTGGAAGGATTGAACGTGCTCTTGAGTTTAAAGAGAACTTGTCTGAGCAAATTTCTGAGATAGAAAAAGAGGTTAATGATTTAGAGATTGAAGTCGCACAGCTTTCTCAAAGTATCAACTATGAAGACGCTAGCTCCTACTTTTCGGATCAAATGAATACTTACTTAAACGCAATCAAAGCCAGAAACCCTAACTCCTGGAAGCTAGGCAGAGTCAACTTCATTTTAAAGGATAAAAGCTTTAAATTTACCGTAGGGAATAGTAACTTGAGCAACCTCGGTGCAACGATGACGTTGTATTTTCTTCCGGCTTACAACTATGCGTTATTATCACTGTCCAACATAAGCAAGTATTCTTACCCAGGGCTATCAATACTAGATTTTCCAGCGACTTTTGGAGATGGTACGCCGCGACAAGCTACAGAAAACTTCATTTTGGAACCTTTTATAGCTCTAACTGAGAAAAATAAAAAAAATAACACTCAAGTTATTGCTGTAGGTAGCGCTTTTGAAGGACTAGAGAATGTTCACAGAGTCGAACTGACACATGTTTGGCAAAAATGAGCTATCGGAACAATTAGAAATAAGAGGCGTTGTTAGAAATATGTGATTTTGTTAAAAAGGGTATAAAGGAAGGAGTAAATCCTCTTTAAATGAGACTGTTCTTTCAACTAGATTAAGTAATAAACAACAGGTAATGGGCATAAACCTCTACTTTCAGGCTGTTTAATTTAAGAAAAAATAGGCAACTCCAATTTTTCACGATTCTTTCACTATGCTTCTTCCTACCTTAGCGGGTACTTTAGCAGTCAGCGGAAAACCACGTGGGTCAAACTTTCAGAACGGATGATTTTTCTATTGACTCGATACTATGACTGGAAGATCATTAGCAATAACTATTCGTGTTACTTTTAAATTTTTCATCCAAAAAGTAACACGAATAAAGCCGAAACGGAGGGAGGCTACCTTCTAGCCTCTGTGCAGTGCTGGACGCAGCATATACCGTATCTCTTGCTGTTCTAACTGACATATCCGCAGAGTCGAATACTTCGGGATAAGCCGCCAGTAGTACCCTGTCGGTGGTGACATCGTGGATCGCCGCAACGATGCAAAAATATTGACTTGTCACGCTTAAGACCTCTTTCCCAGTACGTTGCTCAGGGTAATAGGATTTTCAGAGCTATCTCAAATGATGTGCGCATGGCCCTGTAGTCAGCGGCTATTAGGCTTAATCCTAGCCATTATTCCATTACTTGATTAATCTTCTCAGATGGCAGGCCGTAGGCTTCTTGGCCATGGCTACTGATATTTAGCTGGTTAGACTTGTGAGAAAAGACTAATGCCCGAAGCTGCTTCCACACATCAGATTCTCCCTGTTTTTACCCGTCAAGGGCTCCCTGAATATCCATCGCATCTGCCAAATTGAGTTCACTAGAAGGAGCCGCTTCAGATCGTTTCCGGTTGCGTTGTTGGGTCGCCCTATCTAGAGAATGCTTTAACGCCAACTGAATAACAGACCGGAAAGACGAATCTAAATCAGATATGTCCATTGTTTCTGTGTATATCTCAAAAGGCATGGCTAACCCTTTCCAGTACCCACCCATGCTGAGCCAGTAGCGGCCCTCCCTATACTTCAGCCACTTATTGAGCTTGGTGGGAATAGGAAACCTTTCATCTTTAAGCTCTTGAATCGTAACGATCAACCATCTTCTTCGGCTGTTGTGGATATAGCCCACATATTTAATTTCGCCAGTATCGATCCACACACGCATCATCGAAGTCCTTTTGTACTTCTCTGGATAGCGTCGTAGGTTTAGACGCCCGTTGATGGTCGTGAAGGGCAACCAAAGGTGAATTACTAACTCAGCCCGCTGGCTATCCCAACCTAATTCTGCAATTGGATGCTGCTTGTTCCGCTCAAATCGTATCCATTGACCATCGGCCCGTTCACAGATTCTGTAGTTGTGCTCTTGAGAAAACTCATATATCTGCTGCCTTATCAGATTTGCCTGCGATCGCTCAGGGTCAGTACATTTCTCAAGTAGTTTGAAAAATGCTTTTGGTGGCTCAGGCAAAACAGTCGTGATAAGCGTATTTTGAACGCGCGGAATTTCTATGTGTGCGATCACCTCATTTGTTAGCCAGTTCCGTAGCTCAAACCTATGGAACTGCTGTTCATTTTTGATTCGATAAGCGAGCGGGTTGAAGTTGAGCCGATGATACTTCAACGTCATTGCGAGACTATCTGCATAGTCAGGACATACGGTGTAAAGCTCGATTGGCTGAGTGTAGTCTACCTGGAGGTCAAAAGGCTTCTCTGCTATTAACGCATCGAAGTAGCGAGTAATCTGTTCGGTCACGTGGGTGTCTTTGACATTCTTCAGTTCAATGATGACTAGCTGATTACTCGGTCCAAGCGCAAGGATATCGCAGATTCCTTGCGCACACGTATACTGACTAGCCAGTGGTTTGAGCCCGATTTTAGGAAGTACGATGTCCAGAAAGAATTGCTCTAGCTGCTGTTCGGTCTCAAACTCCGCTACCTCACCGAAGACTCGCAATCTAGGATTCGCATGAGTAGATAGGCTGACCATCGGTGAGGTGTTCAATGTGGTTTTAGGAGCTTGACTGCTTTAAATGTACCCAGGCAATCAGAAATTTTGGGTGCTGTGCTACGGGCGCTTGGAGTGCGCTCCAGCTCTGCTGCCACAAGCACGTCTGTACCCGCGATTGCAATGGCATAAGGTTTTACTCGACGGATTGAGACAGTCATGGGCACGCTATGGCAGCGCACTCTCTAGAACAGGTCAGGTAGATAAGCAGACAATGACTTTCATTCAAGCAAGAGATACCTGGCAATTTGGAACTGAGGCAGACTTAGAAGAAGTTATTTGGCGCAATCTTCCAGAGCTATTGAGCTTAAAACCAGTTAACCGTCAGTTCTCCATCGACGGTAAATTCTGTGACATTCTAGCGATCGCACCATCTAATCGGCTTGTCATCATTGAGCTGAAGAACACTGAAGACCGTTATATCGTTCAGCAGCTTACCCGTTACTATCATGCACTCAAGACCGCTGATACACTTTCATTCTCGGCCAATACCGATGATCCTCGCTTACTAGCGATCGCGCCCAGCTTTCACGCCGATACGCTCATCGACTGCTAATACAGCACGCTAAATGTAGAACTCGTTACATTCAGCCTAGAGGCAGTGTCTGATGATATAAACCTCGTACTTCGCGATGCAGTCGGAAACGTACTCAGCACGCTCCACTTGCCAAAAGCACTCCACCATACACAGCCGCAGATATCGATATCAGAGCCACCGCGAAAGCTCTTGAACTGGCTAAGTGCTGTGCAAGAGCCTGAATATACTTGGATACTAGAGCTGAGAAAGCAGCTATTGAACGCAGATGCTCGAATGCGAGAAAGGGTTGAAGCAAACAGTATCTTCTACGAGAAGGGCAAATCAAAGCCCTGCTGCGAACTCAGAAAGATTAGGCCGTCCGAGTATCGAGGGGAAGGAATCGACTGTTATCTATGGCTGCCTGACCCAGAGAATAATCCGCACGTTATCAAAATGTGGATAGGCGTCGAGATAGGCAACCAGAAAGTTCTCGTCATGCAGTACGGCAAGAAAGGCTATAAGTCGGGTAGCCCATGGCGGTTTCCAACTTGCATAGAACGCATGGAACAGTTCAATTACGAAAGGGCGCTAACCCGATACCAACCATTTGTTGAAGCTGATAAAACGATTACCCCTACCAACATCGTTAATCTAGCGCTGAAACTTGGCGCGATCGCCTCTAGAGAATAACTTCGATTCCCAGCTATGGGTATTAACCCTTCCATCAGTGAGGAGAATAGCTGCGTAGGGAAAATTAGATGTACCACGACGATCTACTGGGAAGACGGTGCTATACGCGCACGACGAGCTGGGCCAACTCATTGAAGCAAGAAAAGGGGCGATCGCCTACTGCCCAGGCTGTGGTAGCCAGGTTCGACCAAAATGTGGCGCTATCGTTACCCACCACTGGGCGCACGTTAACGGTGGTGACTGTGATGCATGGTCTGAGCCAGAAAGTGACTGGCATAAGGGATGGAAGGAATATTTTCCGATGTACTGTCGCGAAGTTGTGATGGGAGAGCACAACGAGCACAGAGCCGATGTTCGATTGGATAACGGATTGGTCATCGAACTACAGCACAGCTCAATATCTCCAGAAACAATAGCTGAACGAGAACAATTCTATGGATCTATGGTTTGGCTATTCGACGCGCGTGAATTTGCCAAAAACGTCTACATCAGTAGTTACAAAGATGCCAGTTTAGCTGACCTCTCGGTCGTAGAATCTATCGAAAAAGCATCCAACGCTGCTGAGATATCAGTAAAGGAGTTTCGAGAGAGACAGACTGAATTTGAGCAAGCTTTGCAGAAAGTAAATGCTCGTATTGCCTCATTACCTATAGCAGTGACTGAAATTGGATTTGGTGAAACCGCTTATTCACTAATAGACGCATTTGGAGGTGAGAAGGATTGCTTTCTTGCCTAAGCTTAAATTGCGGCATATTAAGGAGAGAACTTCATCAAAGCACTCTTGCATCTTCCCATAGTCTACGATCAGGG
>ERZ1740058.1353-NODE-1353-length-11964-cov-5.116634_pt1 | contig 11964 bp, 6 predicted proteins | sample MGYA00581745_ERZ1740058 | MGnify/ENA primary metagenome ERZ1740058 (study PRJEB43018, sample SAMN04849742) | marine metagenome | isolation source: floating plastic debris | place: Pacific Ocean | collected 2008-08-30 | study: EMG produced TPA metagenomics... | reverse complement strand
AATAATGTACCCGGTCAAGACTGCGGGAGGGTGGATGGGTAGCAGAGTCGGTGGGATGTTATTTAAGCGCAACTCCTTAATAACGATAAGCCTTGATGTTTGGCTGCGTGATTTCCCCACGAAAAGCGCGATTTCTCTTCGAGCGCATCCCACTCTTGCGGGTTAGATCGGCTCGCCGCCAGATGCCCGCCCCAGCCACGCTGTATGGATGACCAATCGGGAGTGCGCTCCTGCTCCTCAAACTCTTGGAGTACGACATTGGGTACAAATTAAATGATGATGTGTACCTATGAGCAAATTGCAAAATTCATGGAATTTCTGCTCATTTAACAAAGCTAATTTCCTCATTATTCCTAAATCAATTAATAGGACTTAACGCTCAATAAACTGTCAAAAATTATATTCACTATTTTTAGTCAGCCTTTAAAGAAGATTCTTAGGGCTGAGATGCGGTTCTTTAAGCACTTCTCGTAGCATCGCCAAAATCTTTTGTTGCTGTTCAGTAGTGCAAAAACCTAATGGCGACCATCGCATCCTCAGTCCTTCGGTAGGATTACTGGCTATTTGAGGCTGTTCAGACGAATAGGCTGAATGGTGTTCAAAGATGGCTGACGGCCTATTGAAAACTATTTTCAGTATGGCTTAATTCTTTTATTGACAATGATTTTCACTACCGCCCAAAGTTTTGAAGACACAGTTGGCTAAATGAGGCTCAAACATGGCTGATGGTCTATTGAAAATTATTTTCAGTATGACTTAATCTCTCTGTTGACAATGATTTTCGCTACAGCTTAAAAATTTTAAGAAATGAAGATTTTTGCCATTTAATTAACTCTCTACTGGGTAAAAAAGGATGGAAATTAGCGCTAGAATCGAAATATGTTTTGAGAGTTTTGTACTCGAAATGTCGTCAAAGACCGTTGATTGCTATCACTGAGGAGATAAATATGCCTGTCACCGAAACCTGTTTGCAAGCCTACGGTGAAATTGCTGACAATCCAATTTTCTTGGAAAAGTCGGTGACCGAGCCCATCGTGGAAGGCTTGGGAATCGCCTATGCCAGCTTTATGAGCCTATACATGCAGTATCAGAAGCATCATTTTGTAGTGGAAGGGTCGGAGTACTACATGCTCCATGATTATTTCTCTGAAAGCTATGAAGCAGTGCAAGAGCATGCCCACGAGGTTGGTGAACGCCTACACGGTTTGGGGGGGATACCGCCAGCGTCATTTGGCACATTGGCTGAGCTCTGCTGCTTTGAGCCGGAAGCAGATGACGCCTATCGCTGTCGCCTCATGATTGATCATAATTTGAAGGCTGAGCAGTCAATTATTCAACTGCTGCGGCGGCTGGCTGGGCAGGCTGAAAGCTTGGGCGATCGTGCGACGCGTTATCTGCTAGAGCAGCTCCTGCTTAAAACTGAAGAGCGGGCATATCATTTAGAGCACTTCTTAACGCCTGATAGCCTGAAGCTGAGCTGGTAAAGCGTTGCGCCTAATTGAGGGACTAGACCCGCATGGCCTCTGCAAGGGGCCATGCGGTTTTTTTTAGGCAATATCCAAGCGCACTGTAGAGGACATAGGGCAATGCTGTGGCAGAATGCGGCATGCTGAATACCCTTCGGGAAGGGCAGAGCCCTACGGAGTTTGGCATATAGCGAAAGGCAGAAGGCAAAAGGCAAAAGGTAGAACTGGAAGTCTGCCCAAATCAAGGCTCCAGCGATCTACCCTGCTCCAACTTAACTGCGACTGGCTATAAGAATACTGGCTGTGTGATGCTTTCAGAAATTACCACTGTCCTAGACCTGATTGCGGCTCGCTATATTATCGACTGCTACAACCCACATTCCGCAGGTTGATGGACAGAAAAAGGGATTTTATCGGATACCCTGAAACGCTTGCCGTGTAAGCATTTTACCATTTTTGGGTTTTTCCATCCCTAACCGCTGAAAACCAGACTAACGCTGGAGCAGAGCTTTCGGCCTAAACACCAGAGACACTGACCTTTCAGTCCGATTTGCCGACAGCGATCGCGGTTAGAAAACCCTGCCAATTGTTCATGAAAGCAACCAGATCGATGCAAAAAGCGTCAAACCTAGGATCATCGCAATTCCGACTCTATCCTTGAAAGTCTTATGGGACAAGGCTTTTAAAATCCTTCGATCTCTTGAGGGAACCTGCGAAATGTCGGCTACAAGTCTCGCTGCCAAAGAGTGACAGTCGAGCTTATGTTTAGATTCGTCGATCTGTATAAAGGGTTTAGGGCGGGCATTTTACCCACGTCTGACTCACGAGCAGGACTTACGAGCAAAAGCGGGATGCCCTCGTTATCGTCCTCCAGTTTGGAGTGTACGGGAAAGGGCAATGATGCCGGTATCTAAGGTTTTTAGAGTCGATTGCCGCGATTTCAGACGGCTATATCAGCCGCCGACAAGCCAGACGTTGGGGCTCCATCTGTCAGGCGTTAGGCATATCGAGTCACGATATCGATGACATTACTCGGGGTGACGCCATTAATCACCTTGGGCGAGTTTGAGAGCTTAAGGTTGGGGCCTTTTTTACAGGCCTTCAGGCAACCGACGCCTTCTACAGAAACGTGCTGGAGGTTGGGGTCGGTCGCGATCGCGGTCTCTAGAGACTGTATAATTTGCCGACCTCCCTGCTTAAAGCATTTACCTTTGCGACAAACTTTTACACAGAGCTTTTTGGAGGAGGGGGGAGACGATTTGGCCGCCTTCAGGGAAGGCTCTACCGTCGCCACGGTTGCATCCGTATGTCGAGCGGTGGGTGTTTGCCAGCTTTTCTGTAGGGCGATCGCCTCCTGCTCTGACAACGGCAAGACATTGATGCCACGCCATTTTTCTTCATCAAAATCGGCCCAGACCTGTACAAACGCTCCTGGACTCAGCTCCCGCACCAGCATTGGCCGGAGATATTTAGGCAGCTTAATGGCATAGGTTTCAGCTTCGGCGCGGAGGTAGAGGCCTTTGACTTTGCCCTTGGCTGAGCGCATCACCTCAGTGAACTGACCTTTGAGGACAACTCGCTGCGGTAGTTGCACATCAGCCTTGGCTACACGAGCAAGATCGGGAGTACGTTTCATACGATTACGGTAATATGCCAACAGGTTTCTAAGGTCGCGATCGCAGCATCGCCAGGTGAGATTGCACTCCGGACAACGCTCCAGATGTGCGGCCCTGAGATTGGGGTTGCTGCAGCCACTTTAAGGGGTTGACCACAGCGACATGCACAAGGCGCAGACAAGTTTCACCAATGTGCGAAGACATCCAACGCTGGCTCGCCTCAAGGTTGAGCGCAATACTAGATGCGGACGAAGTGGTAGCCATAACTTGAGACGGTCTAAAAGTGACTTAACACTGGAAGCCGTTGGTGAAAATACTTCTAAATAAATCGGTCCGTTGAAAGCCAAGAGGGCTGCATCAGCAAGCGACTCAAATCATTTAAAGCTTACAAAAATGAAAACAAGTAGACAAGTATAGATGCCCGATTAGGTCTCCCTAGCCGTCTTCTTTAATGACTTTCATTAACAATAAAGTAGCCAATCCCTAAATTTAATGCAATGTATTTGCAATAGTCAGGCACTAATGAGAGCAATCTGGGCAAAATCTTCTCTCAGCAAAATCAACGAAACAGCAAGTGCATGAGAGCTGAGAGCAATCTCTGAAAGTGTGAAAAAGTATTACGGCAACAAAAGTCGCTGTCATGAAAATAACCCTGACGACTGCTTTGCCCTGTTCAAAAGCTGAGGCATGCCATCAACAAGTCTGTGGCTTTGCCAGCGGCAGCGAGAGGCATGCTTGGCAAATCATCGGGCTATCACATTGTTAAGCATAGTCATCATTGAGTCGCTAGCAACAGAGGGGCTTGCCCACCGCTGGAGATTAAATGCAGTGTGGTAACGCTTATCCCCAAAAATCACTGAGGTTCTGAGGGGCAATTGAGGTTCTGAGGGGCAATTAAGGATACGCCTGACAAGTCGGTGTTGATTTTCCAACTTGAGCGTTTTCTACGATTTGTAGACTACATCAGAATTCATTGGGTTTTATGGTCTACAAATAATAAAACTCTTGCACAAATAAAATCAGGCTCCCTGTGGTTTCTAAATCTTGAGGAAACTCGGCTCCTGAAAATTTTGTCTGTCCCGCCTGTTAGCTTAAACATCCTCAACTATTAGGGATTGAAAGCCATCCTCGGACAGACAAGAAAAGGGCAGGCTCAACGTTGATGCAGGTGGTTCAAGAAAATTTGTACTTAATTCGCCCCTAATTGTTGCCATGACTCACGACGGCCAGAAAGTAGCTTCCAAAGCCTCTCCTAAAGCCCTTGACAAGGCTTCCACAAACGAGCAAAAGCGGCCTAAACATCAGAAAAAGGCCAAAAAGAAGCAGGCTAAAGATAAACAGCAAAAATTGGGGTCGGCGAAGCTGCCCCCGCCGGTGAAATCTGAAGCCGCCACATCATCTGCCCCGAGTGCGGATCGAGCTGTCTTTCATTACTCTCAAGAATCAGAGGGGAGTTCAAAGCTGCCGAAAAAGTTTTACGAAAAGGAACTGGCTCGTCTGCAAATAGAGCTGGTCAAAATGCAGTACTGGGTAAAACAAGAGGGCGCTCGGATTATCATCCTGTTTGAAGGACGAGATGCGGCGGGTAAAGGAGGGACGATTAAACGCATCACTGATCCGCTCAACCCGCGCGGCTGTAGAATTGTGGCCTTGGGTACGCCTAGCGATCGCGAAAAAACCGAATGGTACTTTCAACGATACGTGGCCCACTTACCCGCAGCAGGAGAAATCGTCTGTTTTGATCGGAGCTGGTACAACCGAGCCGGGGTAGAGCATGTGATGGGGTTTTGCAGCGAGCCGCAATATCAAGAGTTTATGCAAACCTGTCCACGATTTGAACAGATGCTCGTACGCTCTGGCATTGTCTTGCTGAAGTATTGGTTTTCTGTCAGTGATGACGAGCAAGAACGACGATTTCAATCGCGCATGACAGACCCGGCCCGACGTTGGAAACTCAGCCCGATGGATCTGCAGTCTCGCGATCGCGGGGTCGAATATTCCAAGGCTAAAGATGCCATGTTTGCCCACACCAATATTCCTGAGGCGCCCTGGTTTACGGTCGAGGCCGACGACAAAAAGCGAGCCCGCCTAAACTGCATTAGCCATATTCTCTCTAAAATTCCTTACGTTGATATGACTCCGGAACCCTATGAGTTACCATCACGCCAAATGGCTCCCGATGATTACATTCGGCCCCCTATGAACGAACAGTTCTTTGTGCCTCACGTCTATTAAGCATGAGCAAGTATGGCAAATCGCCGCTGGGTCCGGCTGTTCCCGATGGCTGAAACGCTTATTTAACCAAGCGCTGCTTTCTGAACTTTAGTGCTAGTAATCGCTAGCTCCGAGAGAATACAGCATTTGGCGCTCTGGGTCGGTCAGCCCTAAACAACCGCCAATTTGCATGCCTTCATAGGGGCGATCGATACGCAACTGCCCCTGTTGCTGCCCCGTCGCGACTGACCACAAACTAATCTCCCCGTTTTGCCTGGCGCAGACCAACGACTGCCCATCTGGACTCGCACTGACATGCCACAGAGTTTCTTCATTCGGTGGGCAGGTTGTACGACAGGTGCGGCTTTCAATGTCCCATAAGGCCAGGGTTTGCGTGTCGCTGATAATCGCTACGGGGCAGTTTTTCGCATCTAAGGTGATGTCGTGGATGTAAGCCGTATCGTTTTGCTGCCAGGTGTTGAGCAGCTTGCCCGTGGCAATCTGCCAAGTCCGCACCGTACTGTCATGGCTGCCGCTATATAGGTAACTACCGTCGATGGAGACCTTTAAGGTGTGTACCCGGCGACGATGGCCGCTTAGGGTCAAGAGGGGGGTTCCTTTAAAGTCCCAAGCGCGAATGGTGCGATCGCGGCTGCCACTGTAGACCTGCTGTCCATCGGGAGCAAAGGCTAAAGACATGACCCGATCCATGTGAGCTTGATTTTTTTGCCAGCGAAAAATCCGTTGTGACAAATCCCACAGGGCTGCTGTGCCAGTGGTATCACCTGCTGCCAGTCGAGTACCGTCTGGACTGAGGGCAAGCGCCGTCACCGCTTTTGGTAACCGAATCGCCCAATCTAGCCAGGTTTGGGCTGAACGATCCCACAGGTAAATGTGGCCACTTTCCATACCGACGGCCCAATAGGTGGGGGATTGACTACTCGCGACCACCCTGACGGCATCTTTGGAGGATGGGGGAACAGGGATTTTTAAGCGCGTTTTTGGCAACCAGCACTGGCGGGCTTCGACAAATTGCCAACACCGAAGGGTTTGATCATCATGACTGCTTAGCACCTGCAGAGGCGCTGTCGAAAGCGCTAACTGACGAGCGGGGTGACGATTACTGAGCCAAGCCCGTAAGCATTGCCCAGACGGAATTTCCCATAGTTGTACCGTGTAGTCGCACCCGGTCATCAGTTCAGGGCGGTTAGGGTGAAAGATCAGCGACTCAACTGGGGCACAGGATTCAGTGATTTGGCAAAATCGCGATCGCGATTCAATGTTCCAAACGGAGACCGTATTGTTAGCATCGCTAGCCGCTAAATAGCGACCGTCAGCACTCAATGTCAATGTCATAAAGGCTTCGCAGGGTTCCTGCATAACATATTGAGGCCGAGCTGTCGCCATATCCCAAACGACTAATTGGCTTTCGTCGCGCCCGACAACAATTGCCTGCACGAGTTCCGCGCCTAGTGACGGGCGATAAGCAACCGCCCCCAATAGATTGGTGAGGCGTCCCTGAAAGCGTTTGAGGCTGGCGCCACTGGCGAGATCCCATTCTTCGGCGGCACAGTCTTGGCCACAACTCAGAAGTCGCTTACCACAGGGGCTAAAAGAGATTGCGGTAATGGCCCCAGTATGGGCAGGCAGGCAATGCAGTTTTTCTCCAGAAGCGATTCGCCAAACATGCAGGTGGCCACCTTCATCCCCGCCAACTAACAGCGATTTATCCGGGCTAAAGGCAAGGGTCGTTAATGCGTTCTCCAGATCATCGGTAAATTGCTCTGGCCCCAAATCAGACAGCAGGTCCCAAAATCGGATCGTCCCATCTTGACGGCCCTCGGCGAGAAGCTGCCCATCCGGACTAAACGCGATCGCCCGAATTGCTTGACTCACCGTCAACATCGCTCGCTGTAATCGTCCTGTTTGTAAATCCCACAGCAAGAGTCGACCATCTTGATCGCCAACGGCGACTTCTTCACGCTGCGGGTTGATGGCAATTACGGGACGTTGGCCTATCGGTTTAGCCAGTAAGGTCTGCGTCAAATCGGCACCAGTGACCGCAAGCCCTTGGAATAGATCTGACTGTAGATCGGCCCCTTGCAGTTGCAAACCACTTAAATCAACGTCGGTCAGCGGTATTTGCCAGTAATGGGCCAGATTGATCAAATTACCAGGACGATAGTCAGGCGTCGCCGACGGCGCCGTCAACTGGCTCACCCGAAAAGCATCTGCTAAGAAGCGTTGCTTATCTGCAGCCGTTGGGCATTGGGTGTCGAGATGGTCGGCCACTGCCGACAAGAGCGTTTGATATTGCCACTGCCGCACCATTTCTGGCGCATTCGCCTGGATAAGAGCATACCGGCTTAGCCAAGCCATCTGTTCCGAGATGTCAGCCGCGACGAATATCTGGAGCCAGCGATCGCGCAGGTAGGGCTGAAGAAGGATTGGCAAAGCGAGTTCCCAAGCGGGCTCGGCCTGCATCAGCGCCCGACAGACGCCGCGATCGCACAACGATTCCAACACCATAAACGGAATAGCGGTACCGAGGTATGCGCTCAGTTGAGTGATGGATAGGGGACGCTGACTAATCATCAGCCATGTCAAAGCTTGCCATTCCAGATTTGATAAGGACTGTAGCCAAGCTTCAACGTAGGTATAGCCCAGTTGCTTCTCTTGTCGAAGCGCGGCTAAACAGGTGTCCAATCGATGACCAAACGAAGCAGATAGGCGAGGGGCGATCGCGCTCAAAATCAAACTGGGTAAACCGCCATAGTCTTGGCTGAGCTGCTGCCATGCCTGTGGCGTGGCGTCAATGTTTGCTGGCCAAGTCGCCAGCGAAGCCACTTCGTCAGGCGATAACCCAGACAATACATACTGTTGACAACTTGAGCCGGTGATGGCGCTAGTGGCCTGAGGCAATTCGCGACCGACCCAAATAATGCAACTCTGATGCTCGCGACGAGCCAGAGCCCGCAAAATCTCTTGATAGCCAGTAAACTCGGACTCGTACACGCCGGCAAGATGCTGCGGGCAGTAGAGGGTCTCTGTGCGATCTAAAACAATCAAACTAGGTCGAACCGCTAGTACTTGCACTAGTCGATCTAGCTGATCAGCCAGAGGCGCAGCCGGTTCTGAAACCCCCTCTAACCGACCGAGTAAAGTGTGAACCAAGGTTGACGGCGAGGGGCGATCGCGCAAATCTTCATAAATAAACCGATGGAACTGACTTTTGATGCTTTCTGCTAGCTTGATAGCTAACCAAGTCTTGCCTACCCCTGGCAAGCCAGATAAGCAGAGTAAGCGTCCGCGTTCTTTAAGGAGCCAATTAGTTAGCGTATCTAGTGCTGCTTGACGACCACGAAAGTCAGTAACATCAAAAGGTAGAGCATCTGCCACAATCTCTACCGGCAGTGTCGCTACGGTAGCTGCTGCTAAAGCGCCATTGGCGGTGGCGGTGAGCGTAGGCGTCATCTCCAGCGGCTGAGTTTGCTCTGACCAGAGTTCAATTGCCGTTCTAAAGTTGGTTTTCTTAACCTGTACGCCGAGGGCTTTTGACAAAATGTCCCACAAGGCAGGGCCCACATCACGACTCAGATAACCCTCGGTGTAACCGGCCTTGGACGCAATTTTATGATAAGTGTCGCGATTCCATGAGCCTTCTAGGACGACGCGCTCAATATCGCGTAAGCCCTCTGAACGCACCGAACGAACGGCCAAATCTGCTGCTCTAAAGGCCTCGTCAAACCCCATCAACCCAGACATTGATTGCGCACACTCTGATGATAATTCGAGTCTAACGTTTATGTACTGAGTTTTTCTGAGTTTTTCTGAGTTTTTTAAAGCCGAATCACGTATTCGTTGTACGAGATTGCCCTGAATCCTTCATGAAAGAATTAAGAGCCGCAGTGACGGGCGGGGCTTGGGACCAAAGCGGCATCAGCCGCAGTCAAGTATAGGGAAAGCCAGTGATCAAGGACTTGAAGGTGGGTATGCCATCTTGCTTGCTCCAATCACCAACACCATAAAGCAGACCATTCTGGCACCACTTCATGGCCATTGCTACAGTTACGAGAACAAACTTTCAGGCAACCAGAAGAGCGGCTAGCCAGCGCCTAGCCAGCCGGACCTACATTCATCTGATGCGCTCAACTGATGCGCTCAACCCAGTCCTTAATGAGTGCCTCTAGCCTCATTAAGGACAAACCGTCCTAAGTAGGTGGGTCGGATCTTTTGTAGAACGAGTCGATGATGACGAAACCCTTGCAAGTGTTGGGTTTCGTTCCTCAACCGCAACCTACATCATGTGCAATTTAATAACGCCTGCCTACTTACGACGCTTTGTGAGCTAAGCAATGGGAAACATATTGCCCATCTGGAATAGCAGAGTCCGGAATTTAGAATACCCGGCAAAAAGAGCCAAGTTCCGCAGAGTTCAGGTTAGAGGGCTTGCCAACTAACACGTTTAGCTGTCTGAACCGTGCTCGATTTGCCGATTGCCCGGTGGCCCGGCGCTAAGAATTGCAACGCCCCAAAATTGAGTATCAGGCAACCATCGCCAGCCTCAAGCTCATCAATCGTGGCCATTTTAGTGTGGCGACAAACTGGTCATGATTGACCCCTTAAAGGGGGCTTGGGGAGTTGCGCTTAAATAAATCCCACCGACCCTGCGACCCATCCACCCGGCCACAGTCTTGTCCGGGTACTTTATTTTCAAGCCGCTCCCTTGCTTGAGACAAGCATCAGGCCAAGCGATTCAGCCACAATTCTAAAGGCGATATCGAGGATCGTCCCAGCCTCCCCGCAGTTCCTGTGCCGTGTCCTCAGTTGCTGGCGATGTCGGTTCATTGGCCAAATGTTGAGGACGACGACGACGATGTGTCCAAGCGACCTCTTTGGTATGGGTGCCAGGCTTCCTCGACTGTGTTGCCGACTGTAATTGTACGGAGCGAGCGTCTTTCTGAAGCTCATTGAGCTTAACCAAAGCCTGATCCCAATCCAGCTCGGGCTGTCGAAACAATGCCCTCAAAGCTTGTAAAACCGCATCGGACTCGTCGTTGGCACCTAGATTAAGCGGTTGAGACAGTCGCAGCGGATCAACCTGGACGGCAATAATTGCCTGTCTAACTGCGTTGGTTACCTCACGAGGCATATCGCGCTTGGCTAGTCGACGTTGATATTGCAATCCTTCCTCACTCGAAGCGTAGAGGGTGGGCAGTCGATTTAGCGCGTAGGTGACAATTTCTTCCATCTTGAGGTAACGACGAATTCTGCCAGGAACATCCTGCAGTTGCTGGTTAACTTCATCCGTTACCACGCTTTCCATCACGTTGATGTAAGCCCGTCCGGTTTGAGGCTGCTTCATTTTGTTCATAAGTCTATCGAAATCTATTCAGAGCGAACAGGCGCTAGTGCTGGACTCAATTCGTTAGTAGAGTCCCTATCGGGTGACAGGCAGAAATTTGATAAAGCCGTCTAGCGTATATTCCCTTAAATTACCCTTAAAGAACATCTTCATGGGTAAGAAAGAACACTGCATTTACAGATACTTGACTATTTTTGCCCCTTAGTTAAGTTCATATGGGTTTTCAATCGCCAACCAATAGCCATAAGATAATTCCGTAATTTTACGTAGAAAGCTCCCATTCGCTGCTTTCACTGTATGGTGATTAGCGTGCTCAGTGGTTATGGCAATAGGTCGTATGTCCCGCTCGAATGCTTTGCGTTACTACATCATCACGCGGCTACTGCTGGCTCCCCTGATGATTTGGACGATCACGACGGTGGTCTTCTTGCTGCTGCGGGCCACCCCCGGTGACCCAATAGATGCGCTGCTAGGACCACGGGCCCCCGACGACGCCAAGGATGTGCTGCGATCGCAACTGGGGTTAGATGCGCCGCTATGGGTGCAATATCTGACCTATTTGAGAAATTTGCTGTCGTTTGACTTGGGCACCTCGATCGCGAGTCAAGGTCAAACCGTATGGGAAATCATTGGCAATCATTTTCCCGCAACGGTGGAGCTCACCTTCTGTGGCATGGTGGTGGCAGCGGGGGTTGGGTTAACGGTCGGGGCGCTCGCCGCTTCTCGTCCCAATTCGCCTTTAGATGCCGGTGGCCGACTCTTTGGCATTGTGACCTATGCGGTGCCCATGTATTGGTTTGGCATGTTACTGCAGCTTTTGTTTGCAGTACAGTTGCGATGGTTTCCGATTGGCACGCGCTTTCCATTATCAGAAACGCCGCCTGCCGGTCCAACGAGCTTATATTTGCTAGATAGCTTGTTGAACGGACGCCTTGATCTATTTTAAACGACGCTGCATAATCAGGCGATGCCCAGCCTGCCCTTGGGGATTTTGATCAGCGGCGTCTTTGAGCGCATTGTGCGGGTAAACCTCAAGCAGACCCTCCGGGCTGATTATGTTGAGGCGGCGCGAGCCCGAGGTATTCCAGAAGTCCGGATTGTGGTCGCTCATGCCTTAAAAAACGCCCTGATTCCTGTGGTAACGGTGCTGGGGCTGACATTTGCCTCTTTATTAGGAGGAGCGGTATTGACAGAGGTTACGTTTTCTTGGCCAGGGCTAGCCAATCGATTGTATGAGGCGATTTCTCAACGCGATTATCCGGTTGTACAGGGGCTGATGGTGTTTTTTGCGATGATTGTGGCG
>ERZ1740058.1352-NODE-1352-length-11968-cov-4.752203_pt1 | contig 11968 bp, 9 predicted proteins | sample MGYA00581745_ERZ1740058 | MGnify/ENA primary metagenome ERZ1740058 (study PRJEB43018, sample SAMN04849742) | marine metagenome | isolation source: floating plastic debris | place: Pacific Ocean | collected 2008-08-30 | study: EMG produced TPA metagenomics... | reverse complement strand
AAACCGTATTTTTTAGCTTCTTCTGCAGACATGTAGAAATCACGCTCAGTATCGGCTTCAATGCGCTCAAGTGGTTGCCCGCTGTGATGTGCAATGAGTTCGTTCAAACGCTGCTTGTGATACAGAATCTCCTTAGCCTGGATCTCAATATCAACCGCCTGACCTTGAGCGCCACCCAGTGGCTGGTGAATCATGATGCGAGCACTCGGCAACGACAACCGCTTACCGGGAGCCCCGCCGCACAGCAGAAACGCGCCCATACTAGCAGCTAAACCAAAACAGATGGTGACCACATCAGGGCGGATTTGCTGCATGGTGTCGTAGATAGCCATCCCTGCAGTCACCGAGCCACCAGGAGAATTGATGTAGATTTGCACATCTTTTTCCGGTTCTTCGGCATCTAGGAATAGCAGTTGAGCGACAATCGCATCCGCAATCTTGTCATCAACTGGCGTCCCCAGAAAGATAATGCGTTCTCGCAACAAACGAGAGTAAATGTCGAAGGCCCGCTCGCCGCGCCCAGACTGCTCAACTACCATGGGCAGAATGTTCCGCATCCGCTGATGCAGAAGACTTTGACTAGTAAGCGTGTGATTTGTTTGAGAGTGCAACACCATTCAACTTTTATTGGTTCTGATATTTATCTGATTAATTTGTCTAAAGCTAGGGCAGCAAACGACGCCACTACTTCAGCAAGCAGAAACTTCATTTTCAACCCCAGCCAAGCATTCGAGCGCTGCTAGACGCTTGATCACATTATGCCCCAATCAACCACAAGCTAGCTGAAGACATGCTTATAACCTAAACTGCGGAAGCGGTCTGTTGCCCCAAAGTGTAGACCAATTTTTAGGTTTGGAAACTCTGTTTACTTCATTAATCTTTGAAGTTACAGAGTGTTTCAGCGGCGATCGTGCTATTTGCTGTGGCCGAGTCATTGCCGACTACTCTTCCTCCGCTACGGTATCCACAGCAACAGCTGTAGTGTCAACCACGGTTTCAGTAACGGACTCAGTTGCTTCCTCAGGCTCTAGTGTCGGGGCAGTGGTCGCTGCCTCTTCATCATCAAATGCGGCGGCCTCTTCGTCAGATGCTGACAACGTCCCCTCCGGAACCAACTCAACGGTATTATTTTCGACTAGCCACTGCAAAATCTTCTCTTGCAAAAGTTCTTCATTGACGACCTCTCGCAGTCGCTCAGGGTCAACTTCCTCCGGATTCTTGACCTCATCTAGCATCTCTTGCATGCGGGTTTTAAGCACATCCTCATCAACAGCAATCTCTTGCTGTTTAGCGACTTCCCCCAGGGCCAAAGTCCGGCGGAGACGGTCAATCGCTTCTGGTCGAGAGCGCTCTCGCATGTTTTCGACAATCTCAGGCGTCAACATTTTATTGATGTCAATGCCTTGGCGGCTCAGTTGAATCGCTGCTTGCTGTACCAAATGATTTGCTTCGCGGCGAATCAGCGTCTCTGGAATTTCGGCGTCTAAATGTTTGAGCAACGCTTCCAGTAACGATTCAAACTGGTTGCTCTCAGTTTTATCCTGGGCTTCTTGCTGATAGCGCTCTTCCAGAGACTGGCGGAGTTCTTCTAGAGTTTCAAATTCGCTAACTTCTTCAGCAAAGTCATCATCTAGGTCAGGCAGTTCCTTTTCTTTAAGTTCTTTGATGGTCACCGTAAAGTTTGTCGCCTTGCCCGCTAGATCGGCTTGAGGATAGTCCTCGGGAAATTTGAGGGCTAGCTCTTTAGTCTCATCAAGTGCCATGCCGACCATGCCTTCGACAAATCCATCAATAAAACCGCCTTCCTTGAGTTCCACTTGAAAGTCTTCGGCACTGCCGCCTTCAAACACCTCAAAGGAACCGTCGGCCTGCTCGACCTTACCTTCAAAGTCCACCACCGCGACATCGCCCATTTGGGCGGCGCGGTCTTCGATCGGGACTAGGGTCGCCAAGTTGAGTCGATATCGCTCTAGGACTTCGTCAACTTTGTTGTCTTCGTACTTAATCTCTTCGGCTTGAACTTCTAAGCCGGTGTACTTTTCTAAGGTGACCCGTGGCGGCACTTCGACAGACGCGTGAAAGGTGAGTGCTTCGCCCGGTGTATATTGCTCAATCAGCTCGTCAAATTCGGTGGTCAGTTGATAGTTACCGATCGCATCAATGGACTCATCTTTAATCGCTTGCTCAACCGCAGTTTGGACTAACTCCTCCAAAGCCGCGGCTTTAATTTGCGCTGAACCAAAGCGCTGCAAAAATACGGGCCGCGGCACCTTACCAGGACGAAAGCCAGGAACCCGCACTGTTTTCATCAACTTCTTTAGGACTTTTTCATAGGTCTGCTTAGAGACCTCAGCGGGAATCTCGATCTGTAGCCCTATCTGGCTATCGGGCAATTGTTCTTGAGTAACTTTCATGAAAGAGTCCTATCTTCCTGGGCAATATCATCTTGGAAAGGATTTGGAAAACACCTCGGCAAAAGTGAAGGTTGTTCCCGTGGGGGTGACTGTCAGAATTTGACGCAGTTAGCTATCATACTGCATCTATGGGACGACAGGTCTGTTTGATTTCAAGGCTTCTTTACGATTGCGATCGCCATCTCAGTGAGAGCATAGAAAGCAGTCAAGTCGCTTGACAGAGCTGACGATCATTAATAGTTATCACGATGCTGGTTAACGACCAGCTTGGTACAAAAATTCATGAACGAGGGAGAACAGGAATCGTGTCTGAGGGATATCGCGTTGCAATTTTAGGCGCTACCGGTGCGGTTGGGACGGAACTCATGACGTTACTACAAGAACGTCAATTTCCCATCTCAGAACTAAGGCTCTTGGCTTCACCGCGCTCTGCCGGTAAAACGCTGCCCTTCAAAGGCCAAGCACTCACCGTGCAACCTCTCAGCGATAGCGCTTTTGAGCATATCGACATTGTCTTGGCCTCTGCCGGCGCTAGCGTTTCCCGTGAGTGGGCCGCCAAAGCTACTGCGGCTGGAGCGGTTGTCATTGACAATTCCAGCGCCTTTCGAATGGATGCCCAAACGCCACTCGTCGTGCCCGAGGTGAACCCGCAGGCCGCAGCGAACCATCAGGGGCTGATTGCTAACCCTAACTGCACCACCATCTTGATGGCCATGGCGCTCTGGCCACTTCATCAGATTCAACCGATCCAGCGAATTGTGGTAGCGACTTATCAGTCAGCGAGTGGGGCGGGTGCGCAAGCCATGGAAGAAATGAAGCAGCAGGCGCAAGCGATTTTAGATGGCACTACGCCTAAGACAGAGTCGTTTCCTTACCCATTGGCATTCAACATGTTTCCCCATAACACACCCCTGAATGACGCTGGCTACTGCCAAGAAGAAATGAAAATGGTGCATGAAACTCGCAAGATTTTTGGCGAGTCAGCATTGCGGGTAACGGCGACCTGTATTCGAGTGCCCGTGCTGCGGGCGCACTCAGAGGCGGTCAATTTAGAATTTGCGATGCCCTTCTCGCCTGACAAAGCCCGTGCCGTTCTGTTAGCTGCTCCCGGGGTTACGCTAGTGGAAGATTGGCAAACCAACTATTTCCCCATGCCCCAAGACGCGAGTGGCCAAGATAACGTGTTGGTTGGCCGCATTCGGCAAGATTTATCTCACCCCAATGGCCTGGAACTCTGGCTCTGTGGTGACCAAATCCGCAAGGGGGCGGCACTCAATGCCGTGCAAATTGCGGAACTGCTGGTGCAAAAGCAATGGCTCAAGCCGATGGCAAAATTAGCTTAAGGTAAGGTCGCTCAACATGGCTTTTCATGAATGCAAGGAAGGCGGATAGCGGGTTGTGACCGTCGAGGTGCGCTCTATGGCTTTGCGCTCCCAAGGTTGTTATGTTATTGCTGATGCTAACCACCCAGAAGGGTTAGTTGATTTACAGGGGCTAATCTCCATTTTTTGGCAAAGAGGACATTGAGCGCGTGGGATATTTTGGGCGAGTATTGACAGCAATGGTGACTCCCTTTGGCGCAGATGGCAGTGTCAACTATTCGATCGCTGAAAAACTGGCCGCTCATCTAGTCGATAACGGGAGTGATGGGCTAGTGGTATGTGGTACCACTGGCGAGTCGCCGACGCTTTCTTGGGACGAAGAGTTTCAACTGTTTCAGTGTGTCAAAGCGGCCGTCGGCAATCGCGCCAAAGTGATTGCGGGCACTGGCTCAAATGCCACTCAGGAGGCGATCGAGGCAACTTGTAAAGCGGCGGCTTTGGGGTTAGACGGCACGTTACAGGTGGTGCCTTATTACAATAAACCGACCCAGGAAGGGCTGTATCAACATTTTCGAGCGATCGCGGAGGCCTGCCCCGATTCTCCGGTCATGCTTTACAATGTTCCTGGCAGGGCTGGTCAAGGCATGGCCGTCGAGACTATTGTTAAACTATCGGAAGTTGCAAATATTGTTGCCATCAAGGAAGCCAGTGGGAACCTTGACTTTGCCAGTCAGATAAGAGCCATGGTTCCAGCCGATTTCGCAATGTATTCTGGTGATGATTCGCTCACATTACCGTTATTGTCGGTAGGCGGCTGCGGTGTTGTTAGTGTTGCCAGTCACCTTGTTGGCAATCAGATTAAGCAAATGGTTCAGGCCTTTGAGTCTGGTCACGTTGAACAAGCAAGAGACTTGCATCTGAAGCTTTTTCCTTTATTTAAGGCCCTATTTTTGGAAACGAATCCTATTCCAGTTAAAGCAGCTTTAGCACTTCAAGGATGGCAAGTTGGTTCACTGCGTGCTCCTCTCATGTCTGCCAGTGACCCAGTCAAACAAGAACTAGAGTTCGTTTTGCAAGCCATTGCTTAACGGCTTCTTTGAATCAGGTATTTTCTGCATCAAGAATCAGGTATTTCCCGCATCAGCTCTTAGTACAACTGAATACTTCTCAACCAACTACACCGACTGACTCACATAGAATTCTATGAATTTTACAAAATTGATAATGACTAATGCATGTATGGTTGCTATCGTTTCCTGCCGTCGGCTTTCACGACTTTAATGACTTTCAATTGCTCTGTCATAGCGTTGCTCTTCTTCAACTAATTCTTTTCCGGCAACTAACTGCAAGTCTGTAAAATTTTTCGATTCTAGGTAATGAATTGTGCTTGTTTTGACAGCTTCTTCACTAGCTGACTGTTGATCACTCCAAGCGCTCATCCACTTTCAGATTTTTGTTCAGCCATTTTTGGCGCTTTTAATCAACTATCAACCGTATGACTAATCCGAATTCTGATGCAAAGCTCAAGATTATTCCTTTAGGCGGACTCCATGAGATTGGGAAGAACACTTGTGTGTTCGAGATTAATGATGAAATCATTTTGCTGGATGCGGGGCTGGCATTTCCGACTGATGGCATGCACGGGGTCAATATTGTGCTGCCTGACGTCACTTATTTGCGCGAGAACCGCCACAAAATCAAGGGGATGATCGTGACCCACGGCCACGAAGATCATATCGGTGGCATCGCCTATCACCTCAAGCAGTTCGACATTCCAGTCATTTATGGGCCTCGGCTGGCCATGGCGTTGCTAGAAGGCAAGCTAGAGGAAGCTGGGGTCAGCGATCGCACTGAACTGCGTCCGGTTCGCCCTCGCGACATAGTGCGTTTGGGTAAATCCTTCGTGGTGGAATACATCCGCAATACTCACTCCATTGCCGATAGCTGCAGCGTCGCCATTCATACGCCCTTGGGGATAGTCATTCATACGGGAGATTTTAAGTTTGACCACACCCCCGTCGATGGTGAATATTTTGATGTTCAAAAGTTGGCAGAGTATGGCGAGAAGGGCGTCTTATGTCTGATCAGCGACTCTACGAACTCCGAAGTGCCTGGCCATACGCCGTCAGAGCGATCAGTGTTCCCGAATTTAGATCGCGCTTTTTCCCAGGCCGATGGTCGGTTAGTTGTGACGACTTTTTCATCATCAGTGCACCGAGTCAACATGATTCTGGAATTGGCGAAGAAGCACCATCGCATGGTGTTTGTCGTGGGGCGCTCAATGTTGAACGTCATTGCTCACGCTCGAGAATTAGGCTACATACAGTGTGAAGAGGATCGCTTTCAGCCACTACGAAACTTGAGACAGTACGCTGACCGCGATGTCATGATCCTCACAACGGGCTCCCAAGGCGAGCCGATGGCGGCATTGACCCGCATTGCCAATGGTTCTCACCGCGACATCAAGATTCGGGAAGGGGATACAGTGGTGTTCTCTGCGAATCCGATTCCTGGCAATACGATTTCAGTGGTCAATACGATTGACAAGCTCATGATGCGAGGCGCTAATGTCATCTACGGAAAGCACTGGGGGATTCACGTCTCGGGTCATGGGGCCCAAGAGGATCAGAAACTAATGCTGGCGCTAACGCGGCCCAAGTTCTTTCTACCTGTGCATGGTGAGCACCGTATGCTCGTTAAACATTCCCAAACGGCTCAAAGCATGGGGGTGCCGGCGGCAAATATGGTGATTATCAATAACGGGGACATGGTCGAGTTAACCCAAAACAGCATTGGCATTGGTGGCAAAGTTCCTTCGGGGATTGAGCTGGTGGATTCCTCTCGGCAAGGCGTGGTAGATCGCGCCACCCTGCGAGATCGCCAACAGTTGGCCGAAGATGGCATTGTCACTGTGGCCGCAATCGTCAACAGTCAAGGCAAATTGGTGACGACCCCTAGTGTCGATATTCGAGGGATTTCTCAAACCTTAAATCTGGAACGGTTTCAAAATAAGGTCTCGGACTTGGTTAACCGGATTTTGCGAGAGCGCTCTACCAAAAAAGGTGTACAGCAAGACGGACTACAGTCTGCGATCGAAACAGAGCTCCGCCGTCTCATTCGCAAAGAGTTGCCCAAGCGGTATCCCATGGTGGTGCTATTGCTGACCTGGGTTGAAACGACGAAAACAGATTCACCTTTACCGGCGTTAACTGCGTCTTGATCGAATTCATGGCGTTATTGCCGTGTCAGTTATAAAAGTTAACCTTCGCTTAGCGGCTATTTGATTAGGGTTAGGCGAAGGTTTTTGGCGTTAGGGTGTGCGTTCTGTTCTTTGGACGTTATAATTCACCCAACAGAAGCCAGCATGTCGTAAGGCTTGAGCGTTGCCAAGCGAAGACAGCCGACATCAGCTAATTACCAAAAGCTTCTGTCAGAATTTCTTAGATTCGACAAAGATTTTGGTAACCCTGCAGCAGTGGTTAATATGGCTCTTTGATATTGCTGGACTGTTTAAGGCAAATGGTTCTTAGCGATTCATTTTTGTTGGCCATGTTGTCGTGAGCTGATGACAGTTGTTTTGACTTCTGAAGACAGCATTGTTACTAGATTCGCTTCTGCAGCGTCAATAGGCAGATTCGAGTCTTTATGAGTTTTTGAGGATATTGAATGCCCAAGCAAATTGTTATTGCTGAACAGCATCGCATTGCTGCTGTTTTTCAAGGAGACCAAATACAGGAACTCATCGTTGCCACTGGTACACACCAAGTTGGCGACATCTATGTGGGGACTGTAGAAAACGTTTTACCCGGTATTGATGCTGCGTTCGTCAATATTGGCGATAGTGAGCGTAACGGCTTTATGCACGTTACTGACTTAGGCCCCTTACGGCTGAAGCGAGCGGCTGGGTCGATTACCGAGTTGTTGGCTCCCCAGCAAAAGGTGCTGGTGCAAATTATGAAAGAGCCCACCGGTAATAAAGGCCCGCGGCTCACGGGGAACGTCACCCTCCCCGGTCGCTATCTCGTCTTGATGCCGTATGGGAAAGGCGTTAATTTATCTCGGCGGATCCAAAACGATCAGGAACGGAATCGATTACGAGCCCTGGCCATTCTACTTAAGCCAGCAGGGATGGGCCTCTTGGTACGTACCGAAGCCGAAGATGTGCCAGAAGAAGCCATCATCGAAGATTTAGAATCGCTGCAGAAACAATGGGAGGCAATTCAGCAAGAGGCCGTGACTAAGCGTCCTCCTGAGCTGCTCAACCGCGATGATGATTTTATTCAACGAGTATTGCGAGACGTTTACAGTGCTGACGTAAATCGCATCGTCACGGATTCTCACACAGGGTTAAAGCGCGTTAAGCAGCATTTGATGAATTGGAATGCTGGGCGCATTCCCCCAGGGGTCTTGATTGATCATCATCGCGATCGCGTCCCACTGTTGGAATTTTTCCGAGTGAATGCGGCTATTCGCGAAGCGCTACAGCCGCGGGTTGATCTGCCCTCCGGAGGGTACATCATCATGGAACCGACGGAAGCTCTCACGGTCATTGACGTGAACTCGGGTTCGTTTACGCGCTCGGCAACCGCTCGAGAAACGGTACTCTGGACCAACTGTGAAGCAGCCGAAGAAATTGCGCGCCAATTGCGGTTACGGAATGTCGCGGGAGTCATTATCGTCGACTTTATCGACATGGACTCTCGTCGCGACCAGCTCCAAGTTTTGGAAACCTTTAATCGGGCTCTCCGGGCAGACAAGGCCCGGCCACAAATTTCTCAGCTTTCAGAACTGGGATTGGTGGAGCTAACTCGCAAGCGGCAAGGTCAGAATCTCTACGAACTCTTTGGGTGCCCCTGCCCAACATGCGCGGGCTTAGGGCATGTGGTTCGTCTACCGGGTGAACAGCCAACCACGGTGACTGCGCCGATGATGGAGGCGAGCCGCGAAGCGGCCGGCATGAGTAACCGCGCCCATCCTTCGCTTAAGGAAGCTCATACAGAAGATTTGGAGCCCCATTCTGACTTACAAGAGCTGGATCTGCTTAACCACCCCAGCTACCAAGAGTCGAAAGGCAATCGTGGGGGCCGGCGGCGACGGCGGCGCGACACCCCTGCGCCCAGTCGCAGCAATGGTAGAAGTAGCGACAATGGCCGGGGCAGCGATCACGGCAGAAGCTCTGCACCATCTGTATCAGCGATAGAGCCGACCCCGGCTGAGTCAGCTAAACCGATGCCTGAACAGAGCAGTAGTCGGTCCGGGCGGGGGCGCGGTGGCCGCGGCGATCGTAAACCCGCTCCGCCATCTGAAAAAGTGGTTGTTGAGATGACTGCCGAAGAGCAAGGTATCTACGCCATGATGGGAATCTCGCCCTTAGTGCTCAGTCCTCAAGAGGTCAAAGACACCAAAAACGTGATTGTGCAGGTGGTGTTGCCAGGAGAAGCTGCCAAGTTCGCAGAGCATAAAGATGCTGCTGGGGCGGCAACTGCTGTTGAAGGCGCTGTCGAAGCCACACCTGAGCCCGCCGCTGAATCGGTACCGATGCCGATACTCAAGTCACGCGGTGGCAATGGGGAAGCTGAAACTGCCGGTACGATCGAGCCCGCTATCTCTCAACCTGTTAGCAATCTTGACGATACCCCTGCAAGTGCAGATGCGATAGATGGAGCCGATGCCATAGATACGGCAGACGAAGCAGAAGTTGAAATGGCCTCAAAGACTCGCCGTCGTCGTCGCCGTCGGTCTTCTGCTAGTGGTGATGACGGCTAATTTACCCCAGCCACCCACAATGTTGGCCATGTTACCCGAGCCGTCATGTGGGCCTGCTGACTCGATTGCCGGCATTGATGAAGTTGGCCGGGGGGCATTGTTTGGACCAGTTGTGGCTGGGGCTGTTATCCTCAGCCATGCGGCTAGTCATCGCTTAGCAGATTTGGGCGTGACCGATAGCAAACGATTAACGGCTTCGCGTCGCGAGGCCTTAGTGCCTTTGATTCATAAGCAGGCGGTAGCTTACGCCTTGGGGCTAGCAACTGTGTATGAAATCGATCGCTTCAATATCTTGCAAGCTTCGCTATTGGCGATGCGGCGAGCCGTCAGTCGTTTATCCATTCAACCTGAACTGTGTTTGGTCGATGGCAATCAACGGATTCCAAATTTAACCATTCCCCAGCAGACCATTGTCAAAGGCGACCAACATCATGTGGCGATCGCGGCGGCGAGCATCTTAGCGAAAGTTTGGCGCGACGCCCTCATGGTGCGACTGGGTCGCCGTTACCCTGGTTACGACCTCGCGTCCAATAAGGGCTATGGCAGTCCCCGTCATCGACAGGCGATCGCTCAGCTTGGGCGATCGCGTCAACATCGCCAATCCTTTAAGGTGAACCAACCGCTTTCCTGACAGTTAAAAAACTTTGCTGGATGACTGCAGCAGAAGGCAACATCAGAGTTTAGGATTCAGAGACCCCGCAGGAGGGATTAAGCTCTACAGAATCTGAAAACGCAAGACTAAGCCCATCCAAAGTCTAGCGACTGACGGTTCTGAGGAAACATGGATTGTGATCGAAGCTGCTGAGATTAGTGGATGACGCGCCTTAACTTTCTAGTCCTAGCTCTCGCTTCAGCAAATTGATCGATTTTTCTCCAATGTAGTTGTCGCAGACCACAATTTGAGGCGCGCGAATCAAATCTTCCCGCGCGCTAGAGATCGCCTGTTTGACGGCTGGTAAGCTCGCCTGGTCAAACACCACGATGGTTTGCGCACTACGCACCAAGGCGTTGAGTTTGTAAGCGTCCTCTGTTTGCGCTGTCATGACTAACACATCCTCACCCCGCAAGCTGTAGGCAATGACCTCTGCCGCCCGCAAAATCCCTGAACTCAAGCTCACCATGCCCAAACAAGTATCCGTAGGCAGTTCTTTCAGCAGTCCGAGTTCCCGACTGTAGTCATAAATGTCGATGGGAATAACGCGTACCGATTTGGGGCCAGCGATCGCTTCCGCCTCCGCCAAAAAGTAGCGACTGGTTACCACAGTGCCTGAACGAGCTTGGGCCAGACTGGCTTCTAAATCTTCGAGAGCCACTAACTGCACAGGAATTTGTAAAGCGGTCTCTAATTCGCGGACAATCAGTTACCCCGCCCCCAAATCTTGACTTTGCACAGTCACCAACACGCGCGCGCTACAGCGGAGTCGCCAATCAACCTCGGCAAAAAAGAGTTCACGAGCCTGATTTAGCGAGCACCCTTGGCGCAATAGCTCATCCAACACGTCTTCAACCACTTTCCGAGCCTTGGGAAATTTGTCCCAGAGTCCTAAATGGGGGCGCGAACTTTCGACCGTGGAGTGCGCCCGGACATAAATCCCCGAGCCCGGTTGTGCCTCAACCACGCCCGCCTCTTCGAGCTGGCGATACACTTTGCTGATGGTATTGCGGTGCAGCCCTGTTTGCATGGCGAGCTGCCGCGTGCTGGGTAGCCGATATCCAGGAGGAAACTGCCGCGAAGCGATCGCAAACCACAGCTGGTCGTACAGCTGGGTAGATGCCGGTATTTCGCTATCAGTTTGAATATGGAATTTAAGCACAGTTACCTCTCCCAGTAAACGCCTCAAGGGTTGGCGTTAGGTTTGAGATGGCACAGCAGCATCAATGATGCCAACAGCCTTCTCCACATAAGGCTGAATCAACCTGACCGATAATAAATGTAAATTCAATAAAATGTGACACTTTTATTTTTGGCCGTCGGCTGTAACTCGTTAATGCTTGATCTTTTGGCAGCCTTTTTTCGGGCCTCAGCCTGCAGTTAATCATCTAGCCATTCGACACTGCCTTGCGGCGGCAAAGTTTGATCAGCTTGAAGCCACCCCATCATGTCGACCGAAGTGTCTGGGCAAGGCACGATATGAGATCCCAACAGGGTAATTCCAGGATGTGCTTGAAGCACTTGCATCGCTGCCGCGATCGCGGCTTGTACGGCCCCAGTAGAACCTCGAATGATGACACTAATGCGCCCAGCATCCGTATTTTCTAAGCCGACAACCTGTACATTGGCTGCTTTACCCATGACATCTGCCGTCACGAGTGCCCCTGGCATGCCAGCAGTTTCGATGACCCCAATGGCTTGCTGCATGCTTCCTCTCAGTTTCCTAGGGCGTGTCGTCAATTAAGCCAGACGCCCGTAGCCGCTAGATAAATCGCGCCCTAAAAGCTCTCTGCCAGCTTATCGTAACGAGTCGC
>ERZ1740058.1351-NODE-1351-length-11969-cov-4.898019_pt1 | contig 11969 bp, 11 predicted proteins | sample MGYA00581745_ERZ1740058 | MGnify/ENA primary metagenome ERZ1740058 (study PRJEB43018, sample SAMN04849742) | marine metagenome | isolation source: floating plastic debris | place: Pacific Ocean | collected 2008-08-30 | study: EMG produced TPA metagenomics... | reverse complement strand
GGTAATGAGTTGTCCCAAGACAGCTTGAATCGCATCAGGCTTGGCCCACAGTGGTAACGGTGGAGCGGGATTGTAAACCGATGAGTCGAGCTCCCAATAGCTAATGACGATCCGGCCCAAGTACAGCATTTGGATGCCCAAAATCAGCGCTAGGCCACCAGTTAGCGTTAATAAGGGAAATAAGCCAATGCCGGTCTGACGCGATCGCTCCCGTTCTTCTGAAGATTGGCGGGGAATGGTCAGAGGCGGCAGGCGCTTTGCCAGCGTGAGATTACTCCACAGCACCAAGCCGCTGAGGCCAGCCGCGAGGCCCCCCAGCAACACCTGACTGCGGACCCGCAGCAGAAACACATCGCTGTATCCGGCATCCTGAAACCACAAGCCCTCTGCCCAAAAATAGGTGAGCACCTGTGTCAGCAGTAACCCGCCCCCGATGGCAATCAACCAGGGCCAACCAGACCAATACCGGAGTCGTTTTTCTAACATGCCTGTATTTTAGGCGCGAAGAGAGGAGTTGGAGAGGTGTGAGGGTAGCAGGGTGGATGGGTGATGGAGTAAGTGAAGTAGATGGGGTGGGTGAAGTCGGTGACTTTAGTTCTTTGTTCTTCGTTTACCGAGCACCAGCTACCCAGAACGTTATTTCGAACTCTGTTCCCTATTCCCTATTCCCTATTCCCTATTCCCTGTTCCCTGTTCCCTCATCTACTCACAGGTTTATTGGCAAAGTCACCCTGATACACCACCGGCTCTTGCCGAGAGAGGGAATCTCTAGCCAGTCACCGGCTCCTGTGATCCCCATGCCCACAAATAGCAGCAGGGCGATCATATTGAGGCCGATGTGGCTGCGATGCCAGGCGGGCGAGCGGTAAATTTTTGGCAGTACGGCCACGGCAATAATCATCAAGACAGCCGCCACAAGGCCGTAGTAGGAATGGGAAATGTCCCACTCGTTCGTGCGACGAAAGCTCCCATCCTGACCGCCTAGGATAATCAATCTCATGCTAGTGCCCGCCAAGTCGGTGTTTTAGCGCGCTAGAGCAACCCCAACTTGGCCATCGTGAAGAGATATATGGCCGCAATAAACCGCACTTCAAAGGGGGCTTCGGCAAAGGAGTTTTTATTGATGAGGGTTTGGATAATTGGGTGAACCATGCCCAATAGAGAAATGCCCGCCACAGAAGCGGCTAATCAACGGCCAATTTTGCCGTGTTTTTGACCCACGACGTTGCTTATTGGCGGCTAAGCGCCGTTGGCGAGTTTGTAAAGCCAAATAGGTGGCGATGCCAATGAGGGGAAAACCGTCAAAAATGGCGATCGCGGTTCCTTCAGCACTTCGTTGTCCGCTAAGGAATCGGCTTGAAAATAAAGTACTCGGACAAGACTGTGGCAGGGTGAATGGGTGGCAGGGTGAATGGGTAGCAGGGTCGGTGGGATGTTATTTAAGCGCAACTTCCTACATGCTGATGCCCTTTTGTATTCGAGCCTGACAATGCCGTTTTGTGACCGCATTGAGTTGAGCTTTACCGCTGCAACTGCTCGGCCTTTTGTTGACGATTAATTTTGTAGCGGTCATAGGATACACAAATCCAAGCGCCCACCAGCATAAACGTGTTTTTGTCCCAATTGGCTTGATTACTGGGAATCAGACCGTTGGGGCCAACGAGGCCGAAGGCCAAGATAAAGCTAAACAGCATCAGCATCATGACAAGGCCGACCCATCGGACGAGACGGTTGATCACGAACAGCGAGCCGACGATTAGTTGTGATGCGGGCAGCAGATAGGCATAGGGTAGGGCGATAATCGCTGGAAGGGGGCCGATGCCTTCAAAGCCCCAACCCCATAGACGTAGCTTGCCCTGAGTAATGGTCTCAAAAAAGCCGCCGGGATCGTAAAAATGCAGGTAGTTAGCAATGCCGGAGAGAATGAAGAAGACTCCGAGCATGATGCGCATAACCGCGATCGAGGTCTTGAGCATACTGCGCTCGGTTTGCGTACCATAAGCGAGATCGGATTCGAGTACCATGATGATTGCTCCTGAATGATGATGAAAAGGGATAGCGGGGAATTATTCGACAGCTTGGCTGCCCTGTAAGTAATTTAGGGCAGCAGGAATACCAGTGGGTTCGAGGGTTCTGGTAAAGGTTGTCGGTTCAACGGTGCGCCAGAAAAGCAAGAGGCTGGCGGCGGCGGCCGTGACGACGAGGCTATCGCCAACCCATTTGAAGCGTCCAGCGGGAGCCGGTTTTGGCCGCATTGCCGGGCTATGGGCTTGGAAGACCTCTTCGGTGAGCCATTCGACTGTCGCTTTGAAGTTATGCACGGGGTTGGGCAACAGTTCTAAATAGGTGCCCTGACGCATCAGGTGTCCCGCTCGACCTGGAATCAAGACCTTATCAAACAGGTAGGTAGCGCCTTCCCGCAATCCGAGCTTCATTAAGGTACCGCGGAGGCTAACTTTAACGGGCTTAGGAGGGGTATTTTGGGCCAAAGCTACCAGGTTATTGGCGATGCCGGCTCCTTGTTGGTAAGCGACTTGAGCGGTTGGCGGCAGGGGGGTATCTAATACCGACACGTCGCCGCCCACAAAGACTTCGGGGAAGGCCGGGAGCTGTAGTGTCGGCAGAGCCTTTAATCGCCCGGCGCGGTCACGTTCTTCGACTGGCAACGATTTGACGAGCGGATGGACATCATTGCCTGCCGCCCAAACGACTGTTGCGGCTGGCAGTTCATGGGTCACCTCCGCCTGCTGATAGATCACCCGCTCAGGCAAAACTTCCTGAACAGTGGCTTTCGCAATAATTTCGGGGCGAACAGTGCGACTGTCGAGGGCGGCTAGTGCCGTCTCTCGAAGTTTGCCATTCATATCTCCTTTGAGGATTTGTTCAGCGCGATTGAGCACCACCACGCGAATTTCATTGATGTCGCCATTGAGTTTGCGGTACCACTGGGGCAGCAAGTCGCCCAGAGTTGCGGCCATTTCAATGCCAGCGGGGCCAGCACCCACAATGGCAACCGTGAGTAGTGACTGCCGCTGCTGGCGATCGCTCGTCTGGCTGGCCTGTTGTAAGCGGGCTCGCAGATGCTGGCTGAGGGCTATCGCATCGTTGCCGTCGCGTAAAGCAAAGGTCTGTTCACGGGCACCGCGAATGCCAAAGTAGTTAGCCGTGCTGCCCAGGGTCAGAACCAGCTTGCCGTAGGAATAGGACAGTCCCGAATCGAGTTTTACCTCTTGCTTGTCCAGGTCAATGGCGGCTACGCGCCCCTGAACAAACGTGACGGTGTCACAATTCAAAAGTTCTGTAAATCGAGGCCAGACTTGGTTCGTCGTCATCTCACTGCTCAACAATTCATATAGCAGTGGCTTAAACACAAAGCGCTCGGCCTGATCAATGAGGATGATGGGATGAGGATAACGCTTGTGGCAGAGGTGCAAAGCTGTGAACAGCCCGGCAAAACCGCCGCCCAAGATAACGGCAGGAAGGGTCGGTGAATCCATGAGGTCAATAGGTGGAAGGTCTCAGATTTGATCTTACAGAGCAAGGTTTTATGACTCTAACCATCCCATACGTTTATAGAACGCACATTAGCCAGAACCCAACTCAATCTGAAGAATTGCTTAGAAACTTGAGCTTGGTCTTGAGGAACAAATCTGAGCTGGATTTTTAGAGCTTTAAGCCAAGATTTTAGCGCTCAAATCAGACTATTAGTCAGTTATTCAGTAATCAGATGAACGACAATTTAGTGAATAACTTTTGGGACTGATTATACTCTGAGCAAAATTTATTAGCGTGAAAAGCTGGCGCTGCAAGTTGATATTGGCCACGAAAAATGGCGGGTGCGTTGTCCTACTGTGACCGTATCGAAGTGTCGTGAACCTTTTGCTCGGTGCTTGTAGAAGACAGCGAAAAGTGGGTCAAAATAACGCCACCTTTAGAAAAGTAACTGCCAAAATCGGATAGTTTCGTCGCTGCCAGAGCTGATCAGCGTATTGCCATGGTCAGCAAAGGCCAGATCAGTGATGCCCCAATCGTGTTGGAGTTCAGCGCTGCAGCGACGATCTCTCCCCAACCAATGCCAAAGCTGAATGGTGCGATCGCGACTCCCGAGTGCTAGCCATTGTTCGTTGGGGCTGAGGGCGATCGCACTGGCGGCATCTTGAGCCTTAGTCAGCTCCGATGTTTCAGTAAAGTCCGTTAGCGACCAAGCCACGAATTGTCCTGAGCGATCGCCGGTCGTCAGCGCTGGGGCGGTGGTGCTGAGCGCAACACAGCGGAGGGGGCGCGGCGCCGTCCACGTATGGAGCAACTGCCCGGTCGGCAGAGCCCAGAGCCGCAGGGTCCCGGCCTCACCGACACTGGCCAAACGACTACCATCAGGACTCACAACCAAATCATTGACGCTACCGGCATGGCGCATCAGGTCGTACTGACGCCGACCGCTAGTGACATCCCATAGGGTGATGCGTCCCTCGGCATCCGCGACTGCGAGCCGCTGACCATCGGGAGTGAGGGCCATCGCGGTAATCTGCCAACTGGCCTGTTGCAAGGATTGCCGCAGCCGATAGGTAGAAAGGTCCCACTGCTTGATCTGGCCATCGTGACCGGCGGTAAACAAGCGATCGCCGGCGGGGTGAAAGGCCACTGCCGTCACGGCCTCTCCATGCCCCTCCCCGAAGCCAAACCGGCGAGCAAAGGTGTGTAGTACCTTGCCCGCCTGAGCGTCCCAAATTTGTACCGCATGGTCGCTATTACCGGTGGCGATCGCGCGACCATCAGGACTAACGGCGATCGCGTTGACCGTGCGGCCTGATGTTTGCCATACCTGGGTACAGTGCCAAGACTCAGCGGTCTTTTGCCGTACCGAGGTGGATGGTCGCGGCGACCAAATCCCCGCTGGAGCCAGATCTGCGAGCACGTCATCTGCATTGCTATAGCGACTGCGCAACGCCCGCGCCACCAATCGATTTAGCACTCGGCTCAAGGCCGGACTAACGGGCTCAGGCGCCAAGTCCTGCCAGACCCATCGATCAGCTGCCACGGAATACAGATCAAAGGGATGCGTGTCCGTCAGGAGATGTAGGCAGGTCATGCCCAAGCTGTAGAGATCGCTAGCGGGGACTGCTTTGCCCAAGGCTTGCTCCGGCGCGGCATAGCCCGCACTGCCAATAACGGTTCCCGTGTGCTCTAATGCAGTGGCGGTAGGAACCGGCCGAGCCGCGCCAAAGTCCACCAGTACGGGCAGGCCCTGATCGGGCAGCAGAATATTTTCGGGTTTCACATCGCGGTGGATGATGCCCCGTTGATGGATGAAGCGCAACACGGGCAAGAGGTCGAGCAGTAGCGATCGCACGCGCGACTCATCAAATACACCGTCTGCCTGCAAAGTCTGTGCCAAATTCCGCCCCGGAATGTAGGACTGCACCAGACACAGATCGCGGGGTGAGTCCAAAATCGCGATTAACTGCGGAATTTGAGGATGTTGCCCCAGCTCTGCGAGGCGCTGGGCTTCTGCCAGATCGCGGTCACGACTGCCAGATCGCACGATTTGTTTGACGACACAGCGCTCAGGTGGCTCAGTCGCCTCATCCCAGGCCAGCACTGTGCGCCCAAAGCCGCCTTGGCCTAAGAGTTTGACGGGCCGAAACCGCTGGCCTAAGACTAATCGAGCCCCGCACGCTTGACAGCGAGTGCGATCGTCAGGGTTTTCCGGTTCAGAACAGTCAGGATTAATGCACAGGGGCGTCACGATCGCGGCCGCCTCTCTGAGTGCTCCAACTGTATCGAATGTGTACAAACACTGAACAGGATGGAGATGGCATCTGACTCATACTGGGCCCAAACTACGACCGGTCAGTTTCCGCAGCGGCTCCATGCCATCAGCAGCATGGGCGTTCTGAGTGGCATTTTGCTCTAGCTTTTCTCGCTTTCTTCTCGAAGTGTTCTCCATTGGTGTCTACGTTGAGGATAAACCTGGCCTAGCAAGATTGACCACGCCTTCAATGATGTTTTCAGTCAGCCTTTCAGCTGGGCGAGAGGGTGCATTACCCCACTCATGTCCAACTCAATTTAAGGAGAAACTGTCATGGCCAGAGCTGATTTCAATATGATTCCGTTTAATCATCTCTTCACCCAAGAATTTCCGTTAATCACGAAAAACTTTCCCATTGAAGGGAATCAAGCCCCCGTTGATGACGCATACGTGTTGGTGCAGGTGCAAGGCGTCGATCGCATTCAGGCCATCGTCATCAATGGGGAAACCATCGGTGGCGTTGGTCTTGCCCCTGCTCCCGGCGGCTCCGAAGCTTGGCGAGTCGGGTTGAACCATATTCGCCCGGGTCTGTTGCGATCTGGGAACAACACCATCGGGATTCAACGAGCGCCCGGATTGGATAATTTTCGTGTGTCTTGGGCGATCGTCCACTGGCGTGAGCCCGGCTAAACAGCCCTCAAGGGATCCCTGGTTACCCTGCCGCCAGGCAACCAGAGACCCCTTGGCAGACGCTCGACCCCTTAATGATGACTGCAGCTGATAACTGGCGATCGCGCTTAGCCAAACCACTCTTGATAAATTTCCTCATACTGGCCCGTTTCATAGAGCTTGAGCAACGTGGCATTGATCGCCTCGCGGTAAGGGCTGCCTTGCTGCAGCGCAATGCCATAGTTCAACGATTGAAAAACATCTCCCACGACCTGATAACTGCCTTGCCCCTGGTGGGAGACAAAGTATTGCAGCACCGGTGCATCGTAGACAACCGCGTCAATGTCTTTACCCGTTTCTACCGCGACGTAGAGTTCTTCAAGAGTCTTGTAATCCCGAAATAGAAGATTCGTTTGGCCATCCAAAAACTCAGCGGCAGGACTGGCGGAAACTGTCGCCACGCGTTTGCCGGGTAAATCTTCGAGACCGTTGATCACTCCCTGCAGTTCTTGCACTGTGAAGGTGGTGGCAATCGTGGCAGTAAAGTAAGCGAGGACAAAATAGCCGGAAAACATCCAAATCAGACCAAAAAAGCGACCCACCGCCCGACTGGGCACTTTATCGCCATAACCCACTGTGGTGACGGTTACTGCGGCCCACCAAAAGGCTTCCCAAATGCCGTGGAGGTAATCGTCCGGGAACTGATGATTGTGGCTGCGTTCAGACCACCAAAGCAGATGCGCGACAATCAGCAATATCAGGATGAGAATGCCGACACCGTAATATAGGCGCGGCGATCGCAGCACAGCACCAATAATCGAGAGCAGTTTCATCAGTTCACTCTGGTCACTAGGCACCATGACCTGCAAACCCGACTCGTAATACGGGTAAGAGAAGTCCAACTGTTCTTCCCGTTGCGAGGTGATGCCAACGCCGGCGATCGCCACATCGGCGGCTCCTCGCGCTACTTCATCCAAAAGTTTGGCGACGGAATTAACCCCGACGAGCTCATAACTAAGGTTTAGCTCGTTGGCGATTTCGCCCCAAAGGTCAATGCTAAAGCCTTGGTAAGCCTGGTTTTCGTAGATCACAAACGGCTCAAAGCGCTGAGTCACGACCCGCACGGGTGCCAGCGTTGGTGGGCTCAGGGCTGGCGACGTCGACTCAGGCGCCGGCTCAGCGGGGGGAATCTTCCCCACGGCTTGTGCGGTGGCTAACCAACCATCGACCAGAGAGTGATTAGCCTGGAGCCAGTCTTGGGCGTGACGACGAATGTCGTCTTCATCGCCCTGGCCAGAAACCATGCGTGCATTTTGCGCTGCGATATCGGCGAGGGGAATGGTGACCTGCTCTAACAGCGATCGCACTGCCGGATTGGCCGCTAAAAACTCGCTGTTGGCCACCGCGCGGATGTCGTTACGCGGAAAGCCTAACTTGCAAGGATCGGCCACACAGCCCGTAATGCCCGTCATCACGGTTTCACTTTCTAAGGCTTTCTGACCCAGCGGCAAACTGGCATAAGGCACTTCAATCCACACGACGGCTTCACCAGGTGGCAGCTGATTTGCAGTCCAGTTCGGCGTCCACGTGTAAAACAAAATTGACTGGCCTTGTTGTTGCCGAGCGATCGCCGACTCAATTAACGGCGCATAATCCCCTTGAATGTGCTCAACCGCAGCGACCAAATCATATTCCTGCAGATGATGGTCGATCACCTCGGCACAGGCCCAGCCTTCATTACAGCCAATTAAGTCGGCTTGACCATTGCCGTCATGGTCGAACACTTCAATCACCTCGGGCCGGGGCAAGTCTGCAAGACTCTGGATATTCAACCGCTCAGCCGTCGCTTTATCAACGAGATACCCCTGCAAAGCCCCACCCGGCACCTCAAACCCTACCGGTTCAACGGCCTCACCAATCTCTGACTGCTCTAAATAGCGATCGTGTAGGGGAAACCAGCCATTTGCCCACAGGTCGATTTGCCCAGCCGCCGCCGCTGCGTAAAATTCATCATTGCTAAGGGTCGTTGGCGCCTTCACTGAGTAGCCTAGCTCAATCAGTAACTCGCGATAGACCTCCGCTTGAAACCAACCCGTATCTCACGTTGGGCGTGCAATGTTGATGGCAGGGGTCGCCTGACCACTCGGCAGGCCCTGCCACCAGCAAACCATCATAAAACCAAAAATCGCCCCGAGGCATTTAGCGATGCGACTTTGCCGCCTGCTTGCCAAACATTTGCTGAGACTGCGGTTTAAGGCATTTAAACAGGTGAATAACATGGGCGGTCAGGGCGTTGAGGGCTGCCCTGACCATAGTAGATGGCCTGACCAACCTGTTCTGCTACAACTTATCTACTCCGCGATGGCAAGTCTTACCAACCAGCGTAATTCAGGAACCTAAGTGACCTGTCAAAGTGCAACCTAGCCAGTCTTTGCCAGGTCACATCGCTACAGTGCTGAGCTGGCAGCCACGCCGCGTAGCAAATCCATAATTTCGTCACAGTGATGATGAAATTGTGGCGTGCGACGCACTTCGTAGGCGCGGTGTTGCCCAAGTTCAATCTTGATCTCTTGTTGGATGGTGCCGGGACGGGCAGACAAGACATAGACGCGCTCAGCGAGGAAGACCGCTTCGCTGACATCGTGGGTGATCATGAGAATGCTGATCCCCAGGCGTTCCCATAGTTCCAGCAAAAGCTCTTGCAAGGTCTCTATGGTATGCACGTCGAGTGCCCCAAAGGGTTCGTCCATCAGCAAGATTTTAGGCTGGTTGGCCAAAGCGCGGGCGATCGCTACCCGCTGCTTCATCCCGCCAGAGAGTTCCTTGGGTAGCGATCGCGAAAACTGCGCCAGCCCCACGACATCCAAATAGCGCGACGCTTCTGCTCGTCGCTGCTTCGCCTCCATACCCTGAAGTTTGAGACCAAACTCCACATTCTCTTGCACCGTCATCCAGGGATACAGCGTATAACTTTGAAACACCATGCCGCGATCGGCCCCTGGCCCAATTACGGATTGACCATCTACAGTGATTTCCCCAGCCGTCGGCATCTCCAGCCCTGCGACCAATCGCAGCAGCGTCGATTTCCCAGAACCGGACGCCCCAACCGCACAGACAAATTCCCCCGTTTCGACATGCATATTGATGTCTTTCAGCGCGACTAATGGCCCTTGCGGGGTGTCGAACTGTTTGTAAACCTTGGCAATTTCGAGGTGCATGGGTTTGGGGAGTAGTTGGATGGCTGCGTGCGTGGACAGAGTAAGTGCGGTAGGTGGTTGAGTGCAGTGGGTGGGAACGCCGGACGATAACTCAACAATTTAGGAAAGGGTGCAATGGGGAAGTTGTTTAAGCGGCATGAGGATTTAGAGGTTTATCAGATTGCTTTTGATGCTGCCATGGAAATTTTTGAGGTGTCTAAACGATTTCCAATAGAAGAAAGATATTCGCTAACTGATCAGGTTCGTCGTTCTTCGCGATCTGTGCGTGCAAATCTAGCCGAAGCTTGGCGCAAACGTATTTATGAAGCTTCTTTTGTATCTAAACTTTCGGACTGCACTGCTGAAGCCGCAGAAACCCAGACCTGGCTAGCATTTGCAGTGAAGTGCCGATACCTTGATCGACCAGTGGGAGATGAACTCAGCAAAACATATGCTCGCATCATCCGGACACTCATTAGTCTTATCAAAAACTCGGAAACTTGGACTTTCTCTCACCCTCTCCGCCAGTAATTGCCCCGTTCACTCTCCACCTCACCCACTCTCTACCTCACCCACTCTCCACCCCACCCACTCTCTACCTCACTCACTTTCCAACTACTTCACTGCCCACTTACACGTCATCCGCATCGCCGCCTGTAGGGATAAATCGAGGATGAAACCAATCAATCCCAGCACTAGCAAACAGGCAAAGATATCGTCGGTTTGGAAGAACTTTTGCGAAATGGCGATCCGTTTACCGAGACCACTGTCAGCAGCGACGAGTTCGGCCACGATGACCAGGTTCCACGAGGCCGCCATGTTGACCCGCAAGGTATCAAAGATGCTCGGGACAACGTAGGGAGTAATGACTTGCAGCAGCACTTGGCGGCGATCGCCACCCAAGGTATAGGTCGTTTCAATCAGCTCCTTGGGAACAAACTTGACCGCATCCATAATCATCAGCGTGTTGAAAAACACCGTGCCAATGAAAATTAGAGCTACCTTGGGTTCCTCACCCAGGCCCAGGTAAATGACCAGCAGCGGAATGAAGGCTGGCGCAGGCATATAACGAACGATGCCAATCAAGGGTTCCAGCAGCGATCGCACACTGCGAAACGCGCCCATGCCAATCCCGAGGGGAATCGCCACTAACGCCGCCAACAAAAAGCCTGCCGATACCCGCAGGAAACTTGCTAAGGTATCGGTCAGCAAATAGCCCTCCTGGCCTAAATTCACTAGCGCTGCCCCGACCATGCCCGGTGTCGGTAAGAACTTAGGATCAACCCAACCCGTACTAGCGATCGCCCACCACAATAAAAACGGCACCAGCACTGACATCACCATCAAGACCCATTTCAGCCTTTGGGGAATGTCTTCGCCAATGCGCCAAAAGACGGTGGGTTTTAGACTCTTAGCCGTCGTAGATGCCTCTGGATATGAGGATGACGCGGGGATAACCGTCATGATTTGACCTTGAGGTAATAGTGGGTGAGATGGAGAGTGAGTGAGATGGGTGAGGTGGGGAGTAGGTGGGGTGCAGGGTAGGTGCAGGGGAGAGTGGGTGAGGTAGGTGAAGGGGAGATGGAGAGTGCTGGACAAGATATTTGATGCTTAATGTAAGTCCATTCCACTACTTCATAGCTTTCACCGACTCTACTCACTCCACCAATTTCACCCATGCCACTCACTCCACCAGCTCCACCGACTGCACCCACCATCACTTACTTCACTACGCCTCCGCTTCCGCATAAGCTGAGACAAATTGGTCATCCAACACCGCTTCTAAATCAGGCGCTTCCGGAATAAAGCCCACTTCCACCATGAAATTCGCCATTTCTTTAGCAGCGAAGGGCATATGCACCATGCTGTCACCGGGAGTAAAGGCTTCTAGGTTCTCTTCTAGAGTGAAGAAGCGGGTGCCTTCGAGATATCGTTCAAAATCTTCGGCACTAACACTGGCGCGATCGGCCATGATTTCGTAAGCGCGCTCCTGGCTGTCATCGATGAAAGCCAGAATGTCGAACCAGGTATTGACGAGGGCTTGAACCACCTCTGGTTGCTCGTCAATCAGGGTTTGAGTGACCACCAGCAAATCCGGAATGGCACCGGGGAAGCCAGCAGAGCTGGTCAGTTCTGTGCTACCTTCGCGGGTCAGTGCCGTTTCCCAAAAGGGTACCCAGCCAGCGAAACCGTCGGCCTGACCAGCGGCAAAGGCAGCAGCAGCGGCGCCAGTTTCCAAGTTTTCGATCGTGACGTCTTCACGCGACAGACCAGCCTCTTCTAGCGCCAGGGTTAATAAGAAGTCGCCGACAACGCCTTCTTCAAGAGCGATAGAATTACCCACTAAGTCTTCT
>ERZ1740058.1350-NODE-1350-length-11981-cov-6.575717_pt1 | contig 11981 bp, 10 predicted proteins | sample MGYA00581745_ERZ1740058 | MGnify/ENA primary metagenome ERZ1740058 (study PRJEB43018, sample SAMN04849742) | marine metagenome | isolation source: floating plastic debris | place: Pacific Ocean | collected 2008-08-30 | study: EMG produced TPA metagenomics... | reverse complement strand
GTCATATACATCCAACCATCGGGAGCCATAAAGGGGCCGATAAGGCTGTAAGCATTTACATTAAGAATCCACCCGGAAAGCAGTACCTCCCGCTGGTCGGCCACCCCATCGCCGTCAGTATCAGTGAATTTAATCAGATCGGGGGCGGAAGAAGCATATAGACTACCCTGGTAGAAGACCCCCCCCTGGGGAAAGCCCACGCTATCGGCGTAGATAGTACTTTTATCGTATACCCCGTCCTCATCTTCATCTTCCAGCAGGTTGATACGAAACTGGGGGTTATCAATAGCGTCCTGATTTTCCTCATATACGTTACCGGTAGACTCGAACAGGAAAAGTCGCCCGGTTTCGTCCACCATTCCGAACATAGGATAGTCCACCAGCTCCGGCCCCGCCACCATTTCCACCGTAAAACCATCCGGCACCTGTATGTCGGCGGTGGCGTTCGTTGGATTTTCCAGTTGCTGAGATACACTACAGGCCATCCATAGGGAGGCAACAATTAGCAGCAGTAGAGCAGTAGAAAGCTTAGGGAAAGACATAGCTTGATAGGTTGGTGGTAGATGAATGATCGTATTGCCTTATGTAGGCCTATCTAAAAACTAAAGGTTCTTTATGTTTTGACTTCAGTGTATTTTTCTAATTCGTATGCGCCCGGGCTGAATTTCCGATTTTCGTGATTAGCTATTGTATGAATGGTCTCATCGGATACGCCAGCTTCGTATTCTGCAATATAGGCTACATCATGCCCTTCATTTCTGAGTTTGCTCACAATCTGAAAATCTACTCCTTCATCAGCCACAAATTTCATAGGGCTATAGGGTATACCTTTTCCCCTTTAATGGCATCGGAAGCAAAGGCTAAAGCTGCCCAGATTGATTCTTCAGAGAGCTTTGGGTAGGCAGATAACAGATCTTGGTAAGACTTTCCGGAGGACAGCTCTTCCAAAATAAGCTCTACCGTAATCCGTGTTCCTTTAACTATAGGCTTTCCTAACATCACTTTAGGATTTGTTTCTATAATTTGCGAACAGTCTATCATAGCTTCATGGGTTTTTGACGCACATTTGGGGTCTAACCCCTATTTTTTCTGGGTAATCATTTAAGATAGTAATATCATTTATCTTTTGCTGCTTCTAATAAAGTCTTCCGTTAGTAGACGATCCAATTCTACTAGTTTGTTCAGTATTGCGTTGGCTCTTCCGTTTATTCATTTCCAGTTTGATAAAATTATTTCTCTTCTATCAAGTTCAATACTTAGCTCTTCGTTTCCATCTAAGTCTGTTTCTCAGACTTAGCAGGCCACATGACTTATTTTGCCAAATCATGAAAGATACTTAAGAGCTTCGCTAATGTTGGTGAGCTGCCTGAACTGAGGGTGATCAATTTTGCTATCTACTTTCTCGTAGGCCCAGGTAGTGTGGTAGGGTACGTGGAAGGCGTGACCCCCTAAGTTAAGCACCGGCATAATATCGGATTTTAGGGAGTTACCGATCATCAGAAATTCCTGAGGAGGAATATCCAAATGCTGAATCAGTTTCTCGTAGTTAGGTTCTTTTTTCTCCGATACAATCTCAATATGGTGGAAATAACCGGCTAGTCCTGATTTGTTTAGCTTGCGTTCCTGATCCAGTAAATCGCCCTTGGTGGCCATCACCAGCCGGTACTTTCCCTGTAGGGCTTGCAGCACTTCTTCCACTCCGTCCAGCAGCTCAATGGGCTTATCCAGCATTTCCTTTCCGATCTGAATAATTCGCTCAATAGCTTCGGGGCGAATGGTTTTGTCAGACATCTGAAGGGCCGCCTCGATCATGGAGAGCGTCATACTCTTAATACCGTAGCCGTAGAGCGTGAGGTTATTGATTTCGGTTTGCAGCAGCTCCCTTGCCACGCTATGGTAGGGCAGATAATCTTCCATCATATCGCAAAACTTGTCTTCGGTCTCCCGAAAATAAGGTTCGTTCACCCACAGCGTATCATCCGCGTCAAAGGCAATTACTTTTATCTGATTCATAGCGGTAAATCTAGCTTTTGGTGCGTAGCATCCCAAACCAATGAGTATCTTTACTAACACACGTGAACTATGGATTAAGACTTATTGATGGTATATTGTAAGCATCTGAATATCAATCCTCTGCCCTTAAGCCGGGCGGGCTTTTACTTTTCCATCGATGAAAAGTAAACAAAAATCTAGGAAACCTTGAAACTCGCTGCGCTCAGACAGTAAGTTTTCCCCAATAATAGCAAACTTCGCTACTTTCTAATCCATAGTTCACGTTAACATCTAAAAACTAATCCCATGGAATTTCTATTGACCGCCTACGATAGCACCGACGAAGGAGCACTAGATCGGCGCATGAGCGTACGGGAAGAACATCTGGCTTATGCCCGAAAACTGTACCAAAACGGAAATTTGATAAAGGGAGGAGCCTTTCTCAGCGACGAAGGAAAGATGATTGGTTCTACCATTATCTACCAAGTAGACTCTGAAGCCGAAGTACAGGAAATTATTGCGAATGACCCCTACAAAATTAAGGGGGTGTGGGTAGACATCACTACTAAGCCCATTCGCCTGGCGAATCTGGATTGAGTGGGGATTAGATTCTCTGTTATCTCCAGCTAAACGTTCGTTGTCCGTCTTCTTTCAGTGGGTCTAATATCCAGATTTCTACTTCCGGAATGCCAATGGTAATTGGTGCTATCTGAACGGTGTATTTCCCGAAGCGTTGAGGAATAAACGTGGTGTCTACGAATTGCCATCGTTTCACTGCCGCCTTTTTATTGTTGTACTCAGGCTTAAAATACTGGCGGGCTGACAACACTTCATTTTTGGCCGGATCAATAACGGTTACAAGAATCTCGGCGTCAAAGGAACTCTTTAAAGGTGGATCAACGGGTTTTACGGAAAGCGTGTGGGCTACGCCAGTATGATTCACAGTAAACTCTAAGGTTCGTACTGGCACCGGCTCGCCCACTTTTGCTTCCATCGAGCCAGCTACCTTGGTTCTAACTATCGTATTTTTCTCGTACTTAATGCTAGTAGAATAAGAAATCAGCCCTCCCACTATACACATTAGTATGATCCCGATAGATAGATTAAAGATTTTTTTACTGTATAGCCCCTCGTGTAATTTGTGCCGGATACTCAGCAGAATACCGCCAAAGATTATTCCAATACCCCCAATCATCAGGGCTTCAATTAAGCTAGCACTCATCTTAATTTTTCTGTGAAGATAGCAAGAGACTGAATCTTATCATCTGTTCTGAGTGATTACAGTGACAATTTACTTTTCTGTTCCAGCATATCGTCTACGATCAGGTCGTACACGATATGCTGAAAATGCCAGGTAGCGGCGGCTTTTCCGGAGCCATGGGCAAACTAGCCCATACTAATTTTCAGTTACCGGATAAGCATTAAACTACCCAGTACTTAGTATTTTAGAATCTTCTTAATGAATACCTGTTCACCAGTAGTAAAAGTGAGGGTATAGGTACCAGCCGTAAGCCCTGACATATCTAACTCCAAGGTGTTGGAGGTTTCTCCCGCTAAGATGGTGTTACCTAAGACATCAGTGAGTACAAAACTATTTTTACCTAAAGGTAGATTTTTTGCAATGACTCTATCTCGGGTAGGGTTAGGATAAACCATCATCGACTCCTTTTCTGTGCTTAGAAGTGAGGTTATTATTTCTATTCCTGTTCCGCTGAGGTTGAGGGTGTAAGTACCTTCGTCAGCATCATTGCTGATGATAGTAAGCGTAGCGGTTTTTCCCCCCTCGCTAGTGGGCGAAAAGCTGACCGTAAAGGTTTGATCGCTACCAGCAGTAAGGGGTGAGGTAACCTGAGTTTGGTCTATCGAAAACTGATCGGCATCCGTACCGGATAGTGCTACTAAACTTCCGGCCGTACCGGAGAGTTCTAAGTCGGCATCACCGATATTTTCTAAGATAAAGGCGACTTCAGAAGAAGAGGTATTAGTGTCCACCTCGCCAAAGTCGTAAGTTTCTCCCGAGGCAATCGTGGTTGTACCTTGCCTTAGGTTGATTTCCGGCTCTGGGCTGCCCGGTAGCACGCCTATTCCACTTAGGTTAAAGGTGTAAGTACCCTCGTCAGCATCATTGCTAGTGATGACGAGGGTAGCGGTCTTTTCCCCTTCGCTGGTGGGGGAGAACGTGACGGTAAAGGTCTGACTGCTATCGGCAGTAATGGGTGAGATTATGTCAGTTTGGTTCACTGAAAACTGATCGGCCCCGGTACCTGCTAACACGATTAAACTTCCGGCTACGCCAGAAAGCACTAAATCGGCGGTACCCGCATTTTCCAAGGTGAAACTAACTTCATCAGAAGAAGTATTAGTATCTACTTCCCCAAAGTCGTAGGTCTCACCTGAGGCAATGGCGGTGTTGCCTTGCCTTAGGTTGATTTCAGGATTGCCCACTTGTACAGCTACGCTTGTTCCGCTCAGGTTGAGGGTGTAAGTACCTTCGTCGGCATCATTGCTGGTGATAGTGAGCGTAGCGGTCTTTTCCCCCTCGCTAGTGGGCGAAAAGCTGACCGTAAAGGTTTGATCGCTTCCGGCAGCAAGAGGTGAGGTGACTTGAGTTTGGCTTACCGAAAACTGATCGGCATCCGTACCGGATAGTGCTACTAAACTTCCGGCTGTACCGGAGAATTCTAAGTCGGCATCACCGATATTTTCTAAGATAAAGGCGACTTCAGAAGAAGAGGTATTAGTGTCCACCTCGCCAAAGTCGTAAGTTTCTCCCGAGGCAATCGTGGTTGTATCTTGTCTTAGGTTGATTTCCGGCTCTGGAATGAGCGGTGCCACGCCTATTCCACCTAGGTTGAGGATGTAAGTCCCTTCGTCCGCATCATCGCTGGTAATGGTGAGCGTAGCCATTTTTTCTCCCTCACTCGTTGGTGAAAAGCTGAGCGTAAAGGTCTGATTGCTACCCGCGGCAATCGGTGAGATTATGTCACTTTGGCTTAGCGAAAATTGATCAGCATCGGTGCCTGCCAACACTACTAAACTTCCAGCCGTACCGGAGAGCTCTAAATCGGCATCGCCCGTATTTTCCAGGGTGAAATCAATTTCAGTAGAGGAGGTATTAGTAGCTAGCTCACCAAAATCGTAGGTTTCTCCCGAGGCAATCGTGGTGTTGCTTTGCCTTAGATTAATCTCTGGAATGCTCGGTATAAGGGCGTTTCCGCTTAGGTTGAGGGTGTAGATGCCTTCATCGGTATCATTGCTGGTGATGATGAGCGTAGCGGTCTTTTCTCCTTCGCTGGTCGGGGCGAAACTTACCGTAAAGTCTTTCTCACTACCCGCAGCAATGGGTGAGGTTACATCGGTTTGGCTCACCAAAAACTGATCGGCATCCGTACCGGATAGTACTACTAAGTTTCCTACCGTACCAGAGAGTTCTAAATCGGCGTTACCGGTATTTTCTAGGGTAAATTCGACTTCGGCAGAGGAGGTATTTGTAGCTAGCTCCCCAAAGTCGTAGGTCTCTCCGGAGGCAATCGCTGTACTGCCCTGCTTTAGGTCAATCTCTACGAATGGAAATTCGTAAACCCTTACGTGCCCTGAAACCGCACCTGTTCCACTATTACGGGCAGCCCCAATGGCCAGGGTATTCCCATCCGCAGCAAGGGATACGGAGCCGCCTGATTGGTCAGGTCTTGCTTCTCCATCAATATCACTACCTCGTTGTATCCACGCCGTCCCGTTCCAGGTATAAACCCTCACGTGCCCTGCAGCCGGATCTGTTCCGTCATTATTAGTAGCCCCGATGGCTAGGGTATTCCCGTCCGAAGAAAGAGATACAGAACCGCCTGATCGGTCATCGGCGGCTTCCCCATCAATGTCGTCACCTCGCTGGGTCCAGGCGGCCCCATTCCAGGTGTAGACCCTCACGTGCCCGGCAAGATCACCCGTTTCGTCATTACCTAAAGCCCCAATGGCCAGGATATTCCCATCGGAGGATAGGGATACGGAACTGCCTGAATTGTCACCAGCTGCTTCTCCGTCAATATCGTTGCCCCGTTGGATCCATTGCGCTTGAGTATTAACACTGCTTCCCAGGCACAGTAAAATAAAGGCGACGCACTTAATTTTTTTAGTAAAGATTCTCATAAATTGATGCTAGGTTTGAACTATTATGTTTGGTAGTATCAAGAAAAGGAATGAGGGGTTAGCAGAAATACTATTCCCATGCTTTCAATAACTAAAGCCTCAAGCAGTCTGGTACCCATCTTGCTTTTTCGTCTGAGCTAAAAACATTCGGGGCCATCGTCAACCCCGGCGGTGCCGTAGGTGCGGAAGTAGCGACTTCCGTTCAGAAATGTCTTGTTGTCTTTGTACTCCAGATTGTATTCGTATACTTCTCCGTTATGAAAATTCAGGCGCAGCGTAGCTCCATCTTGCGTATTGCCTACTACATCCCAGGTGCCATTGCCCTGCCCGCTATCGGATGAACTTCCGAAAGCACCACCGGTATCTACCGACATACTGCTACTGCTTTTGTACTTAAAAAATCCTTGACCACAGAGGTGTATCTGGACTTCACTGCTGTAACCTCCGCCGGTGCTGTAGCCGCCGTAGCTTCCGCTATTGCTCTGGTAAGAATCCATGTAGGTAAGGCGGGAGTTTTGCAGGGTTTGCTTCCACTCTTCCACTACTGGTGGGGTTTGGGGTTGAGAGAACTGTGTACTGTTAGCCAACTGCTGGGCCAGTTGTTGGTGGGTAGCCGAGTACTGGTCGGGAGTGGAAGCAGCCATAATAGTAACCCCACTGCCGAGCGGGTTAACTAATCCAACTATGTAGGCCTTCACTGCCTGCCCTTCCAGCGTGCCGCTGTATTCCGCGCCGATGCTGCGTTCATTTAGATTCTCTATTTCACCGGATAGTTTTAGGCTGGTACCATTTTGCTCGGCAATACCCTTCCAGGCCTCCTGCGTGAGCTGAGCCAAGGTTGTGTACTGATGGATAGTGAGAAATGCGAAGCCCGCTTGGGTGTTGGAGCCAACAATGTAGCCCCCGTTCACTTCCTGACCTACCCATCCGTTGGGAATGGTAAATCGGATACCGAGCGTCTTAAAATTTACTTCACCGGTGGCTTGAGCGACGGCATCTGAGCCTGCTATTGTTACTATTGAAAGTAAAATGGAAGCTAATATTGATTTCACAGTATGCATGGTTTTTAGTCAGTTTTTTGGTTTAGTGCGTCAGCTTTCTATTTGGTAATCAGGCTGGCTAAGGAGCCAGCGCGAAGCGGGTTTGAGTGGGACCGAGCTTTTCGCTCTCTTCGGTAAACTCCAGCAGTAAATCAGATTCACTAAGCTCGAGTACTGCCACTGACTCTTCCTGATTAGTGCCCTGATCTAGCAGCAAGAGAGTGGCGTTGGCCGTTAACTCCCAATTTCCCTGCCGCTCGTCGGGCATCAGAAATCGGTAGGTCTTATCCGAGCGAAAGGCAAAGCGGTAGGTGCCAAAGTCCGTCGCGTTTTCATCCTGACCGTTAATCTGTACCGATTGTACCCGCCAGGTGCGGGCAATCATTTCTTCGGCGGTAGGTTCAGCGGGAGTAGTCACCTCTTCTTTACAACCTATTAGTATGAACAGCAATATCAGCGTAAGCGAGAGATTTTTCATGGTGAAATTAGTTTGATGGTTAGCGTTTAATCAGTTTATGTTGGTGCCACCCCTGCTCACTGGCAAACTGCACCAGGTACAACCCTGGGGTAAGATCTGCCAGCGAAACTTCGGTGCTGGTACTGGCCGGGCTGATTTGGCTTTGGTGCCGCAACTGGCCGGTAACCGTGTAGATAAATACCTGTACTGTCTCGTTCAATTGCGAATCAATCGTCAGCGACGAAGTGGCGGGGTTGGGGTATATCCTCAGGCCCCGAGCCAATTGTTCATCGGCCAGGCTGGTGACGGTAGCCTCTACTTCCACCTCTTCCGAGCGAGCCACACAGCCCGAAGCAGCGGTAACTTCCACCTGATAGCGGCCCGCCTCCTCAGCGATAATGTTCTGAGTGGTATCAGGCAGGGCTTCGCCGTCGAGGAACCACTGGTAGGAGTCTCTTCGGAAGCCGTCAGCGTGTTTCCCGCTACAGTGATTTTCGGAGCCAGGGCCGAAAAATCTACCGTGATTGTTTCGGAGAAGACGCTGTCGTTGAGTACCCATACATCTTCACTGGCTACGATCAGCACTTTCACTTTATCTCCGTCGCCAAAGCCATTGGTAGCGAAAGTGGGGCTGGTTTGGTTGGCTACGGGTTGGTCGTTGAGAAACCACTGATAAGTTGGTTCGGCTCCGGCCTCAGTGACTGAGGCAGTAAAGAGGATACTGTCCTCGACAGAGCAGACGCCGCCGCTACTGGCGCTTAGTTCGGTTTGTACCCGCAGCGGAGACAGTGCCCAGAGTTCTCGTCCGTTACTTTTGTCGAGAGCGGTGAAAAAGAGGGTTTCGTTGATATAGTCTAGCAGAATGGGAAGACTACTACGAGGGCCAGCGAAAATATCCTGTACCAGTTGGGTGCCTTCGGGGGTACCATCGGTACGCCATAGCTCTCGACCGTGTTTGTCGTCGGTAGCGGTGAAGAACAAGGTGCCATTGGCATTGATAAAACCGTTAATTGCTTCTATATCGATGAGGATTTGGGTGCCCTCCTCGGTGCCGTCGCTACGCCAGATTTTATATCCGTCGCTGTCTCTAGCGATAAACAAAAGCAGATCGTTGAAGACAGTTAGGCTGTTTAGAAAGCTACTGCCGGATCTGGGTTGGATATTCTTGACCATGACGGTTCCCGCTTCGGTACCATCACTTTTCCAGAGCTCGATGCCGAATTCGGGGCTGAAGGCACTGAAAAATAGCGTACCTTGATAGTTGACGAATTCAACGTCATCACGTATACCATCGGAACGCTCACTTCCCGGAAAGATATCTTTCACCAGGGTGGTACCGTTGGTAGTACCGTCGGTTTTCCAGAGTTCCCGGCCCAAAGTACCATCGTTAGCTGAGAAAAAGACCGTTTCGTCTATTTCCAGAAAACCCCTGGGAGAGGAGTCACCCAGCGGATTGATATCAGTGACCGGAACGGTGCCGGCTTCGGTGCCATCGGTTTTCCATAACTCATTTCCTTGTAAGGTAGTACTGGCTGGGAAGTAAAGCGTATTGTCTAGAATAAAATAGTCGCCTTCCCCGAGATTTAAGGCTTCATCCTCGTTACCGGGATCAAAATCTTTAATTAACGCCGTGCCTTCGGCCGTACCATCGGTTTTATACAGTTTCCAATCCAGCTCACTGGTTTGTCCGGAAAAATACAGGCTGCCGTTTATCTGCGGTTGCTTTTGCTGAAATGAAACCCTGAGGTCGGCCGCCTGGGCAGAATCCATCAGGGGTTGGCTACCCTCGGTGGTTCCATCACCCAGCCAGATCGTCCTTGCATTAGCTTCGGGGTGATCATCTATGTAGATAAGTTGGTCATTAAAGACCTGTAAGCCTTCAGCCACCACCTTTTCTTGCAGCAGGCGGGTATTCTCACTGGTGCCGTCGGTTTGCCAGAGGCCTTCGTCGGTGGAAAAGAACATTTGGTTCTGAAAGCCAATCGGATTACTGCGTAAACTAATATCCTCGGATTGGGTATTGATATCCTTGACCAAGGTGGTGCCTTCGGGGGTACCATTGCTTTTCCAGAGTTCGCGGCCATTTGCTTCATCAAAACCAGCAAACACCAGTTGCCCTCCTAAGTCATGAACCTTCATATCCCCGGAAATACTAAAGCCGTCGTCCTCACCTGGTTTGGAGTCTACCAGCATCAAGGTACCCGCTTCGGTACCATCACTAGCCCAGAGTTCGCGCCCAAACTCTTCGGTGTCGGCAATAAAGTACAAACGTGTATCGGAACCGCTGGCTAAGCTGGTGACAAAAAGGTGATCTATATCTCGAGAACTGCCTGAGGTAATCTCCTTTACCAGGCTGGTACCCGGAGTGGTACCATCGGTTTTCCACAGCCCGTTGCCTCCGTCTCCCTGGCTAGCCACGAAGTAGAGTTCGTCATTAAATACGGCCAACTTATCTCCGTCTACCGAAATATTTTCGGTCACTTGTTCTTCGGTTGTCCCGTTAGCCTTCCACAGTGATCCGCTTTCTACGAAAAAAAGAGAATCCTGATATAAGATGTGGCTCCTGACATTGCTGTCCAAGCCCTCTACTAACTGGGTGTTTTCGGGGTCGCCATCAGTTTTCCACAGCCTTCTCCTCGGGCTGTCCACGTCCTTCAGGGTGAAATACAACCAGTTATCTACCACCTCCAGTATCTCAATATCGCTGTCTGCTGCACCTTCGGTAAGGTCGGCCACCATAAAGGTGGTGTTGGTGCTACCCAGGCTAATCCAAAGTTCCCGGCCGTTTACCCCGTCATCCGCCATAAAAACGAGGGTATTATTAAAAGTTTTCATTTGAGAGATATTTGCGGGCCGTATACCCTCATTAATGTCTTTCAGCAGTACGGTTCCATCGGCAGTACCGTCGCTACGCCATATCTCCTTTCCGTGTTCATTATCTGAAGCTAAAAAATAGAAAAAATCTTGGGCGGCGATCATTTGTTCAGGAAAACTACTTAACGTAGCACCGAATAGATTCAGGCGGATGTCCTTGACCAGCGTAGTACCGGCGGCAGTACCATCGGTACGGTAAAGCTCTTGGCCTTCGTCTCCTGTTCCACTGAAGTATAGTACATCGTTGAATAAAACGTGCTGACCACTACGAGTGCTGATTCCGTTACCGCTTCCTTGTTTCAGGTCTACCACCATCTGGGTACTGGCGGCCGTCCCCTGGCTTTTCCATAGCTCGTAGCCGTGTTCTCCATCATTAGCAACGAAGTACACCGTGTTTCCTATTGCTGCTACAAACTGAATAAATGACTTACCTACCCCGGGTAGTACATCTTTTACCAACTGGGTGCCTACCTCGGTGCCGTCGCTGCGCCAGAGTTCTTCCCCGTGCTTTCCGTCGTCGGCTACAAAAAACAGCCGTTCGGCAACGTCAACTCCGGGGGTTGGTTTCATCACAATTCCCTCAATCCCCGGATCAGAACGGAAGCTGCTAACACCTCGGGCGGAGAAATCGTTGAGCAGTATGGCTTCCTGGGCAAGAACCGCGGTAGTGAGTAGGGAAAGCAATATTAGAGACAGCAATTTCATGACTACAAGGTTTGGCGGTGAAGCATAGTCCTAAAATTTCTCATATTTATGCAAAAAAGAATCACGGTTTTCGGGGATATTGAAAAATCACGGAAAACTGGGAGAGGGGCCTGGTTGTTTTAGGCAAGCTGCGGGTAAATCGTTTAGGATGAGACGGTTAACGATGGATGACAGAGCTCCAACCAATAGCTATTGCTTTACCACTTTATAGGTCTTTGTCCATGTTCCCCCTGGGTTAGCGATTAATAAGGTATAAATACCAGGTGGCTGTTGGGTAAGGTCAAGACGTTCTTGCCAGTGACCGTAAGTTTCTACTGTGCGCTCGAAGCCTTTTAATGAGCGACCGACGCCGTCATAAATCGCTAGATGAAAACTTAAGGCTGCCCCTTTCAAGGATATTTCCAGTGTATTGCTAAAGGGGTTAGGATACACGCGAAGCGATACGAATACGGGCAACTCGTCAACCCCAGTAACGATACGTTCGCTCTGGAGAAAGCCTTGGGTGAGTACAATCTCGGGGCTTTCTAAGCGGGTTACCGCAACTTCTCCTACTGAAAAATCAAGCTGAATATCGTTGGCCTCCACTGATGCTCCTGTTGAACCAATTGCAGAGCGTGCCAGTGACTGGGCGATAACTGTATTCTCTTTGTATAATCCCAGAAATCCTATAGCCAAGGTTATGAATACTACTCTACGCATGACTTAGCGATTAGGGGTTTGAAGCACTTTATCCTCCAAAGATTCCAATCGCCTTAGAAGCTCGTCGATGC
>ERZ1740058.1349-NODE-1349-length-11983-cov-3.527498_pt1 | contig 11983 bp, 7 predicted proteins | sample MGYA00581745_ERZ1740058 | MGnify/ENA primary metagenome ERZ1740058 (study PRJEB43018, sample SAMN04849742) | marine metagenome | isolation source: floating plastic debris | place: Pacific Ocean | collected 2008-08-30 | study: EMG produced TPA metagenomics... | reverse complement strand
GTGGTGGCCGCAAAGGCGAAGAGGTAGTCGGTGGTCGCCGCCATTTCGAACGCGCCTTTGTAGCCGTGGCGCATGACGCCCGCGATCCATTTGGGATTGGCGGCGCGGGAGCGCACGACACGGGCAATTTCGTCGTTTAATGTGCGTATGCGCGGCGATTCCGGTCTGGAGTGATCATTGTGATAGATCGGCACATCCGCGCCTTTTAGCGCGCTGATGGCCGCCGCCGCGCCCCCTTCGAACTGGTAGTAGTCGTCGCTATCTAGGAGGTCATGTTCGCGATTGTCCTGATTTTGCACGATGGCTTCGGCTGCGCGCAGGCGGGTTTCGAACCCGGCCTTATCCCGCGCGCCGTCCGCGCCTTTGCCATAGGCGTAGGCCGACCATTCGACGTAGGATTTGCCCAGATCCTCCTTCTCGGCCCAGAGGCGTTCGGACGGCGCGGGCGGCGCTGTCGACGAGGTCGATGAGGCCCGGGAAGGCGTCGCGGAAGAAGCCCGAAACGCGCAAGGTGACGTCCACGCGCGGGCGGCCGAGCACGCCTGAGGGTAGGATTTCGAACCCCGTCACGCGCCGCCCCGCCGTGGCCCAGGTGGGTTTGACACCCATGAGCGCGAGGCATTGCGCGATGTCATCGCCGCCTGTTCGCATGTTCGACGTCCCCCAGGCCGTCAGCAGGAGAGAGCGGGGCCAGTCGCCGTGGTCTTGGAGGTGTTTTTCGACGAGGAGCGCGGCGCTTTTCCAGCCGAGTGTCCAAGCCGTGGGCGTGGGGACGGCGCGGCTGTCGACGGAGAAGAAGTTTTTGCCCGTGGGCAGGACGTCGATCCGCCCGCGCGTTGGGGCACCCGATGAGCCGGGTGGGATGGCTTTGCCGTCGAGGGCTTTGATCAACGCTGAGAGCTCATCCGGGCCACAACTGTCGATTATGGGGTTAATAGTGGCGAAATAAGTTTCTATTACGGCTTTGCTTGCTGCGCCTGGCGGGGTCGCCTGGCGTTCTGCTAGAGCGATGGAAAGCAGCTCCAGGCGCTCAACGGTGTCTCCTTCGGAGCGCCAGGGATCGTTGGAGACCGACAAAAGTGCGTCGGGCCTGGGGCCGGTCCATGCTGCGGCCATATCCGCGTCTAGCGGGTCGAAATCCAGCCCGAAATCGGCTGCCAGGGCACGCACGAGGGAGGCATCCCCGCCCGTTCCGGACCCGCGCGGCGCACGGGTGAGGGCTAGGCCCAGATCGCGTGCCTGGGTGCCCGTGGGGCTGACGCCGAAGACGTGCAAACCGTCGCGTATCTGCGCCTCTTTCAAGTCGCAGAGATAGGCGTCGAGCTTCGCCATATCGCCGTCGGTATCCGCGCCCGACAAGCCCACATCGGCGTCGAGCCCCGTGGTGGCCGAGAGGCTCAGGATCTCTTTTTGCAGATGCGCCACACGGCGCGGATCGACGCCCGCGGCCTCGTAATACTCGTCCACCAAAGCCTCCAGATCCCGCAGGGGGCCATAGGTTTCGGCCCGGGTGAGCGGTGGCGTGAGGTGGTCGAGGATGATGGCCTGGGCTCGGCGCTTGGCTTGCGTGCCTTCGCCGGGGTCGTTCACGATGAACGGATAGAGATGCGGCGTGGGCCCCAAGATCGCCTCCGGCGCGCAGGCCGCGCTGAGCGCCAGGGCTTTGCCCGGAAGCCATTCCAGATTGCCATGTTTGCACATGTGGACGATCGCACGGGCCCGCTGCACGTGGCGGAGCCAAATGTAGAACGCGAGGTAGTTGTGCGGCGGGGCGAGGTCGGGGGCGTGATAGGTCTCCGTCGGGTCGATATTGTAGCCGCGCGCGGGTTGGATGCCGACGACCACATGGCCGAACTCCAGGATCGAGAGCTTGAAGGCGGGGCTCTCACCGCCCTGGACGAACGGATCATCTTCGAGCTTGCCCCAGCGATCCTCGATCGATTGGCGGAGCGCGTAGGGCAGATCCCCATAGTGCTGACGGTAGGTGTCGAGGGAAAGAGAGACCCCGCCCGCCTTGTCCGCGCGGTCGGTGAGCCAATTGGTGGGCCCCGACATAATCTGTTTCATCAGCGCGTCAGAGGTCTCTGGCGCGTCTGTGAACCGGTAGCCCTCCCCAGCTAAGTGAGACAGCGCCAGAACCGTTGCTGCAGGCGTGTCGAGGCCGACGCCATTGGCTAAGCGGCCGTCTTTGTTGGGATAATTGGCGAGGATCAGGGCCACGCGCCGGTCCGGAGCAGGTGTCCCGCGCAGCTTTGCCCAGGCTGCGGTGAGGTCGGCCACGAACTCCACCCGCGTGCCTTCGGCGCGGTAGGTGGCGATGGGGCATTCGGTGGCCTCGTCAAAGAACGCCTCGTCCTTAAAGGAAATCGCGCGGGAAAGGATGCGCCCGTCCACTTCGGGCAGCGCCACGTTCATGGCGATGTCGCGGGCGGAGAGGCCGGTCAGGCCCTCTTGCCAGGCGGTCTCGCTCCCCGCGGAGAGGACAACCTGGAAGACTGGCGCGGCGTTGGCTGAGGGGGCGGTCAGCGGGTTTTGGCCCGCGCTTTCGGGGGTGCCGGTGGCGAAGGCGGTGCAGTTCAGGATCACGTCGGGCGGGGTTTGCGTGAAGAGGTGGTCGAGCGTTGCTGCGGAGACCGGGTCTTTCAGCGAGGCCACGAAGATCGGCAGAGCGTTGAGACGCCGCCGAGAGAGGCTTTTGATCAGCCGGTTAATCGGGTTCAGACCCGCGCCTTGCACCAAAGCGCGGTAGAAGATGATCGGCACGCCCGGGGCGTTTGGCGTCCAGTTTTCCTGGATTTTTGCAAGGTCGGCTTGGCCGCTGCCGGGCCAATACAGCCCGGCCTTGAGTAGCGGTTGCGCGGCCGCTGGCCATGCTTCGCTGCGCAGCATCGCCTGGCATGCATGCAGAAAAAGCGTAGCATTTTGCGGGCCGCCTTCCACCAGATAAGACCAGAGCGCGTCGTAATCGGTGCTTTTTATGGTGCTAAAGCTGCGTAATTCGTCATCTGGCTTGTCATCGCCAGGAAGAAACGCCACCGGCACCCCCGCCGCCCGAAGCCGTGCGGCGTATTGCTCAAACCCATAGCGCCAATATCCCGAGCCGCCCAAAAGCCGGAGGATCACGAGCTTTGAACCGGTCGCGCAGCTGTCGAGATGCATGTCGACGGAGAGCGGGTGCTTGAGATGGGTCAGATTGGCGAGCCGCAGCTTCGGGGGATCGGCCATCTCGGCCCGCGCTTGGGAGAGTGCGGCGAGTTCCGTGTCCGCGGCCGAGATCACCACCACGTCGCCCGGGGTCTGGCGCAGGTCCACCGGCTCCTGCCCGTCCATGACTTGCCCAGGCGCCGCGGCGATCAAGTGCATTAAAGCGCCTTTTCGAAGAAGACGGAGGAGGGGCTTTCTTTGTAATCGCCGAAGGGGCCGCAGGGGATAAAGCCCGCGCGCTCGTAAAGCGTATGCGCGGCGTGGAGGCCCTGGCCGGTTTCGAGCTTTAGCGCCGTGAGCCCCAGGTCGCGGGCGGTGTCTTCGATCTGCCGCAGGATGGCGGCTGCCACGCCTTTGCAGCGGGCCTCGGGCGCGGTGAACATGCTTTTTACCTCGCCATAGCTGCCTTTGCCCGCGAGCGCGCCGGTGCCGAGGGTTTGCGCGCCCTCGCGCGCGGCGAAGAAATGGACGTCTGGGCCCGCAAGCTCTTCAATCGAGAGATAGTGGGTGTCCTCTGGCGGGAAGGACGCGGCCATGAGCGCGTGGGACGCTTCAAGAAGCGCGCGGGGGCCTTGGGCGGCAGGGTCCGCAGCCTCGATAATCAACACTGGAGCGCGGTTGTGATCGCGGCCTGATCCAAGCCCGCCTGGCCGATGACCACGAGCCGCGACGTGCGGTCGGTGAGGGGTTGGTCAAAATACGTCTCGATCCGAGGGCCCACGGCCTGGAGCGTGAGGCGCATGGGTTTGCCGTCCACGGCGAGGAACCCTTTGAGCCTGAGAATGTCATGGGCGCGGATCGTTGCGGCAACTTTGGCCGTATAGGCCTCGACATCCCCAACCTCACCCATTTCGACTGTAAAGCTTTCGAATTCGTCATGACCGTGATCGTGATGATGATCGTGCTCATGGTCGTGGTGGTGATCATGGTGATCGTCGTGATCGTCATCATGATGATGGTGGTGGTGATGGACCTCGTGCCGCCCTTCCAGATCATCCTCGGCTCCCACGCCCTGGCCCAAGAGAACATCGACGGGGAGGGCCCCTTTAGTGGCGGGGATCACTTGTACGCCCGCGCGGCTTTCCGCCTTGAGGCGGGTGACAAGGTTCCCCGCCTCATCGGGTGTGAGGAGATCGGATTTGTTGACCACGATCATATCGGCGCAGGTGACCTGATCTTCGAAGAGTTCGGAGAGCGGCGTTTCGTGATCGAGCTCCTCATCGGCGGCGCGCTGGGCGTCGATGGCCGCCACGTCGTGGGCAAAGCGTCCTTCGACCACGGCCTTGCCATCGACGACGGTGACGACCCCGTCCACGGTGACCTTCGTTGAAATCCCAGGCCAGTTGAATGCGCGCACGAGCGGTTGCGGCAAGGCGAGGCCCGAGGTTTCGATGACGATGTGATCGGGCGGCGTCTCTCGCGCCAGCAGCTTCTCCATGGTCGGGATGAAATCATCGGCCACGGTGCAGCAGATGCAGCCGTTGGAGAGTTCGACGATGTCGTCTTCGCTGCAGGTTTCCTCACCACAGCCTTTGAGGATGTCGCCGTCGACGCCGAGATCGCCGAACTCATTGATGATGAGCGCGATGCCCCGACCGTCGGCGTTTTCGAGCATGTGGCGGATCAGGGTCGTTTTGCCGGCGCCGAGAAAGCCGGTGACGATCGTGGCGGGGGTTTTCGACGCCATGGCGGGCCTCCTGTGAAACGGAAAAGGCCTGGTCGGCCTTTTGTGACGAGCTAGTGCCGGACGCGATGCCGCGGCCGCTATTGCGTGTGTCGCGCCGGTGGCGAAGATGGTCAAGAGGCCGGGCGTTTGGCGGCTGCTTTCCGTCTGACGGCCCTACATGTTGTGGATAAGGGTCAGATGAGGCGCAGATGCTGTTGACAGTGAGGCCCCAGGCCCGGCACCGTCTATCAGCGCGAGGAATCGGAGGCGCGGATGCGGTTTTCCAAGCTGAGACTGAACGGCTTTAAGAGCTTTGTGGAGCCCGCCGACCTGATCATCGCCGATGGGCTGACCGGTGTTGTGGGGCGCAATGGCGGCGGGAAGTCGAACCTGCTGGAGGCGTTGCGCTGGGTGATGGGCGAAAACCGCCCCACCGCCATGCGCGGCGGCGGGATGGAGGATGTGATCTTTGCCGGTGCGGCGTCCCGCCCGGCGCGGAACTTCGCGGAAGTGTCGGTGCTGATCGACAATAGTGACAGGCTGGCGCCGTCGGGGTTCAATGAAGACGATCAGCTCGAGGTGATCCGGCGGATCACGCGCGATATCGGCAGCGCGTACAAAGCCAATGGCAAGGACATGCGCGCCCGCGATGTTCAGATGCTTTTTGCCGATGCCTCCACCGGGTCGCATTCGCCCTCGCTGGTGCGGCAGGGGCAGATTGCGGAACTCATCAATGCCAAACCCAAAGCGCGGCGCCGAGTGCTGGAGGAAGCGGCGGGGATCAGCGGGCTCTATCAGCGCCGCCATGAGGCAGAGCTGAAGCTGAGCGGGGCAGAGACCAATCTGGCGCGGGTGGATGACGTGATCGAGCAACTTTCGGCGCAGCTTGCCTCCCTCGCGCGGCAGGCGCGTCAGGCGGCGCGCTACCGGGAGATCGGGAGTGAGCTGCGCGTGGCCGAAGGCATGTTGCTGTACCGGCGCTGGAAGGAAGCTGATGAGGCCCGCGCGGCGGCCGAAGCGGCGTTTCGGGAGCAGGTGACGCGCGCCGCGCAGGCCGAAAGTGCCGCCCGTCAGGCAGCGGCGGCGCGCGAGGCCTGCGAGGCGGCGGTGCCGCCCAAGCGGGAGGAAGAAGCCATCGCGGCGGCCGTGCTTCAGCGGTTGAGCGTGGCGCGGGATACGCTGGGGTCGGAGGAAGAGGCCGCGCGGCAAGCGGTGGAGACGCTGGAGCGGCGGATCGCGCAACTGACCCATAATATCGAACGCGAAGCCGGTCTGAACCGCGACGCAGGCGAAACGATTGCCAAGCTGGAAGACGAGGCGGCGGAGCTTGCCGCCGCATCTGAAGGCTTTGAGGACAAGCTGTCTGAGGCGGCGGAGGCGGCGGCGAGCTCTGCGGCGATCCTTCAGGCGCGCGAGGCGGATCTGTCGGCTGCCAATGAGGAGACCGCACGGCTCGCCGCGCGGCATCAGTCGGCGCTGCGCTTCAAGGAAGACAGCGAAAAGGCCGTGGCGCGGGTGCTGGCCCGGGGCGAGGAGACGGCGGCCTCCATGGCGGCCGCCCGGGAGCAGGTTGCGGCGGCGCGTGACGCGCATGCTGCGGCGCGGGCGGCGGAAGAAGAGACGGCGCAGACGGTCGCCCGTGCAGATGCGACGCTGATTGAGGCCGAGGATGCGCGCAGTGCGGTCCAGGCCCAGGAGGCGGAGGCGCATACTCTGCGCTCGCAGACCGAAGGCGAGGCGAGCGCGCTAAGGGCCGAGATCCAGGCGCTGGCCCGGCTTGTGGCGCGCGATAGCGGGCAGGGGACGCAGATCCTGGATGAAGTGTCGGTCTCGCCGGGGTTTGAGAAGGCCCTGGGCGCGGCTTTGGCCGATGATTTGAAGGCGCCGCGAGCCTCAGGTGGCCAGACCTCCGGCTGGCATGTGCTGCCGGATTATGAGGATGCCGCGGGTCTTCCTGAGGGCGTGGAGCCGCTGGCCGCGCGGGTGACGCTGCCGGATGTGCTGAAGCGGCGCATGGCGCAGGTGGGGGTTGTGGAGGCCAAGGATGGCGCCGCGCTCCAGCCTGCGCTGAAGCCTGGGCAGCGCTTGGTGAGCCTGGAAGGGGACTTGTGGCGCTGGGACGGGTTTGCGGCCTCGGCGGCGGACGCGCCCACGGCGGCGGCGCTGCGGCTTGAGCAGATCAACCGCTTGCAGGCGTTGGAAGCAGAAGAGGCGGAGGCGCGGCGGCGTGCTGATGCGGCCCGGGCGGACCATGAGGCGCTGACGGCTCGCTTGGCCGATCTGACGGCGGCGGATCAAGCGGCGCGTCAGGCCCGCCGCGCCGTGGACAAGCAGATGGCCGATGCCGCGCGGGCGCTTTCGCGCGCGGATGCTGAGCAGAGCATGGCGGAAGGGAAGGTCGAATCCCTCGCGCTCGCCGAGGCGCGGCTAAGCGATGAGGAAGCGACCGCGCGGGCGCAGTTGAAAGAGGCCGAAAGCGCCATCGTGGAGTTGCCCGATCTGGGGGCGGCGCGGGCGGAGCTGGAGGACGTGAAGCTCACCGTGGAGGCGGCGCGGGTGACGATGCTTGCCCATCGCGCGAGCCATGACGAGTTGCGCCGCGCTGGCGAGGCGCGGGCCGCGCGGATGAAAGAGGTGGACAAAGAGCTCAATGGCTGGCGGCGCAGGCTTGAGGCGGCCGCGGGGCGGTCCGATGAGCTAAGCGATCGCAAGGCCACGAGCGAGGACGAGCTTGCCACGGCGCGTGCGGTGCCCGGGGATGTGGCTGCGCGCCGTGAGGCCTTGGCAGGCGATCTGGAGGCCGCAGAAGCGCGGCGGAAGACGGCGGCGGACGCGCTTGTGGAGGCTGAAACGGCGCTGCGGGCGGCGGTGGCGGCAGAGCGCGCGGCAGCGCGGGCCGCGGGCGAGGCGCGGGAGACGCGTGCCCGGGGCGAGGCGCGGGTTGAGGCGACAGCCGAGACGTTGGAGGCCGCGGCGGCGCGGATCGAGGAGGCGCAGGGGGTTTCGCCCGAAGCGCTTTTGGAGAGCCTCGATAAGGACCCCGGGGACATGCCGCCCGCCGAGCGGATCGAGGCGGATGTGGCGCGGCTGCGCCGTCAGCGGGACGCGCTGGGCGCGGTGAACTTGCGGGCCGAGGAAGACGCGCGCGAGGTGGCCGAGGAACGCGACGCGCGTGCCACCGAAAAAGAGGATTTGGAGGCGGCAATCACGACGCTCCGCGCTGGCATTGCGAGCCTGAACAAGGAGGGTCGCGAGCGGCTTTTGAGCGCGTTTGACGAGGTGACGCGCAACTTTTCGGTCCTCTTCACGCATCTTTTCGGCGGGGGCGAGGCTAACCTCGTGCGCTTTGAAAGCGAGGACCCACTGGAGGCCGGGCTTGAGATCATGTGTCAGCCGCCGGGCAAGAAGCTGTCGACGCTGTCGCTTTTGTCGGGGGGGGAGCAGACGCTGACGGCGCTGGCGCTGATCTTTGCCGTCTTCTTGGCCAACCCTGCGCCGATCTGTGTGCTCGACGAGGTGGATGCGCCGCTGGACGATGCCAATGTGACCCGGTTTTGCGATCTGCTGGATGAGATGACGCGCCGCACGGAGACGCGGTTTTTGATCATCACGCACCACGCGGTGACGATGAGCCGGATGGATCGCCTTTTTGGGGTGACGATGCAGGAGCAGGGGGTGAGCCAGCTTGTGTCGGTGGACCTGAGCAGCGCAGAGCGGCTGGTGGCCTAGGCCGCCGGACGACGCTGTTTGCCTTCGGCAAATGCGCCCCGCCCGCCGTCCCTTTGCCATCGTGATGAGGCGTGACATCGCGCTTTGCCTGAACCGCGCTAGGTTCCGCGCAGGAGGTACCGGATGCGATTTTTGATTTGTCTGCTTTTGATGGCGAGTGCTGCGAGCGCGCAGGGCCTGCGCGATGGAGATGAGGTGTTGAGCGACGCCGATATGCGCAGCGCGGTCGTGGGCGCCACCCACACGTTCTTTGACGGGGGGCAGTCGTTCTTTTCCGTCACGGACAGCTATTCCTACACCTATCCCGATGGCGGCGTGGCCTATGGGCGCTATGAGCTGCGCGATGGCGGGGTGGTCTGCACGTTCTTTCAACACGGGTTTGAGCGTTGCGATACCTATGTGCGCAATGGGGACCGGCTGATTTTGATCAATGAGGAGGGCGTCCGCTTTCCTGTGCGCGAGGCGCAGAGCGGGATCGAGTCCTAGAGCGCATTGAGGAGGCGTGGGGTGGGCCAGGCGTCCGCCGGAAGCCCCAAGCGCGTTTGTTCGGCCTGGACGGCGGCGCGGGTTTTGCGGCCCAGGATGCCGTCGACATCGCCCACGTCGTAACCGCGATCCACGAGGGCCCTTTGGAGCGCTTTCATCTGGTCCCCGTCGAGCCCTAAGTCGGGGGTGCCTGCGTCAAAGACCGGTGCGCCTTCGAGGCGGGTGGCGAAGTAGCCTGCCGTCATCACGTAAACGAAGCTTTGGTTCCATTCGAAGAAGACGTTGAAATTGGGATAGGCCAGGAAAGCGGGGCCTTTGTGGCCCTGGGGCAGAAGGAGGGAGGCGTCGAGGGTGCTGAGTGCTCCTTCCCGCGGGGCCACGCCTTTGGCGGCCCAGTCACGGGCGGGCAGCACCGTGTCGAGGCCGCTGAGCGACCAGTCGAAATCAGCGGGGACAGTGACTTCTTGCAGCCAGGGCTGGCCCGGCTGCCATCCCAGGGAGCGCAGCATCTTGGCCCCGGAAAAGAGCGCGTCGGGGGCCGAGGTTTTGAGGCTGACGCGGCCGTCGCCGTCGGCATCGACGCCGTTTTCCAGGATGTCGGCGGGCAGCATCTGGACCATGCCGATTTCGCCTGCCCAGGCGCCTGTGGTGCTTTGCGGATCCATCCCGCCCTGGGCGTAAAGCTCAATGGCCGCAAGAACTTGGGGGCGGAAGAGTTCGGGGCGCCGGCAATCATGGGCGAGTGTTGTGAGCGCGTCGCGCGTGTTGAAATTGCCTTGGAAGCCGCCGTAATCGGTCTCGAACGCCCAGAAGGCTGTGAGGACGCCGCGCGGGACGCCATAGTCGCGTTCGATCCTGTCGAAGACGTCCGCATAGCGCGCGAGGTTTTGGGCGCCATTGTCGATCCGGTTTTGGCTGATCAGCGCGCGGGCGAAGTCGATGAAGGGTTTTTGGAAAACGCCTTGAGCGCGGTCGGCCCGGATCACGGCGGGGTCTTGGCGGACGCCTGCGAAGAACCGGTCCAGGGTGGCCGCGCTTTGGCCTTGGGCCGTCGCGTCTGCTTTGAGCCCGTCGACGAAACTCGCGAACGAGCCGCCGCATTGGGCGCTGGCTGTGGAGGCCAAGAAGAGGAGCGGAAGCGCTAGGCGGATCATGGCGGGGTCCTTGCGTTAGACGACGATCGCGATGGCGAGGACGGCGAGAAAGACCGCCGCCCACACGCGCCACAGGGCGGTGATGGCTGCCTCGATGTCGGTTGCCCCGAGGTTTCGCAAGCCCCGTGGGTTCACAAAGGGGAAATCGCGCATCTCGCCCTCATAGGCGCGGGGGCCCGAGAGCGCGATGTTGAGCGCCCGCGCGAGGGCGCTTTCGGGCCATCCGGCATTGGGGGAGCGGTGTTGGGGGGCTTCTGCGCGGACGGCGGCCCAGGCGTGCAGCGCGCTTTGCGTGGCGAGGATAAGGAGCGCCGTTAGGCGCGCGGGGACCCAGTTCAGGACATCGTCGAGCCGTGCGGCGGCCCAGCCGAAGGCGGCGTGGCGCGGGGTCAGGTAGCCCACCATGCTGTCGGCGGTGTTGATGGCTTTATAGGCGAGCATCCCCGGCAGGCCTGCGATGGCGAACCAGAAGATCGGGGCAATGACGCCGTCTGAGAGGTTTTCGGCGGCGCTTTCGATGGCGCTGCGGGCGATGGCGGGGCCCTCCATGGTTGCGGTGTCGCGTCCCACGATCATGGCGACGGCGCGCCGTCCCTCTGAGGCGCTGAGGCGGAGCGCATCGGCCACGGCCTGGACGTGCTGCACGAGCGACTTTTGGGCGAGCAGGATCGCGGCCGCGAGCGCCTCGAAGGGCCAGCCGAGGAGCGAGATGACGAGGCCGATGGCGATAGAGCCAGCGAGCAGCGCGAGGACGAGGAGGAGGCCTTTGACCCGTTGCGCCGGGACCTGGTTGAACCGCTGATCGGCCCACCCGATGGCGCGGCCCATGAGGACGGCGGGGTGTGGCGCACGGTCCCAAAGCCAGCGCGGTTCGCCGAAGATGGCGTCGAGCGCCATGGCCAGGGCGAGGGTCATGGGGTCGTCGGTTCGGCGCTCCCGCGGCTGACTGCGTCAGCGCGGATCGCCCCGCCCGCCGTCCCCAATGCGGCCTCAAGCTGGGGCCAGCCCTGTTGGGGCGGCAGCCCCAAGCGGATCCAGGTTTTTGAGTATGGGAAGATGCGCGTGAGGATATGGCGCTGGGCGAGCGCGTGCTGGGCGGCTTTTGCGTCGGCCACTTCGTAGAGGCGGAAGAGCGTGGTCCCGCCCTTTAGCCGTGCGCCTTGCGCGGTGAGGAGTGCGTCGAGGCGGGCGGCGTCTTGCGTGAGGCGGGCGCGGGTGGTTTGGGCCCAGGCGTCGTCTTCCAGGGCGCGGGCGGCGATATGGAGGGCGGGTCCGGAGATGGCCCAGGGGCCGAGGAGGTCAGGTAGGCTTGCTGTGGGGCCTTTCAGCGTTCCGGGTGCGGCGATGGCGAAACCCAGGCGCAGACCGGCGAGCCCCCAGAACTTGCCGAAGCTTTTGAGGATGATGACGCCGGGCTTGGTGGATTGGGCGATATGGGAGTTCTCTGGGGCGACATCGCAGAAGCTTTCATCGACAATGGTGATCCCGGCGCGGCCCCCGATGGCGCGGCTCGGCCAAAGTCGTCCATCGGGATTGTTGGGATGGACATAGACATGCGTCGGAAGGCCCGCGTCATCGGCGCTTGTGACATTGCCATGGGCGGCGAAGGCGGCCTGATGTTCGTTATAGGTCGGCCCCGGGATATACGCGCCTGCCGCATCGGTCAGGAGGGGCAGTTTGGCGATGAGGGCCGACGCGCCGGGGGCCGCCACGACCTCTGCAGCCACGAGAGCATTAATCCCCA
>ERZ1740058.1348-NODE-1348-length-11984-cov-6.415290_pt1 | contig 11984 bp, 7 predicted proteins | sample MGYA00581745_ERZ1740058 | MGnify/ENA primary metagenome ERZ1740058 (study PRJEB43018, sample SAMN04849742) | marine metagenome | isolation source: floating plastic debris | place: Pacific Ocean | collected 2008-08-30 | study: EMG produced TPA metagenomics... | reverse complement strand
CCCAACCTAATCGCTTATTATGAGTCTCAGTCTATTCTTTCGACCGGTCGACTCCTCGGTGTACGAATGGGTTTCTAATCAGAATACGGCCTTCAAGGCTGTTGATGTTTACACCGAAGAATTTCCGAATTATGCTGAAGCAGATATTGCTTTGGTGGGCCTAACCGAGCACCGGGGTAGCGAATTTGATGAAGGCATGGAACGGGCCGCCGATACCATCCGGCAGGCATTTTACCGACTGAAAAAAGGAAGCGGTGCTTATAAAGTAGTTGATCTAGGGAATCTAGTAAATGGGCACAGCCTGGAAGAGACCTACGGCCGGGTTCGGGAAGTATGCGAAACACTGATTAGCTACCAGACCTTTCCCATTCTGATTGGCGGCTCCCACGATCTGGACTACGGGCAGTATCAGGCTTACGAAACCATGGAAAAGTTGGTAACGGTACTTAGCGTGGATGCCTTCATTGACGTAGAGCGAAGAACTGATTCTTCTCAGGAATCCCGGGCTAACCAGCACCATCTGCACCAGATTCTGATGCATGACCCCAACTATCTGCTGAATTATAGCCACCTGGGTTATCAGACGTATTTAGTAGACGCAGAAGTGCCGGCACTGTTAGACAAGTTTTACTTTGATACCTACCGCTTAGGATTGGTGAACCAGAACATTGCTACTATGGAGCCAATACTACGCAGCGCCGATATGCTGAGCTTTGATATTTCAGCCATAAAATCAGCGGATGCGCCCGGCCATGCCCGTACCCAACCCTTTGGTATGACGGGGCAGGAGGCTTGTCAGCTTTGTTGGTACGCCGGACACAGCGAGCGGCTTACCTCAGCGGGATTTTACGAATATAATCCTGACTTTGACGATGAACGGCAAACCACCGCCGCTATACTAGCCGTAATGGTCTGGTATCTGATTGAAGGCTACTACCATCGCACCTACGAAGAAGATTTTGAGAGTAATGATTTCATCAAGTACTTAGTACCGCTCCCCACCCCACCGGAACAGATCATTTTTTATAAGGCTAAAAAAAGCGAAAAATGGTGGATGGAAGTACCCACTCCCCCTACCGAGCGTATGAACGAGCGAAAAAGTATTGTACCTTGTGACCCATCCGACTACGAAATGGCCACTCAGGGCGAGATACCCGACCGCTGGATTCAAACCCAAGCAAAATATTCTTAACAACCTAAATGATTATTAGAATGAAAATTATAATCTCTTTTCTTTCCTGTTTTATCCTTTTGATTACCGCCTTAAGCAGTTGTGCTCAAAATGATGAATTTAAATCCATCTTCAATGGTGAAAATCTGGATGGATGGGAAATTTATGGCACCGAAAAGTGGTACGTGGAAAATGGCCTACTGGTTTGCGAAAGCGGTCCGGACGAAGCCTATGGCTATTTAGCCACTAACAAACCATATAAAGACTTTGTATTAACACTGGAGTTTCAGCAGGAAGCTAACGGTAATAGTGGGGTGTTCTTTCGTTCGTCTATTGAAGGCACCAAAATTAGAGGCTGGCTGGTAGAAGTAGCCCCTCCCGGCAACGCCGCCGGCGGCATTTACGAAAAGTACGGAAGAGGTTGGCTTGAGCAAATTCCCGAAGAGAAGGAAGATATTCTGAAGATGGGCGAATGGAATCAGATGCGCATTGAGGTTGAAGGTGACCAAGTGCGCACCTATCTCAACGATCAACTGATGGTAGATCTACAGGATGAGAAGATCGGGCAGGCCAACGGCTCTATTGCGCTACAGATTCATGATGGTGGCGGCATTAAGGTGCGCTGGCGTAATCTGATGGTAAAAGAACTATAGCGACTTGAGGGGAGGAATGCGAATAGTAAACGTAGTTCCTTCTCCAAGTTTGCTCTTGAGATCAACAGTACCCTTCAGTTTTTCCACGCATTCTTTTAAGATGTACAATCCAATGCCTGAGCCTTCGCGTAGCGAATTAGCCCGGTAAAACATATCAAATATCTGATCCTGTTTTTCCTCTTCAATGCCAATTCCATTATCGGAAACCTCTATAAGCGCGTAATCAATATCGGTGACTATCTTGATCTTGATGAACGATTCAACTTCTTCGTTCACAAACTTGAAAGCGTTAGAGATTAAGTTATTGAGTATGATATCGATCCGTAAGCGATCGCTGGTAAAGGGAGTATGAACGGTAATATCTTGGTGAACCTGTACTTTACCTTCTTCTATTTGCGCGTAGTACTCAGCCACAATTGACTCTACCATCTCCGTAAAATCAATAACTTCTGGCTTTATTTCCACCCGGCTGTTTCGGGAATAATTTAAAATGTCATGAATAAAACGATCCAGTTTCTGCAACGTCTGAATCCGGAGCTGATCATACTCGTGCACTTCTTCCAGACTATCTGAATTTAGGCTTAATTCCGAGAGGCCGATAGAAGAAGCGATGGGTGAGCGAAGGTCGTGCGAAACGCTGTAAACAAAGCGATCAAGTTCCTGATTAGTTTTCTTCAGCTCCTTGTTTTTACGTTTTACACTTTTCTCACTTTTTATCGCTTTCTCTTTCGCTTGGGTTAGCTCAGCCTCAATTTTTTTAAAATCAGTAATGTCTAAATTAATGCTTATCAAACCTGTCACCTTCCCTTTCTCAAACATAGGACTGGCAGCGGCATTAATGTATCTAATATCACCGTCGGGGCGAATTATTCGAAACTGAATATTAGATACTGTTTCACCCTGTATAGGTTTTGCCATTTCTTGCTCAACCAACTCCTGATCTTCAGGATGCACAAAAGAACGCCAAGTGGTTGTCACTTGAGCAAACCTTTCTTTACTAATCCCATAAATCTCGTATAGTTGATCATTCCAGTCTAACTGGCCAGTATCCGTATAATAAGTCCATACTCCTATCTTAGATGTCTCAATAGCCAGGTCAAGTTGTTTGGTTAACGACTCTAGCTTACTTTGTGCTTTTTTAAGTTTCCGATTTTTATCCCTTACCGTTTGTGTACTAGCTTCTGCTTTTTCTTTAGCCTCAGTAAGTTGAGTTTCAATCTTCTTAAACTCGGTAATATCCAGATTGATACCTATTAGTTTTACCACTTCTCCGTTTTCTTCTAGCGGCCGAGCTGAGGCTGCCACGTAACGGATTTCTCCTGTTGATCTACGTACCCTAAAATGAAAATTTTGTATAATCTCGCCTTCATATACTCGCTGAATGGTTGCTTTTGTTTCTTCCCAATCTTCTTCGTGTACGTAATCTTGCCAAACCTTCGGGTTAGCAATAAATTCAGCTCGCTCGAGACCATAAATATCTAGCTGTTGCTGGTTTATCTCTTCAATTCTATTGTCTTTAATGCTATGCATCCAAACTCCTACTTCAGCTGTTTTAATTGCTAAGTCTAGTTGGTTATTTAGAGCTTCCAGTTCTCTTTCGTGTTTCTTCTGCCCAGTAATATCTAATGCCATTGTATTCCAAACAACACTGCCATTAGCTAATTTCTTGGGTACTCCTCTACCATTTAGCCACTTAATCCGCCCATCAGGCATTACTATTCTGAACTCAACATTCCAGGTAGATAGTTCTGTGGCTGACTTTTGTACTGACTTAGTAAACCACTCTAGATCGTTAGGATGAATGCGCTCCCATATCAGAGAAACATCGCCGAATGCATCCTCCTGACTAATCTCGTATACTTCTTCTACTCCGTTACTCAAAAACAGTAATTCATCAGTCCCGTCAGATTTAAGCATATAGCGGAACATCAACCCTGGCACATTATAGGCAATATCTTTATAGTTTTGCTCACTTTCCTGAAGCGCAAGTTCAATCTTTTTACGGTCGGTAATATCCTGAAAAGATCCGTACAGATGCGTAACTTCACCTTGTTCATCAATTCGAGTAAATCCTCTTCCGTAACAGTAACGTTCTTCACCGTTACGCAAAACGATTATCTCAACTTCGTAGGACTCTCCTTTCTCTACCGCATTTTTAACGCACACTTGCAATCTTGCAAATGACTCAGGGCTGATAAGCTCGGCATGTTCTTCCAGAGAAGGTGCATCTGTTTCGGGATCCATGCCGAATATGTTGTAAAACTCTTTGGACCAGTACGTTTTATTCTGCTTTACGTCCCATTCCCAACTGCCGATGTTAGCGATAGACTCGGTTCTCTCCAGTATAGCTGTTTTCTCCTCCAGAGCCAGTTCACTTAACTTTTTCTCGGTAACGTCTAATATCAATGTATCCCAAATAATTGCTCCATTTTCCAGCTTCGAGGGTACCCCTATTCCGTGCAGCCATTTGATCTTTCCGTAGTTAGTTTTTATCCGCCATTGACGGTCCCATAAAGCCATTTCTTCAGCCGACTGCTGAAAAGTTCTGCGCATTTTTGATACATCTTCCGAAACAACGACATCCCATAACAAACCAACGTCCCGTAGCGCATCTTCCTGCTTCACTCCCCACAGCTCTTCACACTGCTGAGAAATAAATGACAGACTATCTTCTCCTCTGGCATTGATCTGATAGCGAAGCACCGTACCTGGAACGCTGTTGACAATATTTAAGAACTGATGCTCCTTGCCTTTGAGTGCTTCCGTTTTCTCACGCACCATCTGTTCTAGATTATCCCGGTAGTTTTCTAACTCCTGCTCCTGTTTTTTCTTTTCAGTAATGTCTGTAAAGGTTACTACTACTCCTCCTGTTTTATTTTGCACATTACGATACAAGTGCATTCGTAACCAGTAGTAAGTGCCGTCATTCGCTTTTATTTCTCGCTCAATGCTCTTTTCGCTTCGTAGAACTTCTTCTAGGTCTTCTGCTAGTTGATCGTACTCCAGTTTAGGCTTAAACGATTGAATGGGTCGGCCAATATCGGTTGCTTTAAGGCCCATTACCCGATTTACCGAAGGAGTAAACCGCCTAATGTGCAGGTTACTATCCAGAAATAGCGTAAGAATGTTGGTGCTGTCTAGCAGATTTTTTATATCGCTGTTAGCGCGGTTAAGCTCTACAATTTTTCCCTGTAAGCGTTCATTAGTCGTAAGCAGCTCTTCGTTCACCGATTGCAGTTCTTCACGAGAAGCTTCTAATTCCTCATTAATACTCTGAAGTTCTTCGTTGGCAGATTGTTCTTCTTCGTTAGCTACCCCTAAAGCTTCTATGGTATCCTGAAGTTGTCGCCGGGTTTCTAGTAGTTCTTGCTCTATTTCCTTAGCGTCCATTCTGGAAACCGCATCTGGTGGCTGATTTCCGTTGAACACTACCGGTTGAAATACTACACTTAGTATATTGGACTGATCGGCGTAGCCCTCTACCGGAGTCACGATTACGTTAATGAAATGTTTACCGGTGTCATCCACTACGCTGACATTGGGCATAACCATCTCGCTCCTATTTTTTATAGCATTGCGAATGGCGTAAGAAACTACCGACTTTAGCTCCTCTTTGGTATTGTTGATGAGATTCCGGCTGGCCTCTCCCGTAGTCATCTCCAGGTACTTACCGGTTCGTCCCTGAATATGAAGTATCTCTGCGCGATGATCAATCAGTAAGCTAGGGGGGGTAAATCGATCAAGTATTATTTCCTGATGAACGTCACTTAATGATAAAGTTGGCTTCTCTTTTTTTATCTTAAAATCCAAAGATTTAAATTGATATTTAGGAACGCCCCAACTTATCTTTTCCAGGTCGTATCGTTCTTGCTGGTAAATTTTAAACTCACTATGAATAGTCTTAAACAATCGGGATGTGTCACCTAACGACTCCGACTTACCAATCACTAAAATACCTCCGGGTACGAGCGCGTAATTCAGTAGCGAAAAAATCTTTTGCTGTAAAGAACCGTCCAGATAAATAGACAAATTGCGGCAGCTAACGATATTCATATTAGAGAACGGAGGATCCTGTACAATATCGTGCTCCGAAAAGATTACCGTATCGCGCACCTCTTTGTTAATCCGGTAGTATCCGTCTTCTGTTGAGAAATAACCACTCAGATAGCCTTCTGGTATTTGATCTCCAATCTCTTTGCTGTATAGTCCGGATCGGGCTTTGGCAATGGCTTTAGGATGTACGTCGGTGGCGAAAATCTGTACTATTGCATCTATCTCGTTTTTTCTCAAATACTCATGAACCAGTATAGCCCAGGTGTAAGCCTCTTCACCAGTAGCGCAGGCCGCCACCCAGATTTTCAATTTTTTTGGTGGTTCCTCACTAAAAATCTGGGGAAGTATTTTGTCGCGGATAAATTCAAAAACTTCCGTGTTTCTAAAGAAAGTGGTAACCGTAATAAAAAGATCTTCTACCAGCGCTTCTATCTCATCAGGATTGTCTTTGGCAAAGCTTAGGTACTCATCTAACTGGTCAATCTGAATGTTTGTCATCCGACGCTGCACTCGCCTTAATACTGAATTAGGCTTATACTGGGTAAAGTCGTAGGAGGTATTCTCCCTAATTAGCGCCACAAGCTGGTTTAGCCTCTCTTGTTCGTCGGTTGGTTTCGAGTTGTCCAAATGCCCTCCTTGATAAGATTACGTTGTCAACTATGTTCTTTGTAGTATAATGATTTTCATCCGGATAAATAGCTGAGTATCGTACATATCCCTTTGTTCTATGGCAAAGTTTAATTTACACTATCTGTTTTACTATGTCGGATGACTGATTTTCTTAGTTAGCTTAGAGAAACAGCTTGATGACATAAGACACGCTATCAATAGACTTTACGGTTCGGCAAGATGGTATTGAGGAATACCTGAAGCCATTTTTTTGCCTCGCTTAGTATTATAAAGTAGTAGGTTGTTTTAGATATGGAGATGAATAGTAAGAACAAGAATGGTTATTTTTTATTCTTACTGTTTGCTTTATTTTATATTATTTGGCAACAATATATTGCTTGATATTCTGAAATAAAACAGATTGTGCAATAAAAAAATAATTATTTCAGATATATTCAGAATATTATTCTATAACTAATTTCATCTGGCTTATTATCTGCTAGGTTTAAAAATTCCATCGTAGTAGCTACCCATATAAGCTCCCCAAGCAAGCGGCTTTTGTAATATCACCCCTGTACCTATTCGGTGAACTTGAAGGCCATCGAAGGTGTAAGTGTGGCGGAGGTCAGTGCCATGACAGTAAATAATGTCCAGCATGCCGTTACCGTCCAGATCGCCGATCCAGGGGGTAGAAGAGATGTTACTTCCTTCCCACATGTCGCCCAACTGCTGTACCTCTCCACTGCTAAGGTCAATAGCCACCAACATATTGTAGAAGAATTTTTGGTAAAGCTCATTCACCTGCTGGTAATTTACGCTCATGATTATTTCATCCCGCCCATCTTCGGTGAGGTCGATAGCCACTGCCGTACTGGTTTGGTAGAACCCGAGCGAATCCATAAACTCAATGGCACCATTACGGCCATTCACCATAAACTGCCGGTTCCACTCCAGTTCGGGCCACTCACCCTGGGCTACCGAAGCAAAAAAATCGGGAATAGTATCGTTCGTGAACTGCCCACCTGCCAATGAACTATAGGCGTCCGAAACCGGTAGCGTAGTGCTCCAGAGCGGTTCAAACTGCTTGCCCTCAAAAGCCAGCACATCGCCCGCTACCGAAACAGCTACGATCTCCGGCACCGAATCGCCCGTCAGATCGACTCCCACTGGGGGGGCAATAAATCCTTTATCCGGACTACTGGCCAGCAACTTGGCACCCGATAAATCCTCTCGCATAACATCTGATAATGTAGTGGCATATAGGTTTCCCCCGATGGTTTCACCCCCAGTACCAAACACTACGGTTAACTCGCCTTTTGTTGGATTAGGTATAGCTACTACTGACATGTATATCTCTTTGCCGTCGGGCATGGCGGCTTTAGCCAGAACTTCTCCGGTTCGGGCACTGAGTACCATCAGATGACCGGCTGGTCGGTTGGGGTCATAGGCTTCTACCATTACATCGCCTCCGTTGGAAACCAACAGATCTTCCAGCCCATCCTGATCCTGATCGGGAACGAACTGAGGGTTGTAAAAGTTATACCACTTGGCTTGGCGTACTTCCTTTAACTTGGTAGTGGAAAAAAACTCCCATAGCACTTTCCCGCTAGCTCCACTAATAGCTTTAAGTACGGCAGAGCGCCCCCCGATAATTACATCCTCTACCCCATCATCATCAATATCCTTCAGTGCGGCCGAACCAAATACCTGATCACGGGCGGCTACCCGCCACAGTAGTTCCCCACCAGCACCATCTAAGGCAATTATGGCCGAATCTGACGGGGTAAGTTCTTCCCCACCAGCACCCAGGATAATGTCTTTGATTCCGTCGCCGTTCAGATCGGTGGTGCGGGGCGATGAGAAGGTGCCTACGGAAGGTAGGTGCACCGACCAGGAAGATTGAGCCCAAAGCTCAGTCGGACTGATCAACTGACTAATTGACAATCCAATTAGCAGTAAGAGTTGTACTCTGAAAGAAAAAAGCTTTCTCATCGTTTCAGCTAATCAATTAGCCGCCAATAGCGACCTATTTACGATAATCTAATGGCGGCTCACGGTCGCCTAGCAGAGAGTTATAAGCGAAATCTTCGCCTCGCTTTAGCATTAGCTCTTCGCGGGCCTCTTCAGTAACTTCCGGTTTCTGGAAGATATCTATTGCGGTTAGTGCCAAGGTTTTGGCAGCTACTATCATGCCCTTATGCCCAATACTAGTGCCCCCAGCCGCTACAGCCTGCCAACTGTGAGCATAGGTGCCTGGTACCCAGGTAGCTGCCGACATACCTGCCGTAGGTGCCATCCAACTTACGTCTCCCACATCAGTAGAGCCCCCAGTACCCCGGTTGCTCACGGTGTAAGGCTGAACTTGATTAGCTGAGGCCAAAGTGGCGTCACCCGGATCATACGTTTGCTGAATCTGTTCAGCAAAAGCTTTTTCATCTTCATCGTAGCTTACTCCGCCTACCGTTTGCAGATTACTATACATTATCTCCGACAGTGTTTCATTAGGCAATACGTTGTAGATACCATGAATAACTTCGTATTCCATACGGGTACCGGTTCCCAGTGCCGCGCCTTCAGCAGCCTTTACCACTCGCTCGAACATATCGCGCACCTCCTGCATTTCGGGATGACGTACGTAATAGAAGGATTCGGCAAAGCCGGGAACGATATTCGGAGCATCACCACCCTTGGTAATTACGTAGTGAATGCGACTTTCGGCCGATACGTGTTCGCGCATCATGTTCACCATCATATTCATGGCTTCAATGCCATCCAGACCCGACCGACCTTTTTCGGGTGCCGCTGCCGCATGAGCCGAGTTACCGTAAAAGCGAAACTTAGCCGATTTATTAGCGAGAGACGAACGAGCACTGGCACTGTTGCGGCTTCCCGGATGCCAGTGCAACACCGCATCAACATCGTCAAACAAACCCTCCCGTACCATATATACTTTTCCGGCTCCGCCTTCTTCAGCCGGAGTGCCGTACAAGCGCACTGTTCCGCTAGTACCAGATTCGTCCAGCCAGCTCTTCACGGCAATAGCCGCAGCCACCGAGCCGGTACCGAACAGATGGTGGCCACAGGCGTGTCCGCTCTTCCCTTCTTCCATAATTTTCCGTTCAGGAACCGCCGCTTGAGACATGCCCGGTAGCGCATCGAACTCAGCTAACAGCCCAATAACCGGTTCACCCGATCCGTAAGAAGCGACAAAGGCGGTTGGAATTCCCGCTACGCCTGCTTCTACCGAAAATCCGGCATCCGATAGTGTTTTTTGTAGTAATTGAGAGCTTCGCTCTTCCTGGTAGCCTAGTTCGGCATAGTTCCAAATCTGATGGGCAACGACAGCGTACTGCTCAAACTTTTTATCCAGACCAGCCAATACGGCTTTTTCTTCTTTAGAAAGTTCGGATTGGGCAAATCCTACGGAAATCAGACCAAGACTTATTAATAGTGTAACAATTTTTTTCATAGGTAGATTAGCGTATAATAAACTTCTAAAATACGGCGAGTAGGTTAATCAGACAATGCTTTACACCAGATTCTTCCTTTTGGCAGTATTTAAACAAACACCGTAGGAACATGAAGTTGCGCCGAGGCGGCCCTTGGGAGTTCATTCGCATGTATTCCTTCGGGTAAACCGAAAAATCGTATATTTCGGACTAACCTAATCTTACCAATCATGCGACAACTTATTTGCCTACTCTTTTTTCTAACCTTATTCACTATGACTGCTCTTGCCCAATCTGAGAATGACTACGTTCGCCACGTAGTGGTATTTAAGTACAAAGCCGATGCCTCGGAAGCGGATATTCAAAAGGTAACCGACAGCTTTCGTGATTTACAAAACCAAATTCCGGGCATTGTGTCTTTTGAGCACGGTATCAACAACAGCCCCGAAGGATTGAATAAAGGTTTTACCCATGTGTACCTGCTCACCTTTGAGAATGCCGAAGCTCGCGACACTTACCTTCCCCACCCCAACCACAAAGAATTTGGTAACCTACTCAGCGAACTAGGAGTTCTGGAAGAGGTATTTGTGGTGGACTATACGGTGGGGGGGTAGCTATGTAAAAATGAGTTTTTTAGATATTCTTGACGTTTTTTCCAATCTATTATCGATAAGAGATAGCCATTCGTATAAACAACGGCGAGGCAAGTCAACCGGCAGAACGTTGTTTGTCGTTTTACTCATTATTGGGATCGGTTGGTCTGCTATTGAACTGATTAGAATATTAGATCTAATATCTTCTCTCCTGTTTGTGGGTGTTTTCACATTGTTAGGCCTTATTCTTTCCTTTGGGAGTGTAGTTCTAACCTATCGGCTGAATCTAATAGAGCACTTTAAAAGAGGGGGCTACCTTTTGATAGTTACCGCAAACTGCTTAATTGTAGTCTCCTTAGCAAGCTTTGTTAATAGAAATTACGGTTCGGAACGGGATAATACCGAGCAAGCTGTGATATTGAGCCATCCAATCAATAGCGAGAATATCACTACTATGTTGGTAGGCTTTGATGATAAGGAAGTAGAGACGCGAGCACCTAGAACCTACGGACAAGCTTTACAAAAAGGAGATACTGTAGAGATAAGATTGACTGACGGGCGATTAGGATTCGATTTTATAAGTCGGATTGAAAAGCTCAATAACAAGTTTTGACTCTCTCTTACCAATTACAGAGCAGTTTGTTCCGCGAAAGCACTACTCATATACTCATTTGTTAGCTCGACTTTAGCCTTTTTACTCTTGCTCTTGACTGGTTAAAGATGTCTACTTCAAATAAATTTATAATATTCTGAATTACCGTGATTTATCATAGTTTGCTTAGCGTGCTATCTACCGACCACATCAGTCGGATTATTTTTCAATCTCTCTTTTACACATGGAGGTTGAAAATTAACCTGAGAAGGCCGTAGCTTCTGAAAGCAGGTCTTCTCTGTTCCCGTATCAAGCTATAGTCCATAATAAGAATCATTTCCAAAAGGCTAAAGTCAAGCTAAGGCGTCTTCATACCACTCAGAAACGAGTGATGATTACACCCCCACGTTTTCCATTATAAGTAAGTCGTACTCTAATAACCAGGGTTTTCTACCAGATTAGGGTTGTCGGCAATTCGGCCCAGTCCCAGGGCGTAGTAGTAGTTTCGTTCCGGATGGCTTCTGACCCGTCCTCGATCTCCATCAGCTATTTCTACCGTATACGTACCAGTGTCGAAGTCATAATCAAAGTGGAATCGGTGCCGCATTTTCTGGTCTAATTCCTCAACGGCAATCCGCCAGCGGCGAAGATCCCAAAATACATGATCCTCAAAAGCTAGCTCTACGCGTCGTTCCTGACGGATACGCTCTTCGGTGATCTCTGTCACGGGAGGCATGCCTGCCCGGTCACGAATTTCATCGTTGAGGTAACGAGCCATATCACCATTGGGGTCACCCAAATAAAAGGCGGCTTCTATGTAATTCAGCATGATCTCTGCTAACCGAAACTCATAAAAGTCAGTAT
>ERZ1740058.1346-NODE-1346-length-12015-cov-5.924164_pt1 | contig 12015 bp, 11 predicted proteins | sample MGYA00581745_ERZ1740058 | MGnify/ENA primary metagenome ERZ1740058 (study PRJEB43018, sample SAMN04849742) | marine metagenome | isolation source: floating plastic debris | place: Pacific Ocean | collected 2008-08-30 | study: EMG produced TPA metagenomics... | reverse complement strand
AGTAGGTGGGTTGAATCTTTTGTAGAACGAGCTTATGGTGACAAAACCCTTGCGATGGTTGGGTTTCGTTCCTCAACCGCAACCTACATCATGGGCGATTTAATAACGCCTGCCTACTTACACAGCAAGTATGCTTATTCCGAATTCAGAATTCCACACTCTGCCATAGCTTCCCTTGCCCCGCTGCTTCCCCGCACTAGAGAACCGCATGCAAATTGACGCCGCCCGGTGCTAGTTACGGCAAGCTGTCGTTTAGTCAAAACAATTCCGATTGCTGGAATTCTTGTGTGACTGGCCTTCCATGCTTGTCGGACTTGTCCTGACCGCAGCTTTCGATCAATTCAGAGCGTAAACCTGCCCATCGAACAAAATTCGAGTAATCCCTTTCGCTTCAAGGTAACCCTGGGTTTTGTTGAGCATCAGCGCATCGGGGACCTTGATGATTCTTTGATTGCGACGAGCAAAGCGGCGGGCAATGCGATGATTGTCAAACACCGGCAGAGTTCTGGCTTGTTCTTCGCCAGGGGGAATCGCCCCCAGTTCAGAAAAATCTTTGAGTGGGCAAGTGATGAGCTCGGCCATCCGGTCAACGACCAAATAGCATGGCTTTGTGAGCGAGAAATTATCAAAAGAGTGAATCGTCAATTCTGCTTCACGGGGAATGCTGTAGGCTTCGGCCTCGTCGTCTTCGGCCTCGTCCTCCCAGGGTTCATCATCCCAATCTTCGTCGTCAGTCTCTTCGTCGAAGTCTTCAGCATCTTCTAGCTCATCAGATACCCAAGCGGCGACTTCTTGTTCTTCATCGTCAGATTCTAAGACGGGTGCTGATGCGGGTTGGGCACTCACAACCGTTGGCTGCGGAGACTCCTCATCTGGCTCATTCGGTTCGTCTGGCTCGTCTGGTGTGGCCACGACGGGCGTTGGGACTGGCGCTTCTTGGCTGGCCAAACGACGCGCGGTGGAGCGTCGCCGCGATCGCCGCTTAGTTGAAGTGGGTGATACTTCTACCTGTTCTTCAGGGGTGCTTTCTGTCGCATCTGCTTCGGTCGCTTCCTGAGTAGAGTCCGTCTCGGCATCTACCGGTTCAGCCAAATCAGCCAGTTCCACAACATCAGTGACTGCGGTTGTGTCCGTCTCCGTATCCAGTTGTTCAAACACGACACTACTCTCAAGGGGAAAGCTGCCGCGTTCGCCACTACGTTTCCACTTCATCAATTTGGCGTATTCCTCATCGGGGAGGACTTGCTTTAACACCCGGCTGACGGTGCTACTGCTGATACCAAATTTGTTCGCTAGCGTTGAGGTGGTTTCTCCCGGTTGGCAATAAATACTCGTAATTTGCCGTTTGTCAGAGTCAGAAAGTTTGCGAGGTGCCATTCCGGGATGCGTTATCTCTATCGTTTCGCCTTTATCTTACTGTGCGGCTGGCGTTACGGACGCAATTGACTCAAGTCGGTAACTTGACGCTAGGGGGCGTCACCAATTAATGCTAGAAATCCGGTGGGAAACGCATTGGTGCGTCTACCTCAACTTTATGGGCTAGGAGCTGAAACCATTTCTGGGCAGAGAGTCTAGCTGTAAGGGATCGGCTTGAAAATAAAGTACCCAGACAAGACTGTGGCAGGGTGGATGGGATGTTATTCAAGCGCAACTCCCTAATCGATGGCAGCCCCTAGCGAAGCGCCGTCTACATTCATCCAAAGTCTACATTCATCCAAATCTAACTGTGGACAGCTTCCAGCGGAACTTTATTGGTCTCGATACGGGTGAAGCGACATTTCCGACGTAACCACCTAAAGCATTCTGAAAATGTTCAAAAATGTTTGCGATTTGGTTGAAATCGACCTTCTCAGATTTGGGAAAACTAAAGAGCACTCTGACAGTTTGTAGTCCCAGTCAAGAGAGCTATCCCCAAGCAAAGAAATGCTGTGTAAAGCAGCACCCGTCTGAAATTCAGGTTACGCTTAAGAGCTAATCATATTGCTTATCCACTCAGCCGCACACAGATCAGACATGGAATTGGCCAACCGCATTCAGCAAGTTTCCCCATCAATGACCCTGGCCATTTCTGCTAAGGCCAAGGCGATGAAAAGCGAAGGCATTGATGTGTGTAGCTTTAGTGCCGGGGAACCGGATTTTGATACGCCAACGCACATCAGAGAGGCGGCTAAGCGAGCGCTGGATGAAGGAAAAACGCGATATGGCCCAGCGGCTGGGGAACCGGCGTTGCGAGATGCGATCGCCCAAAAACTCAGAACTGATAACCAACTTAACTATCAAGCCGATAATGTCATCGTCACCAACGGTGGCAAACACGCTCTCTATGGGTTAATGATGGCTGCCATCAATCCTGGGGATGAGGTCATTATTCCGACTCCCTACTGGGTGAGCTACCCAGAGATGGTCAAATTGGCGGGGGGCCACCCAGTTCTGATTCACACGACGCCAGCAAGCGGCTATAAGCTCACACCGGCGCAGCTACGGGCTCACATCACGGATAAAACCAAGCTCTTTGTCTTAAATTCGCCCTCGAACCCGACCGGTACGGTCTACACCCCGGCAGAAATTCGGGCTTTAGCCGCAGTGGTGGTTGAGGCCGGTATTTATGTGGTCTCTGACGAAATCTACGAGAAGATTTTGTACGGTGATGCGCAACACCTGAGCATTGGTGCGGTCAGCCCAGAAGCCTTTGACCGCACCATTATTAGCAACGGTTTTGCTAAGGCTTATGCGATGACAGGGTGGCGAGTCGGTTACCTAGCAGGGCCGCAACCCTTGGTCAAAGCCGTGGGCGTGTTGCAAGGGCAAAGCACTTCGAATGTCTGTACCTTTGCACAACATGGGGCGATCGCGGCCCTCACGTCATCTCAAGCCTGTGTAGAGACGATGCGCCTCGCATTTGCAGAAAGACGCGAGTTCATCTATGAGCGCTTGAATCGGATTCCTGGCCTCAGTGCGACCAGACCCGATGGCGCATTTTATCTCTACTGCAGTATCGAAAGTGTCGGCCTCCCTTCGATTCAGTTCTGCGAAGCTTTATTAGAAGAGAAGCACGTCGCAGTGATTCCTGGCCAAGCCTTTGGCAAAGAAGGCACCATTCGCATCTCCTACGCTACTGACATGGCTACCATCGAAGCCGGCATGGACCGGCTCGAAGCATTTGTGAAAGCGCGTCTCTAAAGGGCAAAAATCGGAATAGTGCTACCGGCAAACTCCCGATGTGGTTTAGTCAAAATTAGTTAACCAGCAGCACTTTGGCTTTTGTCGGCATGATTGCTACACGCCCTTGAACATGACTTTGTCGCTCATGGCCGCAGGCGGTGGCGGTGGCGGTGGCGGCGTGGCTCGGTTAAGTTGACGGACCCCCATCTGATTTAGCCCGATACCGATGACGATGACGGCACCCCCCACGTACTGAGCAGACGTGGGCACCTCGCCCAAAATTAGAAACGCCGCCAACACCCCTGCAATCGGGGTAAATGCTGTTGCTAGCGAAATTTCGCTGGCGGTACTTTGTTTCAAACCTGTGAACCAGGCCAGTTGGCCACCCACCACAATGATGGCGCTGTACAGCAACATCCATCGCCACAAAAAAGGCGATGTTACATCCATAAAGTGGCTGGGCTCAAACAGAATCAGCACAATGAAAAAGAAGGTGATCGTCCCGATGAACATGCGATAGATATTAAACACCCCCAAGGGAATTGCCCGTAAACTCACTTTACTAATCAGGTTGGAAACCGCCTTAAACACTGCGGCCAGCACGGTCAACAACTCACCCTGGCCAATTTGCAAGCCCGAAGCCATCGTGACCATATCGGCTCCTGGTGGTTGCAGCAGCACGGTCAGAGCTACGCCAATGAAAGAAATGACGGCACCCGCAATGACCCAAGCGTTGACGCGATCGCCCAACAGCAGCACCGACAGTGCCAACACCAGAGGCGTATCAATTTGCCCCACCAAAATCACGTTATTCACCGACGTGAGCGACAGCGCGGTAAAAATTAATGACGGCACGACCGCCGCGCTCAAAATGGCAATTAGCGTCAAAACTCCCCACTGTTTGAGCGAAATTTGCTGCAGGACTTTTGGCCGTAATTGCCGAAAGTAGATTAGAAATAGCAGGCCAAACGCACAAACATTGCCCACAAACAGCACATTGCAAAAAGAAACTGGGTTTTGACCATCCATAAAATTAGCCGCGCCAATTTCAGTCAACCGCTGGGTAACTGAGTTAGCCGCGCCAAAAATCAAAATGGCAACAATCAGGAAGACTCGACCCGATGGTTGAAATGTTTGACGCTGGCTGTCCATGCAAAAAAATCCTATATTAATAAACTATTATTTGTTGACAATAGACCAACTGGCTTCGAAATTTGTGCGTCAAAATAAATCTCTAATTCAAAGGCAATAAATGTCGAAATTAGCTTATAAACTTAATTTTATAATGTCGTTTTTCTAAATAAATAATTCTAATTTATGACTTGATCTATGTTTAATCATGACTAGTAATTTCATCATAGATAAACCTGGAAATTTTAGGGAAAATATCTGAGGGCTCGTCAGAAAAAATTGAATCGTTAGCAAAAACCACTAAAATATATCGTTTCCTTCCATCTGCTGAAGTTATAATTGATGCTTCTTGCCTCCCATAATCTAGTGTGTAGCCGACTTTGGTAAGAATAGTGGCTTCTTCAGGTAAGTATTCTCCGAAAAAACCTTCAATAGAATTATATGGAATATTTTTCCAGGATTTTGGAGAATTATCGTGACGCATTAGTTCCTTAATCTCAAAACTATAGTCATTTGAGATGGAATTTCCAGACTCAATCTCGTAGAGTAATCTAGCTACATTAAAAGTCGTCAGATAGTTTCGGACTGGGAAAGATGTCATTCCATTTTCAAATAAATATTCTCGAAGTTGAGAATCTGGACCTTGAGGTTCAAACATGTCTAGATAAGGAATCGGATAGGTTTTTTGAGATATATTAATATCATTATAGCCAGCTCTTTGAAAGTATTCGTTTAGTGATAGTCTTTGAGAAATCCATTCTTCCAATTCTTTTTCATCTAAATTTTGCTCTTTTGATTCACTATTAGATATTGCGTCAACGATTCTACTAGAAGCCTCATTGTCAGAGTTATGGATGGATTCGAATTCATCTTCGTAGGAAATTGGATATCCTCTCTCCATCTCTCCATACTCATATTTTCCGTATAGCATTGCAATCCAGAAAAGCTTAACCACACTAGCGGGAAAGCGTCTTACCTGATCCTGATATCCAGCGTATTTGCAACAATAATCACTGCTTATCTCGACCAAACTTATAGATACAGAGGATGTTGGGTATCCTTCCATTTCCATGATTATTAACGTATCGTCAATGATTTCCGATAAATAATCGGACTGATCGACAGGATTAAATGGTGGGAGCTCTTGTAAATTATAAAAGCGATTTTCTTGCTCAATAGGTTCAACTTCTTCAGGTGTAGACTTTGAATTGTCAGTTTCATTTTCTACAGGGAAGTTCAGAGAATGCTCAATATTAGAGTTTCTTTCAGCTTCTAAGTCAAGATTGTATGACTCTATATCTTCTCTTGAGATTATTCCAAAACGCAAGCTTAGAAGAATAAGGAAAAGCCCTATGAATAATGATCCTAAAATCATATTTATTAGCCATCTTCCAGAATTCAAGGGTTCTGAATTGTCCATCAATTCAGAGGTGTTGTTGCTACTAAAACGCTTATTTTCCAATTGATTTTCACTCAATTGGAGTTCATCAAGTCTATCTCGAAGCTCAACTTGCTCGACTTGTTCAAGAGACCAAGGCGTCAAAGAGTCAGAAAAACTTTTTCCCTGAAAGATGATGCTTTGATACTCAGTCGGCAAAGAATTATCATGCTCAAAGCCATCTGGTGATAACTTGATTTCCTTTTCAAAGCTGATATTGTTAATGACTTCTTCAGCACTCGTGGACGAAATGAAAAGATTATCTTTTATCTGATAAACCTTGATATTTCTAAGATATAAAGCTTTCAAAAGCGAATCTTGACTAATGTTGAACTTATGAGAAAGTTCATAAATTGAAAACATCTTCTGAGGTTCAAAATCCATAACTAAAACCGTCTAAGAGTCTGGCTTTTATGAAATTGAATTCGCAAACTACTCAGCTATACACACCGTACAGCTTTCATCTTTACAGGTGCAATAGTCTAGAATTTTCCAAGCCTCAGTGTCTACTTCAAAAAAATAGCGATATGTACTGTGGTCTAAGCGACTTTGAGAAGTAACAATGTTGCCGAAGTTATCATAAAGTGTCCGAGATTCACGAACTTTAGCTAATATGACTGCTCCTCTATTCCCAATATTGTCAAATCCCCAATCGTCAGTCACTTCAAAATATTGATAATAATATCGCCAGCCTCTATCACTTAGCCACCTCACAGGATTTCCTGAAGGATCAAGCAACTCTTCTTTCAGCTTTCCAGTAGTGTATTGATAAACTACATTTTCATCATAAGGAGGCGCAAATAGTCTTTGCTTGGCACTTCCCCAACTCTCAATCAGTCTAATTGCTGTAGTTCGATCAAAGACAGGTAGTTGAGGTTCGCTCTGAATGTTCTCTTCAAGTTTTTCTTTAAATTCTTCTGGAGTTTGAGCGGGTGAAGATGAAGGGCCTGGTGTTGGTGGCTCAAGGTTTTGAGCTTGGGAATCTTCTTCTGGAGTCTGATTGGGCAATGATGAGGAGTCTGGCTCTAGTAAGCTAGGGAATTGTGGTAATTCAATCTCTTCTGGTATCTGAGGCATTAGAGTTGAATGACTTGGTGGTTCTTGGGTGAAGCCTCGCGATAAATCAATCTGACTAATCAATGCTGTCGATACGGTCCCTGCCATACCTATTAAGGCTACAGCTATGGGAACTCGCCACGACGTCTTCTTGTCTTGTGAGCTACTAGAATCAGCCTTTACCACTTGATTAGGGATAGGCTGGTTTGCAGCATTGTTTGATTCTCTTTTTATTGATTGAGTAAGTTGCGTGTTTTCAGAACTGGTTTCCTGGATGTTCTTTATGGATCGATTGTTTTGAGCTTGACTAGCGTTGTTTTGCTGAAATGCCAAATCATTATTGCCGCTCAGAATCCGCTCTAGTTCAACTCGACACTCATCAAGCTTTTGCTCAGTTAGCTTGATTTCCGCATCAATGCCATTCATTTTCGTCTCTGCGTTACTTTTTATCTGAGGATCAATTGTACTATTTCTCTGAATAAAATATTCTGATCTGCGATCTTCGAGAGACAAGATGTGGTCTTCGTACTCCTTTATTCTCCTTTTAAGGCGGCTGACTTTAAGCTCGTTATTGTTTGCCATATTCTCCACATGCCCCTGGAAAATATTTTCATTCGATAATACTGAAAAAAATTAGAGAGAGGCAATCTCCAGGTGCAGTTCTATTAAGTAGAGAACAAAGCAAACGTGATTGAGACCCTAATCAACCCAGCCGATTTCTTCGTCAGAGAGCATTTTGTTCTTTTGTTCACCGTGGTCGATCGCGTAGTCAGGAACGCTTTTGTAAGCAGGCAACCGTCGACTCCGAGAAATGTCGCCACCGGTCGATTTGTACGTCGGCAGACGACGACCGCGATAGATATCACCGCCACCTGGGGGTAGCTTCACCGTTAGGGCGGGTTTGGTTTCCAGTTCTGGAGAGGCGGCTGTTGGCACCGGGATAGCAGGTTCGGGCTCGGGTACGGGTTCAGTCTCGGGCTTAGCCTCAGCAGCTTCTGTCATTTTAAGGATGACGGTTTTGGCCTCTGCAAGTTCTTTGGTGACCTGCTTAAGTTTGTTCGCATCGGTCTTAGCGGCTTTTTGCGTTTGCTCAAGGGTATCTTTCAGCTCAAATAGGCGCTCTTGCTGCTTATTTAGATCTTCTTGCAGACCAAGCACCTGTTTGTCTAACGTGGCTTCTTGCTTCTGGGCAGCGGCGAGATCTGTCCTCAGCTGAGCCACTTGTTTTTCAAGCTCAGCTTTGGTGACCGTGCGACTGTTGGTAGCGCTGGCTGCGGTTTTAGCTGCCGCCTGAGTGGTGGCACGAGATTTTGTCGTGCTGCTAGAAGTTGATTTTGCCCGCGTTGAGGAAGACTTGGCCCGGGATGCAGCAGCCGTCGCAGCGGATTTTGCCGCTGCCGCTTTGCCGGCTGCCGCTTTGGCTGGAGGCTTTGACGGCTTAGCAGATTTAGCTGACGGACTATCGGGACCATTGGCCTCTTCTTTCAGCAAGTCAGATAGATTTTTTTTAGTCATGGTTGGCTCCAGTCTTGCTGTACTTCTTCGGCGACCCGGTAGTAATCGGCTTTAGCTTCTTTGACGTTAGCACCGCGCCAATGAGTGATGGGAACTCCCTCTAAAGCAGCGCGCTCGTGAGCTTTGTAGGTGCGAATAACCGCCTTGCAGGCAGGAATATCTAGGCTGTTTAAGGTTTGCTGAGCATCGACGGCTTCCGGCAAGCTGCGCGAGTCGACCTTGGTCAGTAACACTCGATGGGCCACACCCGCCGGTGCGATCGCCGTTTTGATCGTCTGCACTAGAGCAGCCAAATCCATCGGTGCGGGCGGTGTGGGCAACAAAATATAGTCGGCTATGGGCACCACTGCCGCCAAGGCATCGGAGTTTAATGCCGGAGGAGTATCCACCACAATGAGAGAATAATCATTCACCTTCTTTAGTTTGCCTAGCAGGGTGGCGTCTGTCGCTTTTGTGATATCAAACGTCATGGGTTGAGGGTTACGTGACACCCACCAACTTGCCGACGCTTGGGGATCGGCATCAACTAATAAAACAGCCTGCGACTCCGAGAAGATGGCAGCCATATTGACGGCGGTCGTCGTCTTACCGACGCCCCCTTTGCCGTTGAGCACGGCCAAAACTTTGGGAGACGAGCCCTTGCGCTTCGCGGCCAAGGCAAAACTCCTTTACTGTGGTGACGCAGTCCGCCACTGTAAACGCCAGTAGTGGACTCATGACAGCATGACTATATCGCAGATGCGATCGTCCAACGCTCTGTAATCGCGAAAATTTGAATCTCAACCAAAGCGCCGATACCCACCGATACCCAATTGGGGGGCCGAGATGCTGGCGCACTGAGCAAGCGCTTGCTCCTATTCAGAGGTCATCTCAGAGTTGCCAATGTCGTCAAGGTCAGCGAAATTAAAACTTTCGGCTGCTGTCACGTCTAATTCGTCGTTGTTCAGCAGCGCCATATCGTCAGCTACGGTGGCTGCCGCAGACTCATCGGCATAGGTGATTGCAGGCAATCCAGCGCCTTTCAACCCCTTCGAAATTCGTTCAGGGCTGCTGGAAAACACGACAAACAAGGGCCGCACCGTGTTTGCCTCATCGCTAATCAGAAGCTAGTAACGCGCCGGCAGTAGCAACTCATAGCCGCGATCAAGCAATATTTGCGTTTGCCGCCAACGCATTAGCAAATCGGAAAAATCTTCGTTAGGGCGATGAATGAACAGCAGAATTTCAATCCCGGTTTTGATTTTCCACTCGGGGTCGCACATCAGCAGCGCTACATCGCAGGGCAGCAGGACTGATTCGCCTGCACTCAAGTGCATACCCGCATGCCCGGTCGGCTCAATCGGACTGCGAACTTTAATCACCGGTAGCGGAATCGTGACCACACTTTCTTTAGGGCGCCGCATACTGGGGATGACTTCCAGGTAGGGTCGATATTGCTTGAGCAGGGCGATCGCGCCATCATAGGCACTGCTCGTCGCAAGAAGGTTCTCATATTGAACCTGCTGGGTAGTCATAAACACTCCATCTATTTCGCCTCTCTTGCCATCTTAGCCAACCTATTATTGACATCGCCAACCATGCCAGGGATTGCTCACACGCCCTTTGTCTTGGCTGACACTCTCGGCTGACACTCTCGGCTGACACGACGACCGCCAGCAAAAGTAAGCATATATGATGAAAAGCAATTCACCCCCTGGCTGACCGTGTAGTGTCGCCTTAGGTTGTGGGTAGCCCTTAGTTGTTCAAACGCGATTTTATTCTGCAATGACGACGGAGCAGGCGTTGCCACTCACCGAATTGATTTTGAATGCGCCTCAGCGATCGCTGGGCCAGATACCGTTGGATTCGATGCCTCAACCGGGTGCCCAGATTATCCATGCAGGGCAAGTCTACACAGTGCTAGAAAGGCGACATCGCTATCGATTTACCGCGAACCATTACCAGCTACACAAGATCGATTTGTACGTGCAGCTAGCAGGGGCTGATGATGACAAAAGTTGGCTAGGCGATCGCTGGGTGATGGGCGATGTGACCTGCGAGTACAACGCGCGATCGGAACTGGTTCGTTGTGCGGTCAATCCCAAGGGGCATTGTGACGACTGTACGCAGTATCAGGCGAGAGAATGATAGATAAAGGGAGTATGAGGGTGAGAGGGAGAGAGGGCTGAGGCCTCGGGTTGCAGAGGTGCAGAGGTGCAGGGTCTCAGAAAGTTGCGGAGATGGATGGGTGCTGACTCCTGCTTGCTGACCTCTGATTTCTGATTTCCAAACTCCGACTTCCGACTTCCGAACTCTAATGATTGCAACAATTTGCCAACCCTTTCGCCGGAATGCCGCTGTCGTATTAGCCTATAGTTTGGCCTGTCACCCGTTTCGTGTCATGATTTCACTGCTGTCTGCCCTCGATTGGAACCAACTTGCCGATCAGTCCCTCGCGGGGGAAATCATCAGTCGGGAAGCCGCGCATCAGGTTCTCCAAGCGTCGGATACGGAATTGCTGGCCCAACTCCATGCCGCTTATCGGGTCCGTCACCACCATTGGCAAAATCGAGTCCGACTACACTTTTTACTGAATGCTCAGAGTGGCCTCTGTCCTGAAGATTGCCATTACTGCTCGCAGTCCAAAATTTCCACTGCGGAAATCGACAAGTATCCCCTCATGGCCAAAGATCGGGTACTGGCCGCCGCAGAACGCGCCCATACGCTAAAAGCCGGCACCTTTTGCATGGTGATTTCGGGGCGATCGCCCGCCGAACCCACGTTTAATCGGGTGCTGGATTTGGTGAGCGAAGTCAAAGCCCAGTACCCGATGAAAATTTGTGCCTGCCTGGGTCTGCTGGATGAAAGGCAGGCGGAACGCTTGGCCGCAGCCGGTGTCGATCGCATCAACCACAACCTCAACACAGCCGAAAAGAATCACGACAACATTTGTACGACCCATACCTTTCAAGACCGCGTAGGAACTGTCGAAGCGGTCAAAGCGGCTGGACTCACCACCTGCTCGGGCGGCATTTTGGGCATGGGCGAATCGGCCGATGACGTAATTGACTTGGCACTGTCGCTGCGCAAGTTGGAAGTTACGAGCGTCCCGCTTAACTTCTTAATTCCCATTCCGGGTACACCGTTTGAGACTCGTGGTGATCTCACGCCGCGTCAGTGTTTGCGGATGCTGTGCCTGTTCCGCTTGTTGCTGCCCAGTCAAGAAATTCGCATCGCTGGAGGACGTGAGGTGCAGCTGCGATCGCTCCAGCCCCTGGGGCTCTATGCCGCCAACTCCATTTTTATCGGCGATTACCTCACTACACCGGGTCAAGCAACCACTGCTGACTTTGCGATGATTCGGGATGCTGGCTTTGTCCTCGAAGCGCCGGATGGCTCTGTTCTGGAGGGCGATCCCGTTGCAGAACTAGCGGCGGTAGGGTCATAAGAGTGTGAGGGTGGCAGGGTGTGATAGTAGCAGGGTGTGATAGTAGCAGGGTGTGAGCGCGGAGGAAGTTTTCAGTCAGAACGATACCTATTGGAGGTAGAGGCTATCGAGATTGTGTCGTGATGGAATTAAGGCTACTTAAGTACCTGTGCAGAAATATTTACAGACTAGATGACTGTATTCAGGTGGCTTCAACTGCTTTTTCCTGTAATTAATTTTGCCTATTTACTTACTAAGGAGATTTCTGTCAATGAACATACCCATTCGGCGGTGCATTACGCTTCGC
>ERZ1740058.1345-NODE-1345-length-12023-cov-9.232203_pt1 | contig 12023 bp, 8 predicted proteins | sample MGYA00581745_ERZ1740058 | MGnify/ENA primary metagenome ERZ1740058 (study PRJEB43018, sample SAMN04849742) | marine metagenome | isolation source: floating plastic debris | place: Pacific Ocean | collected 2008-08-30 | study: EMG produced TPA metagenomics... | reverse complement strand
TCTACACCGACGGCACCGAGGTCTTCATCAACGGCGAGTTCGTCGCGACGTTCGACATGACACCGCCCGCCATCGAAGGCGCCGCCTTCCTCATCGGCAGCGCGGTCGACAACACGGACCCGTTCGTTGGCAGCATTGGCGCGATGCGGATGTGGGACGTGCCGCTCCGGCCGCAATACATCACGAACTACCGCCTGCGACCCCTGTTGTCGGAGGAGCTTGGCGATCACCCCGACATCGAATCGCTCAACGCCTTCAGCGAATTTTCCGAAGGTGACTTCTTCATGGTGGATTCAGCTGAGGTCGAATAGCGTCCGCAATGTAGCAACACACTTTAGATTTAGGAGACACACATGAGGCTATTGCTCGCTGCCATGATGGCCGTGACCCTTGCGGTTGGCGGTACGACCTTTGCGCCGGAAGTGTCTGCGAAAAATATCAAGATTGGCGGCGAGATTAAGGGAAACCCGCCCGGCACTGGCCCCTCACGCACGTCTGCCGCGCCGCGTTCAATTCTGACCAAGCGGACCAATCCGAACCAGCGTACCGAAACGCGCCGCTTGGAACGGCAGGACGCGGCCGCCAGGGCGGCTGAGCAGGCGCAACGCCGCGCCGAGCGCGCTGCCCGCCAAGCAGCAAGACGAGCATCTGGCAACTTTATCTCCATTCACGTCTCCAACGTGAAGAAACGTGCCACCAAGTCGCCAAAGGCCAGCACCTCGAAGCAGGGCAACCGCTCGAAGGTCAAAGCGTCCAGCGGGCGTACCACACCCGCACGCTCGCGCAGCCGCACTCGCAGCCCCGAGCGCACCCGCGCAGTCGCCAGCACCAGCCGGCAGCGCTCGCCGACCCGTCAGCGGCCCGCCCAAAACAGCAACCGCTGGAGCATGGAAACGCTGGTGAACGGTGTGCCCCGCCGCCAAAACCCGGCGCCCAGAACCCAGAGAAGCCAAAAGGGCGAGCGCTACAGCGTCCAAGCGGTCAACCACGCCCGCCGCCCGCCCAACACTTAGGTACGGTCGAAGTCCACCAACACGCCATGGCGCAGCCCCTTCGCGCCATGGCTGACGCCGCGACTTTCCCATAAAACAAGCGCGCCGCGCGCCGGCTAAGACGTCCACGCGCTACCCGCCCGGCCCGCGATTAGCGCTCCGCCAAGATCTCGCCGGGATCGTTCATCGCGCGGTACTTGCCCAAATCGACCTTGTTGAGCACCGCGCCAGTCAGCGGCAGGCGAGGCGACCCGCCGGAGCTCGCAAGCGCATAGCGGATCGCCTCCGCCCGCGTCTGCTGCCACTCGATGACGAGAACTAGCGCATCCAGCCAATCGGCCACCCGCTGCACATCCGCTTGCGGCGCCAAGCTCGTCAGATCGAAGATGATCAAATCGTACGACTGCCGCGCCGCATCCAAAAAGCCGCCGAACGCACGCCCATACAGCGTCCCCATCGGCTGCCCGGTGCTGTCGCGCGGCACGGACACGACATGCGTGCCCGAAATCACCTCGGTCCCCTCAGCCAGCGACACTGAGCCGTCCACCAGCTTGTGGAAGTCGCCGTAGGGCCGCAGCTTGGGATCGAGCACGCCGGCATCGATCAACATCACGCGCCAGCCCGCCTCCACTGCAACATCGGCCAGGCCCCAAGAGAGGCTCGTCTTGCCCTCCTGCGCGCGCGCGGACGATACGCCCAGCAACTGTCCCGATGTGATGTTGCTGCCCATCACGCTCGCCAGCACCCGCCGCATGGTCAAAACGCCAATGGACGCGGCACGGCTGTTGGCCGATCTCGAACGCGCCCCGGAAAGTATCTTACCTATGCCCTTGCCGCCTGGCATCCCCGCTTTGCCCATTGCCCGGGTGCGCGGAATGATCCCTAGCGAGGGCACGCCAAACGCACGCTCCACATCGAGCCGAGTGCGGACGCGGGTCTCAAAAAGCTCCCGCGCCAGAGCCCCCAACGAGGCGAGCATCAGCGCGAAAATCGCTGAGCCCGCAAAAATGGCCAGATCGCCCGGCCCCTCGGCATCCACCGGCACCGTTGGCCCCGTGATGATGCGCACAATGGCGTCAGATCCGGGAACACCCTCAATGTCGTTGCCGACGCCCAAGGTCGAGAATGCTGCGGTGTAGGCGTCGGTCACCGCGCGCACCACGTCGACCGCGACACCTGGGTCGTCAGCGCCGAACGCGGCATAGAGCACCGAGCTGCGGGCAATCCCGCGCGTGGTCAGCTCGTCGCGAAACTCTTCATAAAGGCGCTGCCGCCCCACCGGATCGGCCGGCATTTCGGTCTGCGTGCGCGCCAGATACACCGTGAACGCCTGATCAACGACGAGGTCGGAGTTGAGCAGCTCCACTTGGTTCTGGATGAACAGCGGGTTTAGCGGTTCACCCGCCAACGGGCTCGCCTGCCGGTCGAGCTGGCGCGCCACGGTCCCGCTGCGGCTTGTGATCTCGTCGAGTTCGCGCTCCACTTCCGCGAGCGCCGCGGCCACCTTGCTGGCGCTCTCCAGCTCCAACGCCTCCAGATCGATCCGCGCCCGCGCGACCGTGCTGCGGGCGCGGGTGCGCTGGCGGTCCAAATCGCTGATCTGCGCATTCACCTCCGCCGCTTCACGGCGGACCTGCAAAAGACGCGTGATTGGCGTCAACTCCCGGTCCACCAAAGACTGCAGCCGCTCGTCCTCTTGGGACAGGATCTCTAGCTGCTCTTGCTTGGCTTCGACCTGCCGACCAACTCCCTCAATCTCAGTGTTCGCGGAGGTGATTTGCTCCTCCAGCCGCTCCTTGCGCGACTGGTTGAGGTTGAGTTCTGAGCGCAAAATCGCCAGCTCGTCGGCATAAAGCCGCCTCAGCTCCGGGTCGTTGGCCCGGTCGCTCAGCGAGGCCGGGACCTCGAAGTCCCGCTCTCCGGCCCGTTCCGCCAACAGCCTGGCGCGCCGGATCCGCAGTTTCGCCTCCGACTGCGCGATCAGCTCCAAGTCGCCCCGAAGCCCGATCGATTGCCGCTCGAGCTGCGCCATCTGCTGGTTGTCGTGCATGCTGTCGATCAGCATGCGCACTTCGGACGTGTAGACCTTGGGCCGTAGCGCGATGAACGCGACGCCGAGCGCTAGCCCCAAAACGGTCAACGCAATAAAAAGATCCAACTGCCGCACGATGGATCGCGGATGAATGATCTCGTCGATCGTACGCAGACGCAAAGCATCAGGCAGCTGCCATATCGTGCGTGGGGCTGCCCTCATCGCGCCAGCGACCAGACGTAGGCTGTGTTGCAGACAAACGCGAGCGTCGATCCTCGGAGGATCCCGTCGGCGCGACTACAGGCCAACCGGCTGAGCGCCCGCCCCAGCGGTGCAACCGTCTGTTCGCCCGAAGGGCCGGCCTCGTGCATCAGAGCCACATTGATGTACGCCAATTGCGGTGTGCCCCGCGTTACTTTCACTGCCTCGCCGCGCCTCCCGGCACGAGGATCGTCCCAGACAACGTATCCGAAACCGCGGTTGCTTGTCTGCAGCGAACGGTCTGTCGGACGAACTCTCGGTTAATCAGCCGCGCGACATCGCACCGAATGCTCGTTTACAAGTAATAATTAAGAATTGTTCAGCTGATCCCACTTGTTGTTCGAAGTGTGGCGACAGCTTGATGCGGAATAAGATATGCCACAGTTGGCGAGATCGGTCATTTACATGACAGAATCTCATCATAAAAATGCTGCATTGCTGAGTTGAGACGCGATAGCCAAAAAAAGCTTGAGCTTACAAGCGGGTGGCCCTGACGCCATGGTTCGGATCAAGGCTTACGCTGATGTCATTTTGAAGCAAATACCAGGTTAGGCAGCGCCTTTAACGCACTGGTTTTGCCAATTCGACCCGACAAAGCGCAAAGCAACTGAAGGTTGCGCTCTGCAACCATCAGGCACGCAGAGCTGGTTGTTTTCCACACTGAGCAGAGCTGCGACCGGAACCTAACCAGTTAGGGCGACGGATCGAATCTTGTCCTTCGTCCTCCACGCTTATTAAGGAGATCAGGCTATAACCTACGTCGAAGACAGCTTTCGCTACGGAGGACGGCGAGCAGATAATGAGCACAGCTTCGCCAACTTTCTGCGACTGTGCAGCCGTCACGCGTTGCCACGTCGGCGGGTGCAACCACGCTCGGTTGAGGTTTTTCGTCCACAACGCGATCCCGTTCATGAACGCGGCACAGATCTCGCAATTGGACAAAAAGAGTGCGTGGGCACACAATATCAAATGATGTTGAACGAACAGTATCGGCCGGCGACTGCGGCGCCCCGCAGTTGGGACCTGCGGGCATTCCACCGCCTGCCGGTGCTGGGCGATATCGGCTGCTTCGTGCTGTCCGGTTTTGCAACCTATGCGTACATCGCCAACGGTGCCATTGGCACCACGTGGGCCACCGGGCTCATCTTGATCGGTGCGCTTGTGTTTACACTTGCGCTCGAAGGATCTCGCGCGAGCGAAACTCTCACCAGCAAGATCCAGCCCAAATCAATTCGCCTACTCGTGCAGTCGACCTTTGTCGCGTTCGCGCTCCTCGCTATCACCGTCATTGTCGTTGGCATCGATCAAACCGCAGCGCGATCTTGGCTGATTACTTGGTTTGCCTTCGCGGTCGCAGTGTCGATCAGCTACCGGCTCATCTTGTCATTCGTTGTCCGCGCCGCGTTGCGCGGCGGCAAGCTCAACCGCCGTATCGCTGTCTACGGCGGCGATGAGATCGGCGCATCGCTGTTGGAATATTTCAGTGCTGACGAGGGCTCGCGCGCCCAAATCCTTGGCTTCTACGATGAACGTCGCGATCGGGTGCCCGACCACATCGTGGGCTACACCCGCCTTGGCGGCCTCGACGCGCTGGAAGCGGCTGCCTTCTCCGGCCAAATCGACGAAGTCGTGATCGCCCTTCCGCTCAGCGCCTCCTCACGGGTTGGCGAGATCACAAATCGCCTTGCGGACGCACCGGTCACAATCCTCGTAGCACCCGACCTTAAAATCCTGCAGCTGTTCGACCGGCCCATCGAAGAGGTGTTCGGCGTGCCGATGCTGCAGGCCATGAACCAGCCGATCGAAGGCTGGGGCCGGATCGTGAAGTTCCTGCAGGATCGGTTGATTGCTGGCCTGATTCTCATCCTCGCATCGCCCCTATTCTTGGCGATCGCAATTGCCATCAAGCTCTCGTCCAAGGGGCCCGTGATTTTCCGCCAAACCCGGCGCGGCTGGAACGGTTCGGCCTTCGAGATCCTCAAATTCCGTACCATGCGGGTGGAGGCGGCCCAATCGGAGGGCTTGGAGCAGGCCCATCGCGACGATCCCAGAGTGACCACCGTCGGGTGGTTCTTGAGGCGCACCAGCTTTGATGAGCTTCCCCAACTCATCAACGTCCTGCGCGGCGACATGAGCCTCGTCGGCCCCCGACCCCACGCCATGGGCACCCGGGCAGAAGGCCGCCTGTTCGAAGAATCGGTCGAAGACTACATGCGCCGCTACCGCGTGAAGCCTGGCATGACCGGTTGGGCGCAAGTGCACGGCTGGCGCGGGGAAACCGACTCGGTCGGAAAGCTCGCCATGCGCGTGCGCTACGACATTGAGTACACCGAAAACTGGTCGCTCTGGCTGGATCTTTACATTCTGATGATCACGCCGCTCGCGCTGCTCTTCCGTTCGCACAACGCCTACTGACGCCCCCCGCCGCCCTTAAACGGGCGGCGGCACGCTTTACGAGGTCGCCCCGTCTGCGCGAGCGCGACCAGGGCGCAGTAGGGACGCAGCCGTCAGGTCGTACCGGCGCATCCGCGCACACCACACAATCTGGAACCCGTTAGTGGCGGCCATGAACATCAGACGCGCCAGCGCGATCCCAACCACGCCCATTGCCGTCCCCATGACAAAGATCAGCCCGACATAAACGGCAAACAGCGTCAGCCGAGCCTGCAAGTAAGGCCGTTCGCCGCCCACGAGCAGCAAGAATTGCTGGCTCAGCCCGATGAAGGCCGTCGTCAGGCTGCCGACGCACAGAATGATAAGCACCGTGAACATGGCCGGCGGACCCTCGCCAAAGAGCGAGAGGACGGCCGAGCCAAAAAACCAGATGAACACAAACCCGCACAGCGCCGCGCTGAAGGAAAAGAGCGAGAAGAAGCCCAGCAGTTGCTGCGCGGAATGCCGGTCGTTCTGCTTCAGGCGGGCCGCAATCATCGGTCCGCCGATCGTCTCCGATACCATCCCCGGCAAAATCAAAAGCAGCGAAATCCGGTACGCGATGTAGTAAGCGGCTGCCGCATCGATCCCCACCAGGACGCCTACCAGAAACGTCGTGATGTAGTTCTCCCCCGCGATCGCCACCTGAACGAGAAAGAAGTAGACACTCTCCCGGCTCAGCCCGAGGAGATCTCGCCGCGCCGGCAGCTTCGCTGACAGCCAGCGATACCCTTCGGATCGAAAGAACGCGATCAGCTGATACGCGACCACGATCACAAGCAGCCCCGTGGTGACCAGCAAGAAGGTGCCCGCCGTGGGCCGCCAAGCCGAGTTGTAGATCACCAAGATCGTCACGCAAATTGCCACCCGCCAGATGTTCTCGCGGGGAATGAGCGCCATCCCCATGCGCATCTGTGACCGGAAATAGGCGGCCATAAATTCGGACAGCCCGTAGATTGCCCCAAACACGGCAATCGCCGGGATCATCTCATAGACCTTCTCCTTTTCGCCCGGGATTGCGGCGGCAATCGCAGCGCCTGAAAACAGCAGCACCTGCCCCAGAAGCAACAAAATGACTGAGAACTTCAGGATCGCAGCGTTGTTCGCCTTCGCCGCTTCGCCCACGTGCTTGACCACCACATAAGGCTGGCCGAGCGTGCCCAAGAAGCCGATGCCGACGGCGAGCGCGAACGTATAGAGGAACAAGTCATAATATTCGGGCGTCAGGATAAATGTCAGGCCCCACAGCATGACGAAGCTGATGACCGTGCTCGACAGGCGGGACGCGGCAGTCAGGATGATGCGCCCAAGTCCCACATCCGCCAGCCGCGACAAGATGGTGGACGCGAGCGAAACAGGTGCCTGTCCGCTCCCGCCTGATGAGTGTGTCGGCTCTCTCATCGCGCTGGTTGGCGTTGTGTACGCCCAACACTCGGTGTTCGCACCACATTGCCATGCGGCCCCTCCACCGGCGCACTTTGCCCCTCAACTGGGCCAGAGTTCTGAAACGCGCCGAAGAAAAACCAGAGCAACGCCGCCGTCTTGATGGTTAAAAATCCCATCGTGATCATCATGCCGGTCGCGATGTAGATCGCCGTCGCATGCAGCATCCGCTTTTGCTCCGGTGTGTCGACGCGCGCCGCGAAAATCAGCCACACCCACAACACGATCGTGCCGATCAGCGAGTGTGTGATGATGAGGTACACAAGGCCCGAATCGATCACTGTGTCGATGAATGCAGGGTCCGACAGCCCCACCCAGTCAATCGGCTTCAAGCTCGCAATCAGCTCAGACGTGAAGGCAAAGCGGCCAGGCAGGTTGTCGATCCCGCTTTCAAACTCAAAGATCCACACGGCCAAGAGCAGCGTCGCGGTCGCAAACGGCAGGTAAAGCACCGGCGAACGGGCCGGCAGCCGCGTCGCCATCATGACCGCCGGAATGGTGAGGATGATCACCCCGGTCGCGCGCCGCCCGTCCGAGCCCACCAACAACAATGCGGTAAGCAACACGAGCATGATCCGCGTTGCCCACGTCATGCCTGGCCAGCGGGCGAGGAGATAGGCCGCCAAAATCATGCAGGCATTGCCGAGCGACAATGCCTCCACAAAGATCGACGAAAGCCGGTGCCAGTCGACAAAATCGAAAAACCGTCCCGCCCAGCGGATAGCGGAAAACGACAGTTCCAGGTCGCCACGCAAATCGAATTCGATGGGCGAAACGCCGCGCGTTGCAATGTAATACTCCGCAATCTCGAACGTGTCGGTGAAATGGCGGACCGCGTACGCCTCCCACAGCATCACTGCTGCCACGATCAAAGCAAACGCGACCACCAGGCGATCAAGCGTCCGAGTGACCGAGATCGTCATGCCGAGCATGATGAAAGTCGGTATGACCAGCGTGTCGCGGAGGAACTTTGGATCAAAGTCACCCAAGGCCACGACCCTGACCGCCGAGAACCCGACCAGGATCCCAATCAGCGCGTACCAGCGCATCATGGACATGCGAAAGTTCAGCGCGATCCAAGCATGCGCAGCTGCGAAGATCATCAGCTCAACAAGGATCACATGGGCTGACGAGAGCCGCATCACGTGTCCATTCACGAACGCGAGCACGAGATTGAAGCTGGTCGCCGCAAACACGATGGCCACCGGCACTAGCAACTGAAGGTTGCTCTGGCCGGCCGTCCGCACGCCGTGCATAGAGGCCATTGAGACCGTCAAATGCGGATTCCTCGCTGCATCAATAACGACGGTACCCTTTTATACGGTTGCCGTGGGAGGGCCTAGGTCACGCCAGTTAGAGGGCGTGACCTAGACCGGGCGCGCAGTCGCGCGTGCGCTACTAAGCACGGATCGCGGCAGTTTTCAGGCACACTCCTGCGCTTCTCAATCTATGGTAAATACCCCCGTTGTGTGAACGCAGGGTATGCAACGTTGCGCCAGGCGCAACCAACACGCTGCATCTGCTCTGCAATTTCACGTCTTGGCGTTAACTCCGCAAACGAGCCTTTACATCCAGAGCGGCGGTGGTTTGGGCGAAAAGAGGGGCGGTCTCGCGGGGGCTCACTCCGTCTCGCGTTGACCACGCCGGTGGCTTGCGCTGGGCGCAGGGGGAGGGCACAAACCAAGGCCCCACTCGCCGTGCACACGTTTTGGTTCGGCGGTTTACCCCGTGCACGCGGCGATGTGATGAAACTCAAAAACGAGACCGAAACCGGCTCAATCCGCCGTCGCTTCCGCAAGAAGCGCTTTGCTATCATCGATTCTCTCGTGCGTGGCGTCACTGAGGCGCGGCCTGGCCCTTGCCGCATCCTCGATATCGGCGGCTCAAGTCGTTACTGGCAGCTCCTCGACCCTGCGTTGCGCGACCGTGTGACTATCACGGTCCTCAACTTCCAATCCGAGCTCGATTTCTATGCCAAAACCGAGGATGTGGGCATAGACATCACAGAGATGATCGGTGACGGCTGCGATATGCCCCAGTTCGACGATGGCGCCTTCGACATCGCCCACTCCAACAGCGTCATCGAGCACGTGCGCAGCTACGACAACATGCGCCGGTTCGCCGAAGAGACCCGCCGGGTAGGCAAGAGCTACTACGCCCAAACACCCAACTACTGGTTTCCCATTGAACCCCACCTGGGCGTACCGTTCTTCCACTGGCTGCCCGATCCGATGCGGATCGGCCTGCATCACCGCTTCCCCATCGGCTTCAAGTCTCGCATGGAATACACCGATGCGCTTCGCCAGATCGACAGCACGCGCATGGTCAACAAGAAGCTCATGCGCGAGCTCTTTCCGGAAGCAACCATCGAGCACGAGCGCTTCGCCCTCATGACGAAGTCATTGACCGCAGTCTACGGTCCCAGGGCATAACAGGTGCACTAATTCTCTGGGCAGCGCCTGGTCTGACATCAAGTATTGTCACCCGCTGAAGGCAGTTATCGAAACTTGGATCGCAGCGCCGAGCGCTGCTCACAAATGGGCATGCAAGTGTGAGGCGTCAGTCCACTTCACAGTATAGCCTTTACCCGTCAAGATTTTCACGATGTCGTTTGGCCCGGTCTTCAGGCCCATCTTCTCCAACGCAAAAAAGTGTACTTCGCAGAAAATGTGCCGAGGGGGGCGTTCACTCAGCATCCGCCCCATGCCTTTAAAGACGTGAAGCTCGAACCCTTCCACATCGATCTTCATGAAGTCCGGCGCGGGGACGTTTCGCTCGAACACCAGCATGTCCGCCGTCAGCACCTCCACCTTGAGGCCGGTGTCGTAGTCAACGATGTGGTCCCGGGTGCCATCGCCCTCGGCCGCGGCCTCGAAGAACATCTGGCCCTGTTGGTCGGAAAGGGCGCAGGTCTCAACCGTCACACGCTCATCGGCGCTGAACTTCTGCGCCAGCGCATTGGCATTGCGCGGCGAGGGTTCAAACGCCACCACACGCCCATCGGACGACAACGCGTCGGCGAACTTTTGCGTATAGAGACCGGCATTCGCGCCCACGTCCCAAACGAGTCTCGCTCCAGTCACCGCTGACATCATCGCGGCATCGAACTTTTGTTCGTACCCGCTGCCCCCAAGCAATTTGCGCAGCGGCGCGGTTAAGCCCATCGCCCGCAGCGTCCGTCGAACGCCCAGCATGGCGGGATGTGTGGTCAGTGCCATGCCTCGTTACTCCCTGAGGATCCAGCTTTATGGTGTGTTCGGAGGATTGCATCCCGCCGGCGTCTCCGCTCATCGTCACAAAATCCGCAACGTCAAACAACAGCCACGACTTGCGCGCGAATGTCCTGGCGGTCAACGCGGACGTTTCTCTGCCACGCGCTCATACGCGGCAATCAGGCTGTCCACCTGGTGATCCCAGGACAGCTCGCCCAAGATCCGCTCGCGGCCAAGCTCACCCATCGCGGCCCGACGGCCGGGATCGTCGAGCAGCTCGATGATCCGATCAGCAAAGTCCACCGGATCGTTCACCTTCGCATAGAGCGACGCATCGCCCGCCGAACGTCGCCCTTCCGTCACATCAAACTGAACGATCGGCCGTGAGAACGCCATGTATTCCAATATCTTGTTCATAGTCGACTTATCGTTCATCGCGTTCACCCGGTCAGGCCCAACGCAAACATCCGCCGTGCTCAACACTGGAAACACGATCTGATCGTTGGCCCACCCAGTGAAGGTAATGTAGTCGGCCACCCCAAGCTCCGCCGCCAACGCGCGCAAACCCTCCAGCGCCGGCCCATCGCCCATCAGCACAAACTGAACGTTACGCCCGCGCTCGCGGACCATCACGCGCGCGGTCTCCAAGATAAGGTCGAGCCCCTCTTGGTCGCCCATCACGCCAACGTAGCCAATCATATGGTCGCGTCCATTGCGCCACGCCGGTTCCGGCGGAACAACTTTGAGCCGCGCCAGATTGGGGCCTGACCGCACGATAAAGTTGTCGCGCGGGTCCACCTTGCCCCGCTCCCGCGCGATTTCGGCATAACTTTCGTTCGTCGACATCACCACGTCAGCGGTTTTGAACGTCAGCCGCTCGAACAGCAAAAGCAGCCTATGAAAAAACCCGCGACGCTCAAACTTCGCCTCGTAGAGCTCCGGATTGATGTCGTGGTGATCGAAGACGAAGCGCGTGCGCCCAAACCACTTGAACGGCAGCGCCACGAGAAAAAGCAGGTCCGGCGGATTGCAGGCTTGGATCGTGTCGAACCCATGCTTGCGCTTGATCCGCAGCGCCAGCCGCATCTCTTGCCACAGGGCGACGCTGTATTCGCGCAGATACCCAAGCGCCCCCTCCCCATCGGCCGGCAGTGTGTGCCGGTAAATGTGGACACCGTTGATCTCCTCATAGCGCGCGTCAAACCCTTGCCCGACCGGGCAGATCACGCTGACCTCAGCCCCGGCCCCCTTCAGCGTCAGGCATTCATGCCAAACGCGTCGGTCAAACGGCACAGCAAGATTTTCAACCAGGATGAGGACGCGCCGACCCGCAAGCGGCTGGCGCGCGCGAACCGCATCCATGTACGGCGTTGCGGACGGTGCTGAATCTTCAGCCATCATTGCCACAATCCCAGCGCACGGGCGCACCGCAGACACGCGGCATCAGGCCCGTGCTCAACATCTGCGGCTCCATTGTCTTCGACCAACAAAATCATCCCCCAGAATAGTCTGAGCACAGTGTGTAAGAAAGCGTCGCGGGCTCGGCCGGTGCGGCGCCAATTAGCGCCCCAGTCCGGGCGCGGTTGAAGGGCCGGAAGGTAGGCCAAATAGATGGGAAAGGACGACAGGGCGGTGGAGAATATATATAAT
>ERZ1740058.1344-NODE-1344-length-12025-cov-4.710192_pt1 | contig 12025 bp, 13 predicted proteins | sample MGYA00581745_ERZ1740058 | MGnify/ENA primary metagenome ERZ1740058 (study PRJEB43018, sample SAMN04849742) | marine metagenome | isolation source: floating plastic debris | place: Pacific Ocean | collected 2008-08-30 | study: EMG produced TPA metagenomics... | reverse complement strand
AGGTTCCCAGTCCACTCAGTAAAAGAAAAGATGCAGCGATCAAGATATTTTTATGGAAACTAATTGGATTATCCCGAGGTATTTGATTGTGAGTGGCTTCTTTTAAGCTACGACGCATTCGTTTAGCACGCTCTTCTGAAAAAGGAACATTTTTCAGTATTGACTCATCTTCATCCGTGTTTTCCATCCAGCTTTCAACGGCACGGTTTTCTTCTGGGGAACATTCACCTCTTGCATATTTTTCCAATAATTCCGGGGATATCTTCATTTGTTTCGTTAGTGACCGTTCACTAGTATGAAGACATAAATGAGCCTCAAGTCCTAATTGGAATCCTGAAAAAAATACTGTTTAACAAATAATTATGAATGTAGAAAAAGGTCTGATTCGTTGCGAATCAATCTTAATGCTCTGGTTAAGTGATTCTTAACCGTTTTTGGAGAAATTTTCAAACGGTACGCTATTTCCACTGTATTTAGGTCTTCTTCTCGGCTCATTCTATACACTTTTTGACATTTAGCCGGTAGCTTCTCAACCACCGCCTCCATGTCTTCTTCTAGAAAAACACCATTGGCCAAGTTCTGTTGGAGTAATTCAGGTTCATTATTGAGATTATGTTCAATACCAATATCCACTGTTTTTGCTGGAAGAACACTTTTCTTTTGAAATTGTCGAATAATGGCCGATTTAACAGATTTGACCAAATATCCCCTTACTGTGGTGTGCACTTTTAGTTCACCACCACGTTTCCAAAGCCCAATAAAAACATCTTGAACGAGTTCCTCAGATAATAGCTCATCTTTGGTATATGTATAACACAGCGCGAAAAGGAATTTCCAATTCTCTTTATATAGTCTTGAAATTACCCTGGGATTTTTTAGCTGATATGTTGTAGTATATCCTTTAATTTGTTCAACCTTTTATAGCTCAAAAATAAACAAAATTCCCTTTGTTTAGAATAATTATAAATTATAACGATTTTTAAGTGGGCAAGGTCATTATATCCAAAGACCAAACAGGTCTTGAAAAGCAAATATTCCTGATTCTCTATTCTGTCAAAAGCAGATATTTGAGTTTTTACCTAACTACTATTGCTACTTGGCAATGATTGCCATACTAAAGTTTTAAGAAACGGCAATTTAACGGGATGGTTTGTGAAGAAGGAACGGATTCCCGAAAATTGTTCTTTTCAACAAACTCCAGTTTTTTATAAAGGACCTAGATTCTCCAGTTGGGAACATATTACGTCGCTCACATTGTTATCCGTAAAAGTGAAGCTTCTTTGTAATTTTTCATAATTTTAAATTGACAGTTAAAAAAGTTGTGTAGACCATCTCCCTTAATAAATGTCGATTCACCGGGTATTCCAATTAGTCTTGTGCAACATCAAAATGTATTGGGGATAGATACGTCTAGTAAGGCGTTAACTTTGAGACCGTTAGTCACAATAAGAATCACCTACTAAATGAAAGGACAACAAATAATTATTCCTGCTAAAGATGGGTATAAACTTACTGCTATATTAAGAGAGCCCAAAGCAAAAGCAAAAGGTGTTGTACAGATTCATTGTGGTGGTGGATTACCTCAATCTTTATATTCTAATTTTGCTTCCTTTTTGTCTGAAAATGGTTTTGTTTCAATAACATTTGATTACAGAGGTATTGGACTTTCTAAACCAAATAACCTAAAAAGCTTTAAAGCTGATCCTATTGATTGGGGAGAGTTAGATATGTTTGGTGTTTTAGACTGGTGCATCAAAAAATATCCTGAACAAAAAAAAATTATTGCGGCACACAGTATGGGAGGCCAGCTTGTAGGTTTAATGGAAAATAATGCTGAAATTGACCAATTGTTCTTAATTGCCTCTTCAACTGGATATTGGAAAGATATGAGCAAACCTTTTAAATGGATTTTTCCTCCCATTTGGTTTTCGACCATACCAGTACATAATTTCATTTTCGGATATACCAAGGTGAAAAAACTAAAATTAGGTGAAAACTTACCTAAAGGTGTTGCAAATAAATGGTGGAAGTGGAGTATTAATAAAAATTATTTTGAAGACGAATTAACAAAGTTGGAAAAAATATCCAATTATGATAAAATTAAAATTCCCTTAATATCAATTCAAATTTCAGATGACCCAATTGCAAATAATATAACGGCCAACAACCTGCTCAAATACTATAAGAATGCAAAAATTAGAATTAAAAAAATAACACCAAAACAATTAGGAGTTAACAAAATTGGTCACTCTGGTTTTTTCTCGAGAAAATTTAAAAATACTTTATGGAAGAATTTGGTGACCGAAATAATATAAATACGCCTGACGTTGTATAAGAAAATGGAGCGAAAAATAGATATAATAAATAAAACTGAATACCTAGAAGTAGTAAATGTTTGGGAATCTTCAGTGAGCGCGACATACCACTTTCTTGCATACCATTAGTTACCTATTTCCCAACGCTTATGAAAGCGAGTTTTGATGAATATCAGAATTGTGCAACAGCCACGTTCCTTTTGTAAGACACCAATAATGTAGTTACCTATGCAATCGCATCACCTTAGAGATACTTAAAGAGGGACAGGCTAGGGATTGGTTCAGTTCAATGAACTTCTATATTCCGAAGGTGATTGGCCCGTTTTCGACTTGAAGAGTTTGCTGAAGGATTGCGGGTACTCAAAACCTAGCTCATAGGCAATGTCACTAATTGACATTTCCCCAAAACTCAATCTTTCTTTTGCTTTTTCGACAATTCTTTCCTGTATAAAGTGTTGGGTGCTCCTACCCGTCAACAGTTTCAGCAGGCTGCTCAAATATCCCGGCGATACGTTCAGGGAATCCGCAATATCCGTAACACTAGGAGGATGTCCACGACGAAGCCCGTCATCATTGAAATGGGTGTTCAAAAGTTTTTCCAACCGGGTCAAAATCTGATGGTTCTCCTTTTCGCGGGTAATGAACTGTCTATTATAAAACCGATCTGCATAATTGAACAGGGTCTTTACCTGGGAAATGATCACCCGCCTACTGAACCTATCGATATTGGAAAGATGCTCTTCTAGGATATTCTGAAAAATACCGTCCATGGTCGTTCTCTCCTTTTGGGATAGATGGAGGGCCTCGTTTACGGAATAGCCAAAGTATTCCAGGTTCTTGATTTCCCTGTTCAAGGGGTCATCCCATATAAAATCAGGATGTACCAACAGCAACCAGCCCCTATGTGTCAGCTTGTTTTTGGCCCGAATGGAATACAGCTGGTTCGGGGCAATGAATATCATGCTGCCCTCCTTAAAATCATATTCTCTTTGGCCGTAGTTCATAACAGCATTTACATTGTCCTTCAAGGCCACCATGTAGAAATCTTGGACAATACGCTGCGGTTCGTCATCATTGAGACGCGTCACATCCTCTATCCGTAGCACGCTTGCCAAAGGGTGTGCCGGTTTAGGTAGGCCCCTCAATTGGTGGTACTGTGCAACGGTCTTTATTCTAAACGGTTCCATGTATTGATTTGCTGCTTAAGATACCATTGCTATTTTAAAATCCAAAAAATGACCAAGTACCGCACTGATTGGATAAGTCCCTTGTTAGATAAAGTGAATCAAACATTTTTGAAGGCTTTGGCAAAATCCTCCGCAAAGTCCTTGAGCTTTACCTTACCGAATTCCTTTGGTGGATACTGTCTGTAATGTTCGTACAGCAGCCCGGTTCGTATCGCCGCGTACATTTCAGCCATGTCTTTCGCAATCTTAGGTTGCATCCCGATACCTATGAGCCTATCCCTTGCCTGTTCATCAGTAATAGGGACCCACTTAAGGTCGGGCCTGTCAATGGCACGTCCCAAGACACTGGCAAGCTCTGTATAATGAACTTCCTCACTTGCCACATATCGTACACTTCTTCCCGGTGTTTTTTCCACAAGTTCCCGAACAGTAACTTCAACGATATCCTCGATGGAGACCCAAACATTAAGTGTGTCCTCTGTAAGATTGCTCCCAATTATTCCTTCCTTTTTTACAAGGTGTACAAACTGAAAGAGATTATAGAAGATTTCAACAGGTCGTATATGTACCACTGATACATTTTCTGGTAAGCCATTTAGGGATTGCTCCACATGATAAGTGCCCTGTAGGATACCATTTCCCTCCTTGAGATGGGCACCAATGCTACTCAGGTTGACCACATGGTCCACGGACGTTTCTTTCAGGGCCTTGGTAAAACTTTCACCCAAGGTCTTGAAATATTCAAGTAAATCGAGCTCATGGTCAAAGTAATTTGCCGGGGGCACCATGGTGTACACCGTATCTGCGTCCTTGAATACCGATTTCAGAAAATCAACATCCTGTAACATGCCGATTGCGGGGGTAGCTCCAATTGCCTCGATTTCTTTGGCCCTTTCAGGGCTACTGCTGATGACGGTGATATCATGTCCCAGGGAGACAAGTTGTGTGGTCAAGGGCCTGCCAATGCTTCCCAAGGACCCTGATAGTGTTATTTTCTTTTTATCCAAAACGCTCTTCTATTTTATTCTTTTAAAATTCACTCTATTAATGGTCAACCACGCGGATATACTAATTGCCTTCAGAAGGCGCATTATCATCTGGGAAGCCAGTTTCTATAGGCCCGTCAAACATAACATAGGCAGTACACCGTTCCGTGAGACAATTTGCCGAATGAAACTCATCCGCGGGCTGGTATATGTAAGATCCCGGAACAAGAAGGGGGGCAGTTTTCTCGTTGCCGTTTTCCCCCCAGTGCTTCATAGCGCCCTCGATGAGCCAAAGATGATAACCATGGGTATGGTTATGCAGCCTACCACTGCCCGTATAATTCGTGCTGTACCTGAACAATGTCAAAGAAGGTCCTTTTTTGGGATCACCTTTCAAAATATGCAATCTCGGACCATTGGGACTGAATTCATGTAGGGGATGGAACCTTCTTTCCAATCCATTGTCAAGCGATATGGTCTCCGAGCACTGCTTACTGAACAAGATGGAGCGCTCCAAATATTTGTCCTGCGCCAAAACGGTCGACACACAAGGGCTAAAGGACAGAACGAAAAAAATCAAAACCATTGGTTTATAGAAACAGTGATTATTCTCACCTACAAATTGTATTCTTAGAGTTTTTGAATTTGTAATCATATTGCAAAGTTCACTAGAAAAGAGTCAGAAAATGTGTCCAAATTTTCTTTTGATGTGTTCAAATCTGAGATGGTTTTGGCAATTCCTATAAAAAGAGGATGAATCGGTCTCAGCTGGTGCCATTGAAAAGTGCAACGTTCCCATTTTTCCTGCTTGTGGTTTGGCGAAAAAAGGTGCAAAAAATCCTTGATCACCCAATGCCATTTATTGATTAGCCTGGATATTTTCAAATCAACCATAGGTCTTTTTTATAAAACTGGACAGATTTTTTGGTTTTCTTCCCAAAAAGGATTGCAGGGTATCATCCCTCAAATCCAATCTGTTCTGCGCCACCGCCCCTGCCCATAGGGATAGCATGCCGATTAACATGTCGGGAACACCTGCATTTTTAAGCATGCTACCAAACCGATCCGTATCGGGCGATTCGTAGGTGATTTTTTTCCCAAGTACAGTGGTCATCTCACTGGCAATTTCTTCAAACCCCTTGGCCTCGGGGTTGGTCAGGGTATAGGTCTTGTTCTTATGTCCCTCGGTGGTCAGGACATGTGCTGCGGCCTCCGCAAGTTCCTCTCGCAAGACCCAACTGGCGCAGCCTTTCTTGGCAGGAAAGACAATAGCTCCGGTTTCAACTACTTTTTCGCCGACAAAAGGGGGTATCATCTCCATATAGATGCCGTTCTGGAGAATGGTATAATCTATTCCGCTTTCCTTCAAGAAGCCCTCCGTCTGGACATGTGAATCCTGGAATTCCGATAGTATGGAATCCCTGTAATCGGGTTTCCTTGCAAAGGAAGTGTAGACGATATGTCCGACCCGTGTTTTACTTGCCGCCTTGATGGCACTGATGTGCTGCTTGGTGCGGTTTTCCACGGCCGACCTATCGTTGCTGGATACCAATAAGAGGGTATCCACATTTTCAAATGCCCTGAGGAGAGAGTAGTGGTCGGTATAGTCGCCTACCTTTATTTTGATTCCTAATTCCTTAAGGATGGAAGCTTTTTTTTCATCCCGAACCAATGCTGATATTTCGGAAGGGTCAACGCCCTTTTTCAACAAGTGTTCTATCGCCTTGGAGCCGTATTGGCCCGTAGCACCCGTAACTAAAATCATAATATATCTTTTTTGATGTTTTGAAATTAGGCCATTTGCTATATTTTATATAGTTTATTACTGTTAATAAGCACTATACTTTTGTATAGTGAACATCAATGCGATAAAGATGAAAAGCTTTAAGGAGATACTGGAACAGAATACGGAGGGTCGGCAATGTCCGCAGGGCTACATCATTGCCCTAACGGATACCATGAACGTGATCAGTGGAAAATGGAAACTCCCCATTATCGCATCGCTACTTAAGGAAAAGAAACGCTTCAAAGACCTGCAAGGTAATGTCAATGGGATTACACCGAGAATGCTGTCCAAGGAACTGAGGGAACTGGAAATGAACAGCATTGTGGTACGCAGGGTGTACGACCAACGGCCTGTGCTAATAGAATATGAACTCACCGAGTCCGGTAGGAGTTTGGCAGACCTCATAGATACCATGGTCCGATGGGGATTGGAACATCGGAGCAATGTACTTTAAGTGAACCCATTATATGGTCAAGGCTTTTAATTGACAATGGCCGCTGAAATGCCATTTACTATTGGGAAATTAAAATCCGGGATATCCGAAGTATATGAACCTATAATATTTTGCCAAACTTTGGATTAATTTGCTATGGTGTTCGATTATATTGGGCCTATCAGTAACATTGATTATGACAGGTAGATTTCCCCTTGTATCAAAAACCCTAATTTTTTCAAAATCAGTTTCCAGATAAAAAAACCCTCTCCGAATTCAAGTGGAGATTTCCAAGCCAATCTTGCAGTCTCTATGAATTTTCCCGTCATGTTGTCTAATTTAAAGCAACGTTCAATTTAAAATGCGTTCTGGTGCCTTTTTACATTTTGTCAGCATCCGTTTTCCATCAATCCCCTCCTTCATAAATCTTTGTCAATCCGCTCGGTCCAGTAGGTGCAATATCTTTAAAGACCCACCTTAATCCCCGGGTATACCCCTCGGCACATACTCCTGCATGGCGTTCTCCCTTGATCACAAAATTGCACAGGGATAGACCCTGATAATTATTTTTCTCAATTTGCTTTTGAAGATTAAAAATCGCATCTCTGAAAGGTTGGTACTCATCTCCCCCTGCAGAAAGAAAGAGTCTTACAGGTAATTTTTTAATTTTTTTTGAATACTCCTCATCTATTTTGAGTAGGGAGTTATTTTTCCATGTTACTCCTGGGCTAATCGCAATATACCTTTTAAAAAGATCGGGGTTCTGATACATGGCAAACAAGGTAAAAAGCCCTCCGGCAGATGTTCCCCCAAGTGCGCGGTCCGAACTGTCAACCCTGTATTTGGACTCCACATATGGTATCACCGATTCTGCATTATAAGCTTAAAACGTGCTTTCCTATACCCTATCGGCAGTTGTCATCCTTTCTGGCAGTAGGTCCAGTAATCTCAAACTGTCATAGTTTACATTTTTACCTTGATAGGACATGCCGACCATGATTACTTCAGGAATAACGTTATCGAACCTGAGTAGCCCTTTGATCGAGTTCAACAATGATGTGTGCCAATAACCATCTAAAAAATACAGTACGGGATATTTTTTATCTGTCGACCTGTTATAGCTTTCAGGCAATGAAATAGTTAGTTCGTGATCTCTACTGGTCAACTCATTTTTCAATGGAACTATTTCGATGTTTTGAAGATCATATTTTGATTGCGCGACGATAGGGCTAAGAAATACTGGCCCTAATAGTATTATCAGTAGTTTGAGATTGATTTTGGAATATTTTTTTATCAGTTTCATGTCTTAAATTTTATCACTCCAAAAGCGCTAACAGTATCGTCTGCGTTTTAGTTCTCTGGATGAAATCTAGAGAATTTGGCATCGGTGGAGCCGAGATATATCAACAATTATCTCATTTACAGTTAGTTAGAATGGAACAATTGATTTCAGACCTAGTTACGGTCAGTTTTAACAAAGTATATAAGCATATCTTGTAATTTTCCTTTTTTGTCCCGACTGGTGTGAAATTTTTAATCCCTATCAACCTAGACGTTTTATGAGCATATACTCCTTGTTTAGCGGACTGTTCTTTTTAAACAACAACCTTTTTTAACCGTCTATCAGTTTTGTCTAAATTGATTGCTGTGAGCTACCAAATTCCGTCTGTTTATTATTTTTTTTCTATAAGGCTGAACTTTATCCAAAATTTCCTTTTCGAGGGTATTTAGTATTTCGTTTAATCTATTTTCCCATAAGTTACGGAGATATTCAATCGAATCCATTCCCTGGTATTGAAATCATAATATTCCTTGGATATGGAAATCCCGAGTTGGTCATTCTTTTTTACGGAAAGATGGCTATCCAAAAAAACACTCCTTTTTTCTTGTACATTGTCCACAAAGAGGTCTTCGGAATAACTGTATCGCATCAGGTGAAAATTTTTGTCCAGGAATTCATAGGTAGTCCCAAAACCATAATCAAAAAATTCCACACTGCCCTCAAGGATACCGGGATATTGAAACGATACCCTTGAACTGGGGAAGAAAAATGAAATAAGTTTTACCTGGTTCGTTTGTGATAGGGTAGGCCTTATTTCCAAGTCCAAATCACCCAACGTAGTTATTTCATCCAATAGCTCCTTTGTAATGGTTCCATCACCATTAAGATTTACAGCCATATCCGATCGAAAGGATACAAGGTCATAGTTTCCGGTATATTGTGCAAAATTGTTATCCATCGAATCGTCATCACTACAGCACATTAAAATAGTGCTTAGCAATAGTGCCATCCCTTTTTGCATTGCTTTCTTTGTCTCCATTATTATAAATACATATTTAGTTTAACTTAGGGACCATTCTTTAAAATTGTTATCCACTCTCAAAAAAAGCGGAGGCATTATCCAATACAGCAGAGACACTGGTTTTTTGATTGTATGTCACTTACGCGAAATATTGTTCTGTGCTGAAATTGTTTTTAGTGGAGGGGAAATTCAAAACTATTCCAGAATCGGTTTCTACCTGGTTCAGCTAGGGATTTTTTCCAGTGGAGACTTTCGAATTAAAATTTCGTAGTATCCATTTAAACAGATAGAACCTAGCGATCAGGTCAAAATTTATACTATCTATCCTTTGTTTGATGCCCGATAGACTTCCACGACGCGTAAATCCTGCAAACTATCGGAGGTCCAATCGCCCTGGAATCCTTGGGGAATCACAAAAAAATCACCTGGATATAGGTCCTGTTCGCTATTACTTATCCTATTAGTAATGGTCATGACCCCACTTAAAACATGAAAAGCCTTTTCATGTTCCACATTTTCAAATTTCATACTTTTACTATGGATGACGTTCACGTTTAATTCCGCACCCCTGTATACTATTTCACTGTCATTCGTCACTTGGGATACTCCTGATATCATATCTCTTCCAATGACCAAAGCTCTGGTAATGGGGGATTTGATGGTTGAATTAGGTCTGTTTTTAGCAATGATAGATAATTCCAAATGTAGGCCTCCGTTGTCGATGAAGTTCCATTTTCCATTAAATCCCTTAGCTTGTACAAAATAATCCCCGGTCTGTATTTCAAACGGTTCTTCTCCAACAGGTTCAATCTTTGCCTTTCCATTCATCCAAAAAATGAACTCTTCCAAGGGAAAACTCTTGAACTCATTGGTAATACCGGTCCCAATGGCAATGATGTACATAGCCAGTTCGTTTCCATCATAAATTTTCTTTTGATAAACAGTACGTTCGGGATCTTTCTGTTTTATGGAATTGAGGCCTTCACCTGCCAACAGGGTGCGGGGGACCTTGTAGATTTCCAGATTTTCCTTTTCTTGTTGTTGTGCAGGCAGAGGAATTGAACAGAACAAACAAATGGCTCCAATTCCAAAAAGTAGTTTCATGGTCTAGATTTTACCCAAAGATGTTGTAATTCAAAAGAAAAACAGTCCGTTTGGATAAGTTGATACTCTGCAATTATGAAACAGGACTAGACCTTTTCCCTATACTGTGATGGGGTCATACCCTTAAGCTTTCGGAACGCGGAGAAAAAAGAAGACCTACTTCGAAAGCCAACTTCATAGCCAATGGTTTCCATTTTGTAAGGTTTTTTGTTGCGGAGCATAAGACAGGCCTCTTCAATTCGATATTCATTGACAAACTGGTAAAAGCTTTTTCCCAGATTATCGTTTAAGATCTGAGATAAAAAGTGTTTGGTGACCGATAAGTTTTCCGCTAGTTGTCCAAGGTTTAGGTCCGCATCACGATGAAGACTTTCACTTTCCATTAATAACATCAGTTTTTTGTAAACAGAATCAAACTCGTCCTTCTGGATTTTCTTGTGGTAAGATTTTTTTTGGCCGGTGCGGTTGATTAAAAAAAAGGCAAAAGTGAAATAGAGTATAAGCGAAAAAATTAAGGGGCCCAGAATATAGGTTGTCTTCAAGGAAAGAACAAAACCGGCACAAGTCCCGGTAACTGCTAAAAAAAGTATGACTCCTTCCCTTTTCGTCTGCGTAATCATCTTTGACGTAACCATCCCGATAAGTTCTTTTCTCCATAGGTAAGCACTCCAAATTAAGTACACCGATAAAATACTATGGATGATATGACGAATTTTGTGATCCCAGACATCAAAGTCGTACAAAATCCAAGCGAAGATAACACCAATGACCAAAAAGGAAAGCTGTATAGCATATTGAAGTACTACATTGTTATGTTTTCCTTGGGATAACCAGGATATCGACAGTATGGTAGGACCAACGAAAAGATTGGCAACTAGTCCCAACTTTATCCAAAAAATTGGTAATGGCCCAAAAAAATAGAAGCAGGAAACACCGACTCGGATAACCAAAAAAAATAGCAAAAGGGACAGAAAAGTATTACTTTTTGAGCTGTGCTTCTTTGCAAGCATCAGATACAGCCCCAATACAAAAGCATTGAATACCCCTAGCCCAGAAAAGAAAAATAATGATTTATCGAGCATTGTCCCAAAGTTATTCCGACAACTAAAAATATTGTAAATCTGAAAATATCCACTCCTCTTTTGGGATTGTTATTTGTTAAAATCCAATTGGATAATATCCTAGAAAAAGTTGAAAAGTCTCAAGAGGTATAGTTTTGCAATTACGATTAATTGAATTCCGGCTAGTATTACTTTGAAATGAATTTCTAAACCAAAGGGAGAAACAGAAATCTGTTTAAATACGATTGGTTCAAAATGATGGTCCTTTAAAACGTAATTTTTCCAAAATCAGTTTCCAGATAAAAAAAACCTCTCCAAATTCAAGTGGTGATTTCCAAGCAAATCTTGCAGTGTCTAAGAATTTTTAAGTCATATTTTTCTACTTTGCCGCAAAAAAGGAATAGGGCCATTAACTAACATGGAGATATATCATCATTGGTTATATCCGATTTAGATCAACTACTTGTCGCCGATGGATATCCCTTAAATAGGCCGTTTTCGGAAACCATCTAATAAACGAAGTGCTTTTTTTACCCGCGAGTCTCTTTTTTGGTCTTTTTTAGTGGTTTCGATAATTGACCTTTTACGGGACAATTTTCAGGCTGTCTTTATTAGGTCAACAGTTGTTGACGATTGAAATTCTGTTAACCTATTTGTGCACTTTTCTATTCAGATGGCTTCAAATTCTTATTTACATCCAAGAACAAAAAAACCTCGCAAATCATTTGTTTTGAGAGGTTTTATGTCTGTTTAGAATTTTATCCCAAATACTCGATGGGATTCAAACCATCTGAAAGTGACCTCCGCAGGATTCAAACCTGCAACCTCTTGAGCCGTAATCAAGTGCTCT
>ERZ1740058.1343-NODE-1343-length-12032-cov-8.180930_pt1 | contig 12032 bp, 11 predicted proteins | sample MGYA00581745_ERZ1740058 | MGnify/ENA primary metagenome ERZ1740058 (study PRJEB43018, sample SAMN04849742) | marine metagenome | isolation source: floating plastic debris | place: Pacific Ocean | collected 2008-08-30 | study: EMG produced TPA metagenomics... | reverse complement strand
TGGATAAGCCGAATATTTTTTGAAAACCGATGTTGCATGTTCGTACTTTACTTTGTTGGTTTAAACCAATCGCTAATAATAAACTCTTTATGGTTAACAGGAATCATGCCAAACCACGAAAATTAGCCTTCATCCAATTGCTAAGACAATATTACAGAGGAAATAGTTGTAAAGATAGTCCTAAAATAATCGCAAATATGTTCTGCATGAATGTAAAAAATGTTCATGTATTAGATAATGTAAGGAATGCATCTTTTTTGCAATTTTACAACATAAAATTGAGAAAAGAGCACTATTAAGTTTCTTAGTTAAGAAAAAGGGAGAGGTTCTCCAGAAAAACTTAATAAGTCACTCTTCTTTGACCGAGAAAACTCTTTTTCTATTCTTTTTTCGAGAGAAGATGATGAGCCTCCCAACGCAGGCCAGCTAAAATACCATTGGCCTGATAAATCTCGCCAACGTCTATTCCAATATTGACGTAAAATGTAAATCCAGAAGAAGTCTCTCTTTCTATTTCGGTCAGAAAATACTGCTGGTTTTTCGGTGGCCGGAAAGCATAAGGAGCATCTGGATTTTCTATGCTACCCCACCCATTAATCCCACCGTTAATTCCACCGTAGGTTCCATAGTTTGTAGAAAATGTAGCAAGTAACTTGTATTTCCAGTAGTCTTTATAATTTCCAGTGATACCAAAATGATGAGCCACTACTCGATTGTTCACTATGTTAAAATTGAATCCACCCTCATCAGGGTCTACAAAGGTGGGATCATATAACTTCATCCGACTTTTGGTATAAAATAAGGGAGTTCCTATAATACGGTCTTGATAAGTCCAACCGCTTCTATACAGATAATTGTTATAATAGTTGTCTCTTCCCCTAAATTCGCCACCATATTTATCTTTAGCTCCCGGAGGGTCATTGGGTCCCCCGGGTCTAGTAGGACCACTTTGGTACTTAGTGTACAAAAACTCATAAACCAGTTCCACATAAAATGAACTATTATTCTCGGGAGTCACGTGCATTCCCAGTAAGCGATCGCCATTAAACGGATTATTGCCGGAGGCATCTTCAAAAAGCGTTTGATGATAAACAGCTAATTTACCAAGTCTCGTATCTGCTGTAATACCTAAATCATAGACACCTAGATGATCCCCTGCAGCATTAGATACTTCACCTGGCAAAAGACTATTGCCTTCCTCAAGCTGAGCACTTCCTCCCATAAACACGCGAAGATAATCGCGAAAGCTATCTGGAATACTTATCCCTGCTGTTTCGCCGCCCCAAATAGCGAAATGAGCTAACCCTCCGTATACGTTTACTGGAAATTTGCCTCCAGCCCGACCATACAGCGATTTTTCGTGTAGGTAAGCATTAGAAATGTGCCGTCCCTCACCAAACCATCCGTGAGCAAATGTTCCCTTAACCTCCAGGTACCCTTTAGTAAATGGAACTGGAGCGTATTCTGGTATAGATAAAAGTATCTGAGGCATTGGACGAGCGTTACTACTGATAGCTAAAGAGCCACTCGAGATACTCTCATCAGGTGTTCCCACAGTTCTTTCCATTTGCCCAGCCATCAGCTCAAATGCTCCATATCTAATTTTCAAGTACCCTTGCTGTAAAAAGGCAGTATTATCGAGTTCAGAGAATGAAGTTCGAGCAACGCCATCTAATCCGGCTTCAATACGAAGCCTTTCACTTAGTTGGAAGTAGGACATTGCACTAGCTCTCAATAAGCCTACTTGATCATTGTCATAATCTAGAATGCCAAAACGATTCGCCACTAACCACTGAGGAAGATATGATTGGCTAGATACCCCTCCTAATGTACTAACCTGTATAATAAGTGAATCTGATTGAGCAATACTGAGTAAAGGGATCAGACTCCAGCCGATAGCAAGCAGATAAGCTCTATGAAGAATACACATATTGTTTAGCTTTTTCACTCAGAAACTCTTCTATAAAAGCTGAGAAGTTATCTCTGAAAGATGATATACCAAATCTTTCGGCATGTTTCCGAACAAGCGTGGCATCAAAAGAATGCGATATCTTCTCAAAACGATTGACTGTTTCTTTTAGTGCTGATACTGTTTGCTGCTCGAAAAATAAGCCAGTTTTATCCGGAACTACTGTTTCCAATGCTCCACCCTTTCCGTAGGCGATAACTGGGGTACCGCAGGCTTGAGCTTCCACCGGAACAATACCAAAATCTTCGTCTGCGGCAAAAACAAACGCTTTAGCCCTTTGCATATAATACTTCAGAACCTCAAACGACTGGAAACCTATCATTTGTATATTTTCTCCCGCTTTAGCTCTTATTTTATTGGCGTCAGGTCCACTTCCAATGACAACTAGCTTCTTATCGGGCATGGCCGTAAAGGCTTCCACAATTAGATCTACCTTCTTGTAAGGCACAAAGCGAGAGGCTGTTAAATAGAAATCTTCTTTTTCGTAATAAATTGCAAAATCTTGTATGTTAACTGGCGGATAGATTACGGTCGCTTCTCTCCGATACACTTTCTGTATACGGTTAGCGATATACCAAGAGTTAGCTGCAAAGGCATCAATTCGATTAACCGTATTTAGATCCCACTGGCGAAAATAATGAAGAAATAGCTTCGCGAAAAAACCTTTAACTCCTCTCTGAAGATCAGATTCACGAAGATACTGGTGGTACAAATCCCAAGCATATCGGGAGGGTGAGTGGCAATAGCAAATATGTAACTGATTGCTGTTCGTGATAACTCCTTTGGCTACTGCGTGACTATTAGATATAACTATATCGTAAGCTGATACATCTAGCTGCTCTATGGCTAATGGCATAAGAGGCAGATAGCTACGGTATTTCTTTTTAGCGAAAGGGAGTTTCTGAATGAATGATGTTTGGACAGTTTTGTTTTGGATAAAATATTTTAAGTCATCCGGTAAAAACTCTACTATACTGAATAAATCAGCATCCGGAAAGATATTCAATATTTGCTCCAATACTTTTTCAGAACCAGAATGATCTACCAACCACTCATGAATCACCGCTATCTTTAAAGACATACTGTTATGGATTGTTATCAGTATAGATAATTAATCTGTCAACTCTTAACTATATTCTGATAGAGGTTATCTGATAAATACCAGGTAAAGTTATGAATACAACCATTTGTATAGTATAAAATGATGGTTTACTAGATGACTGAAAGAAAAAAAGGGTACAAAAATAGGTTTATAAGATAAGTCCTTGAAAATACCAGTGCAATAAAATGTCACTTTGAATATTGAAACCAACTTCTAGAGTAGAAGGGTTATCAGAGCGGATACGGGCTCTCAGATGTTCATGTCGATCGTATTGCTTATGTAGTACTTCACTAACTAATTTGATCTCCCCCGTGCCTTTATTCCAAACAATGTCTAGCAGTGTAATAAGTTTGGGATCGTCTTCTTGATCCAGAATGAATAGACGTCCTGCAATCATGTGCTGAAAAGGAAGTATATCTTTCCATTTATACTTGTTACCCCCTCCGCCTACTACAGTCTGCCCTGCTAATAATTTAAATCCTTTGGATTCTCCAATACGAAAGTTTATTCCTTTAGCATTTTCTAGAGATAGTGGTCGTTCATAATATGATTTTATTTTATCACCTCTACCAGACAGGAATAGCCCTAATTCTGCTTCAGTTTCATCTTTTTGATAACCGCTTCTTCCTAGATAAAATCCATTCTCACTAGATCCACTATACGTATTGACTAGCACAGACTCTACATTTCTCTTTGTAAGAGACTGAAAAAAACCTAATGGCCCGTGTAGCGATTTATTATGTGAGCTAATAGGCCCCGCTTTCATATCGGTATTGGCATATGGTACTGATTTCCAGTAATTATCACATGCGATAACCTTTTCCCAGGGGCGCTGAGGAGTAGTTTGATCATTAATTCCATTATTTGGTTTACCCCTCCCTCTTATAAACCCACTAAACCAAAACCTACCACTGCCTGTAAACTTCCCTGGCTTAAAAGATTCATAGGTAATATCACCAATATTATCTACCCCGTTACCATCGGCGTTAACATAAACAGCTTCAGTACTGTGTGCCCACATGAACAGGCGAAAACGCGCATTATAGAAAAAACCTGATACGTGGTTAAATCCTATTTGCCCAGCTTCTACATTGATGTAGCAGTTATTGAAATCGTTGCCATGAAAGCTGTGAGCACCACCGCCTTGTTCTAAACGAATTCCATTTTCACAAAATGAAAGTTCTATTTGGTGAAACTGGTTAAGCTCAGAATAGGCCTTATTAGACTGATTATGGAGCCATATACCGTATTTGAGTCGTTTTAAACGAACATTCTCAAAAGTAGCAAAACACTGTCCATCAATATAAATTCCAACACAGCGGGTGGCAGTATCATTAACATTGTTAACCCCCGAGATAGTCATGTTTTTAATACCCACATTGCTAAAAGCACCTGAGCCTCCTCGGAATACGAATATGCTATCCTTATTCTTTAAGCTTGGAAGTGGAATAATATGAACCGCTTGAGCATTAGCCCCGACCAAACTACATCCAAAATAGTCCTTATCAGTTACTGTAATAGTTGAGCTTACTCGGTAGGTACCTGGGGGGAAATATACTACACTCCGACCCGCCGCCTTTACAGTTTTCTTAATACTGTCAGTATCATCCGTTTGCCCATCACCAGTAGCTCCGAATTCTTTAACATTATACCAGCCTTCCACTGTATCTATTTTCGTGAAAAAGATTGATTAAATAAGAGTATATTTATTCAGCAAAAACTGTTTTAAACAGCAGTAAAATATGCTTTTTAAATAGTTGAAAATCAAATTTCTTCACATAAACTAATGCATTCGCTGAGAATTTCTCGTATGTGTCAGGATTCTCTATAAAGTAGTCTACCTGCTCTGCAATAGCTCGAGGGTTCTTAATAGGAACCTGTACTCCTACATGCCCCGATATATTGATTTCCCTTTGTCCGCCAATATCGGTGGTAATTGCTGGTATACCAAATTTATAGCCTTCTACTGACACTCTTCCAAATGCCTCTTCGGCAATGGATGGCACGCATACTAGATCCACCTCATCTTTTAAGATAGTTTCTGTATCTTCTGCAAACCCTAGTAGTTGAACATGGTCATTAGTATACTTGAGTAAATTTTGATGCTCACCTCCCTTGCCATATACTCGATAATACACATTATCCTGATACTTGAGATAAGGGAAACTTTGCATAAAATACTCTATACCTTTCCAAGGAATTAGTGAGGCGAATACTGCTACAGTGATTTTAGACTTATGACGAATGGATTTATTTGTAACTGTTACCGCATTGATCCTCATGGGGTTATGTATAACCGTACTCCGCCTAACCGCAAGATTATCTTTTACTGTCTGAGAAACACAGATTATTTGAGCTGCATTACGAACTATTATTCTCAGAAAACGATAGAATGGCGATGTACGATCATAGTAGTTGCGAGCATGATATATATAACGTATTTTAAAAAAAGCGTGCAGTATGGATGCAAACACTAAAGGCTTTTTACAAGAAGTGTATATTATTGTGTTGTAACGATTAAGCTTCTCATCTCGAAAAAATCGCGCTAAGCTAATAACATTGACTATGACATAGTAAGGAAAAGTGAGTATCTCCTTAATACCTATACTAAAAGCTGCTTTTTTCCCTCCTACAATCTTTCCGTAGCCTCTTAACTGATGAATAACTTCTACCTTTTGTTGAGCTTTTTCATAGAAGATTGACTGCGTAGTTGTATCAAACAAGTGGATTCGATAATGCGGTTGCAATACATCTATTATCTCAAGCGTTCCTCTTTGTCCTCCGCCGAAAGACACTTTTCCAGAGTCTTCCAGAACTACTACATTTCTCACTTCTCTATGCATATTTTATTTGAGCCTGAGTCACTTCTTGTCTCACACTAGAAAATTTAAGATAATTCAATACGATAGCTATATTTACCCAAAGATAGATGCTATATGTAGGATATAATGAGAATTGCATGAGTAGTGTAGTTATCACTCCTATAAAACCTACTTTAATGATTGGATCTCTGGATTTTCGCTTTTTGATTAACGTTACCAATAAGTAAATATAAAAGCTATAAAAAAAGAAAGAACCGAATAGCCCAGTTTCAGCTATAACCTTTATTAAACCACTTTTTACTCCATCTAACTGAGCCGCCATAAGATCATCATATTTCCATAAATGGAATACAGAATTGCCCCCTCCTACTCCAAATAGTGGATAGTCATTAAATAGCTCTAATCCCATATAAATATGATAAGAACGAATACTACCAGTAGAAGATACAGTTGTCGGCTTTTCTAGCAAGTGAGTGGCTTTTTCGTAGAAAACATATTTGAATAACTCATAGTACCCAGAGTTAACAATAAAGTAAAAAGCGGCAAGCGAAAGTAGTGATATTGCTAAGGTGATTTTTATCTTCTTTTGTATGCTATCAAAAATGAAAACAGTGAGACCTACAGCAAATAGAAAAGCCAATAGATTAGTAGAAAAAGTGAGTATCAACGAAGAGCCATTAATAATAATCAGTAGCACTTCTTTTTTTCTAGAAAATAGCCTCTTGTAATACATAAGGTATATTATTACCCAAGACATCATAAAAGCAAAGTCGCCTGCTTCAGATGAAAATCCGGATGTTCTGAGTTCATAGTCTGGCCGATGGTTACGGTAGTCTACCATATCGGGGACTAAGTCAGGAAACCCCATTATCCTGACAAAAAAGAATCCATACAACGAATAGACGGAAACAATTGTACCTATAATCACATACAAGCGAATCAACCAGTCTCTATCCTTATAGATTAGCCTTGATCCGTTAATGGAATTAATTACTAACCAGCAGATCACATAGTATACATATACAATAAGGGGTGCTACATACATATTGAACCTCAACGACCCTCTGGCTTCACTAAAATGGTTGTAAAAGCCACTAAGAGTATCTATGGTAAGATATTGGTACACCGTACCAGGTACCGTGGCTACGATAAAAAAGAGGAATAGCAGTAACGAATATTTGGAATATATGATGTAGTTTTTACCACGAATTAGAAAGGCACCGAGTAAAATGATAGCAACAAACTCATAAATTTTAAAACTTCCTCCTACATTGAGTACTAGTACCTGTTGAAGGTAGATTACTCCAAAGAGAAGTATTATTAACTTATAGTACAGTTGCTCAAAGCCAATTTTTAGCATATCTGATGCTATTTTTTACCTCCTGTTTAGCTCTACGAATAATGGTGAAAATTAAGGCTGGTATGGTTCCCAGATGTTTCTTTCTTATTTGATACCCCTCACGAATTGTAGTTTCAATATTACTTCCACTTATTCCGCCTAAACGCATTAATGAAATCACCATGGGGTATGAAACAATAACGACACCTTGAGTAGCACACCTGATGAGAAACTCCGTATCCATCGTGTTTTTTAGATCTAAACTAAAATCTCCTACCTGCTCGAATACGGTATGTCGGTAGATTGTACTAGGTTGGGGATAAGTACGCAGATAGTAAAGTGATCGTTTACTAAAAGCGTAGTTAAAGGAATATACGCGTCGGTCGTTCATTGTTAAAAAGCCAGTACGAAACCAGTGAACACTGGCTTTAGGATTTAGAATATCGAAAGCATTTTGAATACTATCTTTAGATACCAGAAAATCGTCTGCATTTAAAAATAGGTAGTAATCGCCGCTAGCAGCCTTTACTCCCTTGTTAAAAGCATCGCTAATACCCTTATCCGGCTCGCTTACAATATAATCTATCTGTTCTTCGTATTTTTTTACAATATCAAGTGAACTATCGGTAGAAGCCCCGTCAATTACAATATATTCTATATTACTGTACGACTGACAAAGTACGCCTACTATAGTTTGCTCTAGATAGTTTTGGCTATTAAATACTACTGTAATAATGCTTAATAGAGGTTTATCCTGATAATTTTGTTTAAAATAGCCCTGCGTTCTTAAACCTCCTTGATATACTTGTTCTGGATGCGATGACAAGTATAAGCTATCCGATTTACCAGTCGGGGGTACCTTCGTGAGCATCCTGGTAGTTGAATACCTTCTGTTTAAGTTAATAATATCCACTGCTCAAAACTAAGCTTAGTGTCCTCTTGTGCTTCCTCTTATTGAGAAAAGCTACGAGCACTTCTTAACGGCTTTATACATTTTTTCATTTTTGCTACTATTTCTAGATAGGTATACCAATTAAATGATTTAATGATATTCAAACGCCGTACCCATTCAATGTGATAATAGTTCCCTTCATAATTTCGCTGCTTCTCTCTATACAATGCCGAACGTAGAAGTAATCCTAAATTGTATAAAAAATAGATGCTTAAATAAAGGTAGGGATAACTCTCAATTAGGCGAGGTTTTCGGTAGAAATAGTCATACGATGTAAGGATAAAGCGAGACTCAGCAAACCCTACGGCTATTCGCTGAACATAGGTCCACTCAAGACGGTTCGCTGGAATAAAATGTCTTAGCTGTAATGAAGGGTTATAATACAATTGGTACCCCATGATTTTCAAAGCAAAGCAAATCTCGGCATCCTCTCCTGCACTTAACGTTTTTCCTTTGCGACCCGATAATAGGGATGTGAAACCTTTCTCTCGCATGTTCATCCAGGCGGATCGTCTCAGGGACAGTCCAGCTCCCCATAATTCATACTTCTCTTCAGGCAAAACTCCCTCCTCGCTCGCCTGTTGTCCTACCGCGAATAAATGTTGGAATGTAGGGAACCAATCTGGCGAATCCCCCTCAAATACAGCTGTATTATGCCCACCGCAAGCTCCTACTAACGGTTTATCTTTAAGCGTATTATACACTAACTCAATCCAGTTTTCAGCAATCCAATTATCATCATCTACAAAGGTGATAAACTCATATTGAGCCTGTTGTACCCCTGTAATCCGTGCCGCGATAAGACCGGGTGAAGCTTCGTGGATAACTCTAATTGGAACAGAAATCTGATATTGTTTCCATTGGTATTCTGCGTATTCTCCGGTACCATCGGTAGAAGCATTATCGACTATAACAAGTTCCCAATCTATCTCTTCTCTGCATTGCTGAAGCGCAATATGTTCTAATGTATCAGGTAGACGAGAGACACTATTGTAACAACAGACGATTACACTAACCCCTAACTTCATGAATGTAATAGATAATCGAGCAGTTGATCACCTGGACTCTCCGGCACCTGGTTAACCGCAAGACGATGAGCAGCTTGCCCCAGAACTTTCCATTGTTCACGACTGCTCCATGCTCTCTCTAAAGCGCGGCTTAAATAAGTGGCTGTAGGTGCTTCTACTAAAAAGCCTGTCTCGCCTTCTCGGACAAATGCAGCGTTTCCACCTACATCAGTGGCTATAGCGGTGCGGCCACAAATCATGGCCTCTACTAATGATGAAGGGGTACCTTCAGCAATGGATGGCATGATAAGTAGATGATTATGAGTCCACACTTCGCTAATATTACTAGTGTGACCTTTAAAGGTTACCCTTGTCTCTAACTGGTAGAAGCGAACAAGTTCCCGCAAGTATTCCTCGTGTTCACCCTGGCCATAGAATGATAACTTCCATTTCCGATCTTTCCACACTGTTCCGGACAATACTTCCAAAAGTATATCTTGCCCCTTATAATTACAGTCCAAGCGAGACACACAGGCAAATTGATAACCATCTCCAGTAGAAGGGTATTCTATTAACTGGAAGTACTGAATATTAGGTGGATTGAATATCACAGTAGAGGAGTGTAAGGGAAGGGCGAGTTGACGGCGCGAGACTTCACGATTTCGTTCTGAGACAAAGCAAATGCCCTTTGCATTGCCAAATATTTTTCGGCCTAGAACAAACTCATTGTAAGGTAGCGTATAATGCTCATAATTAAATTGAGGGATGATGAAGTAGTCACTGCCGACTTCTTTAATGGCGCTGAATAGAGACGGTTCCTGGATGATATCATAGTTTCCCCCTTGACTAATACATATGAGATCAGGCTGAAAATCGTGAAGTGTTTTTTTAATCTCGTATGAGCTCAGATAGGTTCTTTGTATCTTATTAGCTGCCTTGGCTGCTATTTTAGAGGACAAATTAAAGTGTTTGCGGCGATGAATGATTGCCCCTTGTATTTCCAGCTCGGCAATCTGAGGCGGTGTGGGCTCCCACTTGTATACAGATGTTAATACTTTGTGACCACGGTGTAGTGCCTGAAAAGCCGCTTGCGCCCATAGATTCTCACTCCCTCCCCAGGGGCTATCAGCCATAGTGGAAATGAAAGCTATCTTTTTCAAACGCTAAGAGGATAATTGAGATTTAGGAGACAAAAACAAGTTGGCTGAGGCACCACTTTCCACAAATCGATCAAGGTTGAATTCTTCAAAGTTGTAATCTGGTCGGGTTAGCATGGTACCCTCATAATCATCAATGCTAATTAGATTAAAAAACTCATCTACATTAGTTCCGTATTTAGCCAGAGCTTGATGTCCGTGCACTTCAATTAGTAGTTTTGGCTTAGTGGCTAACAAATCAGGGCATCCTCTTAGTACTTTCACCTCATAGCCCTCAACATCTATTTTCAGTACATTGAAAGGTCCATATTCCCGCATCAGTGTATCAGCACGGAGAGTTTTCACAGCCAATTCTCTCTCATTATTCTTTGCTCGACTTACTACTGAACCATTATTTTCGTTATTAATAGATACTTCTTCTTCTATATCAGAAGCGCCCACATTCATTATTTTGCAGTAGCTCACATCGTTCAATGCTACCTGAGACATAGCAACCATACAATTCATAGGCACAATATCAAGCCCTAAGACAAACCCCTTAGAGCCTACGAATCTAGATAGCATCATGGTCGTGAACCCGTTATTACACCCAATCTCCAACACACGATCTCCTGATTTAACCAAACGCTCCATTTCAGTAGCCTCGGTGTGATTCTTCCAGATATTAGGATTATACCAGTACCTATAAGTGCTGTCAGTAATCCAGTAGGCAAAATCAGCATTATCCCGACAATAATGTTCTATATAAGGATAGCCCTTATTTCCAGATAGGCTGTTTCTTAGCTGCTTAGCCTTACGTTTTAGAGAATCGATGATTTGCATAGATTGATCGTTGAAATTAGCTTAGAGTCATCTACCAACGGCTTGATGCTCTCAATGAACCCTTTTCTTGGACAAAACAAATATCACAATACGCTAGTGCTCCATCAAAAGGTCTTCGTAGAAATCCGCCAAAGTCATATATTATATATCCTCGCTCTTGCATGAACGTAGTCACCTCATTAAATACTGGTATTCCGTCCATAAACTCATAAAGTGCCACTTCCAGAATGTATGCTTTTGTCTTTCCAAATGTTGAAGCAGCACCTTGTAGTGCTTTCAACTCATATCCCTGAATATCCATCTTAATAAGGTCAGGGATTTTTAAAGACTCTTTTTCAATAAGAAGATCAATGGTAGATACGGGAACACTTCTTTGCTTACCTTGCTTTAGCAACTTATCGTCAATCTGAGGCATAAAAGAAGAGCCTGCGAGATCGTCCCAAATTGTCATCATCTTCTCTTCCTCTTCGTTCCCTACTCCTAATAGAAAATACTGAGCATTTTTATGCTTCTGGCAAAAAGATTTGAGGCGATTTTCCATCTCTGTCTGAGGCTCAATAAGATAAAATTTAGCGTTAGGGAAAAAAGTGATAGCTGTCTTACTCCAATGCGTTTTATTGGCCCCAACATCCATGACTGCTTCACAAGAAATCCCTCTAGCTACTAAATCCTCTAGCAAAGTATCCATACGCCCTACCGGGCGTTGATCAGAACCCGCTGGAAAAGTAAGGCTCCTACGAAGCTGGTAAGCATCAAGGCCAATAAACTCAAGGCTACGTTTCAGTAATCGCTTCACGTTGCGAAATTAGAGCTTTCACCTATAATAACAAAGTAGGTAGTAGATACTGAGATAACTCTAATA